>ENA-OZFX01000765-OZFX01000765.1-human-gut-metagenome-genome-assembly--contig:-NODE-765-length-17056-cov-9.988824_pt1 | contig 17056 bp, 6 predicted proteins | sample MGYA00244651_ERZ653648 | MGnify/ENA primary metagenome ERZ653648 (study PRJEB26926, sample SAMN06164910) | human gut metagenome | biome: ENVO:00009003; feature: ENVO:2100002; material: ENVO:00002003...
AATACATTAAATTCCTTTTTATTTTCTGCATTTAAAAAATCGTAGTATCGGAACACATCATCATCCTGATATTCTACTTTTCCAAGACATACGGCTGTTACAATATAAGTTCCTTTTTCATAGATCGTGTCAAACTGTATCGTCTTATGCGACTGCCAGTATTCTTCGTCCAGATATTTTTTTAAAGAACCAAACATGGCACTGCTCTTCATATTATGTCCGTATATGATTATATTTGTACTGCGGTGGACAATGTCATTTCTGCTGTCTATAAACAGCGTACCGTTTTTGTCCTCTTCGCCGCTAAACGTATGGTCCAGATAGTAATCGGTATCGTTCTTCGGCTTCATCACCGGATAATCTACAATGCTGTCCGGTATTGTCAGCCAGCCTGCAAACTCCGGATTTTCCTGATATATTGCCTGATATTCCGGCAGAATGTCCGGCAGTTCTTCCTGTTCACCCTCTGCATTTTCCTGCTTTTTAGAAATGTCACCCTTTTTTTCAAGTGTGGTTGTCGGTGCATTCACGGAAGTCTGCTTTAAATCCTGCAAATGTTGTATTTCTTTTTTCCCTTTATAATTACTATATTCTATTCCGAAGTAAATTGCAAAACAAATTACTGCGGCTATGACACAGATGATCCCTCCGTATTTCCGAAGTCTGTCTGTCGTCTCTTTTTTGTCCTCGATCTTTTTCTCTGCATCTAACTGCTGCTGGGACTGCGTCGCAACCCGCTCCACAATATCTGCAAAAAATGCTTCTCCTATCGGACTTTTAAAAACCAGTTTTTCCTGCTTCATCCAATCGTACAGATGTAATAGTACATCCATATCATCCATGTCGACATTGTCGACGATGTAACGTATCGTATTTACATCGTCGAGTCCGTCGCTATATTCCTCATATGTCTGAAAAACGTATGCACCAATCTTGTACTCTCTGTTCATAAATCTTTACTTCACTTTTATTTTCTTTGCAGAGGAGTAACTTCCATAGGTCTTTACACCCTTGCTGCTCTTATATGCACGCACTTTGTAGTAGTAGGTCTTGTTACTCTTTAATTTTTTGTTCACATATGTGACTGTCGAGCGTTTGTTGATGGTCTTTACTAAGGTATATTTGCCGTTTTTAGAAGTACTGCGGTATACCTCATATCCTGATGCAGAAGCAAGACCTTTCCACTTTACTTTTACCTGTTTTGCCTTTGGCGAAGTAACTGTTACCTTTGGCGTTGCCGGTGTCGTCTTTGCTGTTACCACACTGGTAAAACTTCCATATGCCGTTCCCGTACTGCCCTTTACATAGGCTCTTACTTTGTATTTGTAAGAAGTTGACGGTGCCAGCTTTTTATTGGTATATGTGGTCTTTTTCGTTGTTGCTATCTTCTTGTATTTTCCATCGCTCTGCTTGCGGTAGATCTCATATCCGGTTGCTTTTCCGCTAAAACTCCATACCAGTTTCACGCTGTTTGCCTTACTGGATTCCATACGCAGACCGGTCGGCTGCAATACGTTGATGTTAAAGTAACGGATGACTGTTCCCGAGTAGTTGCCTGCTCCGGAAATGATCACCTGACCAACACCTGCATTTTTATTGTTCTTGTACTGAAGCGTATAGTCTGTTCCGCGTGACAATGTCCGTGTTCCGTTCTTGATGGTTACAGTCGGTGTCTTTTCCGTACCATCATAATCAAATCCGGATACAGAAGAATATGTACAGTTTGCCAGATTTTTCTTTACGATCTTGAAACTTCTGCTCACACTTCCCGTATATTTTCCAATTCCGGTAATTGTGATCTTTACAGTTCCCACATTCGTATTCTGGCTGTAAGTCAGGATATAATCTGTGCCTGCTGTCATTGCCTGACCACTGTAAGAAACCTGTGTGATCGGTGCGATCGCACTTCCCTGATAAGTATACTCATCAGCGATCGAATTGGTTTCTACCTTATTTCCACCGTTTGCTGCAAGGTCATATGCAATGTTGAAGGTTCCGGTGATCGTTCCTTTGTAAACTCCTGTTCCTGTAATTGTTACGGTTGCAGTTCCTACTTCAATGTTATTGTTCCAATCAATGTTGTAATCCGTTCCCTGTATCAGCTTGGAACCTCCAAAAGTTACGGTTGCCGCAGGTTTTACCGTTGTTCCGGTATATGCCTGTGGTGCAATGGTTTCAATACGTCCGTTGGACTCCAGATTTCCGATGATCTTGAAGTCTTTTGTGACCTGTCCGCCATAGTTTCCGATACCTTTGATGACCACGGTTGCAGTTCCCGGTTTTACGGTATTTGTTCCCGCTTCACACTGATAATCTACACCTTTTTTCAGTACTGTGGTTCCATAAGTTACTGTTACATCCGGTACTACGTTACTTCCGGTATAATCCTGATTATCGATGGCAGCTACCTGGATATCTGCTGAATCTAAGGACTTCGGCGTGATCTGATAGGTTGTTGTTCTTGTGTTCTTAAAGTTGTTAATTCCGGTTACTGTGATCGTTACCGTTCCACTGTCCGTATGGTTTTCACTGTACTCCAGTGTGTAGTCCACGCCTTTTACTAATGTTGTTGCGCCAAACATAATGACCGGTTCCGGTTCCTTTGGATTTTTATCATACTCCTGATCGTCTATTGACTCAATGATGATGTTCTCATCTGCAATGTCTCGTGGTACGATCTGGAAGGTCTTCTGATAGCTGTTATAATAGGTATCTTTGATCGCATCATAGTAACCTGTATAGTTGCCACAGAATGTAATAACTGCTGTAGCTGTACCTGCATTTGTATTAGACTGGTAAGCTATTGTATAATCTCTTCCTTCCTCTAACTGTACCTCAGCATCATTGATGGTATCAAATATTCCAATACCCGGTGTGATCTCTGCTCCGGTATAGGTCTGCTCCGCAATCTCTTCCATACGGCTTCCCTCTACCATGGCAGCATCTGCTCCCGAACCGGTAAACAGGCTCTTCGGAATGATCTTATAGGTCAGTTCTATCTCCTCACCGTAGTTTCCGATTCCGGTGATCCGGACTGTATTTGTTCCGGCATTCACTGTTTCTTCATATACTACGGTATAATCGATTCCTTCTACTAACGGTTCTGTACCTTTCAATGTATCTCTGATAACAACTTCCGGTTTATGCTCTTTTCCATCATATACATAGGATGGGAATGCTTCTACCGTAAGTTCTCCGCTCTCATAAGTTCTCTTTATGGATCTTGGAACGATCTTAAAGATCGGATCATCTACCGTGAATGTTCTGGTGCCGATATAGTTTCCGGTTCCCTCGATGGTTCCGTAAACCGGTCCTACATCCCGGTTCGTATCTACCTGGATCGGATTGCCTTCTTCATCTGTATCTGCCACCTGATAGCTTACCTGATAATCCGTTCCTTCTACTAAATCATGACCATTATATTTCAGCGGCAGTACCGGTGTTAACAATTCTCCCGTGTACTCTACTTCTAAAATCTCTGTCAGACCAACATCGTATACACTGTCTGTCTTATCATTGATGTTCTTCGGCAGAATCACAAACTCTGTTGTAAGGGTTCCGGTATAGTTGCCTTTTCCTTCAATGGTCAGCTCTGCTTTCTGTATATCTGATGTTACATCAATGTTGTTTGTACCCGTTACATTGTAATCATCTTCTCCGAGCACTGCATTTTCGTTAGATTTATCATCCGGAGCAGATGCATCATAAGCATATTCAAATACTTTCAGTTCTTCCGGTATGATGGCATCCCCTGTGTATGTCTGATCTGAAATCGGTTCAATGGCAAATCGGTAATCCTCGGCATCTTCATTGAGGTTTCTCTGCTGAATCGTATAGCTCAGATCAAAACTTCCACTGTAGTTTCCTTTTCCGGTAACTCTGATCTTATAGTTACCGGCATCTTTACATTCATCTACTTCTGTATAAGTACCTGCTGAACTTCCGGTTGTCACTTCTTTCAGATAGGTAATGGTCATGTCTTTATCTGACAATGTTTCGATTCCATCCGCTGTGACTGTTACCTCAGGATCCTGCACTTCCCGATTATAAACGGTTGTGTTACCTCCTGTGATACTTGCATGGATATCATCTGCGATACTTCCATCACTCTTTATTAATGACTTCGGAATGATCCGATATACAATGGTTCTTGTTCCGGTATAATTGCCTTTTGCTTCTAAAGTGATCGTAACTGTTCCGGCATTAATACATTCGCTGTCTTCTTCATCCGGGTCATCTCCGGTGTTCTTCCATGAAGTAACCGTATAATCTGCACTGGTTAAGCTCAGCGGTGTTGAGTTGTATCTGTTATAAACTGCTGTGATCTGGTCTGCTGTCAGTTTGTGTGGCTGTCCATCGTACACGATGTCTGCCATCTGTGTTACTTCAATATCACTGTCTTCAATGCTCTTTTGTGCGATATATCTGGTCACTTCTCTGGTTCCCTGATAGTTACCGACACCTTCTACCGTAATGGTAATGGTTCCTGCATTGATACAGTCACTATTTGTATTGCTCGGGTCATTGTCTCCTGAATCCACATATTTTGTCAGGTTGTAATCGGTTCCTAACTCCAATGCCTGTCGGAAATAGATGGTCAGATTGTTGATCTTATGGCTTTCTCCATCATAAACCGGTGTGTTGATCGCATCTGCTACTAAGATATCTTCCGAATCAATATATTTTGGAATAACAGTAAAGTTCAGAGTCAATGTACCTTTGTACAATCCTCTTCCCTCTAATGTAACAGAAGCTCCATTCTCTGCGCCCGCATTGATATTGCCACTATAGCCTGTGACTACATAATCACTGCTTGAAAGTTCATTGGAGATCTGGTTTGCCAGATCATCATAAGTCAGCTTCATGGTCGGGCGGATCTGCTGTCCACCGTCATACTCAAATTCTGTCTCTTCCTGGCCGTCGAGCATGGTCTTTCCTGTTACCTTGCTGAAATCATATTTGATGTCAAAACTCTCCTGGATCATTCCGGTGTAGTTACCTTTTCCGGTAATGTACACATTTGCGGTTCCTGCATTTGTGTTGTTTCCATATGTAATGACATAATCTGTGATCTCTGTCAGTTCTGCTGCATTTCTAAGAACTTTGATTCCGCTGACGGTGATCGGAGAACCTGTATAAAGTTCTTCTAAACCATCCAAGCCCTGTACTTCAATATCTGATGCTGCCTTTCCTGCCGCATCGGCTATCGGACGCGGTGCAATTGTATAGGTGATCTCTTTCGTTCCTGTATAGTTACTTCCTGATTTTGCTACGATCTTTAAGCGTTTGCCTTCACCTGCTTTGATATATTCATCGGCTGCAGCACCTGTAACTTCTTCAATCTCGTAATCAATTCCTTCGCTCAGTGTTACATCACCGTTCTTAACGGTTACTTCCGGTTTCACAGTACTTCCCGTATATACCGGTGAAGTTGCTGTATAGGTAATGTCACTTGCTGTCAAAGGTTTCGGTGTAACCTTATAGGCACAGGTAGTTTCTCCTGCATACTCGCCCATTCCATAAATAGTTATGGTCTTGTCACCGGCATTAACCGTATCCTGATTATAGCTTACGGTATAATCAACGCCTGCCTTCAAGGTCTTCCCTGAAGTGGTCTTGATCGTAGGTGCCGGCTCAATGTCTTTTCCGGTATAGAGATACTCTGCTTTTACATCACTTGCCAAGGTGTCGGCAATATCATAACAGATCCAGAAATCTTTGGATGTGATTCCTTCATATACACTGTCTGCCGTGGCTGTAATTCTGACTACTCCGGTCATTCCTTTTGCCGCATTGGTCAGTGCTTTTCCGCTCTCATCCACATACTCTATGGTATAATCTGTTCCACGGCGGAGGGTTACATTATTATAAGTAACGGTTACTGCCGGATTTGGTGCTGTTCCTAATTTTGTCCAGTTGTCAATGTCACTGATCGTCACATTGTCCATCGGGACTTTTACGATATTGTATTCTGCGGATATTTCATCCTTGTAATTTCCTTTTCCGTAAACGGTAACTTTTGCTTTGCTGCTATCCGTACTTACGGTTGTATTATTGTAGTATTGAACCGTATAATCTGTTCCAAGTTTCAGTTCTTCGCCTTCCCGCTGTACTGTGATGGTCGGCTTTACCTGTTCATTTTTACCAAGGTAATACTGATCCGGTATCGCCTGGATCATAAACTCACTCGCATACTGTGAGTCACTCATGCTTCTTGCCGAAATGGTAAATGTTTTCTCACAGGTTCCGGTGTAGTTGCCTTTTCCTTTTACAACGACGCTTGCTTCTCCTGCATTGGTGTTGTCTTTGTATTCAATACTGTAATCGGTTCCAAGACGCAGGGTCTTTTCTGTTCCCTTATCATCTGTCAGCTTTACGGTTGCTCCCGGTTTTTTCGGATTTCCGTCATATACATAACTGTCGGTATCAAGCGTAATGGATGCCGAAGCGATATCACTGCTGGAAATCGTAAATACCTTATTTACTTTTCCTTTGAAATTTCCTGTTCCGGTGATGGTGATCGCCGCACTTGAAGATGCTGCAATGTTGTTAGAATATGTAATCTTATAGTCCCTATCTTTTACCATCAGCTCGCCATTATACATCAGTGTTACTTCCGGGGTAACGGCTGAACCCGTATAACTCTGTACGGAATCATAGCTGATGCTGACATCCGTATCTGCTACATTCTTTTTGTCGATCGTAAAGTCAAAAATTCTCGTGCCTGTGTAGTTATTTTTTCCGGTCAGGGTCATTCTTGCACTGACTCCTGCCTCTACACGCTGAGCCGCATCTTTATCAAATGTGATCGTATAATCCACATCACTGTAAAGTACGGTAGATTTGTCTTTTAATGTAACAACCGGTGTAACCGGCTTTCCTGTATATACAACGTTTGTCAGAACGGTTGGACTTGCTGTAATGGAGGAATCATTCAGATTCTTTGTCTTAATTGTAAAATTCTTTGTCAGGCTTCCTGTATAATTGGTAAGACCTACGATTGTCAGGCTTGCGGTTCCTGCATTGACATGATCTGCATAGGTCAGAAGGAAATCTGTATTCTGTGTCAGTCTGACACCGTTACATACTACGGTAACGGTTGGTTTTTTCTCTGTTCCATCATATGTATAAGTAGACGTACTCAGAACGATCGCTGTATTTGCGTCTGTCAGCTCTGTGACTCCATCCGGTGCACCCAGTACCGGGACTTCCTGTTCCTCTACTAATGGCGCTATATATGTTGAAACAGACTGCTCCTCTTCCTGGTTTACAGCCTCCGTCTGCACTTCACTTTTCTGTGCATCCTCTGTTGTTTCATCCGTTATTTCCGGTTGTTCAGTCTTCTCTGCCTCAACCTTTTCTTCTGTTGCTGTCTGTTCCTGTGCATGAACCGTAAATGCAGTTAAATCTACCGATGTACCTGCCATGCATGCACATAAGAATAACGCAGCTGCTTTTTTCCAAACGTCCTTGTACATATATCGACCATCCTTCCTAGTATCCGTTCTAAAAACGCACTTATCCTGTAAATACATTTTCTCAAGGTAATTATATGCTATTTTTCGCTTTTTTTCAAGCGATTTTCTACGCTAAAGCAAATGCCGCTTTTTGTATATATTATATCGGCATTACGGGTCTTTTTACTTTATAGGTTTTACAAAGTATTTTTCAAAATATTGCATGAGCAAAAAGGCGGTGGGATCTCTCCCACCGCCTTAACTATCGGCTCTTATTCCTCTTCTCCTGTTTCCGGAGCACTCATGGATGTTATCTTCTCTTCCGGAGATTCTAACATTTCTGCAGCTTCCTCTTCGCCAAACTCGCCATAGTCATCTGTAAAATCAATATCTGCGAACCGGTTTAAGTCGGAATCCAGTTTAATGTCGCGATAACGCTTCATTCCTGTTCCTACCGGTAAGAGTTTACCGATCAGGACATTTTCTTTTAATCCGATCAGCGGATCTTTCTTGCCCTTGATCGCAGCCTCGGTCAATACCTTGGTTGTCTCCTGGAAGGATGCTGCGGATAAGAAGGAGTTCGTTGCAAGTGCCGCCTTGGTAATACCAAGAAGTACCTGTTTTCCTTCTGCCGGCTCTTTGCCTTCCTCTTCGAGTCTCTCGTTTACATCATCAAAATCTAATGCGTCTACGAGTGTTCCCGGTAACAGCTCGGAATCTCCGTTGTTCTCAACGCGGACTTTCTTTAACATCTGACGTACGATAACCTCGATATGCTTATCGTTGATCTCTACACCCTGAAGACGATATACCCGCTGTACTTCCTGAAGCATGTAATCCTGTACTGCACGGACACCTTTGATCTTTAAGATATCGTGTGGATTTACACTACCTTCGGTCAGCTCATCTCCTGCCTCTAAAACAGCTCCATCCATGATCTTGATCCTGGAACCGTATGGGATCAGGTATGTCTTTGTTTCTCCGGTTTCCGGATTTGTTACGATGATCTCGCGTTTTTTCTTTGTATCTTTAATGGTTGCAACACCACCGAATTCGGTAATGATCGCAAGTCCCTTCGGCTTTCTTGCCTCAAAAAGCTCCTCAACACGAGGAAGACCCTGTGTGATATCGTCACCGGCAACTCCTCCTGTATGGAACGTACGCATGGTAAGCTGTGTACCCGGCTCTCCGATGGACTGTGCTGCGATGATACCGATTGCCTCACCGACCTGTACTGCCTGACCGGTTGCCATGTTCGCACCGTAACATTTTGCACAGATACCGATGTGGGAGCGGCAGGTTAAAATCGTACGGATCTTGACCTGTGTCAGCGGCTCGCCATCTGCATCCACACCTTTGCTTACAACTGCTGCTGCACGTTTCGGTGTGATCATGTGGTTTGCTTTTACTAATACGTTTCCGTCTTTATCACAAATTGTCTCACAGGAGAAACGTCCTGTAATACGATCCTGCAGACTCTCGATCTCTTCTTTTCCATCCATGAATGCTTTGACATACATTCCAGGAATCTCTTTGCCTGATTCTAATGCACAGTCAGACTCACGGATACTCAGTTCCTGAGATACGTCTACTAAACGTCTTGTCAGGTAACCGGAATCGGCTGTACGAAGAGCTGTATCGGAAAGTCCTTTACGGGCTCCATGTGCAGACATGAAGTATTCCAGTACGTCAAGTCCTTCACGGAAGTTTGACTTGATCGGCAGCTCGATGGTTCTACCGGTTGTATCTGCCATCAATCCACGCATACCGGCTAACTGTTTGATCTGCTTATCGGAACCACGGGCTCCGGAATCAGCCATCATGAAGATGTTATTGTATTTATCCAGACCGGAAAGCAGTGCTTCTGTTAACTCATCGTCTGTCTCTTTCCATGTCTCTACAACTTCTTTGTAACGCTCTTCCTCTGTTACAAGACCTCGTTTGTAATTCTTTGTGATCAGGTCTACGGTATCCTGTGCCTGTTTGATCAGCTCCGGTTTCTTCGCAGGAACGGTCATATCGGATACGGATACGGTCATGGCAGCTCTGGTGGAATATTTATATCCCATTGCCTTGATATCATCAAGTACCTCTGCTGTCTTGGTTGCACCGTGGATATTGATCACTTTTTCAAGGATCTGTTTTAATCCTTTTTTACCTACATGGAAATCAATTTCCGGCACTAACAGGTTTTCCGGCTTGCTTCTGTCTACAAAACCTAAATCCTGTGGCAGGATCTCATTGAAGATCAAACGGCCAAGTGTCGTCTCGATCATGCCTGTTACTTTTTCTCCGTCTGCATTGACTGCTTCTCTTCTGACACGGATCTTCTGGTGAAGTGTGATATCACCATTCTCGTATGCAAGAAGCGCATGGTTTGTGCTGGTGAAGTTGTGTCCCATCAGATCATGTGGTGTACAGATAACAACATGGTTTCCGTCTCCGGCACTGAAACGGATATTGGTATACTCTGTGATCTCTTCTGCTTCTACCGCTTTTCTGACTTCTTCTTTATCTGCATAATTTTTTTCTGCTACGGTATCTAAATCAACCTCATTGGTACGATCGATCATCTTACCCATGGTCAGATAATAAATTCCAAGTACCATATCCTGTGAAGGTACTGCCACAGGACCACCATCGGATGGTTTTAACAGGTTGTTTGGTGATAACAGCATAAAGCGGCACTCTGCCTGTGCCTCTACGGATAGCGGAAGATGGACAGCCATCTGGTCACCGTCGAAATCGGCATTGTATGCGGTACATACTAAAGGATGCAGCTTAATTGCCTTACCTTCTACTAAGATCGGCTCAAACGCCTGGATTCCAAGTCTGTGCAGTGTAGGAGCACGGTTTAACATAACCGGGTGCTCTTTGATAACGTCTTCTAAGACATCCCAGACTTCCGGCTGAAGTCTCTCAACCATTTTCTTTGCACTCTTGATATTGTGTGCGGTTCCGTTTGCTACAAGCTCTTTCATTACGAACGGCTTGAACAGCTCGATCGCCATTTCTTTTGGCAGACCGCACTGATAGATCTTCAGTTCCGGTCCTACGACGATAACGGAACGTCCGGAATAGTCAACACGTTTTCCGAGTAAGTTCTGACGGAAACGTCCGGATTTACCTTTTAACATGTCGGAAAGGGATTTCAGGGCACGGTTACCAGGTCCGGTAACAGGTCTTCCTCTTCTTCCGTTGTCGATCAGGGCATCTACTGCTTCCTGTAACATTCTCTTTTCGTTTCGCACGATGATATCCGGTGCGCCAAGCTCTAAGAGTCTTCTCAAACGGTTATTTCTATTGATGATCCTTCTGTACAGATCATTTAAATCGGATGTTGCAAAACGTCCTCCGTCTAACTGTACCATCGGACGTAAGTCTGGCGGGATAACCGGGATCACGTCCATGATCATCCACTCCGGTTTGTTTCCGGACTCACGGAATGCTTCTACTACTTCAAGTCTCTTGATGATACGGGCACGTCTCTGTCCTGTTGCATCCTTTAAGCCTGCCTTTAACTCGGCAGCATCTTTCTCTAAGTCAATGGCCTCTAACAGCTCTTTGATCGCCTCAGCACCCATGCCCACACGGAAGCTGCTTCCATATTTTTCTCTTGCTTCCTGATATTCGTTCTCGGTCAATACCTGTTTGTATAAAAGCTCGGTATCGCCGGAATCCAATACGATGTAGGATGCAAAATATAATACTTTTTCAAGGGTTCTCGGAGATAGATCAAGGATCAATCCCATACGGCTCGGGATTCCCTTGAAATACCAGATATGGGAAACCGGAGCTGCAAGCTCTATATGTCCCATACGTTCTCTACGAACGGCTGCCTTCGTAATCTCTACGCCGCATCGGTCGCAGACAACACCCTTATAACGGATTTTCTTGTATTTTCCACAGTGACATTCCCAGTCTTTGCTCGGTCCGAAAATTCTTTCGCAGAACAGACCGTCTTTTTCCGGTTTCAGGGTTCTGTAGTTAATGGTTTCCGGTTTTTTTACTTCACCGCGGGACCATTCTCTGATTTTTTCCGGAGAGGCCAGACCAATCTTGATTGCATCAAATGTAATTGGCTGATACCCTTCGTTTGTCTTATTCTCTGGCATTTACGATACTCCCTTCCGTCTATTCTTCATCGAAATCCTCTGCTGATTCGCCAGCAAATACCGGCTCCTCCTCAGAAGGTTCTTCTTCAACATCTACAAGTTCCTCGCTCTCAGCATCGAACTCCTGCTTTGTGAATCCCATTTTTTCAAAGGACTCGCTGTCCTCAAATGCAAAATTCTTATCATTTCCGATAATCGCATTCAGATCCGTCTCACCGTACTCACTGGTCTCCATGATCTCAACTTCACTGTCATCATCACGAAGCACGCGTACGTCCAGTCCTAAGGACTGAAGCTCTTTTAAGAGTACCTTGAAGGACTCAGGAATTCCCGGCTCAGGAATATTAGTTCCCTTGATGATCGCTTCGTAGGTCTTCACACGTCCGATCACATCATCTGATTTTACAGTTAAAATCTCCTGTAAGGTGTATGCTGCACCATAAGCCTCGAGTGCCCATACCTCCATCTCTCCGAAACGCTGTCCACCGAACTGTGCTTTACCACCGAGCGGCTGCTGTGTTACTAAAGAGTAAGGACCGGTAGAACGTGCATGGATCTTATCATCTACCAGATGGTGGAGTTTCAGGTAATGCATGTGTCCGATGGTTACCGGGCTGTCAAAGAATTCTCCGGTACGTCCGTCACGCAGTCTTACTTTTCCATCGCGTGAAAGCGGTACGCCTTTCCAAAGTTCTCTGTGGTCTCTGTTTTCATACAGATAGTCTAAAACTTCCGGTAACAACTCTTCTTCATGTTTTGCCTTGAACTCTTCCCATTCCAAGTTTACATAATCATTTGCCAGATCCAGTGTATCCATGATGTCTGTCTCTTTTGCACCATCGAATACCGGAGTTGCAATGTTAAATCCTAATGCTTTTGCCGCAAGACTTAAGTGAATCTCAAGCACCTGTCCGATATTCATACGGGAAGGTACACCTAACGGATTCAGCACGATGTCTAACGGACGACCGTTTGGCAGATATGGCATATCCTCTACCGGTAATACACGGGAAACGACACCCTTGTTACCATGACGACCAGCCATCTTATCTCCTACGGAAATCTTTCTCTTCTGTGCGATGTAAATACGCACAGACTGGTTTACTCCCGGTGAAAGCTCATCACCGTTTTCTCTTGTGAATACTTTTGTATCTACAACAATACCATACTCGCCGTGTGGTACTTTTAATGAGGTATCTCTTACCTCTCTTGCTTTTTCACCAAAGATCGCACGAAGCAGTCTCTCTTCTGCCGTCAGCTCTGTTTCTCCCTTTGGAGTTACTTTTCCGACTAAGATATCACCGGCACGGACTTCTGCACCGATACGGATGATTCCGCGCTCATCCAATGCCTTTAATGCATCATCACCAACTCCCGGAACGTCTCTTGTGATCTCTTCCGGTCCTAATTTGGTGTCACGCGCTTCTGCTTCATATTCTTCCATATGGATGGATGTATACACATCATCCTGTACTAAACGCTCGGATAATAATACAGCATCCTCGTAGTTATAACCTTCCCATGTCATAAATCCGATCAATGGATTCTTTCCAAGTGCTAATTCTCCATTAGATGTAGACGGACCGTCTGCAATGACTTCGCCCTCTTCTACACGGTCGCCCTTGAATACGATCGGACGCTGGTTGTAGCAGTTGGACTGGTTACTTCTTTTGAATTTCTGTAATTTATAGGTGTCTTTTGCTCCGTCATCTGTCTTGATGATGATCTTGTCAGATTCGGAACGTTCTACTACACCTGCATGTTTTGCTACTACGCAGACTCCGGAGTCTACGGCTGCTTTTGGCTCAATTCCTGTTCCAACTACCGGTGCCTCTGTATTTAAAAGCGGCACTGCCTGACGCTGCATGTTAGATCCCATCAGCGCACGGTTCGCATCGTCGTTCTGTAAGAACGGAATCAATGCTGTAGCGACAGAGAATACCATCTTCGGAGATACGTCCATGTAATCAAACATGGTCTTTTCGTATTCCTGTGTCTCATCTAAGTAACGTCCTGATACGGAGTTACGCACGAAATGTCCCTCTTCATCGAGAGCCTCATTCGCCTGTGCTACATGGTAGTTGTCCTCTTCATCTGCTGTCATGTATACTACTTCATCTGTGACACGCGGATTCTGAGGATCTGTTTTATCAATTTTACGGTATGGTGCTTCAATAAATCCATACTCGTTGATCCTTGCATAAGTTGCCAAAGAGTTGATCAATCCGATGTTCGGACCTTCAGGTGTCTCGATCGGGCACATTCTTCCGTAATGGGAATAATGAACGTCTCGTACCTCGAATCCCGCACGGTCTCTAGAAAGACCGCCAGGTCCTAATGCGGATAAACGTCTCTTATGTGTCAGCTCACCCAATGGGTTGTTCTGATCCATGAACTGTGATAACTGGGATGAACCAAAGAACTCTTTGACTGCCGCAGTTACCGGTTTGATATTGATTAAGCTCTGCGGAGAAATTCCCTCTAAATCCTGTGTGGTCATTCTCTCACGGACTACTCTCTCTAAACGGGAAAGACCGATACGATACTGGTTCTGTAATAATTCACCTACAGAACGGATACGTCGGTTACCCAAATGGTCGATATCGTCATCGTGTCCTACACCGTACTCTAAATGCATATTATAGTTAATAGAAGCAAAAATATCTTCTTTTGTAATATGCTTTGGTATTAATTCGGAGATATTTCTGCGAATTTCCTGCTTAATATCTTCGATATCTTCATTTTCTTCTAAGATTTTTGCAAGTACCGGATAATATACGGCCTCTGTCACGCCAAGCTCTTTGGCATCAATACCTTCGATCTGTGCATTGATATCTACCATTAAGTTTGATAAAATCTTAACATTGCGTTCTTCTGTCTGAACCCACACAAAAGGAACACCTGCATTCTGGATAGCATCTGCTAACTCTCTGGTTACAGTGGTGCCTTTTTCTGCAATGATCTCACCTGTTGTAACATCTACAACATCTTCAGCGAGAACCTGTCCGTTGATGCGGTTTCTTAACGCTAATTTTTTATTGAATTTATAACGTCCGACTTTTGCAAGATCATATCTTCTTGGGTCGAAGAACATCGCTGTGATGAGGCTCTGTGCACTCTCTACGGTCAGCGGTTCACCCGGACGGATTTTCTTATATAATTCTAAAAGACCTTCTTCGTAGCTGTTTGCAACGTCTTTTCCAAAACTTGCCACGATCTTTGGCTCTTCACCAAAGTAGTCGATAATCTCCTGATTTGTTCCTATTCCAAGTGCACGGATCAATACGGTGATCGGCACTTTTCTGGTTCTGTCCACACGGACATAGAACACATCATTAGAGTCTGTCTCATATTCTAACCATGCACCACGGTTCGGGATTACGGTACAGGAAAATAATTCCTTGCCTACTTTATCGTGATCTATGCCATAATAGATACCAGGGGAACGTACTAACTGGCTTACGATAACACGCTCCGCACCATTAATAACGAAGGTTCCCGTCTCTGTCATAAGCGGAAGGTCGCCCATGAAGATTTCGTGCTCGTTAATTTCATCGTTTTCTTTGTTATAGAGTCTTACTTTTACTTTTAACGGTGCTGCATATGTGGCATCCCGCTCCTTGCATTCTGAAATGGAATACTTTACATCATCTTCGCACAATGTAAAATCCACGAATTCCAGGCTCAGATGTCCGCTGTAATCAGCAATTGGAGAGATATCATCAAATACTTCTTTCAGACCTTCGTCCAAAAACCACTTATAGGATTCCTTCTGAACCTCTATAAGATTTGGCATTTCCAATACCTCTTTTTGTCTCGAGTAACTCATACGCATGCTTTTACCGGCTTTGACCGGACGTATTCTGTTTTTCTCCATTGACGTTTCACCTCTCGTTTTTTATATTTAACTTCACCTATTATGCAGAATTATTCACTAACTTTTCCCACCTATTTCCGGGTAGCACAAATAAGCCTACGGCACCACAATAGTGCACCGTATATGATAGCACAAGATGGCGGAAATAGTCAAGGATTTTTTTGTGTTTCTCTGTTTCAATTGTCAGATTTGGATGGGCAGGAGGACCACAACGCCAGTTCGGGAGTTTTAGGGATTGGGTCTGTCGGCTAATTTCATTCCTACAAATGGAAAACTCGCTACGCTCAAACAGTTCCATTTGCAGGAATAACGCCGCCCGCCCCAATCCCAAAACTCCTCGACCTGTGTTGTATGTCCTCCCACCCATCCAAATCTGACAGTCGTAGCTGCTGGAAACAAATATTTCATATTTGTTTCTTCGCATGGTGTTCAGTTCGTAGGATTTATGTTATGAGTTCTGATGCGAAAGCATGTTACACGAAGGCCGGTGTCAGGGCTGCACCAATCAAATATGGAGCGTTTCTTTTTGTGCAATGAAGATGAAACTCCGGAAATCGTGAAGCCCACTGGCGCACACGATTTCTGCTTTCAGAGGTTCATTGGAATGGTATGCACAAGGGAACTTGGAATACTTCATTTTTTTAATTCTTTATGCTTAATTATTTATTTCATAACCATAACTACAAGTTTTTACCTATTCTAACAAAACCTATCAGTTATAATTTGCATTGTTTTGGCACATACTTCTGATGTAAGGAAAAATGTTCCATGAATGAAGCCGGAAGAAATCCGGTATAAAGAAAGGAATCTTATGACAGAACCGAACCGAATTCGGCAGGCTGTGGCAACCACTGTTTTTGCTTCTGTTCTTGCACTTGGTGCCTATCAGGGAAGAATACTTCCCGATGCAGAACAACTGACAGAAACGGTACACATGACCTGCGAAAAAGAAAAGAAGGATAAAAACATTGTCACTGCTTCTAATATCAGTGAACCTGACCAAAGCAAACATGATATTGAATACGAAGAACTGAATGGTTCCCTGCAAACCGTGGTCTATGCCAGACAGCAGGTAACCTTAACAAAGGAACACCGGATTCCCGATGTACTGCTGACTGCCTATGAGGCAAGCGAGGTAAGCTGTGGAAAATACGCAGACGGAATCACAAAAACCGGAACGCCTGTCCGTGCCGGACACACGATTGCCGTTGATCCAAACATCATTCCTTTAGGAAGTGAAGTCATTATCAACGGTCACACTTATAAGGCAGAGGATATTGGAGGAAAGATCAAAGGTCACCGCATTGACATTTATATGAATACGATCAGCGAATGTATGAATTTCGGCGTTCGCTATGCCGATGCCGTATGGTTAGAAAACTACGAAGCCATACAGACCATTAAATACACTTATGAAGGGGAAAACCTGATCTCACAGGAAGTTGTAAGCGAGGAAGCCCTGAATTAGGATTCCTCATCGCCTGCACCCATGAAATATTCCAGGTTTCCTGGTGCAAACCATTCCAATGAACCTCCGAAAGCAGAAATCGTGTGCGCCAATGGGCTTCACGATTTTCTGAGCTGTCTCTTATACACATCTGACGCTG
>ENA-OZFX01000792-OZFX01000792.1-human-gut-metagenome-genome-assembly--contig:-NODE-792-length-16615-cov-13.037560_pt1 | contig 16615 bp, 24 predicted proteins | sample MGYA00244651_ERZ653648 | MGnify/ENA primary metagenome ERZ653648 (study PRJEB26926, sample SAMN06164910) | human gut metagenome | biome: ENVO:00009003; feature: ENVO:2100002; material: ENVO:00002003...
AATGAAAATATCATTAATTCTCAGTTAAGGGAATCTCCCACTAGTTATTATATACTTTGCTCATTAAGAGATAAGTATATTAAAGAAAGGGATGCTCTAGCAAGAGAAAAGGATGAAGCTTATTCTGCTGCTTGGATATTTATTAAAGAATCCAATGAAAGGTTCAATAATGATTACGTTGCTCATAAGGCTAACATATCTCCAAAGTATAAATCAATATATCAACGGTATTTAAAAGCAGTAGAAAAGGCTAACAAGTATATTTCAATATGTAGAGCTTACGAGTCTAGAGAGAATATCTTGAGGACTATTAATGCCAACATGAGGAAGCAACAATAATAACTATAAGTAATTACTAACTTTTAAAAACAAATTAAGAATATGAATTATTCACTATCTTTCATTTCTGCTATGGTAGCAGCTCAGTTTGACAAACAATTACCAGGATGTCCAACTGAAAACAGGGTTCTTATCTTATCACCAAAAGAAGTAAACCAAACTCGTTCTGGGCTTATTATCCCGGAACAAGTAAAAGAGGGAGTTCCCCGTAAGGGAGTTATAGTTAAACTCGGGGAGATTACCGAAGAATATAGAACTTATCGGGACTTGGTGCAAATAGGTAGAATAGTTACCTATGGTTTGTATGCAGGTAAGGAAATGGAATTTGAAACTGATAAGCTTACCCCAGGCTTACAACAACTTTTGGAAAAGAACACTTTAACGGTGTTGAGTATGAATGAGATAATTTACTCAGAACCAAATAATAACGATTAATATGGCACTTGACAAAAAGAAAAAGAAGAAAGTTTCATCAGATGGACTTTCTACAAAGGAAAAGATGCTAGCTAGAAAGAAACAGTTAGAATCTAAGGGAAACGGAAATGGTTTGGTATTCCCTAAAGAAGGTACTTTACGTATGAGAATCAAATCTCCGGGAGATGACCAGGAATTGGGTATAGAAATTGTTCAGTTCTATCTTGGAGGTAATCTGGGAGGAGTAATATCTCCGGCTACTTTTGATGAACCATGCCCCTTCATGGAAAAATATCAAGAATTGAAAAACTCAAAGGATGAGGATGACAAGGAACTTGCAAAAACTCTCGTACCAAGAAGAAGATACGTTATTGGTGGTCCGGTCTATGCAGACGAAAAGGGAACTAAATTTGATTACGAAGGTAAAGATAAGGGAGTTCTAGTTCCACGCTCTGTTTATCAAGATATTATCGACTTATACCTCGATGAGGATGAAGCTGGTGATATGACAGACCCAAGAAATGGATACGATATCAAAATTATTCGTTCTGGTTCTGGTAAGCTTGATACAACTTATTCTGCTCGTGCTTGTAAACCAACTAAGTTGGACAAGAAATACCAAGGTACAGTAGACCTGGAAGGTATAGTTCGTTCTCAAATCAAATCCTATGATGAACTGGAAGAACTTCTTGCTAAGTTTTTAAATGAAGACCATGGAGGAGATGATGAGGATGACAAACCAAAGAAAAATTCAAAAAAGAAGGGGATTCACAGAGACCATTACATGGAGGATGATGAACCTAAAAAGAAAAAGAAGAAACGTTACAAATCCGACATTTAAAGGTTAGTTAATATATGGTTTCATTCGAAGGTGGTAATTAGATTCGTTCAGTTATCACCTTCTTTAGTCTAAATACATTACATTATGGCAAAGAAAACAAAAGTTGGTTTAAAGGTACCAACAAAAAATGAGATACTAAAGAAATATGGTAGTATCATGAGATTGGCTTCAGATACAGTGGAATCAAACTTATGGTTACCATCTACTTTCTTTGCTCTCAATTATACATTTGGTGGTGGTATACCATTCGGTAAAGTACTTGAGGTAGCTGGAGAAGAATCTTCCGGTAAATCCCTTATTGCATATAACTTTGCATATACCTGTCAACAACTCGGTGGGCATGTAATTTGGGTAGATGCTGAACAATCTTGGATGAACTCCTGGGCTGAAGCAAATGGTGTAGACCCAGAAAAGGTTACAGTATTAACCGATACTCGTATAGAGTATATTTCCGATGCAGTAGCAGATTTAGCAATTTACTTACGTTCTCAATTAACTAATAATGAACCGATTCTCTTAGTAATTGATTCTATTGCTGCTATGGATTGTGCAGATAACATAGATTCTAAAATGGTAGAGGGTAAAGCAGAAATGGGAGGTAGAGCAAAAGCCCTTTATAAATACTTCCGTATCAGAAGTGAATTATTCTATAGATTAGGAGTTACACAGATTTACATTAACCAATTAAGAACTGCTTTAAATGTCGGATTTGGAAAAGATAACACAACTACTACAGGAGGTGCAGCACTTAAGTTCTACGCTTCAATCAGAGCTGCCTTTTACTCAGGCAAGTCTATCACTGTTAAACAGAAAGGTAAAGAACGGAAAGCTGGTAAATTGGTCACAATCCGACTTATTAAAAATAAAGTTGCTCCTCCAAGACCTACAATCAGTAAGTGCCCAGTTTACTTCAATCCTAAGTTCCATGAAGTAGGTTTTGATAGATGCTATGCTCTTGAGGATGTATTGGTAGAAAATGATATCATAGAAAAATCTTCAGGTGGAGTATATAAGTTCAAAGGAAAAACTCTTGCAAGAGGTGAAGAGAAATTCCAAAAGCTTTTGGAAGAGGATGATGAACTTCGTCGTAAACTATTAAAGAAGGCTGAGATAAATACTATCGGTACAACTAGAAAGAAGATAGTAGCATTGACTACTAATTTATATCCAGTAGATGGAGTAGAATATGAATCATTTAACGAGTCAGATGACGAGGAGGAAGACGATGAGTAAGAAAACAGTATTATTGATTGATGGGGAGAACATTCTCCATCAATCTTTTCACAAGTTCGAGAAACTTAAATCCACAGACGGTAAACCAAGTGGAGCAATATTTGGATTTTTCAAATCACTTCACATGTATCTTACAAGGTTTGAACCAAACGAAGTAGTTATAACCTTTGATAATGGTCATTCACCAGTAAGGGATAAGTTATTGCCTAACTATAAGGGACACAGAAAAAATATATCGGTTGATTATGAATCCTTGCAAATACAAAAGGCAATCATAATGAAGATATTAGGTATGCTAAGAATTTCTTATATATTTGATAAAAGGAATAAAACTCAATATGAGGGAGATGATTTCTTAGCATACCTAATTATTAATACTTATCGTTCGGATAATGTAATCTTGGTATCATCAGATAAGGATTTTAATCAACTTCTAAACAAGAACGTTAGGATATTAAATCCAAGAAAGGATGAAGTTATTCGAATGGGTAATTGTAAAGAGTTATTTGGTTATCATTCACATGAGACCGTTGAATACCTTGCAATGGTGGGTGATACTTCCGATGATATTCCAGGTTTTAAGGGTATAGGTCCAGTAACTGCAAGAAAGATATTAGATGAGTATAAATCAATCTACAAATATCTGGAAGCTAAACCTAATAAAGAGTACCAAGAAGCTTGGGAAAGGAATCGTAAGTTGATTGATTTATTCTGGTTTGTAGGTAATGTCCCTTTAGATAAGATACCTCTCAAGAGAAAGAAGACTTTCAACTATGATAAATTTAGGAAACTGTGCATAGAGTATTCTCTTGCTTCGTTCCTAACTAAAGAATTTATTAAACCATTTAAAGAGTTATCCGAATGAAAATAATGTTTGCAGGTGCAAGTGGAGTTGGGAAAACCACTTTAGCAAAAGAAGTTCCTGGGATGATTAAGTTTGATGTAACAGAATACCCTCCAGTATTGGATTTTATATCTGGTAGTGTATCAGACTTAATACCTAAAACAAAGGATATGTCTCATAAAGAGATGTTAGAAAGGGATTCAAAGGATTTGTTACTCGAAGATTTTCAGGTAATGAACCTAAGGAACAAAATGTTCAGAGATAGGGATAGATTTGTTACAGATAGAAGCTATCTTGATTTAGCTGCCTATTTCTATTACAAGCAAGCCAAGAATGTTCCTAAATGTGAAATGGAACACTTTTTCGAAACTTGCAAGATGTTACTCAATCAACAATGTACTCATCTTATCCTATTAGACTTTACTACTGCCATGGTAAAGGAATGGGTTATGGAAGATAATGGTAAACGAATAGATAACAATTACTTCCAGTTCTTAATATCTTCTATAATGGATAACGTATTGAACTTGTGGGGATTCTTACCTACTAAGGAAATATCTTCTATTTATAAGAACATTTTTAAGAATCAACTCTTGGAATACGGTGCAACAGAGGGAGTAATCAAATCCATATATGGTGAAACTAAAGTTCTCTGTATAAGAGAAGCTAATTTGGATATTCGTAAGAAACTTATTATTGATTTTCTTCATGAGTAAGGAAGTAGTATTTATAGATAATATAAAGGGATATCCCGGGTATCATATTACCCGGGATGGTTTATTGTATAGTAGGTACGATAATAAGGGTAGGCTTACTCCTAATACTTGGAAAATTCGTAAGCCTACGATATCTACTAATGGGTATGTAAAATATGGATTTTGTTTAAGATTTAGAAAAATAAAAACTCAACTCTATGCCCATAGATTAGTAGCAGAAGCTTATATACCTAACCCCAATAATTTACCTGTAGTAATGCACCTGGACGATAATCCTAAGAATAATTCTGTAGAGAATCTTAAATGGGGAACTACTTTGGATAATATAAAGGATTGCATTAAGAAGGGTAGAAAGGTAGTAAAGAAGAAAATAATATCCTATGTTATCTCGGATTTACATATTGGAGAGTATGGTAAATTTACTAGTAGAACTGAAACAGCTTTCCGAGTGTTAGTAAAGTTATCAAAACTCTGTGTAAAGGATGGAGTTCCCTTATTACACTGTGGGGATTTATTTCATAGTTCTGATAAGATATCTCCGGATTTATTATGTAGGGTTATGGAAGTATTTAACAACTTATCTAAAAAAGACTTTATAATACTAACCATTTCAGGTAATCATGGTAGCCCGGTTACTCATAGAATAGGAGATAGAGAATTTATATCCTATGATAAAGCTATTGTTAAAGCTTTCCCTAACCTTTTCTATTCATTAGATTATGAACACTTTAGGCTAAATTATCATAAACATGTAGTTTATGGGATACCCTATATAGATAATAACATCGGTTTATCGGAGTACATAAAGGGTATTAAACTTAATCCTAAAAAGAAAAATATTCTTTTATTACATACTGATTATCCGGGAGCAAAAGATACCGATGGTAGAGAAATTGGTTCTGTAGAGAATCTTAATGTAAATACCCTAAATAAATTCGATTTGGTGTTATGTGGACATATACATAAACCACAAAGATTATCAAAGAAGGTATATATGATAGGAGCCCCTTATCAACAAAGGAGAACTGATAAAGATTGTGATTTGGGGTATTGGGAGTTATATTCGGATTTATCTATGAAGTTTATACCCTTGAAAGGTTTTCCAAAATTTATTGATGTAGAATCTGAAGATGAAATTAAGGATGATGGCAATTATTATACCGTTTTACCTAAGAAAACTAGTAACTTAGTAAATACTAACCATAAAATCACTAAGCAACTTTCTAAGAAAGCTCTAGCAAGGAAGTATCTTAAGGAAAAAGGTATAACTGAGCAAGATAAGAAAGAACTACTGATTGACATACTTAAAAAAGCTGAATCATGTTAACATTTACAACAATGAACGTAGTAGGATTCTGTTCAATAGAAAACCTACATATACCTTTAAACCCAAGTTGTACCATACTTATCAAGGCACCAAATGGTAAAGGTAAATCAACTATCTTATCGGCATTGGTATGGGCAATATATGGTAAAAATCTAAAGGGAGTATCAGAAGTAACTACCTGGGAAAAGGTAAGACCAAAAGATTACCAGGGAGTAATGGTAGAGGTATTCTTTCAAAAAGGAGAACATATTTATAAAATTATCCGATGCCAGAAATGCAATATAGTTCTTGAGGATGGAGCTAAAGGTAAAGATAGGCTTATCCTTATGAAAGACAACGAGGTAGTGAATGTAAAGGGTAAGAATAAACTCCAAGATGCCATTAATGCAGAACTTGGTTTATCCTATACTCTATTCATGAACTCCATTATGTTTGGGCAGGGTATTAAAAGATTGATACAAGAATCTAATTCAGATAAGAAGAAGATATTCGAAGAAGTATTTGATTTAGAATTTCTTAACATTGCCAAAGGTATAGCTATGCAGGATAAAAATAACCTATTAGCTCAGGCAAACGAAGTAGAACACCAATCTGCTTTATTAAAGAAAGAACTTGAAGCAAATAAGGAAGCTTACTTTGATTTACGTGATAGAGAGAAAGGTTTCAAAGAAAAAATAAAGTCAGAACGTAGAGAATTAAAGAAAGATAGGGAAGACCTAACTAAGCAACTTATTAAAAAACAGCAACAACTTAAGGACGAGGTAGAGCAGAGTCTTAGGATTAAGATTAAGAAACATACTGATTATGTAGATGGTCTTAAATCTAAAATAAAACACAACCGTAATATTTCAGGAGTATCATTACCGGATTTTGTAAAGAAACTCAAGATACAGTTAGATAAAGGCCACTACAAACGTGCTAAAGAGAGCGTAGATATTATCTATAAAGCAATTATAAACTCAGACAAACTACAAGAAGAATATGAGGATGCTCTGGGTAGATTGGATGAGTTGAGAACTACGAATGAGAAGTATAAGAGACTTCAAAAAGAATGCGATGATATTGCTTCTGATATTGCTGATATTGACGAGGATTTGGAAAAGCTCAAACGAGAGAAGCTTAAGGTTATGTCTCCTAAGTATAAAGAGAAACTTAAGGAAATTAGAAAGAATCTTCGTAAGGTAGACGAGGATTACCATAATAAGGAATTAGAGTTAAAGAATTACGATTGGTTACTTAATGACCCACTTGGTAATAATGGAATCAAGGCTTATCTGTTTGATTCATCTCTGGATATGTTAAATAGAACACTTGATAAATATTCTCAAGTATTGGGATTCAGGATTGAATTTGGTATAGATTTGGGTACTATTAGAAAAGACTTTTATACTTTAATTGAAAGGGATGGACAAATTATTGATTACAATGAACTATCTGGAGGAGAACGACAACTTTGTAATGTAGCAATGGCTTTTGCTATGAACGAATCTCTAACTGCTTCCAAAGGGATTAATCTAGCCTTCTTAGATGAAGTATTTGAATCTTTAAGCTCGGATAATGTAGAGGTGGTTACATCCTTAATCAGGCATACTTTTGCAAATAAGACCCTATTCCTAATTACCCATTTAGATTCACTTCCATTATCTAATACTAAAATCCTGCAAGTTGAAAAGGTGAATGGCCTGAGTAGATACCAACTACTATAATGATATAAAATACAATACATCATGAATAGTAAGAAAAAAGGCTCAAGATTTGAATTAAAAATGTCTAAGTGGTTTACTAAATGGACCGCTTATACTTGGAATAGAGTTCCAATGTCAGGGGCTTGGCATTCTAACAAGGATGCTGCTTCTGATATTACTTGTGTAGACGAAAGACATGCTCACAGGTGTAAAATATCCGTAGAATGTAAAAGCTACAAAGAAATTAAATTTGAACATATACTGCTTGGCAATAAGGGTTGTGATATCCTTAGATTCTGGGGACAAGCTTCTAAAGATGCCAAAAGAGCAAATAAGGTACCTATTCTTTGTATGAGGTATAACTCTATGCCTGCAGAAGAATTCTTTTTCGTAGTAGATTATAAACTCGGAAGTATCATAGCTCAGTATATTACTAAGTCAATGTATATTCAAGTACCCGGGAATACTCTTATGGTATTTATGGCTAGTGAGGTTTTAAATGTACCTTATAAGTTAATTCATAAGCAAGCTAAGTTAATCATTAAAAAGAAATAATATGAAACGTATCCCTTATTCTTATTGTATCTTCTACATAGAACGAAAGTATTATCAGAACATTAATAAAGAACTTAAAGAAAAGGGATATAAAAAAGTACGTGCCATTATCCCTACGATAAACGTTTTAAAGAAAACCGCAAAGGGTAAGATGATATTCGAAGAAGTACCAATCTTATTCAATTACGGTTTTATCAAGATGCCTACAGAGTTAGCGTACTCTAGACCTTTTCTAAACAAACTGAAGAGAAGTATATCAGGTATAAGAACTTGGTTAAAGTCTACAGAGACTCTTCATGAAAGGAAGAAGAAAGCTAGAATAGATAACTCTGAAGACTTTGATGATTTCTCATTGGTAGCTACATGTACCAGAAAGGATGTTAAAAGGTTTAAGAGGATGGCAAAAGAAGGAAAGAAATATTCTGTAGACGATTTGATGAATGTTAAGATAGGCGATTACTTAGTACTCAAAGGTTATCCTTACGAAGGAATAGATGCTACGGTATTAGGTATAGACCACATAAATAAAATGGTACAACTTCTTTTATATCCGGAAATGGGTAAAATGGAAATATGGTTACCCTTTGATAACGTAATCTATAGCGTGTACCAGAATTATGACCCAGATAAGTTATATGCTAACTCCCAAGATTATGACCCAAATGAGATAACAAGTGAATCAATAGATAGAATAATGGATTTTAGGAGGAATTAATATGAACGATGCTCAGAAGAAAGCTTGGGACTGCTTAAACGAAATAGAGAGGCAGTCTTTATTCCTTCAGTTATCAGAAAGCAAATCCTCATGGGAAGCTGGTGAAATTTTAAAGTTGTCACATTACAAGTATTTAGAAATCAGAGAAAGGTCAGAAAAGTTCTTCAGATTATTCTCTGATTTTTTCGAGTTACACACTTCTATTTTTCGACCTGACTGCCCTTGCGAACGAAGCTTTTGTGATTTTATTGAAGGATGTATTGAAAAGAGATTAACAAGGAAAGAAGCAAGTCTATATACTGGAGACTCTTCTAACTTACTCTCAAAGGTAAGCAATAGTAATATTGAAAGGAATATGAAAAGACTCAAAGAATCAGAAGACCCCTGGGATTTAGATTCAATGAGGTTAATTCTAGAGTTCGATAGGTGGAATAACTTTAGGATTTTACCAAGAATGCTACAACAGCCTTCTGCATTTAAAAGGCGGTTGAATAAGAAGGACAAGATATACATTAAATACCTTTTAAACCGAGTACCAGAATGGATGCACACAAAACTGAAAGAAAGGTTTAGATATAAAGTAAAACCCGGAAAAAAGAAATACTGGGTATGCTTAATATCAGAAGAATTATATACAGATGGATATCTATTAATGCCAGTAAGACCTTTAGATGAGGTAGTTAGTGAATTTAGTAGATTCTATATGTATGTATTCGAAAAGAAAGACGATGCAGATACATTTGGCTTCATGGTATCCAAGTTTATGATTAAAACAGTTGATGTAAAATTGGGACAACGCTTCTGGCCTGAGTACAGATGCTGCGTGGAAAAAGCAGTTAACTATAATCAAGTGAATAATATAGAATTCAGTATTAAGAAACTTGATATGGCCTTCAATGCCGATAAGGTTAAAAAGAAAAGGAAGAAAAAGCTTAAATCAACGGCTGCTGAACGCATATCAGATACCTCAGCTTTTTATAAAAATAAGTAGAAATATTTCTTTATATAAATAAAAAGTATTATATTTGCAACAAATTAAAATAAAAGATATGAGAAAGAACAAAAAGAATAAACCAGCACCCTCAAAAGAAAAAGCCAGTTTCCTTGGTTCAGCCGGGAGGAATATGACTTACAGAGATTTAAAAAGAAAAGCCATAGTATTGGGTATGCCTTTCCCTGATGCATGTGCTGCTGGAGTTTTCGATTTAATTGGTTATATCGAAAGGTCAACTAATAAACCAGACAAATCATTGATTGACCAATATGATGATTGGATGGATAAACAATTAGAGAATATAGGTTATTCAAAAGATGACCCTCTAAGGAATTCAAAATTAAGGCTTGGGTTTCTCGGAGAAGAAGGAGAAGATGGGCAAAGAAAATCCAAAAGGGTTCCAGGAATAAAAAAGCCAAGGGAAAAGAAACCACCAAGAGAAAGGGATGAATTCAATCTCATCAAGGGAACTAAGAAATCTTATGTATGGTCATTGGTTGCAAAGGGTTATGATTTAGAAAGAGTAACTAGAAGGATGAAAAAGAAGTTCCCAGATGCAAATGATAAATCGATAACACTTTGGTTTAGAACTGCAAGGAGGACTATGAGTAATGGTAAAGCTAAAGGAAAGTAGTAGGGAACCAATCCGAGAAGATAGATATTATATATGGACATGGAGACCAGATACAACCAACAAATATATTACCGAAAAAAGTTTATATCGGAAACACCTAACAGGTATACCCTATTTCACAAGGTATCAGATAAAAAAGACTTTGGTTTATATGTACGGAGTAGATGTTCTTCAATATATTCATATCATATCAGGCAGGAAATTACTTAGGCAAGGGATAAGAATACTTCAAGATATGAATGGTCTAAGACATAAATCTGGTTCTACTAAATTCTGGTATAAAGGGAGATTAGTTAAAGCCAGGAAGTTTATTATCCCGGATGAATATAAAATTGATAAACACAGAAGACGAAGGTTCATGGTTCAAATGCACCGGGTCTTCAAATCAAAAGGAAAGAAGGCATTCAATGAAAGGTACTCACAAAAATTGTATGGACAACGGGAAGGCATATCTTCCAAGTATATCCGGAAGAAGAGAATACAAATCCATTCTGCTATCTTACAGGATTTACAACAGGCTGAGTCAAGAGGAAAAGCATAAATATAATATTCTTTCTTTGCAATATCCCCCATTGGTATGTTCCTTGGCCTTGTATCTAAGAAAGAAATTAGATATCCCGATACAGAAAGTACTATTTATCAAAGCACAAAGGGATATGCTCGATATCTTTTATGATGAATCCTTAAATCATTTGGGATGGCAACCAAAAGAAAGGTTCTTGGTAAAAGCTTTAAGATTTCAAGGGTTCACTCCTGTAAGCAAATATAGGATGAGAAGTAAATATGCCTACATTATGACAAACAGGATGCTAGAAAATGAATATTGGGTATTTCCCATGAGATTAGCTGATAACTATAAATCAATGCAAAATCCAAAATACAAATTCTATACCGAAGTATTTGGTAAGGTTGGTATTCCTGGAATAATTAAAATTAAATACAGCAATGGAAACTAAAAACCCAGTACCGGAAGTAAAGGTACATAAACAATTAAATCCGTTCATGGGTAAATCTTTTAAGGTTAATACCTATAATGACCAGGATGAAGTTATCGATACAGAAGATGTAAAGATAGAATCTCAAGAAGAACTAAAGACCGTAATTGATGGGGTAAAACAATATAATATTGCATTTGCTTATCTTACGGGAAGCGAAAGAAAATACAAGAAACTTATAACAGAGTGATATAACTATTGATTATTAACATTTAAACATTTACGAAAATGGCTAAGAAAAAAGAAACCAAAAAGGTAGAGTTAAAGGAAGTATCTCGCAAAGAGATTAATGGTGCAATCATCATTACTTACGAAGATGGCTCAGTAAAAATTATCCCGGCTCCTATTATGTTGTCTGCCGAAGAAGCAAAAGACTTCTTTGCTTCAGAAGAGGAAGATGATGATGACGAAGACGACGATGAAGATTCCGATGAGGATGACGACGATGAGGATGACGACGATGAGGACTCTGATGATGAAGATGAAGATGAAGATGACGAGGATGATGAAGACCCGGACGATTACGAAGAAGAATTAACCGGTGAAGCTCTTGCCGAAATGGACTTCGAAGAACTGGAAGATGTTTGCGATGACAAAGACCTCGAAACAGACCCGGACGATTACGAAGAAGACGATATCGAAAAACTTCGCAAAGCAATTGCCAAAGAATTGGGTCTCAAACTCCCGGCAAAGAAAGAAGCCAAAGGTAAAGGCAAAAAAGGAAAGAAGTAATTCATTCTCCGGCTATGAAGGTTGGGCTAAAGCAATAGCCCACCTTTATCATAAGAAATAACTATTGTTCTATTAAATAAAACTAAAACTTAAAAGATTATGGCAACTAAGAAAAAAGAAGACACCAAGAAAAAAGGTGGCAAAGAAAAAGATGCTGAAAAAGAAGCAAAACGTAAAGCTCGTATGGAAGCTCTGAAAAACCGACCGGCAGAACAACGACCGAACAGTAAACAGATTGATGTTATCAAAATCAATGACAAATCCGAGGTTCAGAACTACGGCTACGCAGTAAAGAACAAGGAAGGCTATCAGGGAGTGGTAGTAACATCAGTTCTGGTTATTGATGGTAAACCTGCTTCTACTTCCGTAACATTTGTTCCCGGCAACCTTACCGTAAAATCCAAAAAAGGACACGGTATTATCTGTAACCCGAAAGCTAAAAAGGCTAAGGGCAAAGAAGAGGAAGCCGGAGATGAAGATTAAACTTCTATCCCTTACTTATTAGCGAGAACATCGCTAATGGTTTGCATAGTTTATTAGTATTTCAAAAATTATGTTGGGAGCCTATTGCCTGAGAAGGTAGTAGGCTTCATTTATTTTATAGGTTATGGAAGACAAAAGAGAAATCCGAAAGAATATAACTATCCTAGCATTAGATAATCTTATTCAGAATTATACTAATGCACTAGAAGATAAAGATATGGACCCTCCCTTATCGAATGAAGAAAGGGAACTCTCTGAATTAATTATCAAAGAAGCCAAAGAAATGCTAACCGAAATGGCAATCGAAAATAAACCAATACCAAGACCCTCATGGAAGAAATGAATTTAAGAACCATTATACAGGGTATTCAAGCCGTATTAAAAGATATGGAATATACTCGGTATATGATTAAGGTTACTCCTCCTCATAAGAGAGGTAAATATCAAACCCATGTTATTCACCTTCAATATCTTAAACGTAGGCTTAAGGATTTTAAGGGTAGGCTAGATAAAAAACTAAAAGGTACTATCAGTACTGTAAAGTTTAAATATGTTAATTATTCAGATGGACGAGAAATGATTGCAGAACAAACTTTTGTCAATCTTACTGAGCAAGAGATAAAGGATGCCTTAGAACTTGGAGCCCTTCTTGAAAATGCAAGTATAGAAATCCTAGAAATTAAGGAAATCCCTACTTCGATTAGGATATTATAACTATGGATAATTACTAAGGAAATTTCAATCCACTTAAAAATTTTAGAAACATGAAGAAAGACAAGAAGAAAGACAAACCGGCTAATAAGACTCCGGAACTTTCAAAGGCTAAAAAGGCATTGGATGCTTATCTCAAAGAGAACAACTTGGACCCTCAAAAGGATTGGTCAAAAGACAAGAAACATGGTAAAAAGGTTACTGAACTCTTGAATAAGCTCAACAAGGAAAGAGACAAAGTCGCTGCCCAGTATCCTGAAAAGGATTTAAAGAACGAAGCCAAATTGGTAAAAATGAAAAAAGCCAAAGAAGATGAAAAGGCTTCAAAGAAAAAAGAGAAAAAAGAAAAGAAGGAATCGACCAGCCGAGTTACCAAATACGATTATCCTCTCATCGACGGCAGAGAAATGACTTCCGATGAAAAGAAAAAATATCGTATGGAACAAAGAAAACTTGCTGCCGGTAAAGCTCCGAAGGAAGAAAAACCCAAGAAGGAAAAGAAAGAAAAGGCAGAAGCCACCGAAAAGGCTGCTCCTGCAAAGAAGGACAAAAAGGCCAAAGATAAAAAGAAAAAGAAGGCCAAAAAAGAAGAAGATTAATCTCATATCTTATTAAGTATTCGTTAATGATGTAAAGGCCTGGCAAATCACTTTTGTTCAGGCCTTTCTTTTTAATACTAAGACTTTATGGAAGAAAAAACATATAAACCCAAACTGCGTATCACTACACTTGAAGATAATGGCTCCTATATTCAAGATAGATTGGTAGATGCGTATACAGAAATGAATTCAGGGCCAAAAGTACAACATAAGGGACCAATAAGAATAGAGGTAACTCTTACAAATAAACAAGATGTCGAGAACTTTAAGAATTACTTAGATAAGCTTGTAGGTAACTTACCAATCAAAGAACCCTCAGTGGGAAGAGGAAGACCCTCTACTGGTAGTAAACAACTTACTGAATCACCTCGGGAAGATATTCTGGCAGATGTAGAGAAAATGGTTGAAGAAGGTAAGAGCCAACAAGAGATTATTAAGTATTTAAGGGAATTGGGATTTGTCTTTATTCTTACAGAGGACTTTCTTTTTCATTTCCCAGGATTCGAATTCAACAGTAAGGATGTGGGAGAAGCCACTGACAACAAGCAATATCCTAACTCATACTCCTGGATGGCAAGATGTATCAAACGAGCCAAAGACCCCAAGGCAGATAAATTCGACCCAATGGTCATCTTCGGCTTTAGTATCCTTGGTGGACCATCGAAGAAAATTGTTCCGTATCTTTATAAAGAAAGGAAGAAACCGTTAAGGGCCTCTGTTGGTAAGAAAACCATATCCTTCTCTCAGGCAGAGTTCACAAAGTTCCCCAAATATCAACTTGAGGAGGAACGATTAAAGTTCTCTGCAGAGATGAGACAACTAATGGCTAGCCCAGATAAAAAACCATCAAAATTCTTTTTAAGATGGGCTCCAGATGTATTACTATCCCCCAATGCTTATGAATCACTTAAGAGATTAAATATCAAATTTGCTAATGATACTCAAAAGGGATAACATAACTTTTCTAGAAGGTTACTTTATAAGTAAATCTGGAAGACTTTGGAGTAGGTATGATAAGTCTGGTCATCTTACTAAAAGTTCTTGGCATAGAGTTAAGTATAATACCTCTAAGGGTGGATATAAATTCATTCAAAGAAAAGGTAAGATATATTATATACATCGGTTAGTAGCCATGACTTATATACCTAACCCAGAAAACAAAGCTTATGTATGTCATAAAGATAATGTACCATATCATAATTCAGTAAGTAATCTTTATTGGGGAACACCTTCCGAGAATACCCAGCAATGTATCAGGGATGGTAGAGGTTACATTGGAGATAAAAATCCCCTGTATGGAGTTAGTAGAAGAGGGGCATTAAACCCTAATGCTAAATTAACCAAGATACAAAGGAGGTTAATAAAACAAAGACACAAAGAAGGATGTAGGATTTGTGATTTAGCCAAAGAATTTAAGGTATCCAGGATTACTATTCGTAGAATAATTGACCAAAAACTAAGGTCTTACAATCGTAAAGACAACATCCTCTACCTCAGTATTTAATAAAAGAGTATTATTTATTAAAATAAAATTCTTATATTTGTATAACGAAAATAATATTAAAATGGATGCAGAAACCAAAGAGGTAGTAAAGAACATTGCTCAGATTCAAATTGAGGCATTGACTAATATCAAAAACAATATCACTACAACAGAACCTGATTTACTCAGGAAGTTGTTACAGATAAATGACGAAGAGATGCTTGATTCAGTCAAGCATCATATTCAGATTTACGAAGAGATATACGAAATGCCTCAATTGATAAAGACTCTGAACGAATATCAATTATATATCTGTTCTCATATCCTATTCAAAATGGAAGATGAATGGATACATGATTTATCCCAAGGAGTTTACGGAGCATGGGAACTATTACATAGAGAAACCAATAAATTTCATCCTGAACTCACATTAATAATTTAATTTAATATGGACAAGAACGAATACTTAGAATCAGTTGAATTGAACACTGGAGTTGAAATGATTCCTTGCGAATCCTCAAATGTTGAAGGTTACGGATACGACTCCAAAAACAAACAACTTTGGATTGCTTTTAAAGGCAACAAAGTTTACCGTTATGATGGTGTACCTAAAGAAATCTGCAATGAATTACACCTAGCAGAGTCCAAAGGTAAATACGTTTCTTCTAATATCAGAAACAAGTTTAAAACCACAGGCTATGAACTCAGGTCTTAGAAAACTACCTATCATAGGGTTAGCAGGATTTATACTAATTGGATTGGCTATAGGCTCAAAACCTACACCCGATGCAAGCAGGATTTATCCTGCTCCGTCGTTTAAAAAGAACGATGTACCAGAAACTAAATACAGTTTCTCATTTGCAGATAAGCCTAAGTCATTAATGGATTCAATTCAGGAAATGGCAAACAAACTCGGAAAAAGAATATACGAATATCAGGTAGAAATAGAAATCATTCCAGAGAATCAAATCTACCAGATAAGTAATTCTGGATATCAACAATACGAAGTTACTAGAAAAGGAGTGGGATACTCCCATACATGGGTTAAATTTTATACTGATAAGAAGTTAACTTATCAAGATGCCATTAAGTTTGCAGAAAGATACCCAGAAAAATGTATACCTTTTGTACCTGCTCCCAAGGCTAAATCAGAACTCGATTATTATAACGAAAACCTGGACGAATATTTATCAGACCCAGAAAACGAGATAGATTATGCTCCAGAGATCTTCGACTTCTTAGCCGATTAACCTCAGCTATTTAAAAACTGTCTCTTATACACATCTCCGAGCCCACGAGACAGGCAGAAATCTCG
>ENA-OZFX01000798-OZFX01000798.1-human-gut-metagenome-genome-assembly--contig:-NODE-798-length-16492-cov-14.337835_pt1 | contig 16492 bp, 10 predicted proteins | sample MGYA00244651_ERZ653648 | MGnify/ENA primary metagenome ERZ653648 (study PRJEB26926, sample SAMN06164910) | human gut metagenome | biome: ENVO:00009003; feature: ENVO:2100002; material: ENVO:00002003...
GTGGGCTCGGAGATGTGTATAAGAGACAGAATATACATAAAGGGGGAGGAACGGACTTCCCGATAAAATTTTCATTTTTTTATATTCTGAAAACTACTTTAAATTTACAGGAGGGTTTATTACATGAAATTTGCTGACGGTTTCTGGCTCAACCAGAGAGGCTACGAAGTAAACTATGCAAATCAGGCTTTCGAGATCGAAGAGATCGAAAACGGATTCCTCGTTGTGGCAACACCTTTCGTTGTATACAACAGAGCTATGATGCTCGGAAGTGCTAACCTTGAGATCGCTTACACTTCAACTCAGGAGAACTGCGTAAAGGTAAGCATCACACACCACAAGGGTCATGTTGACAATGGTCCGCACTTTGTTCTCGAGGACAAGGGCTTCAAGCCACAGGTAACTGTTACAGACAAGGAAGCCGTACTTGTTACAGGCGACACAAAGCTCGTTGTTTCTAAAGAAAACTGGAGCTTCACATACTATTATAAGGATAAGAAACTCACAAGTGGTGGCTGGAGATCGACAGGCGTTATTTTCGAGAGTGCTTACAAGCAGCAGGCAAGACTTCAGACACAGCTCGACGACACATTCTGGAGCTACCCTGCCGATCCTACAAGAACATACATCAGAGAGCAGTTTGACACTTCTGTTGGCGAATATTTCTACGGTTTCGGCGAAAAATTCACAACATTCACAAAGAACGGTCAGAATGTTGAGATATGGAACGCTGACGGAGGCACTTGCTCAGATCAGTCTTACAAGTCTATCCCATTCTATCTTTCTTCAAAGGGCTACGGTGTATTCGTAAACAGCACTGACAAGGTTTCATATGAGGTTTGCTCTGACACTGTTTCTAAGGTATCAATGACAGTTCCAGGTGAGAGCCTTGAATACTATGTATTCGGCGGTGCTAACCTCACTGACGTACTCAAGGGCTACACTGACCTTACAAGCAAGCCTTCACTGCCACCTGCATTCTCATTTGGTCTGTGGCTCACAACTTCATTTACAACAACATATGATGAGGAGACTATCACATCATTTATCGATGGCATGGCTGAGAGAGATATTCCTCTTCAGGTATTCCACTTTGACTGCTTCTGGATGAAGGGCTTTGAGTGGTGTAACTTTGAGTGGGACAAGTCACAGTTCCCTGACCCACCTGCAATGCTCAAGAGACTTCACGAAAACAAGGGTCTGAAAACTTGCGTATGGATCAACCCATATGTTGGTCAGCGTTCAAAGCTTTTTGATGAGGGTATGAAGAACGGCTACTTCATCAAGAAAACTGACGGCTCTGTATTCCAGTGTGATGAGTGGCAGCCTGGTATGGCTATTGTTGACTTCACTAATCCTGAGGCTTGCAAGTGGTATGCAGGATATCTGAGAAAGCTCTGCGAAATGGGTGTTGACACATTCAAGACAGACTTTGGTGAGAGAATACCTACAAGAGATGTTGTTTACTATGACGGCTCTGACCCTATCAAGATGCACAACTTCTACACATATCTTTATAATGAGTGCGTATTCAATGTACTGAAAGAATATTTTGGAGAGAACAAGGCTTGTCTGTTCGCACGTTCTGCTACAGCAGGCGGTCAGAAGTTCCCTGTTCACTGGGGCGGAGATTGCTCAGGCAACTACAACTCAATGGCTGAGGTTGTAAGAGGCTGTCTGTCACTTTGTATCTCAGGCTTCGGCTACACTTCACATGACATGGCAGGCTTTGAAGCTACTGCTACACCTGACATTTACAAGAGATGGGCTGCGTTCGGTATGTTCTCATCACATTCAAGACTACATGGTAACCAGTCATACAGAGTGCCATGGCTCTTCGATGAGGAATCCTGCGACGTTCTGCGCTTCTTCACAAAGCTCAAGGGCAAGCTCATGCCTTATCTGTGGGCTCAGGCTATCAAGACACACGAGGTCGGCGTACCTGTAATGAGAGCAATGGTCATCGACTTTGCTGACGACCCAACTTGCCTGACGCTTGACAGACAGTATATGTTCGGCGACAACATTCTTGTTGCTCCTATCCTTAATGACGAGGGTATCGCTGAATACTATGTTCCTGAGGGCAAGTGGACAGATATTATCACTGGCAAGGTTCTTGAGGGCGGCAAGTGGTACAAGCACAAATGCTCATACTTTGAGATCCCTGCTCTTGCTAAGCCAAACAGCATTATTGCATACGGCAACTTTGAAAGACAGATAGAGTATGATTATCTTGAGGGCACAACATTCACTATCTACGAGCTTGAAGACGGCAAGAGTGCAGTTTGCCCTATTTATGACACTGAAGCAAACAAGGTATTCGAGCTGACAGCTACAAGACACGGCAACAAGATCGAGTGCGAATACACTGACACAAAGGCAAGCTTCAAGATCGCTGTGGCTAACACAGACAAGACTGTTGAAATTGCTCCTAACTTCAGCGGCAAGGTAATCATTGAACTCTAATGACTAAATAAAATCATCGCTCCGAGAGATCGGGGCGATTTTTTTGCGTTCGCACATAAAATCGGGGCAAATGAGGGTAAAAATTCTGTATATTTGCTCTTGAAGAAAATATGAGATCGGGGTATAATATAGATAGTACGATTTGAGGAGTAATTTTATGAAATCAAGAATACGAAGTGCTATACCGAAAAAGATAATCGGCATAAATATCAGTTCGCAAAAGCGTGATATCATTGAAGATATTGCTAAAAGCGAAAATGCGGAGGCTGTTTTCTTTGACAATGAGATAATGGGACAGCAGGTGGGATATCTTTGCGGTTTCAAGGGCTTTGTCAGGTCTGAAAAAGAGGGCGAGGACATCACGGACGAGTGCCTTATTTTTTCGGGCATTGACGGCAGGAGCCTTGACCCTATACTGAAAATGCTTAGGGAAAAAGAAGCTACGGTGAAGTTAAAAGCCATTGTCACGGCACACAATCAAAGCTGGAACGTTGGCGAGCTTATAAAAGAGCTGAGGCGTGAACACATTTACATGAACGGAGGTGACAGAGATGAAAAGTAAATACAAGGCTATTATTTACATTATTCTGTCGGCTTTTTCGTTTGCATTCATGTTCGCATTTGTGCGGCTTTCAGGAAACTTACCGACGGTGCAAAAGACCTTTTTCAGAAACTTTGTGGCGTTGTTTTTCGCTATCGGAGTGCTAAAGAAAAATCACATACGCTTTCACATTGAGGGCAAAAAGAACAATGCGGTCATTTTTGTGAGGGCGCTTGCTGGCACGCTAGGAATGCTTGGAAACTTCTATGCCATAGATCATCTTGTGCTGTCTGACGCTTCCATGCTAAACAAAATGTCACCGTTTTTCGTTATCATTTTCTCTTTTATTTTCCTTAAAGAGCGGCTGACTTTCTTTCAGGGCTTCACTGTAATTTGTGCATTTATAGGAAGCTTGTTTATCATCAAGCCGAGTTTTCAGAATGTGGACTTCTTCCCTGCCCTTATCGGTTTTCTAGGAGGAATGGGAGCGGGACTTGCTTACGCTTGCGTAAGATACTTAGGACAGCATGGAGTAAATGGTGCGGTGATAGTTGCATACTTCTCGGGATTTTCCTGCTTGTTCACCCTGCCATTTCTAATATTAGATTTCCACCCTATGACGATTTTCCAAATACTTTGTTTATTGGGAGCTGGCGCAGGTGCGGCAGGCGGACAGTTCGCTATAACTGCGGCTTACACTCACGCTCCTGCAAGGGAGATATCGGTTTATGATTACTCGCAGTTGATTTTTACCACGATTTTGGGATATTTCCTTTTTGGAGATATTCCTGACAGCTGGAGTTTTCTTGGATATTTCATTATCATTGCAATGGCTGTGCTTGTTTTTCTTTACAACAATGTTTGGCACAATGACAGCGAAGTCAAGGGCTGACAAAAAGGTAAACAAAAAGAGCGTTTTTACTTTCTCGGTAAAAACGCTCTTTATTATTAATATTGTAGTTTAAGCTCCGCCTGCGATAAATCTCTTGAGATCCTGTGGGTTTACGCACTTTTCAAGCGCAACGTCCATGGAGATCGTTCTCGAACGAACGAGCTTTGCAAGCTCCTGATCCATGGTCTGCATTCCTGTTGCTTTACCTGTCTGCATAGCTGAACCGATAAGATGCACCTTATCGTCACGGATCATAGCTTTGATAGAGTCTGTTGCGTTAAGAATCTCACAGCAAGCTACACGGCTTGTGCCGTCGAATGTACGGCAAAGTGTCTGAGTACAGATACCTACAAGAACGGAAGCAAGCTGAGTTCTGATCTGATGCTGCTGGTGAGCAGGGAAAACGTCGATGATACGGTCGATAGTTGACGGTGCAGACGTTGTATGAAGTGTACTCATAACAAGATGTCCTGTTTCAGCGGCGGTAACAGCAGCTTCGATAGTCTCAAAGTCACGCATTTCTCCTACGAGGATAATATCCGGGTCCTCACGGAGAGCAGCACGGAGAGCAAGTGAGAAGCTCGGTACGTCAGGTCCGATCTCTCTCTGGTTTACCATACATCTCTTATGAGCGTGCATATACTCGATAGGGTCTTCGATAGTGATTATATGAGCTGATTTATGGATATTTACATGGTCGATCATTGCGGCAAGAGTTGTTGACTTACCTGAACCGGTAGGACCGGTTACAAGCACAAGTCCACGAGGTCTCATTGAGAACTCTGCAAGGATAGGTGGCAGGTCAAGGTCGGTAAGGGTCGGGATATCGTTTCTCAAAAGACGGAGAGCGATGGCCGTGTTTCCTCTCTGACGATACACGTTTACACGGTGACGGAAACCTCTTGAAGATACATATGTAAAGTCGGTATCAATATGGTCTTTGATAGACTGACGCTGCTTATCTGTACACATATCCTCGCATATTTTGAGAATTTCGATCTCGGTCATATCAGGATATGAGGAAAGCTTTCTCAGGTTACCGCCCTGTCTAACTATCGGCGGAATACCTACGGTGAAGTGCAGGTCGGAACAGCCAAGGGCTCTTGCTTCATCAAGAATTTTGTTAATGTCGATTGCCATTAGAATTTACCTCCATATATTTCTTTTTTATACAGCATATGTTACACGGATAAGTTCGTCCATTGAGGTCTTGCCTTGCTGAACAAGCTCTGAAACGTTGTCACGAAGCAGGTGACAGCCCTCTTTCTTTGCAAGCTCCTGAATTTCGTCAGCTTTTGCTCCCCTTGTGATAAGAGCCTGCATAGACGGTGTTGCGAGAAGGATCTCATGGATAGCGGTTCTTCCCTTATATCCTGTGTTATTGCACTTTGGACAGCCACATGGGTCGTACACCTGTACTGAATGGTCAAGACCCATAAGCTCATTTTCTTCCTCAGTTGACATTCTAGGCTTTTTGCACTCAGGGCAAAGCACCTTTGTAAGACGCTGAGCAACGATACCGATAAGTGAGGTTGCGACCATGTATGCCTCAACGCCCATATCCACAAGTCTTGTTACAGTAGAAGCGGCGTCATTGGTATGAAGTGTTGACAGAACAAGGTGTCCTGTAATAGCGGCACGGATAGCGATCTCAGCAGTTTCGGTATCACGCATTTCTCCGACCATTATGATGTCTGGGTCCTGACGGAGGATAGAACGAAGGGCTGCACCGAATGTCATGCCTGCCTTTTCGTTTATCTGGCACTGGTTTACGCCATCAATCTTTTTCTCGACTGGGTCTTCGACGGTAATAACATTGTTATTAGGCTTTGAGATCTCACCAAGCGCGGCATAAAGTGTGGTAGATTTACCTGAACCTGTAGGGCCTGTTACAAGGACAACTCCCTGCGGCACTTTAAGGCAAGACTCAAATCTCTTATAATTATACTCGGTCATACCCAGGTCGGTAATTTTTCTCAGGGACATATCGCCTGTTGCGAGGATACGGAGAACGACTTTCTCACCGTACACCATTGGAAGGTTAGATACACGGAGGTCAAGAGTTGTGCCGTCAACGACCTGTGACATACGACCGTCCTGTGGGATACGCTTTTCGGCAATATTCATGCCGCTCAAGATCTTGAAACGGGTAACAAGCGAAGTATGAAGTGCAGCGGAAAGAGTCATAAGCTCGATAAGGTCGCCGTTTACACGGATACGGATAACGGTTTTATCCTTGAATGGCTCGATATGTATATCCGTTGCGTCCTGACGCTGGGCGTTCTCGACGATAGCGGTAGCAAGTTTAACGATAGGAGCGTTCTCGATTCTCTCCTCGGAGATATCCTTGAGTTCTTCAAGGTTAAGCTCTTCCTCTTTTTGCTTTGTAGCTTCGTCAACAACGGAGTTAACCTGACCTTCTGAGTACATCTTACCAATAGCACGGTTGATAGATGACTTTGTGGCAAGGACAGGTGTTATGCTGCAGCCTGTGATAACACGGAGATCCTCGAAAATATAGAAGTTGATAGGGTCATTAGTTGCAACGGTCATACGCTTGCCTATTTTGCTGACTGCGATGACGTTATACTTTCTTGCAGTTGCCTCAGGTATCTTCTTGACGATATCAGGCATAAGCTCTGTATTATCAAGGTCGATATAAGACACATTCAGTCGCTCGGCGAGGACCTGACAGAACTGAACATCGGTAACGAGCTTCATGTCAATAATGACATCACCAAAAAGTCTTCCCTTTTGCTCCTTCTGTTTGGCAAGGACTTCCTGAAGCTGTTCTTCAGTTATAAGACCTTTCTGTACCAGATACTGACCGATAGGGCCGTTTCTCATATATATTACTCCAATCCTCCGCATTGATTTAGGGATCCGACGCTGCGGAAACGTCTGCTGCGGTGCAAAAACCGCAAAAAAATCATATTATCTATTGTAATCTTCATGAAAGTATGATAAAATTAATATATTAACTAATGAATCCAAAGGAGGATCACTGTGGATAATTTAACCTTATCATACATAATCATTTATGTATTTGTGTTCATTTTCGGAGCGTGCATAGGCAGTTTTCTTAACGTCTGCATATACCGATTGCCGAAAAATGAAAGTCTTATCAAGCGAAATTCTCACTGTATGACCTGCGGTGAGCCAATCAAACGGCGTGACCTGATACCGATAGTAAGCTGGTGCATACTTCGTGGAAAGTGTCGAAGCTGCGGTGCAAAGATATCGGCAAGATACACTATAGTTGAAACGCTGAACGCACTGCTCTACTTATGGGTATTCTACCATTTTAATGGAATTTTCAATCCGCTTCGTGCAGCACTTGTCTGTCTGTTATTCTCTGCTCTTATCGTTGTATTCTTCATGGACTGGGACACTCAGCTTATCAACACATATGTTGTGATATTCATAGGTTTGCTTGGTGTTGCGGAATACATCTTCTGCAAAGATCAGACGGGACTTACGCTTAAGTCACACTTGATCGGATTTTTCATTGTGAGCGTGCCTTTGCTTATTATTTGTCTTATCACACATGAGAAAGCAATGGGCATGGGAGATGTATATCTCATGGCAGCAGCAGGGTTGTTTCTCGGAATGCAGGGTGCTTTGGTAGCGCTTCTTATCGGACTGATAACAGGCTCGATCGGTGGACTTATCCAGAAGCACCGCAGCGGTGATTCAGTATTTGCATTTGGTCCATATCTCTCCATAGGAATTGCTGTTGCAGCTTTGTACTCAGAGCAGATCGGTTCATGGTACATGGACTTTACTGGTCTTAACGAGATGATGAACGAAGCAATGCTGATAATAAGATAATTGCACAAATTCCGCAGTTTGATACTGCGGAATTTTTTTGCTCAAAAAATCCTCTTAATAGAAGTTTTCTGTTAAGGGGATTTTTTCAGCAATCAGACCCGTGGAGGGGTCTGATTGAGAAAAGAAATTACTGTACCTTAGATACTGTAATATCAGATGGGTTAAGTGAATACTTTGAAAGATCCTCAGTATACTTTGGATCGTTGTACTTCTTAAAATACAACGTAACTGTGACGGTTCCACCCGCTGGAATAAATACACAGTTTGATGGGTTATTCAAATCGTTGTTCGTTGTAAATCCACAAACCTTATCATTTGGAATTTTCAATCTCCAATCCGCCTGCATCTGATCAAATGCAAAACCAACATTAGCACTTAAAGACCAGATCTTTACAACATCAGAACCATTATTCTGTATTGTTATATCATAGTCTATCTCACCATCATTGATTTTTCTTGCGATACTGCTGATAACGTACAAATCATTTGTCGGTTTTGAAATGAAGGTTGCCTCAAAAACAGTATCTGATGTTATAACCTTAGTAGATATATCATCGCTTGTTCCTTCTACGACCCAACCGCCAAATATCTTATTAGCGTCTGACGAAACAGGGGTAGCTCCTGGATAATTTGCATACTGTCCATCAGAAACATAAATAGTTGAAGCATTTATTAAAGAACCGTTTAATTTGAACTCAACCTTATGCTTGTTCTGTACAACTGGAACGAAAACAACTGAGCTATCTGTAATAGAAACATCAGTAAGACCCTTTGAGTTATCTGATTTGTATACCCACTTAACAAAATCCTGTTTTATAGTATCCATGTCAGTTGGAATTCCCGGGTCATTTGCAAAGTCGCCATCATAGACACTTGTTGTTGTAAATGTAGAACCGTCGATATTCTCAAACGTTACTGTAAACTGGGTTTTCGGTGCAACAGGCGGATAAACACAGGAGAATACCATATCCTTATTTATTGTTATACCTGTTGTAAAATCAGCAACGTTATTCTTGCTGTCTACCCAATAAGGTGTGCCATAGCCTGTTCTTTTTGCCATGGTTGGCGGCGTTTGATAAAGTGTGCCTGCCTTGACCGACTTAGTATCTATCTGTTTACCACGAAGCGTTGAATCAGGGTCGCTTGCAGAGTAGATAAACTTTACACTGTATGTTTTTGAACTTGAAACTGTTGTCTTATCATAGAAAATATAAGTATATGTGTTTGAAGCGTCAAGGCTGTAATACTTTTCCTGCTGAGCTGTGCAACCTGCAGGAGCAGTGGTTGCCCGAGGATATGTGACATAATCAGGAGCTACAGAGAAATCTTTATAGTCATTAACATTGTATGAATCGCCTTCATCTATGTTAATATTTGTGAGATTTACTGCTGCATCCTTTTTATACTTTGTTTTCGTAAAAGTATAGCTTCCGTTCTCATATGTTGGCTGATAAGCTGTAAGAGAAACGTCGAGAGTATACATTTCCTCAATTTTGCTGATACTTGCACCGATATCAAACTTATAATTGTCGTAAAAATCAACGCCTCTTGCAACAGCAGAATTATTAAAGTTTAAGCCCTCTGTATTTACCTTACCTACATTGAGGATACAGCCTTTTGCACCCATTCTCTTTGCGGCTGTATCCGTGTCGTTGCCTGAATAGTTTTTCAGACTATAGCCACGAAGATTATTATTGTCAATAACGATACAGTTTGAATAGGTCACACCGCTTGCACCGATAGTACCAGAGTTTGAAACATCAGGCACACCAATATAATCTTTAAGCACAAGAACATTGGTCGAATATCTAAGCTCATCATCAAGATAGTCTATAAGACCTGAACCTATGATATTGCTTTCCATTGTTGCATCAGCGTCATGATAAACGTTATTTGCAGGTTTGATCATATTAAGGATAGCTCCGAGGATCACGCCGAAAATCGTTACCACAACGATAAGCTCAACAAGGGTAAAACCCTTGCGGTTTTTATTCATTTTCAAGATCCTCCCTCCTTATGGTGTTGATTGTGCAGCGTCATAGTCGGCCTGGTTTTTGTAATCAGAACCACCCATATAATGGATAACTACATAACCTGTAGCTTTACCTGACGCATCTTTTTCAAGATAATGGTCAAAGGTCGCATCTGTGATCTTAAATGCAGCTGCATCGGCTGTTGGAGCGCTGCTGTAAAGATCAGATGACTGTGAGAAGCCGAAATAATCGCTTCCTGTTACGCCTGAAAGCACAACGCCAAACTGCTGATTTCCACCGTCACCGATAGGGATAAGAAGTGAATTTCCTGATGAGTTATTATTTACATCAAAGAACTTTCCGCCTGTAAGCTCAGGCGTAAGAGCATAGAAATTCATATCTGCCCCTGAATTGTTATAAAACTTTACCCAGTAAACGCTCTTTTCAGGATTAGGCGTAATGTTTATGTCCTTACCCTGAAGAAATTTGAGCTGATAGCCTGCGTCTTCATCAATATTATTAAGCTTTGCTTTAAAGCCATAGGCTGTAGTATTGAACTTTATACCGCTTCCAAAGTCTGCCTCAAGGGCAAACTCATTTGTAGTTTTGCCGCTTGAAGAGAACTTGTTTACCTTCAACTCGTTCATATTGACGGTCTTGTTATCATTATACTGCTCGGCATTTACTGCCTGAGTATACATTTCATTGTTGCGGTAGTAGTTTTCAAGATTCTGTCTTTTTGCCGCTACAGCAACTGTAACAAGCATAGCTGACATACCTGACAAAAGTGCCATTGCTATGATGACCTCTACAAGAGTCATACCCTTTTTATTTTTGCTGTTCTTTTTCATGAGTATACTCCTTTCAATTAATAGTGATCATATCTGTCAAGAGTATATCCGAATGCTGAATCGTCCTTACCGCCCTTCGCATTCTGCATTACAGAAGTAGTTGAAGGCTTAGTGTATACATAGAACGCTGTATTGGCGTTACCAAAGCTGTTTGCGATAACTACACCGACTGCACAGCACTGAACGGTCATTTTTCCGCCTGCTGAGTCTGTTACCACAAGTCCGCCAAGACCGCTTGTTGCGATATTAACGATAGCCTGTGGTGAATAGAATGAGCCCTGGAAGAAGCTTTGATCTGTAGCGTTAAGTGTTGTGTTCTCACCAAACAGGAAGATGATGCTGCTGTTTTTCGGTCTGTAAGAGCCTGCAACATCTACAGATGTAAGGTTGAGAACAAAGCCGCTCTGTGGTAAGCCAGGGTTACCCTTTGTATTATTGAGAACAGAAGAATCAAACATACGAACGTAAGTATCATAATCAAATACCTTAAGTCCCTTAAAGCTATAGTTACAAGCACTAGAGCCTGAATGCTGTGACTTGCCTGTTACTGAGTCGATACCATTAAGTGTAATAGCACTGCCTGAGTCTGAAACAAAATAGCAGTTGTATTTTCTGTCACCTGTAGTCGTATCAATTATAGTTGAACGATTTCTAACAACTATTACAGGTGACCATTCTGCTCCAAGATTAAGACCATTCTGAAGTCTTATAACGATATCACCCGAAGAATCAGAAACATCAACGAGGATCCTTGAACCATTGCCATAATTATTAAAATCAAGATCATTTTTAGCCCATGTACAGCTTGATGTTATTCTCAATTTGTAGCGGCTTGTAACTGGAGTCTTAGCTCCTGTTCCTGTAAGGTCTATTAGCTCAGTAAGCGTGTAGTCAACATTATTCCAATAGCTTGGATCGCTTGCAAAGGTATTGAAAGTTTTAGTGTTTTTGCCATTATAGAAAGCCTGATATTGATCAGAGATCGTTGTCACATTAGTATCACTGCTCATGAAGAAATCTTCCGGATAATATACATAGGCATCAGCAGATACAGGTATCTGTGGCTTTGCGTCACGACCTGCTTTGCTAAGAACAGCTCCTTCATGAATATTTGAAGCCTGGCAGACGATCTTATCTTTACCTGTGATAGTGCCGGTAACATATACAGAGCCTGTTACCTTAAGTGACTTTGTGACATTAAGATCACCCTCGACATAGAGAGAGCCATTGATCGTCTGACCAGCTGCACCAAATGTTGCATCGCCATTATAAGCACCTGCGCCCTTATAAACGTAGAAGTTACCATACTGTGTATAGTCATTTCCGCCAATGTTAGCTTCACAACAGAACAAATCGACATCAAAACCTGAAGAACCAACGTCCATATGGTTTGAAGTGGAGAGCTTCTGACCGATATTAACATAGTTATATCCGTCTGCTCTTGCCATTGTGGAGTTGATGTGGAATTCATTTGAAACATCAAGGTTTTCAGAAATTGTAACAGTTGAACCCTGCTTTTCGTCTACAAGACTAGGCTTGAGCATGATAAGAGGCTGAGTTGAAACCTCCAAAGAACCATACATAAGATAAGAACCATAGATACTAGTATTGTTTGTAAATCTATAGACCTTACCAGTGGTATTATTGATACCAGCCATATCACCGATAACGTTAAGGTTATCGTAACCTGCGCCACTGTTACCAACAAGCTCGATAGTATTTGTATACTCGGCAGGCTTTGTAACTGACTGCGTGGAAATATGAGCTGCTACCTTTTCAGTTTTTCCCAGATAAGTAGTTTCACAGGTAACAACGATATTTGCAACACTTGTACCCTCCTGTGCTACAGTTATCTTTGTGGTACCGATATTATCGCTTTTACCATTTGATCCATTATAGCTGACATTAGTAGTTGTACCATTTCCGCTATTAGCACTTGCTAGCTTTTTAAGGTTATCTATGGCCTTTTTCTGCTGAGCCTTTGCAGTAGGGTCATTGGTTGGAGCAGTATCAGTCTGTATCTGATTAATAAAGCTTTCAAGAGTAGATGAAGCTGTCAGATAAGCCTGTTTGCTCTTATAGTTATCATTTGTTTTTGTCCTGTTTACCGAAACAAAAGAAACAGTTGCAGTCAAAAGTATTGACAGCATGAGCATGACAGCAACCGCTGTGAAAAGCACGACTCCGGGTTTGTTTCTTTGTTTCCTCTTCGGAGTATTCTTCATATTAACCACCTTTCTTAGTTTTATTATCACTTATGCTATACTTTTTTCATTTTACACAGGTTGATTACTTATATAAAATTTTTAATCATTATATAGCACTAATTGGCAGGATAAGAAATATTCCTTATCCTACCAAATAGTTTTCTCTTAGCTGGCAGAAGGATCAGCAAGCTTCTTCAGAACGTACATATTCAGTGTCATAGAGCCTGAGATCTCGCTCTCGTTGACATTTTCAATGCTAACATTCTCGATCACCATGCTCTTTTCGTTGTTTGTCGTCAGGTTGTCAGCAAAATTCTTGAAACCTGAAAGCGAGCTTTTGAACTGAATGTTAAGGCTATAGTAACCTATTGTCTGTGCAGCTGTTTCATTGGTATCAGCTGCATTTTCATCTGTGTTTGCATCTGCAGCTGATGAATCAGTTGTACTTGCATTATTGTATTCATCTACCTTAGTGTCAAAATCAGTAGCTGTTGCTGTTGACTCATAAGCAAAAGGCGAAAGAACTGTGCTGCCGTACGATGAAATAGTCATATTGGAGTTTTTGATCTTTACATCATCAACATTAAAAAGCTCACGAACCTTATCAGTAGCCTTGTATGCTACCTGATAATCATAGAAGTTAGCTGCGACCTGTGAAGTGCTTGTATAAAGTGTCTGAATCTCAGCGGCAAGGTTCTTATCCTTGTCTACCTGATCTTCAAGCTCGCTGAGCTGTACCTTTGCTGATTCCAGATCACTGCTTGCCTGACTACACTCATCAATGGCAGGCTTAATAAAGAGCATAAAACCTGCAACAATTATAAGCAGTACGAATACTACTATCAAAATCATTTTATCACGATAATTCAACTTCATAATTATTCACCCTCGCCCTCTTCTTTAAGATAAAGTGTCAGCGAATCAAGCGTTACGCCTGAGCTGCCTTCTTCACCGATCGAATATCCGTTGTATCCTACATCTTCCTGGAAGAGTCCTGTACCTACAAGAGCATCGATTGCTGTTTTTACATCTGACTGATCATCAAGCTCAACCTTAGTAAGTGTTACTGTACCAGCTTCAAGGTTATATGTAAAGCCTTCATACTTGAAAGAACCAAGAGCTTCCTTGATATCGTCAAACATCTCACTTGACACGACCGGAAGTGTTTCAAGAGCTGCATTTGCTGATGTAACATAGTTTGAATAATCCTGCATGATCTTCATCTTATTGTGAAGTATCTGGTTCTGGGCGATCTTCTCATTGCAAACAGCTATCTTATCATTAGTCTTGTCTATATCTTTCTCGATAGAACTCTTCCTAAGATTAATAACAAGTGTTGCACCTGCGATAAGCACTGCGGCTGCCGCAGCGAAGATACCGCCTGTCATGAGCAGCGAACCCATGCCGCTGCTGCCGCCCTTACCTGTGGACTGATCGACTTCGAGGAGGTTGATCTTCTCTGTTGCCTTGTTTCTCTTATAGAGAGCACCGATAGCATTAGCGAATACTGTAAACTCGAAGTTCTCGAAACCTGTGATCTGAGCAGGCACACCGAGAACGGAAGCCTTTATATCAAGACCGTCAAGAGCGTCAACGAGTTTGATGTAGTCCTCGATAAAGCCATAGAGAATAACATTTTCAAGTCCTGAACCGCCTCTTGCCTTATTGAACTGCTCCATTCTGAAGATGTTCTCGTTAAGAGCTTCAGTGATATAATCGTCAGAATCATAATCTTCTTCTGAGATAGGAACGTATCTGGCGAATGCCATCTGTCCATTCTCAAAAAGTGTAAGACCAAGGAAGTTCTTATCGATCTGGCAAACCAACAGTGGCATTTTCTCCATGTTGGACTTGTCAGCAAGAACGATTCTTGCGATAGAGTTACATCCGATGTTAACAGATCTGAGGTTCATGCCCATAATGTTATAAAGCTTTCTGTAGCTTTCAACTATCGTACTAGGGCAAGCTGTTGCAAGTACCTTCACTGCACCAGGATTATCCTCACCTGCTTCACCTACTACTGTATATGAGATAGAATACTCATCTGTGATACCCATTTCCTGGCTCATATGGTTCTGTACCATAAGCAGGAACTCATTACCCTTTGCCTTTGGAACTACAAGCTCCTTGAATACGATGTTGCTCGATGAAAAAGTAACGATAGCGTCCTTATCCATCATATCCTCAGCCTTGATCTGAGTGAGCAGTAACTCAGACAGACCTGAAAGGTTGATGACCTCACCATTAAGGATCATATCCTCAGGAACGTCTACCTGCAAAGATCTCTCGATCCTTATCTTGTTAGAGGAGTTATCACCTTTAACAATGTTGATTTGTCTATCAGAAATATCAAATGATAGCATTTATTCCTTCACCTCTTAAATTATTTTTCAAAACAAATATCTTCCCTCTCCGTTTTAAAGGAGAGGAGATATTTAAAATTAACGAACATAAAATGCAGACCCTTAGTTTTCCAGACCTGACAATGAACCGTAGAGCAGTGGGAAGATACCCGCAAGGCAAAGACCGATCGCAACACCCATGAATACGATGAGCAATGGTTCCATAAGTCCTACAAGTCTTGTAACGGCTGCGTCTGCTTCTTCCTCATAGTAGTCAGCAGTTTTCTCAAGGATCTCATCGAGAGCACCTGATTCCTCACCGACATAGATGATGGAAGTAAACATTCCTTCAAATATCTCTGTTTTTGCAAGTGACGCTGAAAGCGGTGCGCCCTGCTTAACTTCATCAACTACCTGAATGAACATCTTATCAACATAAGCATTTCCAAGTATTCTTGACGAACGTTCAAGACACTCTACCATTGGGATACCGCTTGAATAAAGTGATGAAAGAGTTCTTGCGAAACGACCCTCGTAGATCTTTACCATAAGCTTTCCAGCGGCAGGCATCTTTATCTTTATGTAGTCAAATTTAAGTCTGACTGACGGTACTTTCAAGGCGTATATCCAACCGAATATCAAAACAACGACCACGATAAGAATAATATACCATTTTGCCTTGAAAAAGTCACTGAATGAGAAGAGAGCCTTAGAAAGTGCAGGCATCTGATCCTCTGGCATAAGACCTGCAAATATAGGCATGATGAACGTAAACATACCGATTACCATGACGATACAAAGAACGCCAAGTATGATAGGATAAGTCATCGCACTCTTTACCTTATTGTTCAACTTGTTTGAGTTTGCATAGTAATCGCTCAGACGCTGCATTGTCATATCGAGCGTACCTGAGGTCTCACCTGCGTCTACCATTGAAATGAAAAAGTCAGGAAAGCTTCCTCTTCTTGTATCAAGAGCCTCGGTAAAGCTCTGACCTTTCTGAACATCGTCATAAACGCTTCTCCAAACATCCTTTGCACCCTTATTCTCCTCTTCCTTATAGAGAATGTCGAGCGCTTTAACAATGGTAAGACCCGATGTCATCATTGCCGCAAGCTGACGGCAGCAGAAAGCAAGTTCCTTAGTATTGAACTTGTGCACAGATTGTTTGCCTGCACCGCCCAATGCTTCTGTATAACTTATACAGAAAAGACCTTGTTCGTGGATCTTGTCCAGTACTTCCTGTGCATCCTCAGCCTCATAGATACCCTTTATGGTTTTTCCCGAGGTATCCTTAGCAACATAGGAAAATTTCTTCATAATATGTAGATACACCTCCACCTGTCTCTTATACACATCTCCGAGCCCACGAGACAGGCAGAAATCTCG
>ENA-OZFX01000813-OZFX01000813.1-human-gut-metagenome-genome-assembly--contig:-NODE-813-length-16258-cov-3.947294_pt1 | contig 16258 bp, 14 predicted proteins | sample MGYA00244651_ERZ653648 | MGnify/ENA primary metagenome ERZ653648 (study PRJEB26926, sample SAMN06164910) | human gut metagenome | biome: ENVO:00009003; feature: ENVO:2100002; material: ENVO:00002003...
GTATAAGAGACAGCTGCTGCTGATATTACAGAAAACGAGTATAAGTATCTGAGTACTTACTTGAAAAATGGCGGAAAGGCAATCTTTTTGCTGAATTATACAGTGGATACACCGTACTACAATAAGCTGTTAAAAGATTACGGCATTAATGTCCAGTCCGGTTATGTACTTGATCCGGATAATTACTTTGCTTCTTATGGAAGCAGTGCCTATATGCTTTTGACACCGCAGGTAAGTAAAGACAGTGATTTGACATCGGATTTGAGCACAAAAGACGTTCTTTCCTGGTACAGTAAAGGAATGACGGCAGATAAGAAAGTGCGAAGCACATTGACTGTCCAATCGGTTTTGACGACATCGGATAAATCCTATGCACGCAAAATCAGTGATAAAGAAGATACACAGGATTTGGAGAAAAAAGACAGTGACCAGGCAGGACCTTTCAGTGTAGCGATGACCGCAGAAGATAAATATGCGGAAAATACAAAGGGTGAAGGCCATGCAACGAAGATTTTTGCGATTGGTTCCGTTGCCTTTATGGATGTGCCAAACAGCAGTTATGGCTCAACAACAAGTATTATCGGTACCCAGATGGCAGAGCAGTACAATAACCGTGCAATTTTAGTAAACGCCCTGAAGTGGCTTGTCGGTGATGGCGGAGATGAGATTAAAGTATTAAATATTCCGGACCGCTCCCTCTTAGAAGAGACAGTACAGTTAAACTCCGGTGATATTACCTTCTGGACAGCTTTGCTTGTTGTAGTTCTTCCACTTGCCCTGCTGCTTTGCGGATTCCTGATTTGGAACCGAAGGAGGAAAAAATAATGTCAAGTAAGAAAAAGAATGCCATTACGATGATTGCCCTTGTGGTGGTACTGATTATTTGCTTAGTCCTTTATTTTGTGATTCCACGCGGTAAATCATCAGACAAAGATGCAGACAGCAGTTCGACAAGTGAATCGAACTCAACGGATTCCGGTTCGGACAATGCCAAAATCACATTGGATACCATTACGTCTGATAACATTTCTTCGATTATCTTGACAAAGAAAGGTAAACAGGCGTGGAAACTTTCCCAGAAGAAAAAGGGGACATGGAAGATTGACGGAAAAGAAAGTGCTCCGGTATCGGATGAGACGATATCTTCTATGGTAAAAAATGTTAATCCTGTGAAAGCAACACAGAAGTTTTCAGCTAAATCAGGAAATCTTTCCGACTACGGTTTGAAAACACCGGCATTTACAATTGCGATTGAGACAAAAGACGGCGCTTCCTATCAGTATCAGATTGGAAGTGAGGTGCCAAAATCAGATATGGGCTACTACGCAAAATGTTCAGGACGTGATGAAATTTACTGCTTGAATACCGCGATGATTACGGCATTTAACGTAGATGAGATTAATTTTATTAAGATGGATACACTGCCTGAAATTGATGACGATTATTTGACTGCATTTTCTGTAAAGAATAAAAAAGGCAATGATTTTGCAGCGAAAAAGGTGACAGATGCAGAAAAAGTTGATTTTTACTCGAACTGGAATATTACGGCACCGTATGCGAAACCACTGGCAACCAGTCAGTCGGAGTGGAGTTCAGTGCTTGGTTACTTTACGGTTCTGAAATATGAGAAAATGGTGGAGTATGACTGCAAGAACCTTAAGAAATACGGACTGGATTCGCCAACTTCTGCGATTACGGTAGATTTCTACCAGCCAAAGGATGGTTATACACCGACAGCTACGGCAACACCAAATGCTATGGTGTCCGATTCGTCTTCGTCCTCATCTTCTTCGGATGCTTCCTATATCATTCCGGAGAACAAAAGAATGTATAAGTCGTTAAATCTTTTGATTGGGAAAAAGACAAAAGATTCGTATTACGTCTGTGAAAAAGGAAGCCGGAATGTGTATACGATGAGTTCGGACACGATTGAAAAGATTACAAAACTTGATGCCTATACCAATATGGACCACTGTGTGTATTCTGTACTTGCGACAAGCATAAAAGGATATGATGTCACATACGGCAATACAACACTTTCTGTAACACGTAAAACCGTGAAAAAGGATACTTCAAAGACAACTGCAACACCGACTGCTGCGACAACCGAAAGCGGAACTGCAGTTAATAATGCAACGGATAGCAGTGTGAAGAATATCTGGACATTAAATGGCAAGAAGATTTCAGATGATGACGAGAGAGACTTCTTATCGCCGTATTCACTTGCTTATCTGCTTGAGTATTCCGGAAAAGCGGATAATAAAGTAAAACCAAAGAGCAGTAAGCCGGTCCTCACAATTGTGTACCACGAGAATAACCGTGATGTAACTGTTCGTTACCTGCCTTATGACGGAATTAACTTTTACCGGGTAGAGAAAAACGGCATGGATTATTTCCTTGTCGATAAATTGTCGGTAGACGATATCATTAAAAAGTTTAAAGGCATTGAAAAACTGGCAAAATGATAAGATTCATAAAAAGCACTTGAAAAATGTTCAGGTGCTTTTTATAATGGAAGAAAAGCAAAAAAGTTAGAAAGAGAGACAAAGAGCAATGATGGATATCAAAACGTATTTATATAATACTTTGACAAAGTCAGTGGATGAGTTTGTGCCAAACGAAGAAGGAAAAGTTGCGATGTATACCTGTGGACCGACGGTGTACCATTTTGCACACATTGGAAATCTTCGCAGTTACATTATGGAAGATGTACTTGAAAAATACCTGCGTTATGTTGGCTACGATGTAAAACGCGTCATGAATATTACGGATGTCGGACATTTGACAAGTGACGGTGATACCGGGGAAGATAAAATGCTAAAGGGAGCGAAAAGAGAGCATAAGACAGTTATGGATATCGCCCGCTTTTACACGGATGCATTCATGGCTGACTGTGAAAAGTTGAGCATCAAACGTCCGGATGTTGTAGAACCTGCGACAAACTGTATTCCGGAATTTATTCACATGATTGAGGTGCTCTTGGAAAAAGGATATGCTTATATCGCAGGAGAGAATGTGTACTTTGATACCTCAAAATTGGATAATTATTATGTTTTATCTTCTCAGAATGAAGAGGATTTGCAAGTTGGTGTCCGCGAGGATGTTGAAGAAGATACAAATAAGAGAAATAAGACAGATTTTGTTCTTTGGTTTACCAAATCGAAGTTTGACAATCAGGAATTGAAGTGGGACAGCCCTTGGGGTGTTGGTTATCCGGGATGGCATATTGAGTGCTCCTGCATTAGTATGAAACATTTGGGAGAATATATGGATATTCACTGTGGTGGTGTCGATAACATTTTTCCTCACCATACAAATGAGATTGCTCAGAGTGAAGCCTACATCGGTCATAAGTGGTGTAATTACTGGTTCCATGTCAATCATTTAAATACGAAGAATGGGAAAATGAGTAAGTCAAAGGGTGAATTTTTGACAGTTTCTCTTTTAGAGGAAAAAGGATATAATCCGATGGCATACCGTTTCTTCTGTTTACAGTCACATTACCGCAAACCGCTTGAATTTTCGTGGGATGCACTGGATAATGTAGTAAGTGCGTATGATAAGTTAGTAAAGAGAATTGCTAATCTATCAACAGATGGAGAAGTGGATACGGCTGCGTGCGAAGAATGGAAGATGAAATTTGCAGAGGCACTTTCTCATGATATTAACACCAGTTCGGCAATTACTGTTTTATATGATATGTTAAAGGCTGAACTTTCGGATGCTTCGAAACGTGTGTTAGTGCAGAGCATGGATGAAGTACTTTCTTTGCAGCTAGAGAAAGCGTGGGAAGAAAAAGAGGCAGATGTGGACGATGAACTGGCTTCTTATGTTGAGAAAAAAATAGAAGAGAGAAAAGAAGCAAAAAAAGCAAAAGATTTCGCAAAAGCTGATGCAATCCGCGAGGAATTGCTGGCAAAAGGGATTGTGTTAAAAGATACCAGAGAAGGTACTTTCTGGGAAAAACAGTGATAGGAAAGGATGGATGATATGAAAAGAAAATTAGTGAGTCTTTTCTTGAGTCTTTCGCTTATGGTTGTAAGTGTGACGGGATGTCAGTCAGATTCTGTTACGGAGGAGACCAAAAAAGAAGTGCAGACAAAGAAAAGCCAGGTGTTATCGTTATACAAGGAAATTGAGACGATGATTCAGAAAAATCACATTGAGGCAGATGCTGATTTCGCAAAGATGAAAGATAAACTTACGTCGATGTCAAAAAAGGTAGATGAAAAGATTGAGGATACGACAGAAGAGGATGCAAAACAAGCCATCACGGAGTTAAAGCGATTAGAAACAAATTTGCAGCAAACAAAGAAAAATGTCGAGGCACACATAGCAAAATAAAAAATCAAAAAAAAGGGGCATATCAAAGGATATGCCTCTTTTTGAAATCGGATATCAGTCTTTATCACCTAATTCTAAGTAAAAGTTAAGAAAGTCAGTGCGTTTTTCCTTTGTTGCCGCAATCGCAGAACGCGGGTGACGGTTCATCTGACCGGTCAAAAGATAGGGAATGTTATATCCCCAGACAACACCGGACTCTTTTAAGGGCACGATATGTTTTTCCAAAAACTTAAGAAGCGGAATAATATCATACTTAGGATTTTTCAAAAATCCTAACAACTGCTCGCTGGCACAGTTTCCGGCACCGCGGCCCATGCCGTTTACAGTGGCGTCTAAGTAGCTGACACCCCTGGTAAGAGCGGTGATTGTGTTGGCAAAGGCTAACTGCTGGTTGTTATGTGCATGTATACCGGTAAATTTACCAGTATTTTCAGCTGCCTCCAAATATTGGTCAGATAAGTCATCAATCTGCTCCATATAGAGAGAGCCGTAACTGTCTACTAAGTAAATACCATCGACTTCGCTTTCTCCAATCAGCTGCAGTGCTTCTGTGATTTCTGATTCCTTTGCGTTGGAAATCGCCATAATGTTAATCGTTGTTTCGTAGCCCATATTTTTGCAGTGTCTTACCATATCAAGAGCTGCCGGAATGGTATTGATGTATGTTGCAATACGAACCAGATCAATGACACTTTCCTCACGTGGGATAATGTCACGTTTGTAATTGCATCGGCCAACGTCTGCCATAACAGCAATTTTCATATCCGTATCGTTGTCACCAACGATGTTGCGAAGGTCAGCCTCTTCACAGAATTTCCATGGTCCGAAATCTTTCGGGTCAAAAATATCTTTGGATGCTTTATAGCCAAATTCCATATAATCTATGCCAGCTGCAACATTCGCAGCGTATAAATCACGTACAAAATCTTCCGTAAAACGGAAATCATTCACAAGTCCTCCATCCCGAAGAGTAGCATCTACCACTTTAATATCCGGGCGATAAGAAAGCAAAGAACCTCTTTTCTTTGACATTTTCGTGTACCTCCTTTGTAATTTTATCTTTCCTGCCTATTGTATCAGAAAATTCATAGAAAGAAAAGGATTTCTTATTGCTATTTTTTCAAATACAAGGTAAAATATATTGTTGTAACATCCAATAACAGATGTTGAGAAAGCATAGGAATATGGAGGATGATGAGATTGAAAAAATGGATTGCTTTATGGAGTGCACTATTGATGATGATAAGCATTCTGCCGGTGATGCCGGTTTCGGCAGAAGAAGTTTCGGCACTTGAGCAGGCAAAACTTTGTATTGATACTATATTGACTGCTGCACCTGCGCCGGAAGATTACACATTTTCGGAAGAACTGGCAGATGAAGTGGATAAATTAGGGAAATTACTTCAAACGGGGCTTAGCACATCTGAGATTGACACATTGGATGCGTATGTTGCCACAAAGACGACATCGGAGGTACCGGGAGAGGATGAGACAACAACAGAGACCGTTACCCGTTATCAGTCCGTGCAGAAATTCTATCAGGATTATGCCGATGCACAGAATGCGGCATTAGAGGAACTGGCAGCACCGATTTATACAGCAGTAGATGCCATGTTAGCAAGGCCTTTAACAAGAGAAAATTATAAGACGGCAAGTGAGAGTTATGCAAATGCTTCTGCTCACATAAAAGCGGCAGTGGATGCGGATGATGTGAATGCACTGAATCAGATTCGCGAACTTTTGGAACTGGTAGACAGTGCTGACCGCGCATTTTTACGAATTGAAATGCTAAAGGCAGATGCTTCTGCCGGTGATTATACCTTGTTTTTGGAAGATGTTCAGTCTGCCAAAACAGCGTATGGATTGTATGAAAGTAAATTTGCGGAACTCCGCCGTTATACAAAATATGCAGACTGTTTAATCAAAGCAATGAAAAATTCCTTGTTTGAAAATTACGAGAAATATGAAAAAGCAAATATTATCGCAGACGTTGAGCAGGCGTATGATGATTTAGGTGTCTATGATGTTCTTGACGATACCGTAAAAGAAAAACTGGATGTATTGCAGGATGCAGTAGATGCCGGTGCGGCCAGCAATTTTTCACTTTCGGTTTACGACTATTACCGTGGAGAGGCAATTCAGTATGTGCTGACTCAGTACCGCAACATTGAGACCTTTGAGGAAATGATTGCATTGACCTCAGAAACGCCGAAGAATAAAACAGAACTTACCGCGGCACTTCGTGCTTACCGCTACTACAATCAGGAACTTACTGCGGATGAGCAGGATTTGGTGGCACCTGAACTTGTGAAAAAGATGAACAATGCCGTATTGTTAAATACAAACTGTGAGGAAGTAAAAAAACAGATTACAGATATTGGTACGGCAGCGTCGGATGATGAATTTGAAGATTTCACCAAACGTTATGAGCAGGCATACAAATCCTATCGTTTATTTGTTAATTCTTACAGCGGAATTTGTGATATATCGGATTTGATTTCGAATCTGTCAACACTGGATGAAGCAACCGACCGTTTGGAAATGCTTAAAAGTATTCGACAGATTGAAGAGACGGAAGATGCTTTAATGTGTTCGAAGAAATTGCAGATTGAGAGTCTTTTAAATGCATATGCGTCTTTGGATGAGGACAAACAGGCAGCTATTTATAATATTGATTCTCTTCGTGAGATTAATGCCGATGTACAGGTGGCAAGTGCCCTGCGTATTCAGGTTGATACACTCCGGAGCGGAGAGGGCGGTTATTCTCTGTTAGATGAGGATACGGTGAAAAAACTCCGCGCAGACTACGAGCAGATGACGGATCGTCAGAAGAGATATTTTGGAAGCTCTTATTTGAATCAGTTAGAGGCTATTGAGAGGCAGTTAGATGCAGAAAATATGAATGCAGCACTCCGTGTATCCTCATTGATCAATCAGATTGGTACGGTGAATGCAAAGGCAAAAGACCGCATTGAGAGTGCAAGAAAGGCCTATGATGCGCTCAGTGAGGCACAGAAAGCTTATGTGGCAAATTTGACTACATTGGAAACAGCGGAGACGTCACTTTCAAAATTGGAGTTCTCCATTGCGAAAGCGACAGTATCTTCCCTTGGAAGCTATCGTTACAGCGGAACTGCTCTGACCCCTTCGTTTACTGTTTCGTTAAATGGAGTTAAGCTTGTGCAGGATTTGGATTATTCCGTAACCTACTTATCAAACAAAAATGTTGGTACTGCAAAAGTAGTGATTTGTGGCAAAGGTGTTTATACAAATTCACTTACGAAAACCTTTACCATTCGTCCGGAGACAATGGCAAGTGCGGTAATTACTGGATGTAAAGCAAAATACAGTTATACCGGAAAACAGGTGAAACCTTTGATTCAGGTTGTTTGGAATGGTAAGATTTTGAGGAACAATACCGATTATACATTACTTTATAAAAACAATAAAAAACGTGGATCTGCCGGCATTGTTGTCACTGGAAAAGGCAATTATTCCGGTACATTGACGGCTTCCTTTACGATTGTCCGTGCCTCTGTGAAAAAAGCAAGTGTTACCGGCTTGAAAGCAGTTTATGCACGTACCGGTAAGGCTGTTAAGCCGAAAGTAACGGTGAAACTTGGCGGAAAGAAGTTAAAGAAAAAGAGAGATTACATTCTTTCCTATCGGAAAAACAAGAAAAAAGGTACGGCACTTCTTTATATAAAAGGTGTTGGCAATTATTCCGGTACGAAAAAAATGAAATTTAAGATTCGTTGACCGATAGTACAAAAGATGGTACAATGAATTTTGATATGCACAATATATAGGAGGAATTTCAAAGATGGATTACAAAAAAGCAGGAGTTGACATTGAGGCAGGTTATAAGGCAGTATCGCTGATGAAAGAGCACATTGCATCGACTATGAGACCGGAAGTATTGACGGATATCGGTGGTTTTTCAGGTGCATTTTCGATGAAAAAGTTTGTTGGCATGGAAGAACCAACATTGGTTTCCGGCACAGATGGTGTAGGAACAAAACTTAAATTGGCTTTTATTTTGGATAAGCATGATACAATTGGTATTGACTGTGTGGCAATGTGTGTAAATGATATTGCATGTGCCGGTGGTGAACCGCTGTTTTTCTTGGATTATATTGCATGTGGTAAAAATGAACCGGAAAAAATTGCGAAAATTGTAAGTGGTGTAGCAGACGGATGCCGTCAGGCAGATTCCGCACTGATTGGTGGAGAGACAGCTGAGATGCCTGGCTTTTATCCGATTGACGAGTATGATTTGGCAGGATTTTCTGTCGGTATCGTAGATAAAAAAGATATGATTACCGGCAAAGATTTGAAAGCCGGTGATGTATTAGTAGGTATGGCTTCTTCCGGTATTCACAGTAATGGTTATTCACTGGTCCGCAGTGTATTTTCCATGAAGGAAGAAACATTAAACCAGAAATATGAGTCTCTTGAAAGTGACTTGACTTTGGGTGAGACACTTCTTACTCCGACAAAGATTTATGTCAAAGCACTCCGTCAGATTAAAGAGGCAGGCGTGCGGATTAAAGCATGCAGCCATATCACAGGTGGTGGTTTCTATGAGAACATTCCGAGAATGTTAAAAGAGGGAACTCATGCAAAAATTAAGAAAGATAGTTTTGTGATTCCGCCTATTTTCAAAATGCTTGCATCCGATGGCTCGATTGCAGAAGAGGCAATGTTTAATACATATAACATGGGCGTTGGTATGATTACAGCAGTGGATAAACAGGATGTTGATAAGACTGTAGAGGCAATCAAAGCAGCCGGAGAGACACCTTATATCATGGGTGAAATCGTAGATGGCGAGAAAGGAATTACATTATGCTAAGAGCAGCCGTTTGTGTATCCGGTGGCGGAACAAATCTTCAGGCAATTATTGATGCGGTATCAGCGGGCACGATTACGAATACGGAGCTTGCACTTGTTATCAGTAATAAACCAGGGGCGTATGCCTTAGAGCGTGCGAAAAAAGCAGGGATTCCATCCGAAGTCCTCGTTCCGAAAGATTACGAAGACCGAAATGCTTTTGGAGAAGCACTGATTCACTGTTTAAATGACAAACAGATTGATTTGGTTGTGTTAGCCGGATATCTTGTGATTTTGCCGGAGAATTTTGTAAAAGCGTTTGAGGGACGTATTATAAATATTCATCCGTCATTGGTTCCGTCGCATTGCGGTGCCGGATATTATGGACTCAAAGTGCATGAAAGCGTTTTGGCAAGAGGAAATAAAGTGACAGGGGCAACGGTTCATTTTGTTGATGAGGGAACCGACAGTGGCCCGATTATTTTACAAAAAGCAGTAGAGGTGCTTGATGATGACACGCCGGAAGTATTGCAAAAGCGTGTGATGGAACAGGCAGAATGGAAAATTCTTCCGGAAGCAATTGATTTAATTGCCAATGGTAAATTAGAAATTGTGGATGGAATTGTAAAACGTAAATAACAGTTAGGAGGATATCTCGTGAAAGTTCTTATTGTAGGAAGCGGTGGCCGTGAACATGCCATTGCAGCAAGTGTAGCAAAAAGTAATCAAGTGGAAAAAATATATTGTGCGCCGGGAAATGCCGGAATCGGACAGATTGCAGAATGTGTTGATATTACCGCAATGGAATTTGACAAACTGGCTGATTTTGCAGAAAAAAATCAGATTGATTTGACGATTATCGGTATGGATGACCCATTGGTAGGCGGTGTGGTTGATGTGTTTGAGGCACGTGGACTCCGTGTATTCGGACCGAGAAAAAATGCAGCGATTATCGAAGGCTCCAAGGCATTTTCAAAAGATTTGATGAAGAAATACAACATACCTACGGCAGCCTATGAGAACTTTACGAATCCGGATGAGGCACTGGCTTATCTTGAGACGGCAAAAATGCCAATTGTTTTGAAGGCGGACGGGCTTGCACTTGGAAAAGGTGTTTTGATTTGCAACAACTTAGAAGAAGCAAAAGCCGGTGTTAAGACATTGATGTTAGACAAGCAGTTTGGTGATGCCGGAAATGAAATTGTTATTGAAGAGTTTATGACCGGACGTGAGGTATCTGTGCTTTGTTATTGCGATGGTACACATATCAAACCAATGACAAGTGCACAGGATCACAAACGTGCCAAAGATGGTGATAAGGGATTGAACACCGGTGGAATGGGTACCTTTTCACCAAGTCCGTTTTATACGGATGAGGTTCAGAAATTCTGTGAAGAAAAAGTATATCAGCCTACGATGGATGCGATGAAAAAAGAAGGCAGAGATTTTGTCGGAATTTTGTTTGTCGGCTTGATGCTTACAGAAGATGGACCAAAAGTATTAGAGTACAATGCCAGATTTGGTGACCCGGAGGCTCAGGTCGTTCTTCCGCGTATGAAAAATGATATTATTGATGTGATGAATGCCTGCATCGATGGTAAACTCGATGAGATTGACCTTCAATTTGAGGACAATGCAGCGGTTTGTGTTGTACTTGCTTCCGATGGTTACCCGGAGCATTACGAAAAAGGCAAAGTAATCACAGGTCTTGAAAAATTTGATGGTAAAGATGGTTATTATGTATTCCATGCCGGCACGAAACTTACGGATGAGGGCATCGTGACAAATGGAGGCCGCGTACTTGGTGTGACGGCAAAGGGAAAAGATTTGAAAGAGGCAAGAAAGAATGCTTATGAAGCAACAAACTGGATTGATTTTTCAAATAAGTATATGAGACATGATATCGGAAAAGCAATTGATGAGGCGTAAAACGCTTTACAATAAATAAAAAAGGAGAGAATTTATGTATTCATTTGATGAGGTAAAAAATGCCGATCCTGAATTGGCAAAAGCAATGGAACAGGAAACCGGTCGTCAGAATGACCACATTGAGTTAATTGCTTCAGAAAACTTTGTCAGCAAAGCCGTAATGGCTGCTATGGGAAGCACACTGACAAACAAATATGCAGAAGGTTATCCGGGCAAACGTTATTATGGCGGATGCCAGTATGTGGACATCGTGGAAGATTTGGCAAGAGACCGCGCAAAGAAACTGTTTGGCTGTACTTATGCAAATGTTCAGCCACATTCCGGTGCTCAGGCAAACATGGCTGTATTCTTTGCTTTGGTTAAACCGGGCGAGACAGTTATGGGAATGAACCTTGATCACGGCGGACATCTTTCTCATGGAAGCCCGGCAAATATTTCCGGAACCTATTATCACATCGTACCGTACGGTGTGAATGACGCAGGATTTATTGATTATGACGAAGTAGAGCGCATTGCCAAAGAGTGCAAACCGAAAATGATTATTGCCGGTGCAAGTGCTTACTGTCGTAAGATTGATTTCAAGAGATTCCGTGAAATTGCAGATGAAGTTGGTGCGTATCTGATGGTAGATATGGCTCATATCGCAGGACTGGTTGCTTCCGGTTATCATGAAAGCCCGATTCCATATGCTCATGTAACAACAACGACAACACACAAAACACTGCGTGGACCTCGTGGCGGTATGATTCTTTCTTCTGAAGAATTTGCTACGGAGCATAAGTTAAATAAAGCAATTTTCCCTGGTATTCAGGGTGGTCCTTTGATGCATGTGATTGCTGCTAAAGCACTTTGCTTTAAAGAAGCATTGGACCCAAGTTTTAAAGAGTACGGAAAACGTATCATTGATAATGCACAGGCTCTTTGCAAGGGATTGCAGAAACGCGGCATTGATATTGTTTCCGGTGGTACGGACAACCACTTGATGTTGGTTGATTTGGCTGCCAAAGGTCTGACCGGTAAAGAAGTAGAAAAATGGCTGGATGATGCTAATATCACAGCAAATAAGAATACAATTCCAAATGATCCACAGTCTCCATTTGTAACGAGTGGTATTCGTCTGGGAACAGCAGCGGTTTCAAGCCGTGGCATGAATCCGGATGATATGGATCAGATTGCTGAGGCAATTGCAATGCTGATTGATGACCATGAAGCAAATACAGAAAAAGCAAAGGCAATTGTTAAGGAATTGACGGATAAGTACCCATTGTACTAGAATCGTGTGCAATATTTTTATAGAACAAAACAGTAAGTCTGGGCGTATCTGCCCAGACTTATGATTTACGAGGAGTGATTCGATGCAGGAAGCAAAAAAGATGGCAAACCGTATACTGGCGGAGAAAATGATTGAGAAATTAAAGTTACGCCGGATGGAAGGATTTTATGTAGAAACAAAAGAAGAAGCATTAGCACTTGTGAAAGAAAAGTTTCTTACACAGGGGAAATCGGTTTGTTATGGAGGCTCTGTTACCTTACAGGAAACCGGGATTATGGACTGGCTGAAAGAAAGTCCCTGCGATGTAATCGACCGCACCGCATTTTCTACGCCGGAAGAGGAAAAAGAAATTAAGGCAAGAATGATTAATTCCGATTATTTTCTTATGAGTACAAATGCGATTACCACAGACGGTGAGCTGATTAATATTGATGGCAGGGCAAACCGTGTGAGTTTTCTCTGTTACGGACCGGAAAATGTGATTGTTATTGCAGGTATGAACAAAGTGGTAACGGACGTGGAGTCCGGTCTGAAACGGGTTCGTCTTACTGCCTGCCCGCCAAATGCAGTCCGACTGAACAAAAAAACACCTTGTGCAGTAAATGGTATGTGTGGAAACTGCTACGGTGAGGACTGTATCTGCAGTCAGTTTGTAGTGACAAGGCGCAGTGGAGTGAAAAATCGAATTAAAGTTATTTTGGTTGGAGAAGAATTAGGATACTAGAGAGTGAGAGCATGGCAAAACGAGTTTTTATAGCAGAGAAACCAAGTGTGGCGCAGGAGTTTGCCCGCATATTAAAGATAAATGGAAGACGGGGAGACGGATATCTTGAGTCGGAAGATACGATTGTGACTTGGTGTGTTGGTCATTTGGTGACGATGAGTTATCCGGAAGTTTATGACGCCGCTTTGAAAAAATGGTCGTTAGACACCCTTCCTTTTTTACCGGAGAAGTTTTTATATGAAGTAATTCCCGGTGTGAAAAAGCAGTTTGATACGGTCAGTTATCTTTTGAACCGTGAGGATGTGGATACCATTTACATCTGTACCGACTCCGGGCGGGAGGGTGAATACATTTACCGTCTGGTAGACCAGATGGCGCAGGTTTCTGCTAACAAAAAGAAACTTCGTGTGTGGATTGATTCCCAGACGGAAGAAGAAATATTACGCGGAATCCGCGAGGCAAAGCCGATGGCTGAATATGATAATATTAGCAGTTCGGCTTATTTGCGTGCCAAAGAAGATTATTTGATGGGAATTAATTTTTCACGTGTTTTGTCTTTGAAATACGGATTTTGGCTCAATGATACGTTAAAGGGGCAGAAGTGGACGTCCGTGTCTGTTGGACGTGTGATGACTTGTGTACTTGGCATGGTGGTAAAGCGTGAAATGCAGATTCGTGATTTTGTCAAAACGCCGTTTTACCGTGTGATTGGCAATTTTGAGTTACAGGGCAAAAAATTTCAGGGAGAATGGAAGGCGGTAGAAGGCTCGAAATACTATCAGTCACCGGCTCTTTACAAAGAAAATGGTTTTAAAGAAAAGGAAAATGCGCTGGCTCTGATTGATTCTCTGATGCAGCCGGAGCCGGTTTTATCGGAAATTGAGCAGGTCGCAAAGAAGAAGGAAAAGAAGAATCCGCCTCTTTTATTTAATCTGGCGGAACTTCAGAACACCGCCTCAAAACTTTTTAAAATTAGTCCTGATGAAACACTTTCGGTTGTTCAGGAACTTTATGAGAAAAAGTTAGTAACGTATCCGCGTACCGATGCCCGTGTTCTTTCCAGTGCGGTGGCAAAAGAAATCGGGAAAAACTTAAATGGACTGCAGGGGTATCCTATGACGGCATCTTTCCTGCCTTATATTTCGCAAAACCAGACGTATAAGGGACTTGAGAAAACACGGTATGTAAACGACAAACAGATTACCGACCACTATGCAATTATTCCGACCGGTCAAGGATTAAGTGCACTTTCACGTCTGGGAGAGTTACAGACAAAGATGTATGAAGTAATTGTGCGCCGTTTTCTTAGTATCTTTTACCCACCTGCGGTATATCAGAAGCTAAATGTAACGGTAAAGGCCGGAGAGGAACGTTTTTTTACATCAACAAAAGTTCTTTTGGAAGAAGGATTTTTGCCTGTTACCCAGTATTCTTTTACGAAAAAGAAGAATCCGGAAGAGATTCTATCGGCAGAAGAAAAAGAAGAGGAAAAAGAGGAGAGTTTTGACTTAAAAGAGGTACTTAATCTCTTAAAAAAAGGCACCTCTGTTTCTCTCACCGAATGTTCGGTAAAAGAGGGGGAGACTTCTCCGCCAAAACGGTATAATTCGGGTTCTATGATTTTAGCAATGGAAAATGCCGGGCAGCTCATCGAGAATGAAGAACTGCGAGAGCAGATTAAAGGAAGCGGCATTGGCACAAGTGCAACGAGAGCGGAAATTTTGAAGAAGTTGTTTTCCATTGAATATCTGAATCTGAACAAAAAGAATCAGATTATTACACCGACGCTAAAGGGCGAACTTGTCTATGGCATTGTATTTTGTTCCATGCCGGAAATGATTTCGCCGAATTTGACGGCAAGCTGGGAGAAGGGCTTAACCGGCGTGGCGGACGGCTCAATCAGCGAGGGTGACTACATGAAAAAACTCGAAGCCTTTGTGCAACAGGTGGTACAGCGTGCAAAAGGCGGCGATTATCGTGCAAAACTGAATTCTTTTTATCGTTCGGTGCAGCCTCATCATGCAGGGGAAAACAAGAAAAAGCGAACCACGAGAAAGAAGAAAACGACGAAGGCGTAAAGTGAAAATGGAAAGGAGACATAAGATGAGAGTGAAAAGCAAAAAATGTGTTTAATTGAACACAGCAGCACCGTCTGCTTGAATTATCCACTACGGAGCCTTTTGTACCTAGCCAGAGAATATGAAGTAATTCTCGAACAGCGAAATGAGCCGTGTCTTGAACTTTTTGTAAAAGTATTGAATATCAACAATGGTATGAACGAAAATGTATTAAATGGTTGCAAAACGCTAAAAGATTATGTTATACTAATCTCAAAAAATACGGGAAAATCATAACGAAATCGGAGACTTGGCAAAGGCAATACACAAAGCAATTGACTATTGTATTGACGCAGACCATTTGCGCTCGTTTCTGATTCGAAACCGAGCGGAGGTAGAGCCTATGTTGTTATCAGAAGGTACGGTGGAAGAATACGTAGATAGCATGAACGAAGTCAAGGAACAGGAAATTGAGCGGCTAAAAAAGGTAGTTCAGGAAAAGGATGAGGCATTATCACAAAGAGATAGTGAAATCGCTCGATTAAAAGCCTTACTTGCATCAAAGGAAAATAACTAATTAGCACAGCAGGAGAAGTTATCATCTAGAGAGAACACAGGAAGTGTCCTCTTGAACTAAAATGAAAGCAAGAAATTCCAACACAATTGAAACTATATTTGCATAGCAAATATCCTGTTTCAATCGGTGTTGGAATTTCCGGCTCAGCTATTTAGTCAAAATAATTCTCCCACTTTGTATTTGCCTTATCCGTTTCAGCAGCAGTCATTTTAATATCCCGCCAAAAATATGCATCTTCTGTGCATAAGACAGAACCCTCATTTTCCCCATCATGTAAACAGCGGTCCTTTTCCCCCGATAGCATTGAAATACGAACCTGCTTATCCTGGCGGTAAATTACATACTGTGCGGTTGCACTCATGAGCTGCTGCCCATCTTTCATTTCGCGAACCTTTGTGATTTTATTTGTTTCACCAGAGTATCGTATAATCACTCCTCTCTTCAAATCACTATATGCGAACCCATTAGCCGAATCTGTATCATCTGTCTCTTATACACATCTGACGCTGCCGACGACTCCT
>ENA-OZFX01000850-OZFX01000850.1-human-gut-metagenome-genome-assembly--contig:-NODE-850-length-15595-cov-22.628764_pt1 | contig 15595 bp, 13 predicted proteins | sample MGYA00244651_ERZ653648 | MGnify/ENA primary metagenome ERZ653648 (study PRJEB26926, sample SAMN06164910) | human gut metagenome | biome: ENVO:00009003; feature: ENVO:2100002; material: ENVO:00002003...
TATTGTACCACATTCGGCGCACTTTTCAAGTCAGGCGGTAACACGCCGGCGGCGCAGGAGCTTCCAAACGAGCGAGCACAGCGGGATCAGGTAGAGATAGCACGCGGCCAGCAGGCTCTGCTCCGGCGCGCCGGGTTCGTGCCGGAGGTGCGGGCCGAGTCGAGCAACGTCGAGACGCTGCTCGAGCTGTGCGCGCGGAGCGTGGGTGCGTGCTTCTGCCCCGAGAATCTGGCGCGGCTGCTGTTGGCCGCGCAGCCGCACGGCCGGCTGGAGATGCTGCGCATGCCGGACACGATGGCCTACCCCATCAGCTTCGGCTACGCAAAGCGCGCCTACCCATGGAGCGTGCTGGCGGACTTCATCCGCATCGCCCGCGCGCAGTATCCGCAGCCGGCATGAAAACACCCCCCGGAGCAGACGCTCCGGGGGATGTGTTTTGGTATGGCTTACTTGTTCCAGGGGTTGGCCGGGTCGGGATCCGTCGGGTCCCAGCCGCGGTTCGGGCTGGAGATGTCCAGCCACGGGGCCGACGGCTTCGGCACCGGGAGGGACGAGGCGTTGTAGATCGACACCGTGGTGCCGAGGGGGCAGTTGTCGTAGATCCACTTGGCATCCGCCACCGTCAGGCGCACGCAGCCGTGCGAGCAGACCGTGCCGAGCTGGTTATACAGCCGGTAGGACAGGTCGTTCTTATTCGGACTGTTGTACGGTGAGGAGTGGAAGAGATAGTTGCCCGTGATCTGTGTGCAGTACTGGCCCCAGCAGCCCATGAGCGGGTGCCACGCCGCCTTGAACGGCGTGCGGAACGTGCCGATGGGTGTGGTCTGGCCGGGGCCGCAGACGAAGGCGTGGTAGAGGATGGAGTAATCGCCGCTCATGTCCAGACCGTACACGAGCACCGTGCACTGGTTGCGCACGACCTCGAGCTTGTAGGGATGCTGCGCGCTGAGGAGCTGATCATATTCCGCGTCCGTGTAGTTGTTGACCGGGACGACGAACGTGGTGCGGATGGCGTCCGTGCCGCACAGGAAGAGGATCTCGACCGTGTGCTGGGTGGGCATGTCGCGCTTCCAGACGGACTCTTCCACGTGGAAGCCCGGCGTGATGGACTTGCCGTCGAGCGTGTAGTGACGCGTGGGCTGCTGCACGCCGTCCACAGACCAGATGAGGGTCGCTTCACCCGGCGCGGTCTGATATTCCGACGGGAAATAGCGGTAGGTCACATACAGGTCGACGGCGCGGCACTCCGGAGAGAGCGCGGGCACGGGGTCGGTCGTGAGTGTGTCAACGCCGCGGAGCATGGGGTCATATTCCGCATTCGTCTGATCGGCCGCGAGCGAGACGGTGCAGCCGCGCGCGAGCAGGCACACGAGACCGGCATGGCCGGTGCCCGCGACGGTTGTACCCTCGGCCGCGACGGCAATGGTATCGACCGTGCCGCCGGTGGTGACGGTGCCGTTCGGGTCGGTGCGCACGACGAGCGTACCGGTGACATTCAGGCTGCCAAGGTCGCGCCCGGCGGCGCCGCCGAGGTAAAGCGTACCGGTGAAGGTGCCCGCCGTCAGGGGCTGCGTGCCGGTGTAGACGACGCGGCCGGAGGCCGGAAGCGCGGCGGCATCGGAGCAGAACTGCAGGCCGAGCTCATAGAGCATCTGCGCGATCTCGGCGCGGGTGATGCCGGCCGTGGGGTTCAGGCGGCCCGCGTCGCCGCTGACGATGCCGGCCTTGACCAGGCCGGCCACCGAGGCAACCGCCCAGTCGCTGACAGCGGAAGCGTCCGAGAACGCGGCAATATCGGCGGCCGTGCCGTCCGCCACGGCGAAAGCGCGGGCGATGACGGACATGGCCTCCTGACGGTTGATATTGCGGTCCGGGCCCATGGTGCCGTCACCACAGCCGCTGAAGATGTTCATTTGCGCGGCGGCGCTCAGCTCCGGATAGTACCAGGCGGCAGCGTCTACATCCGAAAAATGCGTGATGTCCTTGCCCACCGTGCAGCCGAAGACACGCACGAGCATGGCGGCCATCTGGGCACGCGGGGCGTTATTGCCCGGCAGCATATCGCCGCTGGCGTCACCGACGAGAATGCCGTGATCGCGGGCAAAATCCATCGCCGCCTGATACCACGGGCCGGACGGCGTGGGCTCCGGGCTGGGTTCGGCGGGCTGTGTGGGAGCGGTCGGTACCGTCGGCTCGGTGGGAGCAGTCGGTGCAGTCGGCTCGGTGGGGGCGGCGGGCTCCGTCGCGGCGGCCGAGGGCTGTACAGGCTCCGACTCTGCGGCGATGACCGGCATGACGGCCAGCGTCAGCACGCACGCGAGCACGAGCAGCAGGGACAAAAAGCGTTTGCGCATGGTTTTCTCCTCCATATTTTCCTGTGGGATATAGCATGATCTCATTATACCGGACAGCGGTGATTTTTCAATGTTTTTCGCAGCGATTTCAACTTTTTTAAGTTTCTGTGACGCGCAAAAAAGCAGCGTGCCGGGCGGCACGCTGCAAGTTGACATAATTCGGTTTACATAATTACAAGTTTAGCAGCTCCGCCACGTCGTCCTCCCCGTAGACGCGGACGCCATGCGCAGACAGAAGCGCGGCGGTGACCCCGTCGCCGGGCGTGAGCGTGCCGGTGAAGGTGCCGTCATAGATCTCGCCCTTGCCGCACGAGGGGCTGCGCTGCTTGAGCAGCGCGGCTGTGCAGCCGAAACGCTGGGCGAGCGCGAGCGTCTGCTGCGCGCCGCGGGTGTAGGCATCCGTGACATCGGCGCCGGTGCGCATGACGACGCGGCTGCCCTGCCGCTCGGACGGCGCGCGCGGCGTCGGCAGGCCGCCGAGCTGCTCCGGACAGGCGGGCACAAGCGTGTGCCGAGCCATAAGTTCTCGCAAAACGCCGTCGGGAAGGCCTTTCGACGCGCCGTCATACCGGCAGGCGACGCCGAGCAGGCAGGCACTGACCAGAATGTTCATCGCACCGCCCGCTTTCCGCGGCTCCACGTGAAGCCGAAGATCATGCCGAGCACGCCGCCGGCGATGTGCGTGAGCTGGGCGAGGCCGGCCGTGCCGGTGACGGCCTGAAAAATCTCGCTGCCGAGGTAAAGGATGAGCACGAGGATGAGCGTGAGCGGGATGGTGCCGGTGCGCATGCCGGCGAACGACGCGAGCACGATGAGCATGAACACGACGCCGGACGCACCCATGAGCGCGCCGTTCGGGAAGAAGAACCAGAGCACCAGCCCCGTGACAAGCGCCGTGAGCGCAATGGCAAGCAGAATGCGCTTGCCGCCGAAGCGCTCCTCCGCCGTCGGTCCGACGACGAGCAGCATGACGATGTTGCCGCAGTAGGCAGCAAAATCCGGGTGGCCGAGCACGTGCAGAAAAAAGCGTGGGTAGGTCAGCCAGTCCGTCAGCGACGAGCGGTAGACGCAAAAGAGGTTCTGCGTCGTCCAGCCGTCGGTAAGCTTGCCGAGGCCGAGCGCGAGCAGGCTCAGCAGCGCGAACGTAAGGATAACGGGCGAATTATACAGGATCGTGATGGAATGTTTCTTCATAAGTACCTCTCAAAACCAAACGCGCGCAGGTCCTCCGGGACCGGCGCGGTGATGTGCAGGGGCTGCCCGGTGACGGGCTGCGTAAGATCGGCCGCGGCCGAATGCAGCGCGGGGCGCGCGAGCAGGGACGCATCGCCGCCGTAGAGTGCATCGCCGAGCAGCGGATGGCCGAGCGCGGCGAAGTGGACGCGGATCTGGTGCGTGCGGCCGGTGCGCGGCAGGACACGCAGGAGCGTGTACCCGTCCCGCTCGGCGAGCACGGTGTAGTCCGTGACGGACGGCTGACCGTCCGGCGCGGTGGTGCGGCGGGTGGTGCCGTCGTCCGCGCGGGCGATGGGCAGGTCGATGGTGCCGCTTACCGGCAGGCCGGTGCCGCAGGCGGCGGCGAGATACGTGCGCCGAAAGCCGTCGGTGTGCAGCACGCGGCGCAGCCGGTCGTGCACGTAGCCGCTGCGGGCGACGAGCATGACGCCGGACGTGCCACGGTCGAGCCGGTTGACGGGGTGAAAAACAGCGTCGGGCCCGAGGTAAGCGGCAAGTGCATTGGCAACCGTGGGATCGCCGCGGTCGTACCCGCCGTGCACGGCCATGCCGGCGGGCTTATTGAGCGCGAGCAGGTCAGCGTCCTGATACAGGATATCCAGCGGCACGGCCACGGGCGTGAACTTGCCGCCGGAGCGCTTGTCGTCGATGCGCACGGTGAGCGTATCCCCTGCCTGCACGCAATCGACGGTGCGGGCGTGCGCGCCGTTGATGCAGATGCCGTCCGGCACGGTCTTGACGCGGGCAATGGCCCCGTCGGCCATGCGCAGTTCACGCCGGAGCAGGCTTTTGACCGTGCGGCCAGCCTGCTCCGGCGTGACGGTGAGCGTCAGCCGGCGCATTCCTGCGCGGCCAGCGCGGCCTCGTACGCGGCGCGGGTGCGGCTGTCAAAGCAGACCATGCGCACGCGCGTGATCTCGGGATGGTCGGCGAGGTAGGCCGTGATCTCGCGCACGGCGATCTCCGCCGCCTGAGCCAGCGGGAAGTGGTAGATACCCGTGCTGATGGACGGGAAATCGACCGTGCGGCAGCCGTTCTCGCTCGCGAGGCGCAGGCTGTTGCGGTAGCAATTGGCCAGCAGCTCGGGCTCGCCGTGCTGCCCGTCGCGCCAGCGGGGGCCGGGCGTGTGGATGACGTGGCGCGCCGGCAAACGGTAGCCGCGCGTGATCTTCGCCTCGCCGGTGCGGCAGCCGTTGAGGCCGCGGCACTCATTGAGCAGACCGGTGCCGGCGGCCATGTGGATGGCCCCGTCTACCCCGCCGCCGCCGAGCAGTGAGCAGTTGGCAGCGTTGACGATGGCGTCGACATCCGACTTCGTGATGTCGCCCTGAATGACTTCGAAACGGTTCATGCGGTTACCTCCTTGCCGTCGATCGTGACGGTGATGTGATCGTCCTGCGCGTCGATGCCGATATCCCCGGCGGCCTTGCGCTGCGCGACGATGGCCGTGGCGATGGCGTCCTCCACGTCGCGCTGGATGGTGCGGCGCAGGTTGCGCGCACCGTAAGTCTCGCTGTAGCCCTTACGGACAAGATAGTCGATGACGGCAGGCGTCCAGTGCAGGGTCATGCCGCGCTCGGCCATGGCGGTGCGCACTTCGTCGAGCATGAGGGCAGCGATGGCGCGGAAGTTTTCCTCCGTCAGGTGGTTAAAGTAGACGATCTCGTCGATGCGGTTGAGAAACTCCGGACGCAGGAACTCGTTGAGGGCGCGCTGTGCGCGCTCGCGGCTCTGATCGTCCACGCTCAGGCCGAAGCCGAGCGTGCCGGTGCGCGTGTTGCTGCCGGCGTTCGTGGTCATGATGATGACCGTGTTTTCAAAGTTCACGGTGCGGCCCTGCGCGTCCGTGATGCGGCCGTCGTCGAGGATCTGCAGCAGCAGGTTCATGACGTCCGGGTGCGCCTTTTCGATCTCGTCGAAGAGGACGACGGAGTACGGGCGGCGGCGGATCTTCTCCGTGAGCTGGCCGGCCTCGTCATAGCCGACGTAGCCCGGGGGCGAGCCGATCATGCGCGAGACGGAGAACTTCTCCATAAACTCCGACATATCGAGCCGGATGAGCGACTCGGGCGCGTGGAAGAGCTCGTCGGCGAGGCGCTTGACCAGCTCCGTCTTACCGACGCCGGTGCCACCGACGAACAGGAAGCTCACGGGCTTGCGCTTGGCCTGCAGGCCGACGCGGTTGCGCCGGATGGCGGCGCAGACGGTGTCGATGGCCGCATCCTGGCCGACGATGTGTGCGCGCAGCCGGTCGCCGAGACCGGCGAGCTGCTCAAATTCATCGGCGCGGATGCTCGCGGCCGGGATCTTCGTCCAGAGCTCGATGATGCGCGCGAGGTTATCCGCCGTGAGCTCCGGGCGGCCCTTGGCGCGCAGGGCGTCGAGCTCGGTTTGCAGCTGCATCTCGCGGCTGCGCAGCTCGGCGATGCGCTCGTAGCGGCGGTCGAGCTCCTGCTCGTCATGCTCGTCGCCGGTCTGCGGCGGCGCGGAGGCCAGCAGTTCGCGCTCGCGCGCATAATCGCCGATCTCCTTTTCGACTTCGTCCGCGCGGATGAGGTCGGGATTTTTCAGGTTCACGTCCGAGCAGGCCTCGTCGATGAGGTCGATGGCCTTGTCGGGCAGGAAGCGGTCGGTGATATAGCGCTCGCTGAGCACGACGGCGAGGCGGCACATGGCGTCCGAAATGACGACGCCGTGGAAGTCCTCATAATAGCGGCGCACGCCCTTGAGGATCTCGACACTGTCGTCGATGCTCGGCTCGGCCACCGTGACGGGCTGGAAGCGGCGCTCGAGGGCCGCGTCTTTTTCAATGTGCTTGCGGTACTCGGCGAACGTCGTCGCGCCGATGACCTGGATCTCGCCGCGCGAGAGCGCAGGCTTGAGGATGTTGGCGGCGTTCATGCTGCCCTCGGCGTCGCCCGCGCCGACGATGTTGTGCACCTCGTCAATGACGAGGATGATGTTGCCGACGCGGCGGATCTCCTCGATGAGGCCCTTCATGCGGCTCTCGAACTGGCCGCGAAACTGCGTGCCCGCCACGAGCGCCGTGAGGTCAAGCAGGTAGACCTGCTTGTCGCGCAGCTTATACGGCACATTGCCCTCGGCGATGCGCTGGGCAAGCCCCTCGGCGATGGCCGTCTTGCCGACGCCGGGCTCGCCGATGAGGCAGGGGTTGTTCTTCTGGCGGCGGTTGAGAATCTGGATGACGCGCTCGAGCTCCTCGGCGCGGCCGACCATGGCATCGAGCTTGCCGTCGCGGGCGCGCTGCGTGAGGTCGATGCAGTAGTTATTCAGGAACTTGAGCTTGCGCGGGGCAGCGCCGCGCTTGTCAGCAGCAGCACCGTCGGCGCGCGGCGGTTCGGACGCGGCGGCGGAATCGGCCGCCGGAGGCGGGTTCTGGTTAAAGAGGCGGTTGAGAAACGGGAAGGTCGCGGTCTTGCCGTCGTCCTCGTCCGTGTCGGCGTCGGAGGCGTCGGCGTCCGCGTCGGGCGCACCGTCGCCGCCGAGCATGCCCATGCTGCCGAGCATTTCCGCCACGTCGCCGGTGAGATTGTCGAGATCGGCGTCCGCGATGCCGAGCTTTTCCATCATCTCATCGACGGGCTTGATGTGCAGCTCGCGCGCGCAACGCAGGCACAGGCCCTCGTTATGGGACTCGCCGTTTTCGATTCGTGTGATAAAGATCACCGCTACGTTTTTCTTGCAGCGGGAGCAGAGTGTAGGCTGCATAGCTTGGTTCTCCTGTTCGATAGATTCCGTGCACGCCGGTCACACGCCCACGCCGAACGTGAGCACGTCGATGGCCAGCAGCGCTTTTGCCAGGGCGGTGTGCGCGAGGGTGTCGCGGCCGATGACGGGCCCGGCAAACTGCAATGCCCAGCACAGCAGGATGCCGAAGCACACGCCGTTGACCGCGCCGAGGGCGGCGCCGCCAATGTCGTTGAGCTTCTCCCGGTTCGGGAGTTGGAAGGTCAGGTTCGGCAGGTTGCCGATCGCGGCCAGAATGAGCATGATGAGCAAAAAGCCGACGGACGTGACGAGCACGTAGCACAGCCGCGCGCAGTAGACCTGCGTCATGGCGGCGCGCAGCGTGATGCCCTGCTCGTCGCGCATGGCGAGCGCGGCGCGGGCCATGCGCTGCGCCGGGCGGCCGGTAACGCCGGCGGCGGCAAAGCACTGCTCGGCATATTCCTGCGCGGTGTCGGGGTGCGCGGCGACCCAGTCCTCGCCCGAGAGGCCGGCGTCGTTATCCGGCAGTTCCGTCGCGACCACGTCGAGCTGGCCCTCAAAGTACCCGCCGGCAAACGGCTCCGCCACCGGCAGGAGCCGGTCAGAAAACAGGCCCGCGAGCAGCGCCGCGCCGTAGAGCGCGACGACGATGGCGGCCAGCTGCGCGGCGCTGAGGATCAGGCCGCGGCGGTAACCGCCCCAGACGGCGGCCAGAAAAATGGCGACGAGCACCACTGTCAATACGATCTTCATAGGTGTATCCCTGTTCTTTCTCTCTAGGCTGCGGGGGTCAGAAGGCGAGCACCTCGGCGCTCGAGCCGTTCACGAGCAGCGCCGCGCCCCGGCGCAGCAGCACCGAGCGGCGGACGCCGAGCAGGTTCTGCTCGACGGACTTGATCTCATCGAGCTGTTGGTTATAGAGCGTGAGCCGGTCGCTGTACTGCACGAGCACCTGCTTGCCGTTGACAGACAGGCTCGTGACGGCGCCGGTAGTCTCGCACGTTCCAAGCTTGCTGCCGGAGGCGCTGACCGTGACGAGCTGCTCGGCGCTGCCGGAGCGGTAGCGGCTGAGCGCGAGGGTGACGAACCCATCGCCCTCGGCGGCATAGTCATACAGGTACAGATCGCCAAAGGGGTACTCGGCGGTGAGCTTGGCAGCATCGTCAAAAAAGGCCAGGCGCGTCTGCGACACGCAGCAGACCTTGCCGCCGCGCCAGAAGAGATCGGCAAAGAGCTCATCCGCGCACGCGGCGCTGCCGCGCTCGTCGGCGCTCGTGAGCGAGAACGTGTGCACAACGCTGCCGGAATCCTGCAGACAGAGCGCGGCAAGATACTTCCCGTCCGGACTCACGGCGGCGCGCACGAGATAACCGGTGCCGGAATACCAGACGTAAACAGCCTTGCCGGAGGTGTCATACACCGTGACGGCACCCTTATAGCCCGCAGCGTCCGAGCAGACGGCGAGATAGCCGCTGTCGCTCAGGTCGGCGCTGATAATTTCGCCGGGCGGCTCAATATCGGTCTTATTGCCCTTGAAGTCCGCCACGCACAGCGTCGTGCCGCCGATATCATAAGCGCACACGCGCTCGCCGCCGACGGAAATGCCCGGCTGCGAGAGCGTGAAGATCTCGTGCAGGACGGTCTTGCCGTTATCATCGAGCAGCTGCAGACCGCTCGAGGACACGACCGCGAGGCGGCTGTCCACCGTGCGGAAGGTGCGGCTGGCGCTGGAGTCAAACGTGTAGGGCGCGCTGTCATCCAGATAGTCGCTCGCCGAGCCGGGCCGGTCGCGCAGCAGCAGATACAAAAACAGCAGCACGGCCAGCACGCACACCGCCACGATGACGGTCTGCCGCAGTCTGGGGTTATGTTTTGCATGGTCGTTCATGGACATTCCTCCCCTGTCCGCATGGCGGACGCGGTGTCAGGCCTGATTCATCATATCGCCGACGGCGCCGTCGTACCACACGCGGTTGAGATACAGCCCCTGCGGGGGCATGGTCGGCCCCGTGAGCCGCCGGTCACGCGTGGCCAGCAGCGCCGGGATGGCCTCCGGCTCGATCTTGCCGTAAGACGCATAGACCATGGTGCCGACAATGGCGCGCACCATATTATACAGGAAGCCGTCAGCACAGACGGCGATGGAGATGAGCGGGCCGTCCCGCTCGGCGCGGCACCAGTGCACCGTGCGCACGGTCGTGCGCGTCTCGGTACCAACGGAGCGCACGGCGGCGAAGTCGTGCGTGCCCTCAAAGGCGCGGCCGGCACGCGCGAGCCGCTCAAAATCCAGCAGCTGGGGATAAAAGCAGACGCGGTGCTCCAAAAACGCATCGCGGATGCGGGAATTGTAGATCTGATAGACGTATTCTTTCTGGATGCACGAGCCGATGGCATTGAAATCCTCCGGCGCGGCGACGGCGTCGACCACGGCGATGTCCGCCGGGAGGCGGGCATTGACCGCGAGGGGTACCCGGTCGATCGGGATCGTGCAGCCGGTGCGGAAATTGGCGCAGTAGCGCTTTGCGTGCACGCCCGCGTCCGTGCGGCCGCAGCCGACGACCTTGATCGGCTCGCCGCAGACCTTCGTGAGCGCGCGCTCCAGCGTTTCGGCGACGGTGATGTCCGTCTTCTGCACCTGCCAGCCGTGATAGGCCGTGCCGTCATACTGCAGGCGCAGAGCGATGTTGCGCCTCACAGGCCGAACCTCGCAAGCACGATCATGCCGGCAAGCACGAGCGCACTCCAGACCATGGCGAGCGTGTCGCGCGTGCACCACGTGAGCTGCTTCATGCGTGTGCGGCCCTGATCGCCGTGATAGCAGCGGCACTCCATGGCCACGGCCAGCTCGTCCGCGCGGCGGAACGCCGACACGAACAGCGGCACCAGCAGCGGCAGCAGCGCCTTGGCGCGCTGGATGAGATTGCCGGTCTCAAAATCGGCGCCGCGCGCTTTCTGCGCGGACATGATCTTGTCCGTCTCCTCAATGAGCGTGGGGATAAAGCGCAGGGCCATGGACATCATCATGCTCATCTCGTGCACGGGCACTTTGAGCTTTTTGAGCGGGCCGAAGAGGATCTCCATCGCGTCGGTGAGCGCGATGGGCGATGTGGTATAGGTCAGCAGGAACGTGCCTGCAATGAGCATCGTGATGCGCAGGACCATGAACACGGCGCGGATCAGGCCCTCGTAGGTGACGGTGATCTTCCAGAAGGACACGAGCTCGCGCCCGGGCGTGAAGAACATATTGAGCACGGCCGTGAGCGCGATGATGATCCACAGCGGCTTGAGACCGCGGAGGATGACCTTGAGCTGGATGCGCGAGAGCGCGATGCACACGCCCGTAATAATCAGCATAACGGCGTAGGACACGTAGCTTTCCGCCGTGAACAGCGCCGCGATATAGACGATGGTCAGCAGGAGCTTGCAGCGCGGATCGAGCCGGTGCACGATGCTGCTGCCGGGGAAAAACTGGCCGAGGGTGACGTCCTTCAGCATACGCCCGCCTCCTTCCCGACGGCGAGCAGCGCATCCGTGAGCTGCTCGAGCGTATAGATCGACGGCGGGAGCGCGACGCCCCGGTCGCGCAGTGCCTGCGCGATGCGCGCAGCCTGCGGCACGTCGAGGCCAATGTCGAGCAGCGCCTGCGTGTGGGCAAAGACCTCCGCCGGCGCGCCGTCAAAGGCGACGTGCCCGGCATGAAAGACGATGAGCCGGTCGGCGATGCGCGCGGCATCGTCCATGCTGTGCGTGACAAGCAGGACGGCCGAGCCGGTCTCGCGCCGGTAGGCGGCGATGTTTTCGAGCACGCCGCGACAGCCCGCGGGGTCAAGTCCGGCCGTGGGCTCGTCGAGGATGAGCACCTGCGGGCGCATGGCGATCACGCCGGCGATGGCGATGCGGCGCTTCTGCCCGCCGGAGAGTTCCAGCGGCGAGCGCTCAAAGAGCGCCTCGTCCACACCGGCAAAGCGGGCAGCCTCGCGCACGCGCGCATCGACCTCCTCCGTGGAGAGCTTGGCATTTTTCGGGCCGAAGGCGATGTCCTGATATACCGTCTCCTCAAAGAGCTGGTGCTCGGGATACTGAAAGACCAGCCCGACCTGAAAGCGCACGTCGCGCGTGGCGGCCTTGCTGCGGTGAATGTCCTCCCCGTCGAAGAGCACGGTGCCGGACGTCGGTGCGAGCAGCCCGTTGAGGTGCTGGATGAACGTGCTCTTGCCGGAGCCCGTGTGGCCGATGATGCCCACGAACTGCCCGGCAGGGATGGCGAGATCAATATCGTCGATGGCGACTTTTTCAAAAGGTGTCCCGGCGCTGTAGGTGTGCCGGAGATGATCCACCCGGATGATTGGCGTCATAATTTCGTTTCCTTTATCGATGAAGATCGGTGGTTATTTCTTCAGAGCGGCGGCGACGGCATCGGCACAGTCGGAGACCGTGAGCGCGTCGAGCGGCACGTCCATGCCGTGCGCGCGCAGCGCGTGCAGCAGCCGGACGGTGACGGGCGCAGTGAGGCCCTCTTTTTTCAGCAGGTCGACCTGCGAAAAGACCTGCTTCGGCGCACCGTCGGCAACGACGGCGCCGTTGGAGAGCACGATGACGCGGTCGGCGCCGATGCACTCTTCCATATGATGCGTGATGAGCACGACCGTGATGCCCTGCTCGCGGCAGAGTTTCGTGGCCGTGTCGATCACTTCACGCCGGCCGGAGGGGTCAAGCATGGCCGTCGGCTCGTCAAGCACGATGCACTTGGGCTGCATGGCGATGACGCCCGCAATGGCCACGCGCTGCTTTTGTCCGCCGGAGAGCAGGTGCGGCGCGTGCAGGCGAAAATCATACATGCCGACCTGCTTCAAGGCTGCATCCACCCGTGCGCGTATCTCCTGCGGCGGGACGCCGAGGTTCTCGGGCGCGAAGGCTACGTCATCCTCGACGACGTTGGCGACGATCTGGTTATCGGGATTCTGAAAGACCATGCCCACCGTGGCGCGCACGGCCAGAAGATTGTTCTCGTCCGCCGTGTCCATGCCGTCGACATACACCTTGCCGCCGGTCGGCAGCAGGATGGCGTTGAAGTGCTTGGCGAGCGTGCTCTTGCCGGAGCCGTTGTGCCCCAGCACGGCCACGAACGAGCCGCGCGCGATCTCGAGCGAGAGGTCGCCGAGCGTGGGCTGGGGCTCGCCGGGGTAGGTAAAGGTCAGGTGTTCGGTTCGTAAGATCGGTTCCATGGTGTTCCTTTCCGCTCAGCGCTCCCAGCGGCAGGTCGCCCCGCACGGCAGCACAAGGCCGGACGCCGTGACCGGCAGACCCAGCTCCTGTGACTGGCTGCGGCCGCCGAAGCGCCGGGTGAAGATGCTCTCCGAGAGATACGTGAGCACCGACGGGCTCAGGCCCGTGGTGTAGGAATTGATGATGACAAAGAGCGGATCGTCCGACAACACGCCGGACACCAGCTCCACGAACGGCCAGAGGTTCGTCTCGAGCTTCCAGACCTCGCCGCCCGGGCCGCGGCCGTAGCTTGGCGGGTCCATGATGACGGCGTCATAGCGGCGGCCGCGGCGGATCTCCCGCTCGACGAACTTGCCGCAGTCGTCCACGATCCAGCGGATGGGCCGGTCGGCCACGCCGGAGGCGGCGGCGTTTTCCTTGCCCCATGCGACCATGCCCTTCGCCGCGTCGACATGGCACACGCTCGCCCCGGCGGACGCGCACGCGACCGTGGCCGCGCCCGTGTAGCCGAAGAGATTGAGCACCGAGACCGGGCGGCCGGCCGAGCGGATCTTCGCCATGGCGTAGTCCCAATTGGCGGCCTGCTCGGGAAAGATGCCCGTGTGCTTGAAGTTCATGGGCTTGACGCGGAACGTCAGGTCCCGGTAGCGGATGTCCCAGCTTGGCGGGAGGGTGCGCTTGTCCCAGCTGCCGCCGCCGGTATGGCTGCGGCTGTAGCGCCCGTCGGCCGTGCGCCAGCGGGGGTCGGTGCGCGGCGTGTCCCAGATGGCCTGGGGGTCCGGGCGCACGAGCGTATATTTTCCCCAGCGCTCCAACTTTTCGCCGCGCGAACAGTCGAGCACCTCAAAATCCTGCCAAGAATCCGAAATCCACATAGCTGCTCCTCTTGTCCGGCGGGACGGAACCGTGCAGTTCCAGTGTGCGCCGGAATGGTGATACTTAGACAGTGTATTATATCATCAAGTGCCGCAATGGTCAATGTGTCCGGGGCGCCCGAAGGGCCGGAATTGTAAACAAATGATAAAGAATCGCCCGCCGGAGCGCCGGCGGGCGATGCAGGAGCAAATTGGGATTCAGCGGCGGCCGCTGCCGACATGATCGCGGTCAAATTCGCGCAGGGTCTCGTGCGCGAGCGCGCGGCGGCGGGCCTCCTCCGCCTCCAGCTGCGCGCGGCGGCGGCGCTTTCGCTCGGCCTCGATCTGCTTGCGGCGGCGCACCAGCCACAGCACATAGCCGATAACGGCCAGCACGACCAGCAGGAGCACGACGAGCACGATCGGGTTCGTGAAAAAGGCGCGCAGGTGGCCCACGATATACGCCCCCTTCGACACGGCGACATCGACCGCCGCGACGAGCTTGACCGTGCCGTAGACTGTGCCGTTATACGACACGGTGAGTTCCCCGACCTCGTCCCCCGCTTTGACGGGGGCTTCGAGCGGTTTGCCGTCGCGCTCGGAGTAGATCGTGATCTGCTGCTCAAACTGCGGCGCGCCGGCCGTATCGGCCGACGGCAGCACGGCCGAGATGCTCTGCGCCGGGCGGACGGTCACGCCGTCACTGTCGCGCCCGTAGCGCACGGGCACCTCGCAGACAAGGTCGCTCGCGCTGACGATGTCGCGCCAGCCGTAGTTGGAAAACACCCAGCGGTAGGCCGTGAGCGTGTCGGAAAAGCTGCCGAAATCGGTCGTGCCGTTGGCGCGGGCCGTGCCCTTGCCGCCGAGCACGACACACAGCAGGCGCACGCCGTCCTTCTCCGCCGTGGAGACAAGGCAGTAGCCCGCGGCCTCGGTGTGGCCGGTCTTGACGCCCTTGGCATACTCGTAATAATAGCCGCGGTACATCGGGGACTCGGGATTGATGAGGCCGTTCGTGTTCGAGAGCGTGCGCTCGTCGGACAGGTTCGTGGCCGGGACGGTGTGCTTGACCGTATTGCAGATCGTGGCGAAGAGCTCGTGGCTGAGCGCTTCCTTCGTGATGCGGTAGAGGTCATGCGCCGTGGTGTAATGGTCGTCGTTCGGCAGGCCGTGGGGGTTGACAAAGTGCGTGCCGGTGCAGCCGAGCTCCTGCGCGCGCGCGTTCATGCGCTGCACGAACGCCGAGATGCTGCCGCAGACGTACTCCGCGACGACGTTACACGCCTCGTTGGCCGAGGAGATCATGGCGCAGTAGAGAAAGTCCTCGAACGTCATGGTCTCGCCGACCTTGATGTCGGCATTGCTCGCGCCCTCGACCATGTCGGCATTGCAGTCGGCATAGGCGGTGACGGTGTCATCCAGCTGCACGTCGCCGCGCTCGACCGCCTCGACCGCGAGCAGGAGCGTCATGATCTTCGTCAGGCTCGCGGGATAGGCTTTGGCGTCAATATTGCGGGTATAGTAATACTGGCCGCTGTCCTCGTCGGCGAGCAGAACGCAGTTGGCCCCGAGCTTTTCATCGAGTGCGGACTTGACCGCGTCGCTGCCGAGGACATAGGAGCCCTCCTCGGCCTGAATGGTGCTCTGGGGCACCCCATCGGCCGACGTGACAGCGGCGGCCGGGAAAACGGACGCCAGCAGCAGACAGACAAGGAGCAGCAGCGGCAAAATGCGATATTTTTTCATATCTTTCTCCATGCAACTATGATATAATGGAATATCCGGCCGGAGACGGCGCAGCCGCGCGGCCGGGACAAAGGCAGTGTCTTGCCTCATTATAATAATTCCGGCGGCGAAAAGCAAATCATTTCCGCGAAAAGACGCAAACGGAGGGACCGCGATGAAAATACTGGTTGTGGACGACGAAAAAACCATCGTCAAGGGCATCAAATTCAACCTCGAGAACGAGGGCTATCAGGTGGACGTGTGCTATGACGGTGAGACCGCCGTGGACATGGCGCGCCGCGGCGAGTACGCCGTGATTTTGCTCGATCTCATGATGCCGAAGCTCGACGGGCTCGGTGCGTGCCAGCAGATCCGGCAATTTTCCACCGTGCCGATCATCATGCTTACCGCCCGCAGCGAGGACGCCGACAAGCTCATCGGCTTTGAGTCCGGCGCGGACGACTATATCAC
>ENA-OZFX01000867-OZFX01000867.1-human-gut-metagenome-genome-assembly--contig:-NODE-867-length-15267-cov-5.637589_pt1 | contig 15267 bp, 11 predicted proteins | sample MGYA00244651_ERZ653648 | MGnify/ENA primary metagenome ERZ653648 (study PRJEB26926, sample SAMN06164910) | human gut metagenome | biome: ENVO:00009003; feature: ENVO:2100002; material: ENVO:00002003...
TCTTTCATCGGCGGCCGCGCTCTCGTGGATGGCGACCCTCTCCGCATTTTTACAGGCGCTCATCCTCGCGGGCGGATATTGGCTGTTCAGGCATTTCAAGCGCAGGATGACCTGGGAAAAGTATGCCCTCCTCCTGCTTGCCCAGATCCCCTTCCTCTTTCTCTTTCCGCATACGGGATACGCGCTCCCCATCCCGCCGATCTGGCAAAAAGTCCTCCTGGCGGCCTTTATGATCATGCTCTCCCTTCTGTTTGAAGGAGGGCTCAATGCCCTGCTCCAACGCGCCTTCCGCTGTCGGCTGACGGCGGCCCAGCTTGCCGAAGTCTCCCTTCTGTGGCTGTTTTTTGGGGCGGGACTGTGCTCGGCGCTCGGCGAACCCGTCTTTTACGCCGTCTCGCTCACGGCGCTCCTCCTAGCGGCGCAGCTCCTGAAAAACGCGGCCGCGGTACCGTTTGCAGTCGTGCTCTCGCTGCCGCTGTGCCTGGCTCATGCAGAGCTCCTGCCGATGGCGACCTATTCCGCCTGCGCGTGCATTGCCCTCCTCCTCACGCCGTACGGGCGCATCGCCTCGGCGCTCTCCCTGCTCCTGTGCTTCCCCGCCGCGATGGCGCTCGAGGGGCTGTATGCGGAGAGCACGGCACACATCGTCTTCACGCTTTCCGCCTGCCTTCTCGCCGTCATCCTCACGATCGCCCTGCCCGAAAAGCTCTACCGCCGCGCTAAGCACACGCTGCTGTTTTACCGCGAACGCTCGCTCCCGCGCATCGCCATCAACCGCAACCGCCGCGCTGTGGGAGAACGCCTCTATGAAGTCTCCTCCCTCTTCCGTGAGATCGAAACGGCATTCCGGGAGGACGGACGGCAATACAGCACGGCGGCAGCCCTTTCGGAAGAACTGCGCTATACCCTCTGCAGCGATTGCGCGGGCAGACAGCGCTGCGAGAAGGAGGGGCTGTTCGCCTCGATGGACCGCCTCGTCTCGGTGGGCGCCGTCAAGGGGCAGGTCAGCCTCGTCGATCTTCCCGCCGACCTCGGTGCAAAATGCGGCAATGCCGCGGGGCTGCTGTTTGCCTGCAACCGCCTGCTCGCCCAATATCAGGGTACGGTGCGGGAGGAAGAGAGCGCGCGCGAAAGCCGCAGGCTCCTTGCCGAGCAGGCGCACGGCGTGAGCGAAATTTTGCGCGACATCGCCCTCGAACAGAGCGAAGAGTGCGTCTTTGCCGAGGGCGAAAACGCCCTTGCGGGAGCGCTTGCCCAGGCGGGCATCCTGAGTTCGGAGATCTTTGTCTACGGCGAAGGAAACTCCATCACCGTGAGCCTCACCCTCCCGCAGACGGTGAACGCCAAAAAATTGTGTTCGGTCGCGAGCGCGGCCCTCGGAGTACCGCTCGCGCTCGCCGAGAAGATCGGGCTCAATGAAGGGAGCGCCTGTTTCGTCCTCAAACGGCGGCCGGAATTTGATGCGGCGTTCGGCGTCGCTACAAGACCCAAAGAGGGCGAGAACCGCAGCGGCGACACCTACTCCGTCTTGAAGATCGACGAGAGGCGCTTCCTCGTCGCCCTCTCGGACGGAATGGGCAGCGGACCGGAGGCGCGCGACGTCTCCGACCGCACGCTGACCCTCCTCGAAAGCTTTTATAAGGCGAAAATGCCCTCCGAAACGGTGCTCTCTACAGTCAACCGCCTCATCTCCTATTCGGGGGAGGAGAGCTTCTCCTGCCTGGATCTTGCCGCCGTCGATCTCGACACGGGGGATGCGGACATCGTCAAGATCGGCTCGCCTGTGGGATTTATCCTGACGCCCGAAGAGATGCGGGTACTCGAAGGAGAGTCTCTCCCCATGGGGATGCTGGATGCCGTACACCCCGCGACGCTCCGCGCGACGCTCCAGGCGGGAGACTTCATGCTCTTCATGAGCGACGGCGTGACGCAGGCGTTCGGCTCCTCGGCAGAACTTTACGCTTACTTAAGCGCACTCCGCCCCCTCAACCCGCAGTCGCTCGCCGAAGAAGTGCTCAAAAAAGCGCTCAACTGCTATCGGGGGAAGGCGGAGGACGACATGACGGTGCTCGCCGTCAAACTCATGAAGACGGCATGAAGGAAATAGGGAAGGCCGCCGCGCGACGAAAGGCGCGCGGCGGCCCCAATAAAGAGCGCCCGCGGGCGGCTCAAAGCCGCCCGCGGGCGCATACTTTTCAGCATTTAACTGCGGATGAGGTCGCAAAATTCGGCGGGGATGGCGCTTCGGACGGCCTCAAACGTCGTCTCGAGCTGCACGCCCACCTTGCCCGCGCTCACCATGAGGGGGCCGTCTTTTGCCGTCTCGTGGAAGAAAGTCGGGAAGAGCTTCTTCATGCCGAGGGGCGAACAGCCGCCGTGGACGTAGCCCGTGAGCGGAAAGAGTTCCTTCTGCGGCAGCATCTCGACGGACTTCTCTCCCGCCGCTTTCGCTGCCTTTTTGAGGTCGAGCTCTGCCGCCACGGGGATGACGAACACATAGTATTTGCGCGGGCTGCCCACGGTGACGAGCGTCTTGAAAGCGCGCTCGGGATCCTGCCCCAGAGCCGCCGCGACCTCTTTGCCCGAAAGCGCTCCGCCCTCGTAAGTATGCACCTTGTACTCTGCGCCCGCCCGTTCTAAAATGCGCATGGCGTTGGTCTTTTCCATAAATTTGCTCCCTTTTGCTCTGTGAAAAGCGGGAGGTCTCCCCTCCCGCCGTGATGTTGTCGTGACGCCGCGCCGGCCTCAGCCGAGATCCTTTCTCAGCTCCTTGATGACGAGGTCTGCAATATAGCGGCAGCCGCGGTGCGTGGGATGTACGCCGTCCGTCGAAAACTGCCTCGGGTCGATATCCTGCGTCACGCCCGTAAAGATCTCGTCTACGGGGATGAGCGTCAGCTTCTGTTCCTCTGCAATGGCGCGGATGATGTTGTTAAACTTATTGAGGAATGGACGGAACCTCTGCTTATCGCCGATGGGCAGCACATAGGGCTCGATCAGAATGAGTTTTGCGCCCGTCGCTTTCAGCTCTTTGACAAGCTCGCGGTAGTTGCTTTCAAACTGTTCGGGCGTGACGGCTTCGCCCAACGAAAAACGGCACCAGACGTCGTTGACCCCTACTTGCAGGACAATATAATCGGGATGCTCGCCGATGACGTCCTCTTGGACGCGGAGAAGAAGATCGGCGGTGCGGTTGCCGCCCACGCCGCGGTTGACGACCTCGATCTTTCTGTCCGGATAGAGGAGGCGGAGCTTGCCCGCCGCGATCTTGACATATCCTACGCCAAGATCGTTCGGCTCAAGCAGGTTGCGGCCCGATTCGGTAATGGAATCTCCAAAAAATAAGATCTTCATGCATTCCCTCACTTTTCGTACTTATCGTTATATGCCTTGATGCACTTTTTGATGATCTCCACGGCATCGTCGCGGTGGGCGATCTCGCGGACGGTCGTCTTCTTATGCTCGAGCGACTTATACACCTCAAAGAAGTGCATCATCTCCTCAAAGATGTGTTTGGGCAGCTCGTGGATGTCGTAATATCCGTTATAGGTGGGATCTTTGAAGGGGATCGCGATGATCTTCTCGTCGAGAGCGCCGCTGTCGATCATCTTGATGACCCCGATGGGAAAACAGTTGATGAGGGTCATCGGATAGATGGACTCGTTGCAGAGGATGAGGACGTCCAAAGGGTCGCCGTCATCTGCAAGCGTACGAGGGATGAACCCGTAGTTGGCGGGATAGACGGTAGACGTGTAGAGCACGCGGTCGAGCTTTAAGATGCCCGTCTCCTTATCGAGCTCATACTTCGCCTTACAGCCTTTGGGGATCTCGACGAGCGCTTCGAAATTGCTCGGAGCAATGCGGGAGGGATCGATATCGTGCCAAATGTTCATCGCAGATTCTCCTTAAAACGATCGCTTGTTCTCTTATCCCGTTTATTTTATCATAATTTTACGCATATCGCAAGGGCGGAAAGAAATTTTTTCGGATTTTTTTACTTTCTCGGGAAAAAACTTTGACTTTCACGGCAAAGTATGATATATTGTTGTAGTGCCTCGGGAGCTTCTCTTCCGGGCAGCGACAACAAAATATATTTATAAACTTGACAAGCGGTGATACCCAAGAGGCTCAAGGGGCGCCCCTGCTAAGGGCGTAGACGTGTTACAGCGTGCGAGGGTTCAAATCCCTCTCACCGCGCCAAGACCCCGAGATGGCATTTTTGCCGTCTCGGGGTCTTGGCTGTTGTGAGAGGTTTGAACCACAGCCGCCGAAACGTTTGAAAATGCGACGCTTTATTCTCGGCTGTCCGTTCACGCGAGAGGACACATTACACCTAAATCAACTCAAAGAATTTTTTTATACGCCTGTTTCTCTGATCAACAAACACAAGTTGTTGTTTTATCCATTGTAGATAATCGTCAACCGACCGGGGAAATGGATACTTTTTGAAGTGACCATCACCCAACCAAAATTTAACGGAACTATAGTCGGGTGAAACACAGTCCTGCAAAAAGAAAAAGTCAATATAACCCTTAAAGTCAAGGAAAAGATCAAAATATTTTTTTTCAGCAACCAATACTTGATATAATGGACTTTCTTCCTGCCGATAATATCTTCTGATACATTCCAAAGTCAAATCCCATCTGTCACAAATGTATATATTGCAGCCTCTGCGCTGATTGATCCCCCCTCTCCGTTTCGGAAAAATGATCTCGCCGCCGATCGTATAAGACTTTCTCACATATTCTTCCATAAAGTAGTGATAGTCAGGGAGCTTCTCCTTAACTTGCTCTATCATATAACGATACTTCTGATAACGAAAACTTGCAATGATCGAATCACTCCCAAATCGGAAATCATTCCAAAAGAGATACTCTCTGCTATTTCCGCTCTTCAATTCCATCTTTTCTCCATTTGGTAAACGTCTGCTCCACAGCAGACGCTGATATTCCTTTAACACTCTGCTGGACACATCGGGATCCCCTCCCGGACGACCAAGGAGCTCTTCTTTCATCCAATAGTCATCCCAAAATCCAGATGTATCCGTTGTGAAATCAAAGTTGACATCAATATCTTTATATTGCATATGCGCAGTCTCCTTTCAAAAAGATTTTACCATACGCACGGCTGTCTTTCAACCCCTCTCCCCTGAATTTGTAAAATAATTTCATAAAACTCTTGACAAGCGGAGATATTCATGATATGATAGCTTTATAGGAGGAACAAAGCATAGTGGACGGCAGCGAAAGCAGCGTGCCGCGACGATCGCGGAACTTCACAGTGCCTTTTCGGAACATAACTTGCCTTGCGTAAAGCGGGAGCGGGTTATGTTTTTTGTGTTGTAAAAAATCGGAAGAGCAATTTATTCCCACTTTTCCGCTTCCACCCACGGGCATATGCCCTTATGCAAAACTCATCATGAACGCCGGCGACATAGCCATATCTCTTATCCTGCAGGTCGTACTCATCGCCCTCAACGCCATCTTCGCGTGTGCGGAGATCGCAGTCGTTTCCGCCAACAAGACCAAGATGGAAAAGCTTTCCGAAGACGGGAACCGCAGAGCAAGACGCATCGTCAGGCTCACCGAAAACCCCTCGCGCTTCCTTTCCACCATCCAGGTCGCCATCACGCTCGCATCGCTCCTCGGCAGTGCGTTCGCGGCGGACAACTTTGCGGAACCCCTCGCGCAAGCCATCATCAACGCGGGGCTTTCGATGAGCTTTGAGGTGCTCGAGACCATCTGCCTTATCCTGATCACGCTGGTTCTTTCCTACTTTTCCATCGTGTTCGGCGAACTCGTGCCCAAGCGCATCGCGATGCGCAACCCCGAGAAAGTCTCGTGCGGGCTTTCGGGCATCCTGCGCTTCGTTTCGGTGCTGTTTGCCCCCCTCGTGTGGCTTCTGACGGTATCTTCGAACGGCATTTTGCGCCTCTTCGGCATCAAACCCGAAGATCAGGGCGAGGAAGTCACCGAAGAAGAGATCATGCTCATGGCGGAAGCGGGCAGCGAGAAGGGCTCCATCGACGAGAAGGAGAACGAATTCATCCAGAACATCTTCGAGTTCAAGGAGAACGACGTCGGCGAAGTGTGTACGCACCGCAAAGACGTCGACTTCCTCTTCGAGCGCGACGATCCCTCCGTCTGGGAAGAGACCATCAAGAAGAGCTATCATACCTTCTACCCCGTCTGCGGCAAGGACATCGACGACGTGACGGGCGTGCTCAACACGAAAATTTACTTCCGCCTCGACGATAAATCGCCCGAAAACGTCAAAAAACAGGCGATCGTCGACCCCATGTTCATCTCCGAGACCATGCAGGCGGACGATTTGTTTTACCGCATGAAGACGACGCGCGAATACTTTGCGATCGTCCTCGACGAATACGGCGGCATCAACGGCATCATCACGCTGCACGATCTCATCGAGCTCCTCGTCGGCGACCTCAACGAAAAGGGCGAGGAGTCCAAGTTCGAGATCAAGAAAATAGGCGAAAACGAGTGGGAGATCAACGGCCTTGCGCCCTTCGATGAAGTGATCGAGGCGATGGGCATCAAGCTCCCCGAAGACGAGGAAGAGGACTACGACTACGAGACCTTCGGCGGCTATGTGTGCGAGATGCTGGGCGAAGTCCCCGACGACGGCACGACCGCCGAGTGCGAGGATGAATATGTGAAGGTCGAAGTGCTCCGCGTCGCCGAGCACCGCATCGAAAAGATGCGCGTCTTTAAGAAGGATCGGCCCAAGGACGAAGATGACGACGAGGGCAAAAAGCCCAGGAAGAAAAAGTCCGATGAGAGCGAGGAAGATGACGAGCCGAAAAAGGCCGAATGATCTCCGCCTAAAATAATGATAATTACACAAAATGCCGCCGCGCGCCCGATGGGCGCGCGGCGGCGTGTTTTTTTTGGGATGCCCCGGCGATGACTCCCTCAGTCACGGTGTCGGCTTGCAGCCGAACGCCGTGACAGCTCCCCCGAGGAGGCGCCTATAATGAGGTGACTCCTTCCGCCTCACTTTTGGCAAGCCACCGTCTCGGCGGCGCAAGGGAAACGCCGCCTCGGTCAGGAAACGGCGCGCACAATGCGCCGTTTCCAAGCTCGCAAATGGCAAAAAGCCCACCGGGCTCTTTGCAAGAAAACATTTGCTCGCCCCTCAGAGAGGGAGGCAAGAGAGGGACTGTTTGCCCGAGATGTGTTCGGGCGTAAATTCAAGAATATTGACGGAAGAAAACCAGCGGTCGATCTCGCGGAGGCGGGAAGCTTCGCTCTCCTTAGGCGCAAGGCGGGCGGCGAAGAGAGAAAGCACGCGGCGCATCTCCCCTTCCTCTTCCAGGATGCGCATCCTGCCGAAGGCGATGACGCTTTGATAGTGCGTGGAATACTCCTCGGGCAGCACCTTCGCGCAGTCGATGACGGTGAGGCTCGCCTTCGGGTCGCGGCGGACGGCGTCTATCTTATGCCCCTCCTTCGCGCAGTGGATGTAGACCTTGCCCTCCGCATAGCAGTAGTTGACGGGAACGGCATAGGGATAGCCGTCATCTCCCGCGAGCGCGAGAACGCACGTCTCCCCTCTTTGTAAGATCGCCTCGCACTCCTCTTGCGGGAGCGCCTGCTCTTTTCTTCTGAGTGTGCGGAACATATCAGCGGATGAAGTTGGTGCGCGCGCCCTTCTCCTGCGAAGGGAAGCCTTCGTGCAAGTGTTGGAGCATCCACGCCATGTTATGCCCCAGATTGCGCATGGTCTGGATGCCCTCTTTGTCTTCGAGGACGTCTTCGGGCTTGCTGCCGTGCACCATGTTCCAATAGGACGAGCCCACGACGGGCATGGAGGCGATCGTGAAATACTTGTTGAGAACGTCTAAGGAAGCCGTCGTGCCGCCGCGGCGCGCCGAGACGACCGCCGCCCCCGGCTTGCCCGCAAAAGGACTGCCCGCGCTGTTGCGGCTGCCCGCATAGAAGGCGCGGTCCAAAAAGGAGAGGATGCGTCCGCTCGGGTGCGCATAATAGACGGGCGAACCGAAGACAAAGCCGTCCGCCTCGCGCGCCTTCGCTAAAAATTCGTTGACTGCATCGTCGTCGAAAACGCAGCCTTTGTCCGAACACCGCAGACAGCCGATGCAATCGCGCATAGCCCCTGCGCCGAGCTGAAAAATTTCGTAGTCGACGCCCTCTTCGTTGAGCGCCTTGCCCACCTCGGTGAGCGCCGTAAAGGTACAGCCCGCAGCCTTTGCGCTGCCGTTTACCATGAGAACTTTCATAAATTTCCTCCCGGATGTTATCATTTTTATATAAACAAAAATCCGCCCCGTTGAAACGGCGCGGACATTTTTCTACTTTTTCAAACTACCTCAGCGGGATGCTGGCGCAGGCGTTCAAGGACAGCGGGGAAAAGTTGCCTGCCTCGTATTGGATGAGCCCTTCGGCGGCGATCATGGCGGCATTGTCCGTACAGTGCTTTTTGACGGGCAGGACGAGTTTGAGCCCGTGCGCCCTGCAAGCTTCCGTCAGCTTTTCGCGCAGGTACCCGTTGGCGATGACCCCGCCGCCCGCCGTCACCGTCGTAACGTTTTTTTCAAGCGCGCCCTCGACGGTCTTCTGCACGAGGATATCGAGCGCGGCGCTCTGGAAGGAGGCGGCGACGTCGGCACGGCTCCACGTCTCCCCGCGCTGTTCCATCGTGTGGCAGTAGTTGATGACCGCAGTTTTCAGCCCGCTGTAAGAGAAGTTGTAGCCGCCCTCCCCTTTGAGCATTTTGGGCATATGCACGACGGGGCTTCCCTCGCGGGCGAGCGCTTCGATGTGCGGGCCGCCGGGATACGGGAGCCCGAGGACACGCGCGACTTTATCGAACGCCTCCCCCGCCGCGTCGTCGAGCGTGCCGCCGAGCACTTCGAATTCGAGCGCGGACTTTGTGTAAATGACCGCCGTATGTCCGCCGCTTGCGAGCAGCGTCACAAAGGGCGGGCGAAGGGTCTCGTCCTCTAAATATGCCGCGGAGAGATGCCCGCGGATGTGGTCGACCCCGATGAGCGGGATGTTGAGCCCGTAGGCAAGTCCCTTCGCAAAGGAGAGCCCCACGAGGAGCGCGCCCAAGAGCCCCGCCCCGTAGGTGACGGCGACGGCGTCGAGCTGCTCCTTTTTGACACCCGCCGTTTTGAGGGCGCGTTCGACGACGAGATCGACGGCGTCCGTGTGGGCGCGGGATGCGATCTCGGGCACGACGCCCCCGTAGAGCGCCTGGATGTTGGCGGAGGAAGCGATCTCATCGGACAAAAGCCGCCTGCCCGAAATGACGGCGGCGGCGGTCTCGTCGCAGGAAGATTCGATCCCGAGGATGAGCGGCTGTTCTTTCAGCACGCGCGGTAAAATGGTGTTCATGTTGATAGGATGACTCCTTCCGTCACGGCTACGCCGTGCCACCTCCCTCGGAGAGGGAGGCTAAAATAAGGACCACGCGCCCTGCACGCTTTGGGATGCTTCGCTTTTCAGGTGCGAGCAAAACGAGGAAAGCGAGGAAAGAAAAGGCGGGCATCTACTCCCTCAGTCTCATCATCGGCACTTGCCGAATGATGAGACAGCTCCCTCAAGAGGGCGCCTAAAATAAGGTTCGACGCAGATGGAAAGCGGGTTCCCTGCACGCTTTGGGACACTTCGCTTTTCAGGTGCGAGCAAGACGAGGAGAGCGAGAAAAACCCGAAGGAGCTTACTTAGAGGTAAGTGACTGAGGGTTGCCGCAGCTCGACAAAGTATTGCGACGCAGATGGAAAGCGGGTTCGGTCAAGATTTCTTCAAATAGTCGATGATGAACCCCTGTATCTCCCCATCCATCACCGCCTGCACGTCGCCCACTTCGTAGCCCGTGCGGTGGTCTTTGACGAGGGTGTAGGGACAGAAGACGTAGGAGCGGATCTGCGAACCCCACTCGATCTTCTTGGTCTCTCCCTTGAGCGCCGCCTCCGCCGCCATGCGCTCTTCGATCTGCTTTTCGATGAGCTTGCTGCGAAGGTACTTGAACGCCATCTCCTTGTTCTGGAGCTGGCTGCGCTCGTTCTGGCAGGTGACGACGATACCCGTCGGGAAGTGCGTGATGCGGATGGCGGTCTCCGTTTTGTTGACCTTCTGCCCGCCCGCGCCCGAGGAGCGGTAGACGTCGATGCGGATGTCCTCGTCGCGGATCTCCACTTCGCCGTCATCGTCCACTTCGGGCATGACTTCGACGGAGGCGAAGGAGGTCTGGCGGCGCTTGTTGGCGTCGAAGGGAGAGATGCGCACCAAACGGTGCACGCCGATCTCCGCCTTCAAGTAGCCGTAAGCGTTCTCCCCTTCCACCTTGAAGTCCACCGATTTAAGACCCGCGCCGTCGCCCGCGAGGCGGTCGATCTCGGTCACTTTATAGCCGCTCTTTTCGGCATAGCGGCAGTACATACGATAGAGCATCTGGCACCAGTCGCACGCCTCCGTGCCGCCCGCACCCGCGTGCAGCGACATGAGCGCGTTGTTGCCGTCGTACTTACCGCGAAGGAGGGCGCGGATGCGCATCTCTTCGATGTCCTTCTCGGCGTCCGTCATCATGCGGTCGAGCTCGGGCACGAGGTCCTCTTCCTCCGTCTCTTCGATGAGGTCGATGATCTCGTTCGCATCGTCGAGCGCCTTCCTGCCCTTCATGTAAGAGGCGATCTTGCCCTCGATGGAGGAAATTTCCCGCCCGATCTTAGCGGAACGCTCGAGATCCTGCCACACTTCGGGCTTTTCCTGCTCGGCTTTGAGTTCTTTGAGCTTTTCGGAGATCGCGTCGATGTCGAGAGCGTACTTCGCCTCGCCGAGCGTCTCTTCGAGCGCCTTTATCTTTAATCTGTAATCGTCTGCTTTGAACATATGCTCTCCTTCCTTGGGCGCCGCGGGAAACGCCCTGCGCGCCGCCCTCAAATACTCCAAAATCTCCGAGAAGGACTCGGAGATCGGGATGCATGGTCATGATTTCAGCCCCGGGGCATCAGAACGGTTTGCCGTGGCACTTCTTATACTTGAGCCCGCTGCCGCAGGGGCAGGGATCGTTGGGCCCGACCTTCTTGCGCTTGGGCATGGAGGCGGGATTGAACTTGCTCTCCCCGCTCGTCTTCAAACTGTCGACGTCGACGGCGGCAGGGATCTCGGGGATCCCCGAAGGCGAAAGTCCGGGAAGCCCGGGAGCCACAGGCTGCTGCGCGGAGGATGCGCTTTCGGCCGTTTCGCTCTGCGCGGGAGCCGCATTTTCTTGAGTCTCGCTCTGTGCGGGCTGCTGCGCGGGAGCTTCGCCCTGCGCGGACTGCGCTGCGGGACGGGGCGCGACACGGGATGCCGTGGGCAAAACGCGCGTTGCGGGGCGCTGCCTTACCTCGATGCGCACCTTTAAGAGCATGGCGACGGTATTCGTCTGGATGCGCTCGATCATCTCGTTGAACATCGCCGAGCCTTCCTGCTTGTAGGCGATGACGGGATCGGTCTGACCGTAGGCGCGCAGCACGATGCCCTTGCGGAGCTGATCCATGGCGTCGATATGGTCGATCCAGTTGCGGTCGACGTTGCGGAGCAGGATCTGCCGCTCGACATCGCCGAAGTTGATGCCCGTCTCCTTCTGGAGCTCTTCGATCTTCTCTTCGTACGCCTTTTCGGTACGCTTTGCAATGTGCTTGATCGCGACGTCGTAATCCCACTTGTCGAGCTTTTCCTGCGTCACATAATTGGTGCCTTCGGGGAGCAGCCGCTGTTCGAGCGCGCGGTTGAGGTCGTCCACATTCCACTTGGAAGGCTCGACGTCGGTATTGACCGCCGCACGCACGGTGCTCTCCACATAATCGGGGATGTACTTTAAGACCTGCTCGTGTACGTTCTCGCCGCGCAGCACTTTCATGCGCTGAGCGTACATGATGATGCGCTGCTGGTTCATGACGTCGTCGTATTGGAGGACGTTTTTACGGGTGCCGAAGTTGCGGCCCTCGATCTGCTTCTGCGCGTATTCGACGAGGCTGGAGAGCACTTTGGCTTCCAGGCATTCGTCCTCTTCCATCTTGCTTCTCTCATAGATGGACTTCATCCTCTCGCCGCCGAAACGCTTCATGAGATCGTCTTCGAGGGAGATGAAGAAGACGGAGACGCCGACGTCGCCCTGACGGCCGGCACGGCCTCTGAGCTGGTTGTCGATACGGCGCGCTTCATGGCGCTCGGTGCCGATGATGCAAAGCCCGCCCGCTTCGATGACCTTCTTCTTTTCTTCATCCGTCTGCGCCTTGTAGGCGGCATAGAGCTGCTCGTATCTCTCTCTCACGGCCTGCGTCTTTTCGTCAAGTTCGGCATAAGAGGTCGCAAGTTCGATGGTCTCGTGCTCGACGCCCTCCTCCCTCAAACGCTTCTTGGCAAGGTATTCGGGGTTGCCGCCGAGCAGAATATCGGTACCGCGGCCCGCCATGTTGGTAGAGATGGTGACGGCGCCAAAGCGGCCCGCCTGAGCGACGATCTCCGCCTCGCGCTCGTGGTTCTTGGCGTTCAGGATGTTATGCTGGATGCCGTTGCGGCGCAGCAGGCGGGAGATCTCCTCCGACTTTTCGACGGAGACGGTACCCACGAGGATGGGCTGGCCCTTCTCGTGACGGGCGACGATCTCGCGCACGATGGCGCGCTTCTTGCCCTCCTCGGTGGAAAAGATCTTATCCTGCATATCGACGCGGGCCACGGGACGGTTGGTGGGGATCTCCACGACGTCGAGGGAATAGATGGTGCGGAATTCGCCCTCCTCCGTCTTGGCGGTACCCGTCATGCCCGAGAGCTTGCGGTAAAGGCGGAAATAGTTCTGGAAGGTGATGGTCGCGAACGTCTTGTTCTCTTCGCGCACCTTGACGCCTTCCTTCGCTTCGATGGCCTGGTGCAGGCCGTCCGAATAGCGGCGGCCGATCATGAGGCGGCCCGTAAATTCGTCGACGATGATGATCTCGTTGTCTTTGACAATATACTCCTCGTTGAGGTGGAAGAGCTCGTGCGCCTTGAGCGCCTGCTGGATGTGATGGTTCAAGGTGACGTTGGCGATATCGGCGATATTTTCGACGTGAAAGAACTTTTCTGCCTTCTCCGCGCCGAATTCGGTGAGCTGCACCTGCTTTTCCTTGCGCTGGATGACGTAGTCCCAGTTGAGTTCTTCCGCCTTGGCGAGCTTGCGCTCCCCTGCCGCCTCGCGGTCCTTGCGGCTCCTGCCCGTGCGCTCTTCGGCGTCTTTGAGATCGTCGTCGAAGCCGCCCTTCAAGGTGCGGACGAATTTGTCGACCTGCTCGTAGAGGGCGGAGGACTGCTCGCCCTTGCCCGAGATGATAAGGGGCGTCCTCGCTTCATCGATGAGGATGGAGTCCACCTCGTCGACGATGGCAAAGTTGAGCTCGCGCTGCACCATGAGCTTGAGGCTGGACTTTAAGTTATCGCGCAGATAGTCAAAGCCGAACTCGTTGTTGGTACCGTAGGTGATGTCGCACTGATAAGCGGCGCGTTTTGCGTCATCGTCCATACCCGGCACGACGACGCCCACCGTAAGCCCCATGAAGCGGTGTACTTTACCCATCCATTCGGCGTCGCGGCGGGCAAGATAATCGTTGACCGTGACAATGTGTACGCCCCTGCCCGAAAGCGCTTCGAGATAGGCGGGAAGGGTCGCGACGAGCGTCTTGCCTTCACCCGTCTTCATCTCGGCGATGCGCCCCTGGAAGAGGCAGATGCCGCCGATGATCTGCACATGGAAGTGGCGCATGCCGAGGACGCGGCTCGATGCTTCCCTGAGCGCCGCAAAGGCGTCGTAGAGGATGTCGTCGAGCGTTTCGCCGTTCTTCAAGCGGCCCTTCAAGACCTCGGTCTGGCTCTGAAGCTCGCTGTCCGTCATCGCCTTGTACTTGGGTTCGAGGCGTTCGACCTCGTTCGCCATTTTATCGAGCTTTTTAAGGCTCCTGCGGCTGTCGCCGTTCTTCATAAAACTAAGTAATCCCATTTCTGTCACTCCGCATCGCCCGCAGAAGGGGCATAAAATCACCCGATTATTTTACTATATTTTTCCGAAAACGCAAAGCGATTTTGCCCCATTCGCGCATTTTTGCCCACCAAAGCCCCGTGAAAATTGTTTCACACCTATTTTTTCGCCCGAAACCGCCCGCATTCGGGGAAGTTTGCAAGGAAGCATCGAAAGGCGCGGCGCTTTGTTCCCGCTCCCGTTACTGCCCGTCCGAAGAAGGCTCTTTCGCGGCTTTCGTTTGCGCCCGCTTATTGAGCGCTCCGATGAGCGCGATATAGCCGAGCGAGAGCAGGGAGATGAACACGATCATGACGACGATCCAATAAAAGCAGCCCATGAAATAGGGCATCTCGGAACTGAACCCGAAGGCGCCGGCGGGAGAATCCCAATTGAGGAAGAAATAAGGATAGTTGTTGCCGCCGCCGAAATCCCAGTTGAGCGCATAGCCGACTCCCGCAAAGCAAAGATAATAGATGGGCGGGATGAGCGCAAAGGCGAACTCCTTATAGGCGATCTTCTGCGGGCGGCAGAAAAAGAGGTCGATGACCGCCGCGAGCGGCACGACGACGTGCGTTAAGACATTGGCTGCCGACTTGAAGCTTCCGGGAAGCGTCGGGGCGAGCACGCAGCAAAAGACGATGCCCGTCAGGGTGATCGAGACGGTAAAGACAAATTTGACGATGTACAGGACGCGCGGGATCAAAAAGGACGGCCTGATGCACGACAGGATGCCCAGCACGAAAAAGACGGCGCACACGACGCCGATCCAGAGATTGGACTGCACAGTAAAATACAGAAATGCCCTGCCTCCGCCCATGAATCCTTCGCCCAGCTGCAATGTGAGCGCGATGCCCGCGGCCATACACGAAGCGGTGAGGAGCTGCAAAAACAGCGAGATGAGTTTCCCTGCCGAAATCTTTCTTTTCATATCGTTACACTTCCTTTGCGCTCTATTTTAACAAAAAAATACGCCGACGGCAAGGATCTTCCCCCACCTTCGGCGGTCAAATTATATTTTTTCCCGAAAGGGCAGCAATTTTCGCATCGCCGCAGAGTTCGGCAAAGCGGCGCGCGGCGCTTTGGGCGGCGCGCGGCGCTTCCCGTATCGCATGAAACAGGCCGGGGAGAGCGCCCTATTTTACCTGCGCAGCACGGGCGGCCTGCAGGCGGAGTTCTTCGGCGATACGCTCGGGACAGGCCGTAACGGCGCGCACGGCGCCCGCCTGAAAGAGCAGTTTGAGC
>ENA-OZFX01000869-OZFX01000869.1-human-gut-metagenome-genome-assembly--contig:-NODE-869-length-15227-cov-16.675257_pt1 | contig 15227 bp, 13 predicted proteins | sample MGYA00244651_ERZ653648 | MGnify/ENA primary metagenome ERZ653648 (study PRJEB26926, sample SAMN06164910) | human gut metagenome | biome: ENVO:00009003; feature: ENVO:2100002; material: ENVO:00002003...
GTATTACTCGAAATTCACAATCCCTCCGAGCTGCCTTATATAAACAAAGAAGTGGATATGTTAGGCGTAAACAACCGCAATCTCGGCACATTTGTCACCGACGTAAAAAACTCTTTCCGCATAGCCCGACAGCTTCAACAAGCAATAGGATCAAAGAAAGGCGCTTCCGATGTCCGTAATATGCCCATACTCGTTTCGGAAAGCGGCATCTCGCATCCCGAAACAATTCGCAGTCTGCGTGCTGCCGGTTTCCGCGGCTTTCTCATCGGAGAGGCTTTTATGAAAACCGACCACCCCGGAGATACACTGAAAGATTTCATCTCTCCCATCATTTCTCAAAAGTAAATTACCAACCACAAATCGTTCAAGAATATGACTCCTCTTAGTATCAAAGTATGCGGTATGACCGAAGCGGAAAACATCCGCGAAGTAGAACAACTGGGTGTAGATATGATAGGCTTCATCTTCTACCCCAAGTCCCCCCGCTGCCTATGCGAATTGCCCGATTATCTGCCTGTCCACGCAAAGCGTGTCGGCGTTTTTGTCAATGAAAACAAAGAAAATATCAATTATAAGGATGATTATAATGACTGTTATTGCGGTCTGTTTTTTTTGTAATCTGACTATGGTTGCACATGCTGAAAATGATGTAACAGAGATCAAGCAGACGGCTGCCGGTGAGAATACAGTTATGGTAAGCTGGAAAAAGGCAGAAGGTGCGTATGGTTATAATGTATACATATCGACAGATGGTGTTACTTTTGTAAGAACAACAAAGGGAAGCGAATGCGATGTCTATAATGATACAAAGAAAAAAATCAGTAATCTTACAGCAGGAAGTACATATTATGTATCAATAGAGGCAGTATATAAGGACAGTGAGGGAAATATCACATCGGGAACGATGTCAGATAAAGTGGAAGTCGTAACAGCTCCAAGTGCATCTAAGATATTCACATCATCTATAAAAGAGACAAAGACATCCCCGAATGCAATCTCTTTTAAATGGGGAAGTGTTCGAGGTGCAAACAGATATATCTTATATGTTAACGATAAAAAGATAGCAACGGTAAAGAAGACCAGTGCAAAGGTAAAAGTAAAGGTAGGTTCTGTGAATACAGTTCGTATCACACCGGTTCGACAATCAACATCCGGATTCCTCGCAAAGGGTGGTCATGCGGAAGCGTACGACCTCTATGCTGCGCCGGGAAAACCATGCAAAGTAGCATCTTTTAAGAGAAATAATTATACATGGTATCCGACTGTCAGCAATAAAGTTATGGTCGGATGGAATAAATCTGCCCGTGACAAATATGAACCGTCAGGATATCAGGTTCAAATTTATTCTTTAAAGAATAAAAAACTGAAAACATTTAATACTAAGAAGACAAAAGTAAGATTTGATATCCCTGCGGTGAAGGGAAAGGGATTTAAGGTTCGTGTAAGAAGCTATGTTAAGATCAACAATAAAAAATGCTACGGAAGATGGTCAGACTACAAGGTAGTGATTCCTCAGGCAAAGATCAGTATCCAGAGAACAGACGAGACAACGGTTACCGTAAGGTGGAATAAGGTTACAAATGCAAAGCGTTATTATATTTATGCTTGTAATGACATTAAAGCGGCAAAGCCATTATGGAAAAAAGTAGCTGTTGTTGGTCCAAATACCGGAAAATATGAATATAATAATTGTATCGTAGGAAGATCTACTGCGATTTATGTTATTCCGGAGGTAAAGGTTGGTAAGTCATTATATAAAGCTGCATATGTGTGGTATTTATATATGGATATTAAATAAAAAGTTCTTGACAAACCCAATATCCTTTGATATCATGTACTAGCGTCAAAATTTAATATCCCTGGTGGGAACATTTCATTTAGGCATTTTGCAGAAGTACTCAAGTGGCTGAAGAGGCGCCCCTGCTAAGGGTGTAGGCCGTTTGCGCGGCGCGAGGGTTCAAATCCCTCCTTCTGCGTATTCTATCTGAATTATTAAGTCATCAGTTGAAAGCAGATCGTGAACGGAAGCAGATATTAGAATTTTGACAGTGGTATTCCTCGATAGCTCAATGGTAGAGCACTCGGCTGTTAACCGAGGGGTTGTAGGTTCGAGCCCTACTCGGGGAGCTTAGCGAAAGCTAATTGAATAAATGGCGCGATAGCCAAGTGGTAAGGCCCCGGTCTGCAACACCGTCATCGCCGGTTCAAATCCGGCTCGCGCCTCTTTTAAAGAGATTGGAATGATCCAGTCTCTTTTTTAGTTTGCACGAAGTTCTCCTGGTTTACTTTTATAGGGTGGTTTGATATAATATTTTCGGGAGTTTGTTCATTTTTTTATTTGGTGACTCTTATAGGAGGGTTTATGACGCAAAGAAACAAGGAACAACGAATTAATTACAAATTAGATGAAACCATACAGGTAGATCAAAATGAGATAAAAATATATAATGTGCCTTTTGCGGGAAATTCTAATACATGCAGAGAAGTGTTCGTGAAAGGTGATCGTGTTCTGGAATTCAACATTTCGGGAGATCTGACACTTGATCAGCTTGCACAGAAGCCGGTATTCAGGGATGAACTGGTTGAATATCTGTATAGTATCAGCAGACAGCTGGTTTCCATGGTACATAATGGATTGAAGTTAGAAAAAGTTGTATTCGATCTGAAGTATATGTATGTGAGATTGAGTGATTTCAGTATACAATTAATCTATCTTCCGTTTGAAAAGGTAGAACCAATGGAAGGACCGGATGCATTTATCCGTTGTCTGTTAAACAAGATGACGTATGCACACACATCTGCGCTTGAGTGTGCCAATCAGATCATTGATTATCTGAATAGTCAGAAGGAATTCAATGTAATACAATTTAATTTGTTTGTAAAGGAATTACGTTTAAAGAGTCAATTGCTTCTGATAGGTGAGCATGTGTCTTCAGAAAATAAAGAGAAAGCAGCGAATTCAGCGAAGACAGAATCAGCGATTCTGATAGCGGAGGAAGCTGCAAGAAATGCAGATATTGCGAGAATGCAGGCAGAGAGCGAAGCCAAGAGACTGACAGCTTATGCAAAACAGCAGGCAAAGGTTGCAAAAACAGCAGAAGAGATGCGTATGTTGGCAGAAGCTGCAAGAATACAGGCAGAAATCAATCGGCAGAAAGCAGAAAAAGAATATCGGGATCAATCGCAGACAGCAGTTCTGTATGCCTGTCAGGTGCAGGAGCAGCCAGATGATGCTGTAAGAAAAGAATATGAAGAGGCGAAGCTGCGTGCTGAGACAGCAGCTAGGAAAGCGGAGGAAGAATTCAGAAAAGCATCAGCGGAATCTGAACGATTGGCAGAGGAAGTAAGAGCTGCCAGGGAAGAAGAAATGCGTGCAGAAGAAGCAAGGATGCGTGCAGAATATGAAGCAAGAAGAAATTATAAAGAAGCTGAAAAACAGGAGAAGGAAGCCCGACGGAGAAACGAAGAGATTGGAAGACTGTCAGAGACTAGACAGACGAACAGGATTGATCCGGAGGAAGATGAGACAGTTGTTCTTACGAATGTAACAGAGAAAATCGGAAAAATACCGGTACTGATTCGGAAAAAAACCGGTGAACAGATTTATATTAATAAGCAGGCATTTTGTATAGGAAAAGCAGATCAGGGTGTCGATTTTAAGATCACGGATAATAAATCCGTAAGCAGGAGGCATGCTTATATTACAAATATAAATGGTATTTATTATCTTCGAGATAATAATTCCACGAATCATACATATTTGAATGGTGATATGGTCTATAGCAATGTGGAGATCGTTATTCCGGATAACAGTAGTATCCGGCTTTCAAATGAAGAATTTTTATTTAAAATGAATTAGGAGGAGCGGAATATGTTTTGTGACAATTGTGGGTGTGAGATTGCGCCAGAGGTGAAAATCTGTCCTGTCTGTGGAAAGAAAGTAGAGGATATGAATCCGGCAGGTATTACGGATGCCGGTACGATCGAAGATGTTTCTACAACAGCAGACGATAAAGCCGAGACAGCAGATGTGATGAAACAGGCATCAGATATAGAAAAGAATCTATCCGATGCTGCAGATAAAGAAAGTGCAGATGTCATTGATACAGATGATATGGAAGAAGAAGGGACTACTGTTTTAAAAGCAGTTGATCTGGAAAAAGAGACCTCTGTTGATGAAGATGAAGAAGGAACAACGGTTCTGAATTCCGATATGTTAAAGGGATCGGCACCAAATGGAATTCCATCATTCCAGAACAGACCAATGGGAGTGAACAATCAGCCAATGCAGGGACGTCCAATGATGGGACCAAACGGTCAGCCGATGCAGGGACGTCCGGTGATGGGACCAAACGGTCAGCCGATGCCGGGACGTCCAATGATGGGACCAAACGGTCAGCCGGTGCAGGGACGCCCAATGATGGGACCGAATGGTCAGCCGATGCCGGGACCGAATGGTCAGCCGGTGCCAATGAATGGTGAGGATAAGAAAAAGAACAAGAAGAAGGAAAAGGCTCCAAAGCAGCCAAAGCCTCCAAAGCAGCCAAAGCCACAGAAAGCACCTAAGCCACCGAAAGAGCAGAATGCTTCAAAGGAAAAGAAGGGCAAGGGCGGCAAGATCGCTCTGATCGTTATTCTTATCGTGATCGTTCTTGCAGGCGGTGGAGCTGCAGCAATATTTGTTCCTAAGTTCATGAATTATAATAAAGCTGAGGATGCTTTAAAGAATGGTAAAGTAGATGAGGCAATTGACCTTTATAATAAAGCAAAGCCGATCAAAGATTCTAAGACCAAGGTAAATGGTGGAGCATATTTTGAATACGCAGAGAATCTGTTTGCAGCCGGAAACTTTGTTGAAGCTGCAGATAATTACAGAAAGGCAGCAGGTCTTAACTATGAGGGGGCTGCTCAGAAGGAGAAAGAGAGCTACTTTAGTCAGGCCGAAAAGCTGTATGGTGAGGCAAATTACACAGAAGCAGCAGATTATTATGAGAAAGCAGGAGATGTAAATGGTGCAGCCGATAAGGTAAAAGAATGTTCTTATATGAATGGTTGTGCATTGGAAGGTGAGAAGAAGTACGATGAGGCCATTCAGGCATTTACCGCAGCCGGTGACTATCAGGATGCAGCCGAAAAAATTAAGGAATGTTATTATAATGATGCGGTTGACAAGATGGCAGCAGGCGATTATATTAATGCAAAAGATTTATTTGTAAAGTCAGAATATAATGATTATGCAGATAAAGCAAATGAGTGTCTGTGCTTACTGGCAGAACAGTATGTATCACAGCAGGATTATTCAAAAGCGATCGAGACATATGGTCAGGTCGATTCTTCCTATAAGGACTGTACAGCAGATATAGACGCTGTGCGGATCAAATGGGCAAAGCTTTTGAGTGATGGAAAAGATTATAAGGCAGCAGTAGAGATGTATAGTCAGGTTACGACCAAGGATATGACTAAAAAGATCAACAAAGCAAAGTCTAAATACATCAAGGATCATTTTGACAGTAACGATGAGACTACTATGAATTACATCTGTGATCTTCGTCAGGCAGGTTATGACTCAGCAGATGATGATTATACAGCACTGACAGGCTGGTTTATTGAGTCATTTGTAAATGATGACAAGGAAGATTATAAGAGTAAGAATGATTCAGCTTCATCTGATAAAACGATCTATATCCATACGATGTTTTTAACAGAGAATGATGTAACAATGAACCTGAAAGGTTACGTTGTATATTCAGATGGAACAAAGAGCAATGAAGTTACATTTGGTGAAGTGAAAGACAGATATACAACGTGGATGAGCATTGATTCCTCACAGGCGATCAAGGGAGCAGCTACGTTATACATATATGAGATTGATACAAACCGATTGATAGAGAAGTATGTATTTACTATAGAATAAAGATCGGAAAATAGTACAGATAAAAAGCGGCTGTATTCTGAATTAAGAGTTGCAGACGCTTTTTATGCCGAAGTATGTAGAAAGGAACAGTGGACACATGGAGTCAGTCAGCAAGAGAACAATGTCCAATCAGAATACGGGGAATACAGTACAGCAGATGGAAAGTGAATTTACTCCCGGAGTAGAGATCAAGATCATTGTAGCGGTTATTTTCCTTATGGCGTTCGGTCTGGTCATGATCTTCAGCGCGTCCAGTTATACATCATCTATAAGCAGTGCTACGAAGTATGATTCGGCATTTTATTTTAAGAAACAGTTGAAAATGATTATTTTGGGAATGGTGGCTGCCGGAGTGGTAAGCGTGATTCCGTATAAGGCATTTAAGAAGGTCGGACCTTTGATGTATGGTTTATCGATCGTTTTGATCTTTGCTTTAAAAACGCCACTTGGTATAACATCCGGCGGTGCGACCAGATGGTTGAATCTTGGAATAATCCAGTTACAGGTTGCCGATGCTACAAAGGTATGTATGATTATCTTTATGGCATATTATGTCAGCAAATACTGGAAAGAAATGCATAAGTTTCTTAGGATATTTAAGCTGTGGCTGTTTATTGCATTTCAGGCAGGACTGATTCTTGCCATTTCTTCAAACCTGAGTAGCTGTCTGATCTTATTATTGATGGTATTTGTTCTGACCTTTATCGTAGGTAAGAATCCATCCCTGCATATCGGAGTCGGAGTGTTTGGTATTGTCGCTGTGATTATATTGATCATATGGTTGAAGGCAACGATGCCGCTTGAAAGTGAGATGGATAAGTATCCGTATCAGATCCAGCGTTTCTTCGGATGGATCGACCCGGAGCGTTATGCCGGCTCACTTGGTTATCAGCCATTGCAGTCCTTATATGCCATCGGAAGCGGCGGCTTACTTGGAAAGGGGCTTGGAAATGGTACACAGAAGCTGAGTAATATTCCGGAAGCACAGAATGATATGATCTTTGCGATCATCTGTGAGGAGTTGGGATTGGTTGGAGCGATCATTATGTTCCTGATGTTCGGCTATCTGTTGTATCAGATGTTTATTGTTGTAAGAGAATCGAAGAATCTATATGGAAGCGTAGTTGTAATAGGAGTTATGCTTCATATTATCTTTCAGATTATAGTTAATGTATGTGTTGCTGTGAACTTTTTCCCGAATACGGGTGTATCCCTTCCGTTTATCAGTTCGGGTGGTTCGGCGATCCTATGTACCATGATCGAGATCGGTCTGGTGCTTGGCATACGAAGACAGCAATGTAATAGAAAATATTCCAGAATAAATTAATTGAGGAGAGATTATGAGAAAAATAGGAAAAGGCTTAATTCTGACTGCATTATTTGCAGTCTGTACAGTAGGAATGGTCGGGGTAAATCTGAATGCTGCAACTTTGCAGAATAAGGATCAGAAGAGTTATGATATCGAGATCATGACAGATGGACAGATCCCGGGCGCAGACAGTTCGACGACAGAAGCGCCAACAACAGAAGAACCGACAACGGAAGCTCCAAAGAATGGCTGGGTAAAAGAGCCTGATGGTAGAAAATACTATGTAAACGGTGTTGCAAAGACGGGAAGTCATGTAGCGATCAAGGACAGTAATGGCAAGAAATATTATTATTCTTTCGATAAGAAGGGTAATCTTGTGTATGGTCTTGTGAAGGTAAATGGTAAGCTGTACTATCATTCTTCAAGTGACAAGAAGCATCCGGGTGCAGCTGTTACTGGATGGCAGCAGATAAAAGGTAAGAAGTATTATTTCAGCAAGAAGACCTGTGCAGCTTATACAGGATATAAGAAGATAGGAAATTCCAGATATTTCTTTGACAGCAAGGGAAGGATGCTGACAAAGAAATGGAAGACGGTTGAGAAAAGAAAGTATTACTTTGGCAAGGATGGCAAGGCTGAAACAGGACTTGTGAAGATCAGTGGAAAGAAATATTATTTCAGTAAAAAAGGTGTCCTGCAGAAAAGCAAATTTGTAAAATATAAGGGAAAGAAGTATTACCTTGGAAAGACAGGTAAGGCTGCAGCAGGTGAAGTAAGGAAGGTAAATAGTAGCTACTATTACTTTAATAAATCAGCAAGCATGATAAAGAGTTCCTGGATTAAGACATCGAAGGGCAAGTACTATTTTGGTAAGAGCGGAAAAGCCTATACCGGATCACATAAGATCAATAATAAGGTGTATGTATTCCGTTCAAACGGAACGTTGGTAACACAATCAGGTCTGGTGACGATATCCGGCAAGACTTATTATATGAACAGCAATGGTACAGCACAGACCGGATATAAGAAGATTGGTGATGCATATTACTATTTTGGTAAAGATGGTGTTATGTATAGAAAGAAATGGGCGTATGTCGGTGGATATAAGTTCTATTTCTGTTCTAATGGTAAGCGTGCAGTCGAAGTAGATGATGTCATCGGAGATCAGGATGCTTATGAGATCATCATTAATAAGAAAACCAATGTTGTAACTGTATATGCAAAGGATGGAAAGAATGGATATATTATTCCGGTACGTGCTTTTATATGTTCTACCGGTGTGAGCACACCACTTGGTACATTCCATACACAGAGCCGTTACAGATGGCATGAACTGATGGGACCATGCTGGGGGCAGTGGTGCAGTGGTATCTACGAAGGCTATCTGTTCCATTCGGTATACTACAACGATGTAAATAATAACAATGCACTTAGCGTAAATGCTTATAATAAGCTTGGCACAACATGTTCACATGGATGTGTAAGACTGACAGCAGGAGATGCAAAGTGGATTTATGATCACTGCAGTGTCGGAACAAAGGTAACGATCATTAATGAAAGCGGCAGAGATCCATTTCCAAAGCCAACTGCATATAAGCTTCCATCATGGCATACATGGGATCCGACAGATCCTAATATGCAGTATAAATGTAAACAGAAGGGCTGCCACTAGGGAGGACGATCGTGCACACGATTATTAAAAAACTATTTGCGATATCTTTAATATGTATATGTATGTGTGCCTGTGTGTCCTGCAAAAAGGAGGAGACACAGACGGAAGGAACAACAGAGGCGATAACGAATGGATCGGTAGAAGATTCTTCGGCGTTTATTCCGTTGGGAATGGTCATTGATGTTTCACAAAATGATATGATCAAAGATGTAACTTACGAGATAAAAGACACAGAGATCGCTGTTGTGAATTTTAAATATAATGGACTTCAGTGTCAATTTCGGGGATCGGCAGTTCATAATGAATTTGATCTGGCCGGTGTTCAGAATAATGGTGACGGAAATATGGTTGTAACTTCTGTAGGAAGTTATAATGCGACCTATTATAAGCTGGATCCCGGAAGAGTGGTATTCTGGAGCGATGAAAATATTCATTACAGTCTGTATGTATATGTTACGGCGGAAGATTCTGTGTTAGAGGAGATTTTGTCAAATCTGATATTTGAGAATCATTATACGGAGCGTGCCGATGTAAAGAAAAGTACAGAGGCAGCAGCCGAAGAGTTTGCCGGACAGGTTATAACGATCATTCAGAATAAGGATATGCAGGCCTTATCAGAGATTATGAATTATCCGCAGGAGCTTGGAAGCGGACAGTCGATCGGAAATATAGATGAGCTTATGGCGATTCCGGCAGAAGATATTTTTACAAAGGATATTCTTGAAGCCGTGAATGAAGATTCTCTGGCTAACCTGCGACAGGGCAGAGATGGCGATTCTTATCTTATTGGTTCAAATTATAAAAACATCTATTTTCGAAAAAATGCAGATGGAGATTTTAAAATTGTAAAAATAAATAATTAAGAATAGAAAGCAGCCCATTTAGCTGCCCGTAATGCATAGACTGCCCCTGCAATAATATGTGCGAGGATTTCGTTGTGAGATGCATATTGCCGGTAAATACGAGCGCCCGTTCGAGCTCAAAGAGCGAGTTGACGCAAGAATATTTAAAAATCAGGCATATGAAGCGAACAGAAACCGCAGTAAGTTATTGCAGGGGCAGTCTATGCATTACGGGCAGCTAAATGGGCTGCTTTTTATGTGAAAAAAATATGGCGAAAATCTTGTAGAATTCTGTAGGAATAATGCCTACGATATGAATTGTAGAGATGGGAAGATAAATGTAGAATTATTTTGTGTAATGGACAGGCTGGGTCTGACTGTCCGAAAATAAAGCAGGAGGGTACATATAAATGGGAAATAAATATCTGATAAAGGAAGCGGCAAAGCTGGTTGATGTGGAGCCTCATGTATTAAGGTATTGGGAAGAGGAACTTGATATGCGGATCAAGCGGAATGATATGGGACATCGATATTATGATGAGCAGGATATCCGCATTTTAAAGAAGATAAAGGAATTGAAGGATCGCGGAATTCAGCTTAAGGCAATACATGAACTGGTGCAGAAAATGTATGATATTTTGGAAAATGGTGTTCCGGCAGAGGATGCATCCAAAGAGGTAGAGGCAGATTTTACCTCGGAGTTAGTGAATACGGTAACACAGATCGGTGAAGATGTGGATGACGATCAGGCAAGGATCGTGGATTTCAAGCTGGTTCAGTTCCAGTCCGTGATGTCAAAGATCGTTGGAAATTCCATAAAGGAGAATATTAAGCCAATCAGTCAGGCAGTGACAGCGGAGACAACCGAGCAGATAGCAAAGCAGATGGATGTCATTATGAGAGAACAGGACGAGCGGGCTGAGGAGCGGTACCGAAGACTGGATACCGTGATCCGGGAAATGCAGCAGACCAGACGGGAGATTGCGGCAGCAGAAACTACCGGAAAAAAGAAAAAACATTTCTTTGGCAAGAAAAATAAGTAACAATGTATGCAGATCCATCTATCATTCGTTTTCTTTATAAAAACTTCATATAAGAGGCTGCAAAAGCATGATATAATGAGCGTAAGCCGAGCAATGCAGAATAAAAAGTACATAGACCGAATGTAAGCTTGCTTACAATGAGGTCTATGTAGTTTTTATTCTATAGTGCGAAGCACGGACATCGAGTAATCAGAAAGATTACGAGATGAGCATTGCGAGAGAAAAGACATCGAGTAATCAGAAAGATTACGAGATGAGCATTGCGAAGGAAAAGACATCGAGTAATCAGAAAGATTACGAGATGAGCATTGCGAAGGAAAAGACATCGAGTAATCAGAAAGATTACGAGATGAGCATTGAAAATTTTTTATAAAGGAAAACATATGAAGATCATTAAAAAAGTTAAATGGGCATTGGTTTCGGTTTGGATTTTTATCGTGTTGATCATGGTGATAGGAACGATTGTGATCGGACGAAGTTATCTGTCAGAAATGTTTGGAGATGGATATAGTATACAGTCATTATATTCCATTAGTGATCCGATCAAGGAGACCTATAGAAATCTGTCGATTATCATGTCGGAGGTACAGGAAGATCTGCAGACAAATCCCAATAAATTTTATGATAAAAAATATTTTGAAAGTTTGAATCAGAAAGCTGGAAATTACAGGACATCGGTTCTCGTCTATCTGAACGGAGAATTTGTATATTCCGGAATACAGAAAGATATAGAGGAACTGGAATCCTCGTTACTTACTAAAAGAACCATTTATACAAATGGTGAAAGAGACATTGATCAGGATAACAATTTATCGGAAGTCAGTGTGGAAGATATGGGGGCACAAGGTTCATACTCATTTGGAGAGAATGGAAAAACCTATGAATATATGTTGACTACCCCGCAAGCATATCTGTGTAATGAGATTGATTATCAGATTGACGGAAAACCGATCAGCGTTTTTCTGGTTACCTACTATGGTAATTATGTCAGCCAGTTTAAGAGTGCACTTGTGGGTTTCATTTTTATGATGTTTTTGATCATGCTTGTGTTGACGACGGCATTGTTAGCGCTGGTATATACACAGTTTATTCGACCGTTGGTACGATTAAAAGAGGCAGCAGAGGAGATCGGTACAGGAAATTTGAACAGCCCGGTCGACGTGAGCAGCAGCAGAAAAGATGAGATCGGAGAGTTATGCCGGTCATTTAATGACATGAGGGTACGTTTGAATGAGTCTGTTGAGCTTAAGATGCAGTATGAGGAAGAGAACAGAGAGTTGATCAGTAATATTTCCCATGATCTGAAAACGCCGATCACGACGATCAAAGGTTATGTCGAAGGTCTGATGGATGGTGTGGCAGATACGCCGGAGAAACAGGATCGCTATCTGAAGATGATCTATAATAAGGCAAATGAATTGGATGCGTTGATTAATGAGCTGTCGCTCTATACAAATATTACGAACAATGCGATACCATATGAATTCCACAGGGTATCAGTTAAGGATTATTTTAATGATTGTATGGAAGAGGTTCGGGCAGATCTGTTGTCACATAATATGACTCTTACTTATAATAACTATTGTGCAGAAGATGTAAAGGTTGTCGTTGATCCGGATCAGTTGAAGCGAGTTATCAACAACGTTGTTACGAATGCGATCAAGTATACAGACAAAGAGGAAGGTCATATTGACATTTCTATAGAGGAAAGTGAGAAGATGATCAAGGTATCAATCAATGATGATGGACGGGGTATTGATAAAGAGAGCCTGCCGCATATATTTGACCGAACCTATCGTGCAGACAATGCAAGACGTTCCAGAGGCGGAAGCGGACTGGGACTTGCTATCTGTAAGAAGATCGTGGAAGAACATGGTGGAAAGATCTGGGCAACCAGTACGAAAGGCGAGGGTACAACGATCTATTTCACATTGAAGAAGTACATCAAGGAGGAAAATAAAGATGAGCAGAATATTGATAATTGAAGATGAACTTAGTATTGCAGAATTGGAGAGAGATTATCTGGAGTTAAATGATTTTGAAGTCGAAATAGAGACAAACGGAGCAAAGGGTCTGGATAAGGCACTGGAGAATGACTACAGTCTGATCCTGCTTGATCTGATGCTGCCGGATCTGGATGGATTTGAAATCTGTCGTCAGATTCGTGAGAAGAAGGATATTCCGATCATCATGGTAACAGCGAAGAAGAATGATATTGATAAGATTCGTGGATTGGGACTTGGTGTTGATGATTATGTAACAAAACCCTTCAGTCCAAGCGAACTGGTTGCCAGAGTAAAAGCACATATCTCCAGATATGAGAGATTGATCGGTTCAACTGCATTGCAGAATGACGTGATCGAGATTCGTGGTTTGAAGATCGATAAAACTGATCGTCGTGTCTATGTGGATGGCGAAGAGAAGGTATTTACAAATAAGGAATTTGATCTTTTGACCTTCCTTGCAAGCAATCCGAATAAAGTATTTTCAAAGGATGAACTGTTCAATAAGATTTGGAATATGGAGAGTATCGGGGATATAGCGACCGTAACGGTTCATATTAAGAAGATTCGCGAGAAGATTGAATTTGATACATCTAAGCCACAGTATATCGAGACTGTATGGGGCGTAGGATACAGATTCAGAATGTAGTGAGACAGAAATTATTCAGGCAGGAGAGAGCGTATCAGGGCTTTGGATTGTAAGAGGTTCTGATAAGGAGATAACAGATGAAGATAGAAGTATTATATGAAGATAATGATATATTGGTTGCTGTGAAGCCATACGGACTGCCATCACAGCCGGATAAGAAGAATTCTGAAAATATGGTCAGTATGTTGAAGCTCCGTATCTTTGAGAAAGAGCATCGGACAGAGGAACCGTATCTGGCACCGATCCACAGATTGGATCGACCGGTTGGAGGCATTATGTTATTTGCAAAGAATAAAGAAGCTGCGGCAAAATTGTCTAAACAGAGCGAAGATGGTGAGATGGTCAAATATTATCAGGCGATCTTAACAGGTGAACTTCCGAATGATGCCGGAACGATCACGAATTATCTGATTCATGATAACCAGACCAATGTCACAAGGATTGTGGATAAAGATACACCGGGAGCAAAATTAGCAGAGCTTGATTATGAAGTGTTAGATGTCATGGAGACAGATGATGGAATCTTAAGCTATGTGTTGATCAATCTTATCACAGGCAGAACACATCAGATCCGTGTTCAGATGGCTGGTAAAAAAGCAGGCATTTGGGGTGATACAAAGTACAATCCTAAGTTCCGGAAGACAAAAAAATCTTATAAACAGATCGGTCTTCATGCATCCAGGCTGGAATTTGAACATCCTGTGACAGGAGAACACATGGTATTTAAGAATGAGCCGGAAGGCAAGGCATTCGAGATTATCGAGCTGGATGAATTTTAGAGATAAAAACCGAAGCTATAGGACAAAATGTGTTGATAAAAACCGCCTTCAACCCTGATAAATAAAGGGATGAAGGCGGTTTAATCTTTTTCAAATAAAATTTGAGGGTGAAAAATATGCTGATAGCTGAATCTGTCTACTACATATATCTATTTGGTTTTTGGGATAGATGTCGGATAGATTACATCTTCAAAGCCATTATAGCTGTGAACCCAGCGCATATTTCCATCGCTGTCATATTCTATTAAGTAGCTTATGATTTCGTCCCTGAAAGTCATAATAAGAACGTTCTGATCATTTATCTCATAGGTTCCTGTCCGTGTCGTCTGCCCTTTTTCGGTGACGGTCATATCTTCTGAGAAGGTAAAGTTCCCCTGATCCTCTACTGTCCATAGGGAATCGCACAGTTTTTCTTCAACTGTCCGTTCATCCCGTTTTTCAGGAAGATGGGTCATAACGAAATAGATTGAGACAAATGCTGCTGTGAGGATCAGAACAACGATAATGGTTATCTTCATAACTTTGAAGGTATGTGTCGTTTTCCTCTGTCTGGACAGGGATGCCTGCTGATCTTTGATCATATCCTGATAGGAGGCTGTGATACTGTAGCTTGAGCCTGCGATACTATTTGTCTTGTTTGTTGATAGTTCCTGTGTTGATTTTAACCGCAGGATAGCAGTCTCGGTCATGCCTTTGGTATTGATGTCTTCGGTCTGATTCGGAAGCTCTTTTTCCTGCAGGTATTGTTCGGAGATGGGAAGTCTGCCTGACTTGTCTGTTCCATTTTTCAGATGGAAGGAAGAATGGGTCTGTTCTTGTTCACTCATTTATTTATCCCTCGGTTTATATACGCAATTTATCATGGATACTATATACACAATTGGTAGAAAATGCAAGAAAAAAATATTTTGCATTCTATAAGAACAATTCCACGAGAACAAGCTATGAGAACAAGCAAAAATGTAGGTTTGTCAAACATATGTTACACAGATGCCAGATAATCCTTTAGTACCTGA
>ENA-OZFX01000887-OZFX01000887.1-human-gut-metagenome-genome-assembly--contig:-NODE-887-length-15020-cov-7.169061_pt1 | contig 15020 bp, 14 predicted proteins | sample MGYA00244651_ERZ653648 | MGnify/ENA primary metagenome ERZ653648 (study PRJEB26926, sample SAMN06164910) | human gut metagenome | biome: ENVO:00009003; feature: ENVO:2100002; material: ENVO:00002003...
ATTTCTGCCTGTCTCGTGGGCTCGGAGATGTGTATAAGAGACAGGATAAATACATACAGGATAATGATATGTTTAAAAATATAAGCATCCAGTATGATGTTAACTAGTACATCGTTTCGAAAACGATGTACCAGATATTTACAACACTTAATGATTATAAATAATGTTAAAACGGAGGAATAATAATGGCGATAAGAAATATAAGAACTCTTGGTGATGAGATACTTAGAAAAAAGGCAAAAGAAATAACAGAAATGACACCAAGAATACAGGAACTTATTGATGATATGTTTGAGACAATGTATGATGCGAATGGTGTTGGGCTTGCAGCACCACAGGTTGGCATAAGAAAAAGACTGGTTGTTATTGATTGTGGCGATGACCCAATAGTACTCATTAACCCGGTAGTGCTTGAAACAAGCGGTTCACAGACAGGACAGGAAGGCTGTCTTAGTGTTCCAGGTAAATCAGGTATAGTTACAAGACCATCATATGCTAAGGTAAAGGCACTTAATGAAGATATGGAGGAGATTATTGTTGAAGGTGAAGAGCTTCTTGCAAGATGTCTGCTCCATGAGATAGATCATCTTGATGGAATAATGTATGTTGATAAGGTTGAGGGAAAGCTGCTTGATACTGAAATGGAGGATGAAGAATAGTGAAGGTTATATTTATGGGGACGCCTGACTTTGCGGTCGGCACACTTAAAGCACTTGTAGAAGCAGGACATGAAGTGGCAGCAGTAGTAACACAGCCAGACAAACCAAAGGGAAGAAGCAAAGAGCTTGTGTTTTCACCTGTTAAGCAGGAGGCTGTAAAGCTTGGGATAGAAGTGCTGCAGCCAGAAAAAGCAAGAAATGAAGAGTTTATAGAAAAGCTAAGAACATATAATGCAGATATATTTGTAGTTGTTGCTTTTGGACAGCTGCTTCCAAAAAGTATAATAGATATGCCACGCTTTGGATGTGTAAATGTACATGCATCATTACTTCCAGAATATAGAGGTGCATCTCCTATACAGTGGGCAGTTATAGATGGATGTGAATATTCAGGTGTCACGACTATGAAGATGGATGAAGGACTTGATACAGGTGATATTCTTCTTGTTAAAAAAGTGAAGCTTGATAAGAAAGAAACAGGTGGAAGCCTTTTTGACAGATTAAGCATAGTTGGTGCAGAGCTGCTTATAGAAACACTGAAAGGACTTGAAGAGGGGACAATAACGCCAGTAAAACAGGATGATTCAAAAAGTTCATATGTAACGATGTTGAAGAAGTCTATGGGTGAGCTTGATTTTAGTAAGCCAGCACATGATATAGAATGTCTTATAAGAGGACTTAATCCATGGCCAAGTGCGTATACACATTACAATGGTAAAATGTTAAAAATATGGGATGCAGATGTTGTACATAACATATCAGATATAGCTGATTCATCTAAGTTTAATGATATAGAGCAGGAAATACAAAGGGATGCCAACATCGCACCTGCAACTGTATGCTATGTAGATAAAAAAAGACTTATAGTTAAATGCGGAGTTGATTATTTAAGTCTCAATGAAGTACAGCTTGAAGGCAAGAAAAGGATGAAAACAGATGCATTTTTACTTGGCTGCAGGGTTGAAGCAGGAACGATTTTTGGTGCAGATTAGTATAGGATGTTTAATACTACTATGAAAGGGCATATTTTATATGGAAGTTAACTTAAGGGCAGTAGTGCTTGATATACTTACGGAGATAGAGAAAGAAGGAGAATTTTCCCACATAACTATTAATAATGCTCTCTCAAAGTATCAGTATCTGGACAGAGCACAAAGAGCATTTATAAACAGACTTGCATTAGGTACTATTGAATGCAGGATAGAGCTTGACTACATAATTAATCAGTTTTCTAAAACACCTGTTAATAAAATGAAACCAGTAATAAGGCGTATTATGAGAATGGCAGTATACCAGCTTATATACATGGAGAATATACCTGATTCAGCAGCCTGTAATGAGGCGGTAAAGCTTGCAGCTAAAAGAGGTTTTACAGGACTTAAGGGCTTTGTTAACGGAGTACTAAGAAATATATCACGTAACAAAGAAAATATAGTATATCCAGATATGGTACAGGAACCACAAAAATATCTGTCGGTGAAATATTCAATGCCGGAATGGATAATAAATATGTGGATGGAATATATGTCTTATGAAGATGTTAAGAGTATTCTTGCTGGTATGAAAAAAGATAAAAAGACATATATCAGATGTAATACATTAAAGGGTGGCGTTAAACACATAAAGGATGTGTTAGAGAAAGAGGGAGTTACAGTTAATGCTGTCCCTGACATACCATATGCATATGAAATATCAGGATATGATCATCTGACGGCACTTGAAAGCTTTAATGAAGGATTGTATCAGATACAGGATATAAGTTCAATGGCAGCAGGAGAGTATGTTTTGCCCTCAATAGACAGCCTCATAGTAGATGTGTGTGCTGCACCAGGTGGAAAGTCGGTAAATGCAGCACTGAAGGCAGTGGAATCTGCATATGCGAATATAAAAGATATTCCTGATGATGGTGTTGAAGAAAATATCATTAAAAGCATAACAGGAAGAGTTATATCAAGAGATGTATCCGATTATAAAGTATCATTAATAGATGATAATATAGAAAGACTTGGAATATCTAATATAGATGTCCAGGTATATAATGCATTAGATAAGGATGATAGTCTTGTTGGAAAAGCTGATATAGTAATAGCCGACCTTCCTTGTTCAGGACTTGGGATCATGGGACGTAAGCCTGATATAAGATATAATATAAGTCCTGAAAAAATATCTGATATAATCAGGCTTCAAAGAGATATACTAGAGGTTGTAAGCATGTATGTAAAGCCAGGTGGTACACTTGTGTATAGTACATGTACTATTAACCGGTCAGAAAATGAGGATAATGCAGACTGGATATGCACAAGCCTTGGTTTTACCAGGGATGGAGAGTATGTTCAGATGCTGCCATCACCTGATAAGGATAATGATGGCTTCTTTGTTGCAAGGCTAATAAAAAACAGTTAATGCGCATAGAAATGAGGTATATATGGAAAAAATTGATATAAAGTCGCTTAACTATGATGAACTGGCAGATTATATTGTCAGCATTGGTGAAAAAAAGTTCAGGGCGGCACAGTTATATTCATGGATGCATGAAAAGCTTGCCTGTAGTTATGATGAGATGACTAATATATCAGATAAGTTAAAGAAAGTTCTAAAAGAAAATACTTTGTATACATGTCTTGAACCAGTAAGGGTACAGGAGTCCCAAATAGATGGTACAAAGAAATACCTTTTCAGATTATATGATGGTAATCTTATAGAAAGTGTATTTATGAGGTATCATCATGGCAATTCAGTATGTATATCTTCACAGGTAGGATGTAAAATGGGATGCAGATTCTGTGCATCAACACTTAATGGATGTGTAAGAAATCTTGAACCATCAGAGATGCTTGATCAGATATACAGAATACAGAGTCTTACAGGTGAACGTGTAAGTAATATAGTTATTATGGGTTCTGGTGAGCCTATGGACAACTATGATAATGTTGTAAAGTTCCTTGGACTTATAAACAGTGATAAAGGACTTAATATAAGTCAGAGAAATATCACTGTTTCAACATGTGGATTAGTGCCAAGGATAAAACAGTTAGCAGAACTTAAACTGCAGATAACACTGGCAATATCGCTTCATGCACCAAACGATGAACTAAGAAAAACGATGATGCCTATAGCTTATACATATAGTATAGAACAGCTTATGGATGCATGCAGATACTATCTTTCACAGACAGCAAGGAGAATATCCTTTGAGTATAGCCTTGTTAAAGGCGTGAATGATTCGCCAGAGTGTGCAAGGCAGCTTATAAAGCTTGTTCATGGTATGAACTGTCATATTAATCTTATTCCGGTTAATCCTATTAAGGAAAGAGATTATGAGCAGTCTGAAAAGAATTCAATACATAATTTTAAAGAAATACTTGAAAAGGCAGGGGTGAATGTCACTATAAGACGTGAAATGGGACGTGATATAGATGGCGCCTGCGGGCAGCTAAGACAGAATCATATAGAAGGAATGTTATAGACATATTTTAAATAATTATAAAAGCGGTTGAAATATATCGCTTTTTTTGGATGTTTATGATAAAATGCTACTGTTCGGGGTCGTGATTTACAGATTGGGTATAAAAGGCTGCTGAATTATATGGGAGATTTTTTCCTGTAATGTTAAAAGTATATAGGCATATACTTATTGAAAAGAGAATGGAGAGAGAGATGAACGCATTTGCAAAGACGGATGTTGGAATTGAAAGAGCCGTCAATCAGGATTATGTCTATACAAAGCTTGATAATATAGGGTGCCTGCCAAACATTTTTGTTGTTGCGGATGGCATGGGTGGTCACAAGGCTGGAGATATGGCATCAAGATATACAGTAGATACACTTATTGAGTTATTAAAGCAATCAGCAGGTATGGATCCGCTTGATGCGGTTGATGATAATATTAAGCTTGTTAACACGCTGCTTTTAAAGAAAGCAGGAGAGTCAGAAGAGTATGAAGGAATGGGAACAACCCTTGTAGTTGCCAGTATTTTTGGAAGCACTTTAAGAGTTGCTAACGTAGGTGACAGCAGACTTTATGTTATAGGAGAAGATATAACACAGATAACAAGGGATCATTCGCTTGTTGAAGAGATGGTACAGCTTGGCCAGATAGACAGAAAAGCAGCAAGAACACATGAGAAAAAGAACTACATAACCAGGGCAATCGGTGGATGTGAGACTGTGGAGGCAGAAATGTTTTCAGTGGATCTTAAAGATAATGATATTATTCTTATGTGCTCAGATGGGCTTACTAATATGCTTGAAGATTCAGAGATATTTCACATTGTCAAAGAAAGCGCTGATATTAAAACAGCAGCTGACAGCCTTGTTAAAAAGGCTAATTATAATGGTGGCAAAGATAATATATCAGTAGTATTGATTGAACCATAAGTTGGAAAGGTAAAGAATCATGTTAAGAGAAGGAATGTTTTTAGCCGACAGATATGAAATAATTGAACAGATAGGTACGGGTGGAATGGCTGATGTTTATAAAGCCAAGTGTCATAAGCTTAACAGATATGTTGCTATTAAGGTTATGAAATCTGAATTCAGCCAGGATAAGACATTTGTCAGCAAGTTCTGGGCAGAGGCACAGTCAGCGGCAGGACTTGTCAATCCTAATGTTGTCAATGTATATGATGTTGGCGTTGAGAATGGAATATATTATATTGTTATGGAACTTGTAGAGGGCATAACTCTTAAGAAATATATAGAGAAGAGAGGCAGGCTTCCATATAAAGAAGCTGTCAGCATAGCAATACAGGTTGCTAATGGTATGGATGCAGCACATAAGCACAATATTGTCCACAGAGATATTAAGCCACAGAATATTATTATCTCAAAAGAGGGCAAGGTAAAGGTTACAGATTTTGGAATAGCTAAGGTTGCATCATCAGCTACTATTAACACATCAGCATCTATGGGTTCAGTGCATTATATTTCGCCTGAGCAGGCAAGAGGTGGATATTCGGATGAGAGAAGTGATATATATTCACTTGGTATAACTCTTTTTGAAATGCTCACAGGAACAGTGCCTTTTGATGGTGATTCAGCAGTATCAGTAGCTGTCCAGCATATACAGGATAGTATACCACTGCCTTCACAGCTTGTAGAGGGTGTACCTGTAAGTGTAGATAAGATTGTGCTTAAGTGTACACAGAAAAAGACAGATAGAAGATATCAGTCAGCAGCAGAACTGATAGTTGACCTTAAAAAGTCACTTGTTATGCCAGATGAAGATTTTGTCAGAATGGGTTCTGCATATGATAGTGTATTAAAGAAGGATGAAGAAGAATATAATCCAGATGATGATGAACTTCTTACTGAAAGTGCAGGACATGATTTGGATGATGATAACGATGATACAGATGATGAACTTCTTGAGAATGATTCAGATAAGGATGAAGATATAGATGATGAGAGAAATGATAAGCTTGAGCTTGTTATGAAATGCATCGGTATCGGTATTGCAGTTATTATACTTATGATAACTATATTTGTAGTTATCAAGCTTGTAGGAAATGGTAAAAATACAGCAAATAATAATAAAACCTCAGTAGAAGCAACAACTGTTAATTCAGCTAATAACAATTCGTCAGATATGGTAGAGGTTCCGGCAGTTGTTGGTATGACAAAGGAGGATGCTATCAAAGCACTTAATAAGCTTGGACTTGGATATAAGGCTGTTACACAAAGCTCTGATACGGTTGCAGAGGATTGTGTTATAAGCCAGGGCAATGTAGGCGGTTCAAAGGTAGAAAAGAATTCACAGATAGTACTTACTATAAGTACAGGTAAAGAAAACAAAGAAGTGACAGTGCCTAACGTAAAGGGAAAGTCAGAGCAGGAAGCTAAGGAAGCTATTGAAGCAGCTAATCTTGTGGCTTCTGTAGATTATCAGTATAGTGATTCGGTTGAAGCTGGTAATGTTATAAAATATAGTCCTTCAGGTTCAGTAGCAGAAGGTTCTACAGTAACTATACATGTAAGCCGCGGAAAGAAGGTAACTAATGTATCAGTTCCTAATGTACTTGGAATGTCAGAAAGTCTTGCAAGCCAGACACTTGATTCTGCTAATCTTAAGGTTACAGTCAAGTATGAAACATCATCTAAGGCAGAATATGGAACGGTTACATCACAGACACCTTATTCAGCAGGCGATTCTGTACCATCAGGAACAACTATTACTATATATGTAAGCCATTATCAGCAGACAGCACAGCAGACAACAACAGCTGCTAATAACAAAAACAATAATGGCAATTCAAACAATAGTTCTAATTAATGGAAACGGCATAATATGCAGGGAAAGATAATCAAGGGAATAGCAGGCTTCTACTATGTGCATGTAGAAGCCTGCGGTATATATGAATGTAAAGCAAAAGGAATATTCAGAAACAAAAAGATAAAACCTTTAGTAGGTGATAATGTTTTAATAGACGTTATTGATGAGGATAATAAAAAGGGAAATATAAGTGATATTCTTGAAAGAAAAAACGAACTTATAAGACCAGCTTCGGCTAATATAGATCAGGCTATGGTCATATTTGCCGTAAAATCTCCAGAACCTAACTATAATCTTTTAGACAGATTCATACTTATGATGGATTATCAGGATGTTCCTACTGTTGTTGTATTTAACAAGACAGATCTTGTTGAAGAAAAGGATATAGAAGAGTTAAGAAAAATATATGAAAAATGTGGCTGTAAGGTTATATTTATAAGTGCCTACGATAACACGGGCATAGATATTCTGATGGATACTCTTAAAGATAAGACAACTATACTGGCAGGTCCGTCAGGAGTTGGTAAATCTTCTCTTACTAACATTATTCTTCCAGACAGGAAGGAAGAAGGAGAGATAAGTAAGACAGGAGATGTCAGCAGAATAGGACGAGGGCGTCATACAACGAGGCACTCTGAAATATTTAACGTAACAGGAAGCACATATATATGTGATACTCCTGGGTTTACATCACTTAACCTTCCGGAGCTTGAAAAGGAACAGGTGAGGTTTTATTTCAACGAGTTTGATGAATATGAAGGCACTTGCCGTTTTAATGGCTGTGTGCATATAAACGAGCCGGATTGTGCTGTGAAAATGGCAGTTGAAAAGGGTGTTATAAGCCGCCGCCGATATACAAGCTATGTAGAGCTATATGAAGAGATTAAGAATCAGAAGAAGTATTAGTGAGGAAATATATTATGATGTTATTATCGCCATCGTTACTGGCAGCAGATTTCAAGAATCTTGAAAAGGATATAAAAACTGTGGATAAAGCAGGAGCTGATTATATTCATCTTGATGTTATGGATGGAAGTTTTGTTCCAAGCTTTTCATTTGGAAATCCAGTCATTAAATCAATAAGAGAATGTACAGATAAGGTGTTTGATGTACATCTTATGATTGATGAGCCTATAAGATATATAGAGGAGTTCGTAAAGTGCGGAGCTGATATAATTACAGTTCATGTTGAAGCGTGTCAGGATGTAGCTGCAACGCTTAAAAAGATTAAGGAATATAATGTAAAACCAGCTATTACACTTAATCCAGAAACACCTGTAAAGGCTATAGAGCCTTATCTTTCAATGGTTGATATGGTGCTTGTTATGAGTGTACATCCTGGTTTTGGAGGTCAGAAGTTCATCCCGGAGTCTATACAGAAGGTAAAGGAAGTAAAGAAGCTTCTTATAGATAAGGGGCTTGATAATGTTGATATAGAAATCGATGGCGGTATCAATGCAGAGAATCTTGCATCAGTACTTGAGGCTGGTGTTAATGTTGTTGTTGCCGGTTCAGCGGTTTTTAAGAATGATGCATCAGAGAATGTAAAAAAGTTTAAGGAAATTATGTCGTTATATTAAGCAGGTATCCCAGATGGATGAGTTGTTCTGACAGATGTAATAGCATTTACATATGTTATATAACTTTTCTGTCTGGGATTTGTTTAATGTAATGGTGTGATACAGGAAAGGATACTGAAGTTATGTTAGAAGAATTAAAACAAAAAGTGTATGAAGCAAATATGCAGCTTCCAAAGTACGGACTTGTTACTTTTACATGGGGAAATGTAAGTCAGATAGACAGAACTACGGGGTATTTTGCCATAAAACCAAGTGGAGTTGATTATGAACTGTTAACTCCTGATGATATGGTTATTATGGATCTTGAAGGAAACAGGATAGAAGGGAGATATAATCCGTCTTCAGATACCCAGACACATATAGAACTATATAAAGCGTTCGATAAGATAGGTGGAATAGTTCATACACATTCATCGTATGCTACAAGCTGGGCACAGGCAGGCAGAAGTATACCTTGTTATGGAACTACACATGCGGATTATATATATGGTGAGGTTCCATGCCTTAGATGTCTTACTAAGGAGGAAATAGATGAGGCATATGAAAAAAATACTGGAAAGCTTATAGTTGATGAGTTTAAAAGGATGGGGAAAGATGTTTCTGCTGTTCCAGCTGTACTATGCAAGAATCATGGACCTTTTACGTGGGGAAAGGATGCAAAAGAGGCTGTTCATAATGCGGTTGTGCTTGAAGAGTGTGCAAAGATGGCATATAGGACAGAAAGTATAAACCCACAGGTAAAACAAGCGCCACAGGAGCTTATGGATAAACATTATTTAAGAAAACACGGAAAAAATGCATATTACGGACAGAAAAATGTCAAGTAAAATTAAACTTTCATGGAAAACAGTGAAATTAAAGGCAGTGAAAATAATCTTTCAGGGGTTTTAAAAATACATTTTTTATGATATAGTAATCAGATGATGTAAAGTCCAAAAATCAAAAAGCCGTTTATGTTTGTAAAAGCTAAGAAGCCATGGAAGTTATGGAAGCTATGGCTATCATGATTGGGCTGCAGTAAATATAGCGGATTGTTTAAATGAAATAAAGAGAAAGGTGAAAGTCCTGAAATATAGGATTTTGAAAGAGGTATATACATTATGAAACTCGGAATCGTAGGTCTACCAAATGTAGGTAAAAGTACATTATTTAATTCACTTACAAAGGCAGGAGCGGAGTCAGCAAACTATCCATTCTGTACAATTGATCCTAATGTCGGTATTGTTACAGTGCCGGATGAGAGACTTGATAAGCTTGCAGCACTTTATAATTCTGCAAAGATAACACCAGCGGTTATAGAGTTTGTTGATATAGCGGGGCTTGTAAAGGGAGCAAGTAAGGGAGAAGGTCTTGGTAACCAGTTCCTTGCTAATATACGAGAAGTAGATGCAATCGTTCACGTAGTAAGATGCTTTGAGAATTCTAACATCGTACATGTAGATGGTTCTATTGATCCTGTACGTGATATTGAAACAATCAATCTTGAACTTATATTCTCAGATATGGAAGTGCTTGAGAGAAGACTGGCAAAGCAGAAGAGAGCTTCTTATAATAACAAGGATATAGCTAAGGAATGTGAACTTATAGAAAGACTTCTTGCATTTCTTGAGGCAGGTAATCTTGCCAAGAACTTTGAATGTGAGGATGAGGATGAAGAAGCATTCATGAAAGAATACAATCTGCTTACAGCTAAGCCAGTTATATTTGCTGCTAATGTGTCAGAAGATGATCTTGCTAATGATGGTGCTGGCAATGAATATGTAGCACAGGTAAGAGAATATGCAAAGAAGGATAACTGTGAAGTATTCGTTATATGTGCACAGATAGAAGAAGAAATCTCTGAACTCGATGATGAAGAGAAGAAGATGTTCCTTGATGATCTTGGAATAAGCTCATCAGGACTTGATAAGCTTATAGCAGCAAGTTACAGGATACTTGGACTTATCAGCTACTTAACAGCTGGTGAAACAGAGACAAGAGCATGGACAATAACAAAAGGAACTAAGGCTCCTGGTGCGGCAGGAAAGATTCATAGTGACTTTGAAAGAGGCTTTATCAAGGCAGAAGTTGTTAATTATCAGGATCTTTTAGATTGTGGTACATATGCAAAGGCAAAAGAAAAAGGTCTTGTGCGTATGGAAGGTAAAGAATATGTAGTTAAGGATGGAGATGTAATTCTTTTCCGTTTTAACGTATAAAATAAAATGTGATAAAGGTTTATAAAAGGACCAGACAGCTGTCATAAGACAGATTGTCTGGTCCTTTTGTACTATATTTTTAAAAAAGTCCGCAAGTGGTTGATATTAATCTGCCTGATGTTGATGGAAAATTTTAGAAAATGCCAAAAAACTATAGGAAAATGCTTGTGTTTTTTATTAAAAAAGTATAAAATTGACTCTAAAGTGGAGCAAAGTGGTAGTGAGTGGAAGAAAGTGGTAGAAAGGAGGAACGATTGCTATGTTTATGGGCGAATATAGCCATACTATAGATGCCAAGGGCAGAATAATCGTTCCAGTGAAGTTCCGCGAAAGTCTTGGTGATAACTTTGTTGTTACCAAAGGACTTGATAACTGCCTTTTTGTATATACCAAAGAAGACTGGCAGAAGTTTGAAGAGAAGTTAAGGACACTTCCTCTTACGAATAAAGATGCCAGAAAGTTTACAAGATTCTTTCTCGCGGGAGCAGCAGAAATGGAGGTTGACAAGCAGGGAAGAATACTTATTCCATCTGTATTACGTGAGTTTGCATCACTTGAGAAGGATGTTGTATTCGTAGGTGTTGGAAGCCGTATAGAGATATGGAACAGAGCAGGATGGGATGAAAGTATAAGTGGTTATGATGATGATATGGATGAAGTCGCAGAAAATATGGACAGTCTGGGATTTACTATATAAGAACGAATCAGCTTTTAAACAGAAACACTAAAGACTGACATTTAAAGTATAAACAGGGAGAGAGTGGTATGGAATTCAAGCACAAGTCAGTATTATTATACGAGACGGTTGATCAACTTAATATCAAGCCTGATGGTATATATGTAGATGGCACGCTTGGAGGTGGAGGCCATTCATATGAGATTGCAAGCAGGCTTTCTGACAAAGGAAGACTTATAGGTATTGATCAGGATGAGGATGCCATAAAGGCAGCTAGTGAAAGATTGAAACCTTTTATGGACAGAGTCACTATTGTAAGGAACAATTATTGCAATATGGATAAAGTGTTAGATGAACTTTCCATTGATAAAGTAGATGGCATAATGTTAGACTTAGGAGTTTCTTCATATCAGCTTGATACAGCTGAGAGGGGATTTACATACAATGTAGATGCCAAGCTTGATATGCGAATGGATCAGAGACAGGAAGTTACAGCAAGAGATATAGTTAATGATTATAGTGAATATGATCTTTACAGAATCATAAGAGACTATGGAGAGGACAGATTTGCAAAAAATATTGCAAAACATATAGTTGCTGCCAGACAAAAAAAGCCTATAGAGACAACATTTGAGCTAAATGAGATAATAAAGGCAGCCATACCTATGAAGGTAAGGGCAACAGGTGGACATCCATCCAAAAGAACATATCAGGCTATAAGAATAGAGTTGAACAGAGAACTTGAGGTTCTTGAGAATTCGATAGATATGATGATAGACAGGCTTAATAAAGAGGGACGCCTGTGTATAATAACTTTTCATTCACTTGAAGACAGAATAGTGAAGGTCAGATACAAGAACAATGAGAATCCTTGTACTTGTCCTCCAAGTTTTCCAACATGTGTTTGTGGCAAAAAGTCTAAAGGAAAAGTTATAACAAGAAAACCTATTATTCCATCTGAAGAGGAATTAGAGGAGAACAGCAGATCAAAAAGCTCTAAGCTAAGAGTGTTTGAAAGAGCATAAGGGGAGGTAAGAGTGAAGATGAGTAATTCAAAGAACCGTGTAAGCGTTTCTGGAGAGATATATGGTAAGGCATATGAATATGGAAGTGCAGCAAGACAGCTTAATATGAATGCACAGCCTCTTAGACGTAACGAAGAATCGGAAGAGTCAAGAGAACAAAGACGTGCAAAACAGAAACAGATCAGACACAACAATAAGATTAATCTTATGTATACAGTTGTTGTTGCAACAGTTGCATCAGTTGTATTTTTTATATGCTATCAGTATCTTAATGTCCAGGCAGCAGCTAAGGTTAATTCAGATAAGATAATAGAGTTAAAAAGTACTTTGAATTCACTTAAAGACAACAATGATGCTCTTGAAGCTGATATCAATGCAAGTATAGATTATGATGCCATATATGATACAGCTGTCAATGATCTTGGAATGATATATCCAGGTAAAGGACAGGTTATTACATATGACTCAAAGGAAAGCGAATATGTAAAACAGTTCAAGGATGTTCCAGAAGCTGGTAAATAACTGATTTACAGTTATATAGTGATGATGAATATAAATATCAGAATATTAAGAGGTACTTATGGCAGATAGTGAACAGTTAAGAAGAAATAAGTACAGAAGAAAAAGAGTGATGTTAAAAAGAGTCCATGTCAGGGGCAAGGTTGCACTTGGCATGGTTGTTGTTATATTGATAGTTCTTGGTGGCCATGTGTTTAAGATAAACTATACACATGGTGATGTGTATGCAAAAGCGGTATTAGACCATCAGACATATACTTCAACTGAGCTTGCATATAAAAGAGGACAGATACTTACAAGCGATGGTACTGTGCTTGCGTATAGCGAAAAGGTTTATAATCTTATATTAGATGTTAAACAGCTGCTTTCAGATGAAGAATATAAAGAACCGACACTTAGTGCACTTACAAGATGTTTTTCGCTTGACAGAAGTGAGCTTGAAGCTATAGTTGCAGCCAATCCTAACAGCCGTTATCAGAAGCTTTTAAGAAATCTTACCATGGATGAGATAGAAGAGTTTAAGAATCTTATGAATGATAAGACAGAAGGAAAAAACATTAAGGGTGTATGGTTTGAGGACAGCTATTTAAGAAAATATCCATTAGGCACATTTGCAAGTGATACGATAGGCTTTGCAAGTGCCAGCAATGGTGGTGAACTTGGAATAGAAAGCCAGTATGATGATGAATTGACAGGAACTAATGGAACAACATACAGCTATGTTGATGATGGACTAGAGGTTACAGAAACACAGAAGGCTGCTGTAGATGGAAATAACATCGTAACAACGATAGATTATAATGTTCAGTCTATTATAGAAAAATGTATTAAAGAATATAACGCTGAAAAACCATCAAAGAATACAGCAGTAGTAGTTGCAGATCCATCTAACGGGGATATTCTTGGAATGGCAAGTTATCCAACTTTTGACCTTAACAGTCCAAGAGACTTAAGTGGCGTGTATACTCAGGAACAGATAGATAAGATGTCGGATGATGATTATAAGAATGCATTATATTCATTATGGACGAACTATTGTGTATCGGAAAGCTACGAACCAGGTTCAACCTTTAAGCCGGTTACAGTGGCATCGGCTTTAGAAGAAGGCGTTGTAAAGGATGGAGATACTTATACATGTAATGGATATGAAATGATAGGACCTGACAGGCTTAAGTGCCATGTGTATTCATCAGGTGGACATGGAACGATTACAGTAGAGCAGGCTGTTATGAATTCATGTAATCCGTATATGATCCATCTTGCCTTAGAACTTGGCAACGAAAAGTTTGCAGCATATCAGTCACTTTTTGGCTTCGGTAAAACAACAGGTATAGATCTTCCTGGTGAAACAATGGGTATTGTATATGGAAATAAGATGACAACTATAGATGCTGCATGTAACTCATTTGGGCAGACTATTAATGTTAATATGATGCAGATGATGTCAGCCTATTGTTCTATTATAAATGGTGGAATGTTATATCAGCCACATATAGTTAAAAGAATAGAATCAGCTAACGGCGAGGTTGTAAAAGAAAACAAAGCTACGCTTGTGAGACAGACAGTTACTATGTCAACATCAAAGCTGTTAAGAAGATATCTTAAGAGCACAGTTGAAACAGGAACAGCTAAGAAGGTAGCTGTTACGGGGTATTCAGTGGCTGGAAAGACAGGAACGGCGCAGAAATCACCAAGAAGTGAGAATAAGTGGCTTATATCATTTATAGGACATGCGCCAGCTGATAATCCCAAGTTTGCTATATATGTAATAATTGATGAACCAGATGGAACGACAGGAACATCCGGAAGCTCAGCAGATGTTCTTACACTTTCACATGATATATTAGAAAAGCTTCTTCCTTATATGAGTGTTTACAAGGATTCATTAGAACCAGAAACAGATACAGGCACTGCGGAAGATGAATATACAGTGGATGGTGTACCAGAGGGTTCTATACAGAACACAGCAACTGAAAACTTACAGAACATGCCATCAGTTAACTAGTAATAATAAGTATAAGAATAACCCTGAGTGAACTTACACTGTCTCTTATACACATCTGACGCTGCCGACGACTCCTTACGTGTAGAT
>ENA-OZFX01000900-OZFX01000900.1-human-gut-metagenome-genome-assembly--contig:-NODE-900-length-14822-cov-8.635945_pt1 | contig 14822 bp, 16 predicted proteins | sample MGYA00244651_ERZ653648 | MGnify/ENA primary metagenome ERZ653648 (study PRJEB26926, sample SAMN06164910) | human gut metagenome | biome: ENVO:00009003; feature: ENVO:2100002; material: ENVO:00002003...
ACATGAACAGCCAGACTAAGATTTACTAATTTTCTCCCAAAGTCACAAAAGCAGTTCCGGTTTTGTGCAAGTTGCCGGTCACTAAGCTGTGGGCCGACTTTTGACACCCTAATTTCTATAGAAAATACCGTGTTTCCTATAAAATGAAAAAATTGTGCACAATCTATTGACAAAATAAGTTACTGGTGGTAAATTACTAATTAGATAAATTGTGCACAATTAAATAGCAAGCAATTAAAAGAAAAAGGAGAACAGATCAAATGAGTATCTATGATTACAAAGTAAAGACACAGGACGGAGAGGAAATCTCCATGGACTGTTATAAGGGAAAGACATTACTGATCGTAAATACGGCAACAGGATGCGGCTTTACACCACAATATTCCGAATTGCAGGAGATTTATGATGAGTTTCACGATCAGGGGTTGGAAATTTTGGATTTTCCATGTAACCAGTTCGCAAATCAGGCGCCGGGTGATGACAATGAAATCCATGATTTTTGCACCGGAAGATATGGAATCTCATTCCCGCAATTTTCCAAAGTTGAGGTGAATGGGGAGCAGGCAATACCTTTATACAAATGGTTACAAAGCAATTCCACGTTTCAGGGATTTGGAAAAGGTCCGATGAGTCTGCTGATCAGACCGGTAGTTAAAAAAATGGATGCTGATTATAAGAATAACAGTAAGATTAAGTGGAATTTTACAAAATTTTTGATCAGCAAAGACGGTGATATGGTGGAACGTTTTGAACCGACACAGGGAATGAATTAGATCATATGAGTAATTTTTTTGAATTTAAAGCAGAGGATACAAGATGTGAAGTACACAGCATGGAGGAATATAGAGGAAAAGTAGTACTGGTTGTGAACACGGCAACACAGTGTGGTTTTACACCGCAGTATGATGATCTGCAGAATCTGTATGAAAAATATCAGGAAGAGGGATTAGAAATCTTAGATTTTCCATGTAACCAATTCGGAAATCAGGCACCGGGAACAAATGAGGAGATCGTTTCCTTCTGTGATGCAAACTTTGGCGTTACCTTTCCACATTACGCAAAGATTGATGTGAATGGAGAAAAGGCACATCCGTTGTATCGTTTTTTAAAACAGCAAAAGGGATTTGTGGGATTCGATCAGGAAAATCCACTGACGCCGATGCTTGAGAGCATGTTAGAAAGGACACATCCGGATTACCAGAGCACTTCGGATATTAAGTGGAATTTTACAAAATTCCTCATTGACAGGGACGGAAATGTAGTCGAGCGTTTTGAGCCAACCACAGATATGTATGAAGTAGAACAAAAGATCAGAGAATTATTGTAGGAGATGAAATTATGCGATATAATTATTTGACAGAAAATACCTGTTCCCAGATGATCTCATTTGATTTAGATGGAAACGTGGTAACAAATATAAAATATATGGGTGGATGCGATGGAAATCTGCAATCCATAGAAAGGATTTTAGACGGCTGGACGGTAGAAGAGATTGAGCAGAAACTTGGGGATATTAAATGTGGCAGAAGACCGACGTCCTGTTCCGGTCAGCTTGCCATTGCCGTAAGAAAAGCTTATGACGGACTGCTTGAGCCGGAAGAGGAATAAAAGATAAGTAAAATATGAATGACAAATACGATGCGATCAAACTTGAAAATCAGATATGTTTTCCACTGTATGCCTGTGCGAAAGAAATCGTCAGAAGATACAAACCATTTCTCGATGAACTGGATCTGACATATACACAGTACATCACGATGATGGTGTTGTGGGAAGAAAAGGAAATGAATGTCAAGGAATTAGGAAAAAGATTATATCTTGATTCAGGAACATTGACACCGGTCTTAAAGAGACTTGAGCAGAAAGGTCTCGTCATAAGAAAACGTAACAGTAAGGATGAGCGGGTTCTTATGATCAATATTACCAAAGAAGGGGAAGCACTGAAAGAACAGGCGGTAGAGATTCCTTATAAAATGGCAGGATGTGTCAAACTGGACAGGGAGGATGCAAAGGAATTATACAGGATTTTGCATAAGCTGCTTGGGGCAGTGGAGGAGCCGGTTTAGCCGAGTGCAAAGAATCTTTGCGTCCTCTAAAAGGTAGAGCAAAAGGTTGCTTGCTTGTCATATAGATATCTGTTAAGCATACTGAGACTGAAAGGAGGAAATGTAATGCAATTAGGTCAGACAATACAAAAAATCAGAAAAGAAAATCATCTGACACAGGAAGAATTTGCAGAAATATTTCATGTTACAAGACAGACAGTCTCAAACTGGGAGAATGAAAAGAGTTATCCGGATCTGCTGACATTAGTAGCGATCAGCGATAATTTTCATATCTCTCTTGACAAAATGCTTAAGGAGGATATCAAAATGACGGAAAAATTAAATAAGGAAATTCACTGGGCGAAACATATGCGGATTATTTTAGGTGTAGTTTTGGGTGTCATCGTAGTGATCGCAACCGTTTGGTTTTTAGTGTGGAATCATTATAAAACAGTAACCGAGGATAAGTTTCAAAAGGGTTTAGCGAAGTATGAATATTCGATTGATGAGAATTGTTCTAAAGGAGGATACTATGTGATCCCATATGATAAAGACACCTGCTTCACATTGCCAAATCAGGTAATGCCGGACTATTTTGACTTTTCAACAGATTTTCATGCAAAAGACGTAGACTGTTCCACTAAGTTAAATGGAGAAACGATCAGTATTTGCTGGTCTTTATATGAAGGCGGCGGTGATCCTGATTATGATGCACTGATCATCCGGAATGATGACGGACTGGACAGAAAATTGAAAAGTGCAGAAAGAGAGCAGCTTTCAGATGTTTTAGACTATGGGTTTAAATTATATAACACAGTATATAGGTAGTTATGAGATAAATGAAAAAGTCAGAACTACAATACCTAATATAACAAGGATAACGCCTGTAACACGATTGAGTGTTTTAGGCGTTGCTTTGTTTGCAAAAACAGCAGCAATCCTTGCCCAGATCAAAGTAAACACAATACACAGCACAAAAACAGTCAGATCAGGCATACCGCCTATGGCAAAATGAGACACAGCACCGGTGAAGGCTGTAAAAGTCATAATAAATACACTTGTGCCAACGGCTGTTTTCAGTTCATAACCGAGTACGGAAGTCAGGATCAAAAGCATCATCATACCACCGCCTGCGCCGACAAATCCGCAGATAAAACCAATGAATATGCCGCATAAGACAGATTGGACAGCACGTTTTTTGGCAGAAACCTGTTCCATAGCTTCTTTCGTTGTCATTACAGGCTTTACGATAAATTTAATTCCAAGAAGAAAAGTCATAAATACAGAAAAATTGCCCATGGTTGCAGAAGGGACAAGGCTGGACACATAACTGCCGACAACGGTAAATGACAGGACACTTATCATCATGATCAGTCCGTTTTTAATGTCCAGATTTTTGTTTTTTCCATAAGTGTAGGCAGAGATAGCACTTGCTAATACATCGGATGATAATGCAATACCAACAGCCATGTATGGATCGATGCCAAGAAAAGTAATAAGTATCGGACTAATGACTGCAGCGGCACTCATTCCTGCAAATCCTGTTCCGAGTCCGGCACCCATGCCAGCAAAGAATGTAACGATTATCGTAAATAGTAAATCCATGTGTTTTCCTCCGAAGTAAAATCCATCTAAATGTATAATATTATAGCATATAGAATAAGGAAGATAAAGTTTAAGTATCTGGTAAAAAATGCCGATAAATAGAATAACAATCAAAAGCGAAGGGAGCTCTTATATGGCATTAAATATACCGGGTACACAGATTTATGCAGGAAGATATCATCATGGAAATATAAAAACGCCGGATTTATTCCAGGAGGCAGGAAAGACAGAGCCATCCAAAACCAGATATTTAAAAGATGAAGTTTTAAAAGATACAGTAACCTTTTCGGATGAAGGTCTGGCAAAGTCAAAGAACTGGCGGGAGTATCTCAAAGACGATCCGGTTATGGTTTCTTCTTTTCATTATCAAAAGCAGAGAGAAGAATTGAATAAGCAGCTGCATACCGTAAATATCATAGATCCTGTCAGCATGTTCCAGTGTGAATTAGGAGAGGTGGCATCCGGGATAGAGGCGGAGTATAAAAAGGGAGAACATTTTAGTTCCAAGGAAGAATTCCTAGACGTTATGGAAAAGTCATATCAGATCATCTACTCCAGGATAGAAGAAGATTTTGCAGATCCGAACAGAGAAAAAACATGGCTGTTGCAAAAAGATGGAAGTTATGTGGAAGAGACAAAACAGGATAGGATCAAGGCACTGGATCAGGCGTACCGGTTGCGTTTGAGTTTTGCAGAGAGTGGCAGAAAATCCATAGAGGAGATTAAAAGAAATTTTTATAAATAATGTGAGAGTACAACATGAAGAAAAAGAATGAAAACGACTATTTATCACTGAAAATTGTAATCCTTATCATTGTAGCATTCATAGTGGGGCTGTCTGAAATATTCATAGAAAAAAATATCGTAACAGGTGTGTTTTTTATGATCTTTGGAGTTGTGGTGCTGAGCCTTGTGATAGCGGAAAAAAGGAATAGTAAAGCAAGAAACATACAGCCTGTGAAAGAACCTGTGAATGAGGAGAACGAGGGAGCAGAATGGACGCCTGCCTTTTTCCATCGTGGAGGAGCTGTTGGCACGGAAGCAGAAATGAATTATCTCTTATCACTTTCATCTCAAAACAGATGGAGAGCAGGGTGCAGTCTTTTAGATTTATCGGACGAAGAGATCCATGAGCTATATTGTAGGACAATAGAAGATTTAGACTGTAAAGAAGAAGCGGAAAAATTTTGCAGGAACTGGTGTATGACATATAAGTAATTACTGAAAATGTATGCCATACAGGTATTGAAGCGCATAACAAAATAAGAAAAGATAACACATACAAATTGCCGAACGGAAGATTCTGTCCGGCAATTTGTATGATAGAAAGAAAAAAATAGACACATTTACCTACAAAAGCATACTATTTGAAACGTTGGTAAAACAGTAAAATAGAAATGCGGTAAAAATAAAAGGAAAGAGGAAACGGAAATCATGAACGAAAATGAATGGGACAAACTTTTAAAGATCCATACCACAGGAACGGATAATACCGATGCAGATCAATATCGCTATCCTTATGAGCCGACCCCGTATTCGGTGTTAGAGCGGCTGGGAAATTCGGGGTGGATCCGAAAGGAGAATACACTGTTGGATTATGGATGCGGCAAAGGACGGGTGGATTTTTTTCTGTCCTATCAGACACGCTGTCATTCTGTCGGCATTGAATATAATGAACGGATTTATGCAAAGGCAGTAGAAAACAAAGAGACTGCCGTATCAGCGGAACGGGTAGATTTTGTCGTGGAAAATGCGGAGCAGTTCCCGTTGCCGGCGGAAGTGGACCGCATTTATTTTTTCAATCCTTTTTCTTTGGAAATTTTACGGAAAGTGATGGCCGTATCCGGGAATCCTATTATGAAAAACCGCGGCAGATGCAGTTGTATTTTTATTATCCGTCGGACGAATATATGGCATATCTTATGACCGTGGAGGAACTGACTTTTTTGGATGAAATTGATTGCAGGGATTTATTTTCAGGGGACAATCCGAGAGAGCGGATCGTCATTTTTGAATTCTAAAGAGATTCGTATGGAAATCTGAAATGGAAAGCTGGTTGAAGATAATCTGTATTCTATCTCGTTATAGAAAACAGATACATGATATTTATGAGAGAAAACAGAGGCTACCATGGAAGTACAAAAAAGGAGGATGTTGTGGAACCATTGATCAGAGTACAGAATTTAATGAAGATATACAATCCGGGTGAAAATGAAGTAAGGGCTTTGGATGATGTGTCTTTGGATATCGGACGGGGAGAGTTTGTGGCAATCATCGGGCAGTCGGGCTCCGGAAAATCCACCTTTATGAATATGTTAGGATGTCTGGATGTTCCAACTTCCGGTCACTATTACCTGAATGGCAAAGATGTGTCATCGTTAAGCGATGATGAGTTATCCGAGATCCGGAATCAGGAAATAGGATTCATTTTTCAGGGATTTAACCTGATCCAAAATCTGACCGCATTAGAAAATGTGGAGCTGTCGCTGATCTATCGGAATGTTCCGGCGGCAGAGCGGAAAAGGCTTTCCGAGGAATCCTTAAAACGGGTCGGATTAGAAAAACGTATGGATCACAAACCTACGGAAATGTCAGGAGGGCAGCAACAAAGAGTTGCCATAGCAAGAGCGTTAGCGGCGGCACCGCCCCTGATCTTAGCGGATGAGCCGACGGGAAATTTGGACTCCAAGTCGAGCCGTGAGATCATGGAGATTTTAAGAAAACTGCACACCGAAGGAAGGACGGTCATTTTAATTACGCATGATGATAAGATCGCACAGTCCGCAAAGCGGATCATCCGGATCATGGATGGCAAGATCGAATCGGACAGTGGCATGGCAGATAAAAATAGCATGGAGGAAGAAAATGGAGAAGAATAATAAGAAGAAAAAGAAGTGGAAAATGATTTTGCCGGTTGCGGTAGTAGTCATTCTTGTGATTGTATTCGTACAAAAAGGAAAAGGCAGCTCTGAACCGGTACAGGAAGTAGAGACGGCAAAGGCAGAAAAAGGAAATATCACAGCGGAATTAGAGACAAGCGGAACAATAGGCAGTGAAGATATGCGTACTTATTCCTCACCGGTCAATGCGGAAATTGCAACAGCCGATCTGCAGGTGGGAAAACCAGTAAAAAAAGGAGAGTCGCTGATTACATTTAATACAGCTTCTTTAGAAAAAAGTTATAACATTTCACAGTTGCAGAATAAAGCCAGTGATGCGGAAAATCAGAAATCATTAGAAATGAGTGCTAAGGGAAGTGAGCAGGCAGCACAGGCAGATGCAAGGATTCAGTCGATCGACGATCAGTTAAATGGCTTAAATGGTCAGATCTCAGAATTGGCAGCACAGACAGAGCAGAGTAAAAATGCTGCAGCGGAAGCCGGTAATTTAGATAAAGAGATCACAGAGTTAGACAAGCGGTCAGAGGAACTGAAAAATAAGAAAGATCTGACCAAAGAAGAGCAGAAAGAATTAGAAAAGATACAGAAAGAAAAAAATAAAAAACAGGAACAGAGAAAAGCCTATGGCGATGTGACGGCAAAAGTCAGTGAGTTAGAGAACCAGTTGAAAAACCTGCAGTCTCAGGCAGAAAGTTTACAGGGAAGCAAAGCAGAAGAACAGTCGAAAAAAGCAGCCGGAGAAGCCTCTGTTTTAACCGATGCAGAAAAACAGGGAATTACTTCCTCGCAACAGGCGGCAAAATTGACGCTATCACAATCCGCAGATTCATTAGCAGAGGCAAAAGCCGGAATCCAGGCAGAATTTGATGGGATCGTTACTTCAACAGAGGTAGCAGCAGGAAGTGCCGTGCAGGAGGGTGCGCCGATGTTTTCGATTGCAGATGCATCGAAAATGTGCGTGGATTTTAAAGTTTCAAAATATAATCTGACCAATCTTGAAGCAGGACAGAAAGTAACCATTACTTCTTTAGACAGAAAGTATCAGGGTAGTGTTACCAATATAGGAAAAGTAGCGGAAAAAAATGAACAGGGGGTAGCAATGGCGACTGCCAGAGTGCATATCGATGATCCGGATGATCATTTGATCATTGGCTTGGATGCAAAGCTCAAAATCGAATTAGGTAAAAAGACAGATGTCTTAAAAGTACCGATCGCGGCGGTAAACAGTGATTCAAAAGGGGATTTTGTCTATGTGTTCAGCAAGGATAAACTTCAGAAAAAATATGTTAAGACAGGAATTTCTTCTAAAAAGAATGTGGAGATCATCAAAGGTCTGAAAGAAGGAGAAACAGTAGTCACAACGATCGATACCACGATTGAGGACGGAATGAAAGCAGCAGAGAAGAAGTAGGAGGCAGGAATGTCACAGTTTTTAGAATATTTGAAAATGGCAGTTGCCAATATCAGAGCAAATAAAATGCGTTCGCTGTTGACAATGCTTGGAATTATCATAGGAATCTCATCTGTGATATTGATTATGTCTGTAGGTAACGGAGCAAAAAATATCATTACGGATGAAATGGCAGACATCGGAATTAACCAGATTGCTATTTATTCCTATGATGATACAAATTCCTATGATATTACACAGGAAGATATCGATGCATTATACGATGGGGTAAAAGGTATCCGTGCAATTTCGGCAGGATATGGTGCAGAAGGAAGCGTGATGACGCAAAAAGGCGAGTTCAAAGCAAATATCAATGGAAAAATGCCGGATTACCAGTATTTTTCTAAAAATGGAATGTTAAAAGGCAGATATTTTACAAAAAAAGAGTATCTCGCGGGTCAGCCGCTTGCAATCATGGGTGAAAAAGATGCGGTCAGGATCTTCGGTTCCACGGATATTGTAGGAAAAGAACTGGATGTCACATTATATGGAAAAGAAATAGGACTGACGATCATTGGTGTGGAAAAGGCTTCCGAGGACTCTATGTTTTCCTTTACTTATGAAAACTCACCAATTGAGCTTCAGATCCCGCTGATAACATTTTCAACCATGTATGGCATGGATACAGAGAGTTTTTGGCAGATCATGATTTTAACGGAAGAGGGAGAAGATACCTATCGTATTGCTTCGGAAGCGTCGAATCTGTTAGAACGCAGACATCAGTGCAGTGGAGAAGATATCTATCAGGTGGAAAATTTTAGTGATTACATGACCACAGTCGATAAGGTTATCGGTATTGTGACAACGTTAGTATCTTTTGTGGCGGCAATTTCTTTGTTAGTCGGTGGTATTGGTGTCATGAATATCATGCTGGTATCCGTAACAGAACGTACGAGAGAGATTGGAATCCGAAAAGCACTTGGCGCAAAGACGAAGTCGATCATGCTCCAGTTTCTGTCTGAGTCTGCCATCATTACACTGATCGGTGGAGTTGTGGGAATTTTGTTAGGGATCGGCGGGGCATTTGGCGTTGCAAAAGTGATCGCCATGATACAGCCGACATTTGCATTCACGCCATCGGTCAGCCCGACAGCCGTATTAGTTACAACACTGTTTTCCATTGGAATCGGAATCTTCTTTGGAATCTATCCGGCAAAGAAAGCGGCAGGGCTCAGCCCGATCGAAGCGTTGCGGAGAAATTAGGTATCTCTATAATTTCCAAATATTTTTGTTTATCCTTATTTGTGAGAGTACGAAAAGCATTGAGCAGTGGTAAAAACTAACGTATATACGTTATACAAAATGACACATATAACGGAAAACCATTATCATATATTGCAAAACTAACGCTAAAACGTTATACTAAAAACCAAGTATGAATGAACAAAGAGAATGGAGAGGAAACGAATGAAAAAGAAGTATATCGTCATTCCGGCTGCTGCACTCGCTTTATTAGGGATCGGTACCGGAGCAGTTCTTGCAAATGATAAGATCAAATTAATAGATGACAAGGTAGTCATCGAAGCGGGAACAAAGATGGATTTAGACATCAGCAAATATGTGGATGTACCAAAGAGTAAATTAAAAAAGCTGAAGATCGACACGAGTAAAGTAGATACCTCCAAAGTCGGAGAGTATGAAATGACCGTTACATACAAAGAACAGGTGCTGAAATTAAAAGTCAAGGTCACAGATACCTTAGCACCGGTGATCGAGAAACCGAAGAAAGCATTAAAGGCAAAGGTCGGGGAAGAAGTGTTTATCGAGAAAATGGCACTTTCCGTAAAAGAGGCATCGGATTACACACTGACCTTTGAAGACGGAAAAACCGTGACGGTGTTTGACAACCCCGGAAAAGTCAAAAAGAAAGTCATCGCGACAGATATCTATAACAATACCAGTGAGATAGAACTGACCTTTAAAGTAGCAGATGAAAACGCACCGGTCTTTGAAGGCTATGGAACCAAGGACAGAACGGTATATTTAGAGAACGGTGTAGACCTGATGGACGGAGTCTTTGCGAAGGATGCCGAGGACGGAGACCTTACGGATAAGATCAAAGTCAGCAAAGTCGATACGTCCACCTTAGGAGAAAAAGAAGTTACCTATACAGTCGAGGACAGTACGGGAAATGTAAGTACCCTGACGATCAAACTGACGATCGAAAGCGTATTAGAAGAACTGGATCAGACCATGTATGCAACCACGGCAGTGAGCATCCGCAGTACTTCCAGTGCCGAGGGCGAGAAATTAGGGGATTTATCCTTTGCACAGGAAGTCCATGTAACCGGACGGGATAAGAATACCGGCTGGTACCGGATCGAGCACGATGGCGGTTCCGCGTGGGTATCCGACTCGTATTTATCCGATAGCAAACCGACCGTACAGACACCATCGAACAACCAGCAGAGTGCAAGTCAGAGTAAAGCGGCAGCGGCAAACAGTAATGCTGCAGCAGATTGTAATTGTGACTGTGGTTCGGATTGCGATTGTGCATCGGATTGTGATTGTGCAACAGATTGTCAGGTTGATTGTCCATGTCTTACGGGTGATTGTGATTGTTCGGTTTGTTCTGGAGAGTCTATATGTAGTGGTACTGCTTGTGATTGTGGAGATTGTTGGGTAAATTAATAATTATTTTGTAACTGGATAGACAGTATCAATGCATCTTAGTACGAAGTGATTAAGATGCATTTTTACTGATTTTAATGGAGGTGGCTGCATATGAAAATAGGCTTAATGTTAACAAGTTCCTGCAACTTTCAGTGCAGGCATTGCATGGTCGATTCCATAAGACAGGAAAGTATAGCGGATAGATCGGTAATAGAAAGGTTTTACGAAATCGTCAGATGGAACCAACCGGACATGGTCTGTATCGTTGGCGGAGAACCGTTCCTGTATCTGGATGTCATTGAAGAAATCGTAGGAAATTTAAGAGAAATCTGCCATCATTTTTTAATCTATTCTAACGGTACTTTTTTACTGGATGAGAAAAAAAGAGAGCGGATAAAAAATTTAGGGGTGCAGGTTCGCATATCCAAGACAAAGTTCCATAAAGATTTTTGGAATGAAGAGATAGAACAGTTGATCAACCGATCGCCATACTGGAAAGTAGATTTAATGGCAGATGATATAAGGATTTTTCCAAGAGGCAGGGCTTTATCCAATGGCGTATATCAGGATCAGCCGTGTCCCTGTTCATTACTGACACAGGAGTATCACGGTCATTGGCATAACGATCGGTTTTTGATCATGCAGGATGGTTCGGTCAATATCTGGTGTCCCTGTATGTCTTTAGAGCTTGCCAATGTATTTGAAGATCAAATGATCACGCATGAACTGTTGACTAAAAGAGAAAAAAGCCTGCGGGAGTATCTGTTATCGGTCAATATGCTGCATGACAGTATGCTTTTTATGTGCAATGAAGTATGCAACAGATTTAAGGTTACGAAAAATGGGATATTCAGGGATGGAGAGTTGATGAAAAATTTTGATATGAATAGATTGTAATGAATGGATGTAAGATGCATTTTTAATAAAGGAGTTTTGGTATGTTTAGTTTAAGTCCGTGGATTTTTGCAACAGAGAATTGTAATTTAAGATGTCCCTATTGTTTTGAAGGTCATGTCAATAAGAATATGAGTAAAGAAGTCTGGAGTGCGACATCGGAGCATTTTATTCAGTTGGTACAGGATCATGTGATCCGCCGTACCCATTGGAGGATCTCAGGAGGAGAACCGTTCATGGTTTTTGATACCTGGAGAGAATTTCCGCTATATATGAAAAAAGTATTAGGGGGCAGCTTTAACGCAGGCATCATAACCAATTTTACACTGCTGAATGATGAGATCGTAAGATATCTTGTGGAAAATAATATTGGCTGCGGGGTATCACTGGATGGCACGATTCATTCTAAGGTTGATATCAACGGTAATTCTACATCTAAAAAAGTAATGGAGAATCTCGAATGGTTCTTAGATGAGGGTGGCCGCTGCAATATCCTTACCGTGTTGACAGATACCAATGTGGAAACAGGTGAGATTTTAGAACTTGCAAAATTTGTAGTGAAACACGATCTGCCATGGCAGGTCAATTCCGATATTTTTGTAATGTTAGGCAATGATTACATTGAGCAGATGTATCAGGATGTCATTGAAGCGATCGAGTACCTGACAAAGTCAGGTTACAATATGAAAAAGTTTAGTTTTCAGTTCTTAAGACCGTGCTCTTCCTGTACGGATGGCTGCCAGGCAGGTCGGAGGCTGTTAAGCATCCATACAGATGGAAGTATCTATCCATGCCAGACCTGCGAGGGAGAGCCGATCGCAAATATCATGACCTGTGATAATATCGTCAATGCATTAAAAAGACAGACGGCTTACCCGATCGGCTACAACTATGAAAGACCGGAGGCATGCCACCCGGATCGCTGTACGGCTTCCTTTCATTGTAAGGGCTCCTGCAAGTTAAACATGGCTCCGGGAGATGAGAATCCGAAATGCCAGTTGATCCGGAGAATCCATCAGTATTTTGTAAGTAATGGGTATTATGCACATTAGGGGTGGGGAGTTGGAGGGAAAGAGATAATTGAAAATTTATTTTACGATTTTTCTTTACAACCAGAATGAGGGATAGGATTATAAATTAATAAGGTTAGCGAGACGAAGGAAGAAATATGAAAAACATGTTTCAGTAGTATAATTCCGATTTTTGTGTTATATTAATTGGCGTGCGGTTATTAGTTCCGTACACCAATTTTAAAAATTTTTTGAATGAAAAATCTTGAAGAAATGGGGAATCATATGTCTGAAGAAACAAAACCTCGTATTGTGAAATCGCATGATATTAATTTGGATTCTGATTATGTAAATTGGATTCATGATGTGAAACAACGATATATATCCACACAGATAAAAGCAGCTGTTAAAGTTAATACAGAACGACTTTACTTTAATTGGCAACTGGGGCGGGATTTAGTAGAAAGAAAAGCGGAAGAGAAGTGGGGAAAAGGAATTGTAGAGCAATTAAGTCTCGATTTACAAAATGAATTTCCTGATGCAACAGGCTTTTCAGCAAGAAATCTTTGGAATATGAAAAAATGGTACTTGTTTTATTCATCAAGCGATATCTTTTCAGAAATGGCTCATAAGATTGCAGACAGTATGGATTTAAACAGCTTAAAACTGCAACAGGTTGGTGCAGAAATCAGTGAAAATCAAAAACTGCACCAAGCTGGTGCAGAAATAGAATTTCCTGCAATCTTCGGATTTGTACCATGGAGACATCATGTGGAAATAGTAACAAAATGTAAAACAATAGAAGAAGCTTTATTCTATGTGAGAAAAACAATAGAAGAAAGCTGGAGCAGAAGTACACTTGTTGATTGTATTAAAGCTAATTTATATCAATCATCAGGTAATGCACTTACTAATTTTGCGGAAAAACTTCCAGCCATACAAGGAAAACTTGCACAGGAAATCGTAAAAGATACTTACGATTTCGGCTTTGTATCACTTCCTGTAGGATATGATGAGGAAGAGTTGGAAGATGCGTTAGAGCAGAATATTACACGCTTCTTGTTAGAGCTTGGATCAGGATTTGCCTTTATAGGAAGACAGAAAGAGATTATCGTAGCTGGTAAAACAAGAAAAATAGATATGCTTTTTTATCATATTAAGCTTCGTTGTTATGTAGTTGTTGAACTAAAAGCTGTATCATTTGAACCAGAGTTTGCAGGAAAACTTAATTTCTATGTAAATGCGGTTAATGAGTTAATGAAATCGGAATCCGATAATCCCACAATTGGTCTGCTGATATGTAAAGATAAGGACCAGACAGAGGTTCAGTGGGCTTTTCAGGGAATAGAGACTCCTATGGGAGTTGCAACTTACGATAATATTCTCTTACAAGAAATAAAATCGCAGTTGCCATCAGAGGAAGCAATTCAGAAACGATTAGAACAGGCAGAAGAAGAATATATCTTAAAACTAAAAGAAAAAAATAAATAATCCAGTTAGAGTTATCACATAAGCCATTTGGACTAACCATCCGGATGGCTATTTTTTTACCCTTTTTTGGGGGTAATGGATGTAGAAAGAAGGTGAGATAATTGTAAATCAAAAAGGTCGATGACAAGCCTATGGTAATTCATACACATGAACCAAAGAAAGCTTCTATCAGAGCAGCCAACATCTATACGGTTGATCGAAGTCCAAAGATTAAAGGGGCGAAGATTGCCACTACTGAAAACAAGAAGTTTTGGGGGAATATAACGTTAATCTGTATTGTAAAACAAACGCTAAAGCGTTATACTAAAAACAAAGTATGATGGAACAAAGATGGATCTAGACATCAGCAAATATGTAGATGTACCAAAGAGCAAATTAAAAAAGCTGAAGATCGACACGAGTAAAGTAGATACCTCCAAAGTCGGAGAGTATGAAATGACTGTTACATACAAAGAGCAGGTGTTGAAATTAAAAGTCAAGGTCACAGATACTCTAGCACCAGTGATCGAGAAACCGAAAAAAGCATTAAAGGCAAAAGTCGGGGAAGAAGTGTTTATCGAAAAAATGGCACTTTCGGTAAAAGAAGCCTCCGATTACACACTGACCTTTGAAGATGGAAAAAACGTGACGGTGTTTGACACTCCCGGAAAAGTCAAAAAGAAAGTGATCGCAACAGATATCTATAACAATACCAGTGAGATAGAATTGACTTTTAAAGTAGCGGATGAAAACGCACCGGTCTTTGAAGGCTATGGCACAAAGGACAGGACCGTATATTTAGAGAACGGTGTAGACCTGATGGACGGAGTCTTTG
>ENA-OZFX01000955-OZFX01000955.1-human-gut-metagenome-genome-assembly--contig:-NODE-955-length-14220-cov-4.238828_pt1 | contig 14220 bp, 9 predicted proteins | sample MGYA00244651_ERZ653648 | MGnify/ENA primary metagenome ERZ653648 (study PRJEB26926, sample SAMN06164910) | human gut metagenome | biome: ENVO:00009003; feature: ENVO:2100002; material: ENVO:00002003...
GACAGCACATTGCTGATATGAAACTCTGCGGCAGACGCCGCAGCCGGTGTGTGCCGCCGTTTAGCGGCAAGAAATGAATATTTACAAGTACCCGCAAAAGGTCTTATAAATAATTTACAAGTGTATTTTAACATATTATTTCGCCCGTGTCAAGCCCATCCGACTAACTTTTTTAAAATTCTTTGGGGAATATCATGCCCGTTTTTGTAGCTTTTTCACAATTTTCAGCGAGTCCGGCGGGACAGCAGCAGGCTTTTCCGTCGATTTTGGCAGCCTGCGGAACGGCTGGGAAAAGTTTTCAACAGGTTTTCAACAACCCCGTTTGTGCGTTTCTACCAGTGCCGCAGACTTTTGGGGAAACCATGCACTCCCGCAGGAGAACCCTGCGGGGGTGCGCTTTTGGGACGAATCGCCTCAGCCGACCAGACCGGAGCGTTCGATGCCCTCGGTGAAGTACTTCTGCAAGAAGACGTACATGATCAGGATGGGCAGAATGGAGATCAGGCAGCCTGCCTCCATCCACACGATCTGTTCTCTGGGGCTGACATCTGCGTTATTGAACAGCTGCTGGGACAGCAGGGTGCTCAGGTTTTTCAGCATCAGCGCAATGGTCTGGTTCTTGGTGAAGAAAGTGGAGCTGACATAGTAGTCGTTCCAGTACCACACCACCGAGAACAGAAAGACCGTCAGGAACGAGGAGGATGCGTTGGGGATCATGACCTGTACGAAGGTGCGGAGCGAACCGCAGCCGTCCAGATAGGCAGCGTCCTCCAGTTCCTTGGGGAGTCCCTTGAAGAACTGGCGGAAGATGAAGATCATGAGTCCGGCACGGATGCCGTTGCCCATGGCTGCCGGCAGGTACATGCAGAGCTTGGAGTTGATGAGGTTGACCTCCAGCCCGAACAGACCGAAGTGCCGGAACAACATGTACTGGGGAATGGCGATGATCTGGGACGGCACGAGGATCATCATGACCACGATGCCGAAGAGCAGACCCTTGCCCTTGAACTTAAAGCGGGCAAAGCCGTAGCCTGCCAGTGCGCAGGAGGCGACCTGTACCAGCGAACAGCCGATGTTCAGCAGGAGGGTCGTCCCCAGCGTTTTCCAGATGTCCATGACACCGGCAGTCTCCTTGATGACCTCCAGCGTCAGGTGGCGGGGGATCCACATGACCGTGGGGTCGCTCATATCGGCGGAATCCCGGAATGCGCAGCTAATCATATAGATCAGGGGATAGAGGATGACAAAGCACAGACCGAACAGAATGAAGAATCGGAAGAACGGCCAGACCGCTTCGAAAACCCGCTTGCGGCGCATGTAGGCGATCTCGGATTTGTTCATGCTCCGCATGCGGATTCTGCGTGCCTCACGTTTGCTCATGCCGTTTCCCACTTCGGCGTCATCCTTGGGGGAAGAAACGGGTGTTGCACCCTTGACATTTTCCATGTTTGCCACCTCCTTATTCGACTTCGTAATACACGAACTTGTTGATGATTGCGGTAATGATGCCCACGGCAGCGAGGACAATGGCGAAATATACCCACGCCATCGCCGATGCCGGACCGTACTGCCAGTCGGACTGGAGATCCAGAATCCGTCCCATGACCACGTTGTTCGGGTCGGTGAAGGAGTCGATGATGGTGAAGATAAAGCACGCCAGAATCATGGGGCTGACATAGGGCAGGGTGATCTTCCAGAAGTATTCCCATGCCGTTGCGCCCTCCATCTGCGCCGCCTCCTTGGCGGACACCGGAATGTTCTGGAGGGCGGCGAGGAAGATCAGGATCTGGATGCCGGAGTTCCAGACGATACCGAAGATGTTGTCCGACACGGTTTCGATGGTGGTCTGGACGCCGTCCGAAATGCCGTAGATGCCGAGGAATTCCATCAGCTCGCCCAGCAGATCGGTAGAGAACATGGTGGAGAACTGGCTGGCATCGCTGTTGCCGGTGCTCTGGAGGTTGCCGTTGATGATGTTATACACCGGGCCTGTGGCAATGATGACCGGCAGGAAGAATACCGCACGGGAGAACGTGCGCCCCCTGAACTTCTGGTTCAGAATGACGGCAACGAACAGGGAGAACACCAGAATGAGCGGTGTCTTCCATGCGGTTTCCTCCAGCACCTTTACCAGATACTGGCGGTAGTTCGGGTCCACGTTAAAGGCATAGTTATAGTTGTCCAGCCCCACCCATTTGCCGACCATGCCGCCGGTGTCCGGTGCGATCTCCTGAAAGGAATAGAGCAGCGACTCCACCACGGGAATCAGAAAAAAGATCAGTGCGCCCACGAACCACAGTGCAATGAAGCCGTAGCCATACATGCTCTTTCGTTTTTCATACGCCATTTTCATGATTACTTCCAGCTCCCTTCCTCGACATACTCAGAAAGCGCATAGGTTTTGCCGTCTGCGGTGACGGTCTGCGCTGCAAGATCGACCTCGGTCACGGCGCCGTTTTCATAAGTCGTGGTGATGACGTCGCCCTCCCGCACGTAGCCGGTGATCTGCTGGTCACCCAGTCCGGCGGTCACTGTCTTGGCGAACGCATAGGACTGGGCGGCGTTGTCCTTCCAGTCGTCTGCGCCGGCGTAGTACAGTCCGTCCAGCACGGTGTCCTTCAGCTCGCTGGTCTCCCCGCCGATCATGTCATAGTGCAGGCTGCTGCCCGTTGCAATGGAGAGCAGCACGGTTTCCTCCGGTGTGGCGGAGGCGTTGACGGTGGTGGAGGCGTAGGGCTTCAGCCCGTGCATGACCATCTGATAGAACGGGATGTCCTCGTCAAACACATCGTAGCCGCTGGACTGAAGGGGCACATCGATCAGCTCCTGCACATAGGGGAGCGCATAGGCGTTTGCCGTATCCGCCAGCATGGCGATGTCTGCATCGGTGATCTGCTGGTAGGACCGGGTCAGGATCTCCTGTGCCTTGTCCCGGCAGATCTCCTTCTTGCCATAGTCGCCGTAGAGGGCAGAGGTCATGCTGCCCAGCGAAACTGCGGAGAGGTTTTTCTTGGTGAAGTTTCCGATGAGCTTCTCGTAGATCTCGGAGAACGCCGCCGGAGAGAGCAGCGAGAGGGGCTTCTCCGCACTGCTCTGGTTGCCGTACGCCAGATTGTACGGATAGATTCGGGCGTAAGAACCGGAGATGCGGACGGTGGTGTCCGTGAACGTGTAGTATCCGCTGCCGGAGGCAAAGGTCTGGTTGTCCACTGCCGGATAGATGGTAATGCCGTTCCTGCCGGCGTAGTCCATGAGGTCTTCCCAGTCGCCCTTGCCGCCCAGACAGCCGGCGGGCTTTGCCTTGAGATCCACCTTGTCGGTGATGCCGGCATTCGTCCAGTTGTAGTACTGTACCCGGATGTCCTCCGGCGAAACGCCGTCTGCGATCAGGTCAGTGAGGATGTCCTCCGCCTGCGCAAAGGTGGTGAGGGAGTTTTTCAGTGTCACGGGAATGCCCAGAATGGACTTCTCCTTTTCTGTTCCGCCGTAGAGGTTCAGGTACAGACCGGCATCGGCAGATGTCACGGTGGAGGTCACGCCCTGCTCCCCAGTGAGGTAGTTCCGGTAGGCGTTTGCCACGTCGCTGTAGTCCGGCGCATCCTCCGTTTCCAGCGGGTAGTACCGCAGCGCCACGGCATCCGTCTTGATGTCGCCGTCCTCAAAGACGGTGAGGGCGGTGGAGTTGTCCCCCGACATATCGTAGGAGTCGGAGTCCCGCAGGGTGAAGTCAAATCCGCAGACGTTATAGCTGCTCTTGGACTGTCCGCTGACGCTGGCGGTGAGCCTGGCGTTGGAGTCGCCCTCGGTGCACACCACCATCATGGCGCTGTCGCTGTTGACAATGCCGTACATGGGCAGGTACACCTGCTCCGTCACAGCGGGCTGCTGGAGGGGCACGGCGGTCAGGTCGGTGCCGTAGACATAGCCGGTATAGCTCTTGGCGCTGGTCTTGCCGTTGTTATAGCGGATCAGCGCACCGCTGCCGTCGGGAATGACGAAGTAGCCGTCCTCCTGATCGGAGGCTGCGCCGAAGCTGCTCATAAGGGAGAGGGAGGTGACCAGCTTGCCGGTCTGGGAGGTGTCCTCCTCGATCTCGTCTGTTTCAATGCGTGCTTCCAGGTAGTCATCCTCCAGCGTGTAGGTCACGGGAATGGTGATGCCCGCCTTGTGGAAGCGATAGGTGATCTTCACGCCGTCGCCGGTGTCCTTGACCTTGACCTTGCCGTCGCCGGTGGAGCGGAGCGTGGTGGTGCTTCTAGCCTCCGGTTCGCCGTAGACCATGCGCAGGGAGGAGGAGAGGTCGTTCACGATGGTGTTGGTGGCACGCTTATCGTGTCCCACGTTCTCCGGCGTAGACCACCACATCTTTTCCGCTGTCTTGTCGTACAGTCCGATGACTGCACGGTCATCGTCCACATACAGCGCCAGCCGGTCGTTCTCGGTGACGAACCGTGCCGAGGAGATCACGGCATCGCAGGTATCGGAGAGCACCACCTGCCAGCCGTCTTCGTTGGTGTAGGTGACCTGGCCGTCCTTTGCCTTGCCGTCGGAGGTATAGCTGCGCTCCACCTCGTCGTAGTCCTTGCTGTACAGTTCCAGCGTCTTGTGATCTCTGGACTGGAAGAGCAGTTCGCTGTCCAGCAGGGAGACGATCTGGCGCACCTGAATGACCTTCTGGTAATCAGTGTCCATGTACACCAGCCAGCGTCCCTCCGGACTGAGGAAGATCACGAAGTCGCTGGTGTCGTCCTCCTCTTCCAGGGTGCAGACCACCTCGCCGGTTTCGTCGTCGATGCCGGCAAGCCCGATGTCGTCCAGCAGATCCACCACATCCTCGTCGGAGATGGTGTCCTCATAGTCCTCCGGACGGCTGTAGAAGGTGATGCCGTCGCAGGCGTTCTTTTTCTCCATGTACTGGGTGACCTGCGCTGCTGTAATCGTAATTTCCTCCTGCGCCTCGGAACGGGTCGCCTCCTCGGCGGTTTCCTCTCCGTCAGCCGGTTCGCCGTCCGCAACAGGCGTTTCCTCCGAGGTGTCGGAGATGAGGTCGATGTCCTCCTCGCCTTCCGCAGATGCCGGAAGCGCCGTTGCCGTCAGGCAGAGGCTCAGGGCGCACACGCCGGCGATCCATTTTTTCCAATTGTTCATTTGTCTTTCCACCGTCCTTTCTAGACTCTCACACGATAGGTGATCTCCGTGTAGACGGAAGAAACGAATACGTATACCTGCTGGAACAGTGCCACCAGCAGAACCACCAGAATCAGAATAATGAGCATTGCCACCACGGTGAGGATCAGCGCCAGAATCGTCTTGCCGATGGAGTACTGGTGCACTGCCTTGATGGCGTTGAACATCAGGGCGACTGACCAGACGGTGCTGATGACCGTGACGCAGGTGATGAAGATCGCCTCGTCCTGAATCAGCACGTGGGACAGGATCGTCCGGACGTAAAGCCCCGCCACGTAGGGGATCAGGGAATAGGCACTATAGATATAGATGTTCTTTATGGTACCCTCGCCTTCCAGCAGGGTGCAGATCAACCAGTTGCCGATGACCCAGACCAGAAACAGCACAATGGTCTGGACGAGATACGGGACGATGCTGAACATCTTGGGATTGGTGACGGCGAACTGGTAGCCCACCAGATTGTCGTGCACGATCTCCGCCACGAACCAGAGCAGGACCACAATGCTGGCATACAGGACAGAACCGCCTTTTTTCCAGCGCAGGTCTTCGAAGCCCTCAAAGGGGTGGAACACACTGTGCTTGACCCATTGCTTTTGTGTGAGATCCATCATAGCAGCATCACTCCTCCTCTCCCTCGTGCAGCATTTCCACGAGATTCCTGGGTTGGTTTTTCTTCTTCCTGACGCTCCGGATGTGGAGGAAGATCCACAGACCGATGAGTCCTACAACCACGAGGATGACCCAGCCGAAGTTGCGGTTCAGCCACTCGGAGCGGTAGCCCTCGAACGCCTTGTCGTACAGATTGCGGGACTGTGCCAGTTTCGCATATTTCATAGCGCCCTCATAGTCCCCCTCATTATAAAGGGCGGACGAGATGCCCACGTATGCCATCTGATAGTTGCCGTCCCGCTTCAGCACCTCCCGCCACGGCTGGAGCGCCTCGGCATAGTAGCCGGCGTTATAGAGTCCCACTGCCTCGTGGACAATACTGCCGAACTCCGTTTCCGAGAAGATCGTGACGGTGTTCTTCATGGAGTCCGCCACGTAGATGTTCGTCCCCATGGTCTCCAGTGCGGACACCTTCCTGGCGACGCCGCCCAGCTGGTCGGAGGCGGAGCCGAGGATGAACAGCAGGTTGCCGTCCTCGTCGTACTGGAACACACGGCCGGTTTCCAGATCCAGACAGTTGATGCGTCCCTCGCCGTCGATGTCGATGTCCACCATCTTGGTGCTGTAGTCCTGATTGGTGTTGGAGTCGTAGACCGAATCCAGATCGCCAAAGGTCGCCTCCAGCGCAGAGAACAGGTTATAGCCGGCGGGGTTGACTTTCTTGACCCGATCCGCCTCGGAGGAGGAGGACTGGGTGACGGTGTAGATGAAGCCCTCATCGTCCACGTCAAAGTTGGTGATGCCCGCTGCCACGTTACGGGAGGAGTTGGCACGCATCTCGTCCGTGGCGATCATGTTCCAGAAGTAGTTCGCCACGACCTCTGCGGTAGCGTCCACGGAGTTGGCGCCGAAGTAGCCCTGGAACTCGCCCTCGCTGTTGAACATGGCTGCACCGTTGGTGATGTTGTTCAGCACCATATAGATGTTGCCCGCCTTGTCCACCAGCACTTTCTGGGGCTTGAAGGTTTCGTTTTCATATAATGTGGAGTCCGGCCGTTTCAGTTCCATCTGCACGTTGCCGTCCTCGTCGCACGCCAGCAGGCGGGAGTTTCCGGTGTCTGCGATGTAGATCAGACCCGTGTCCTCCGACACATACACGCCCTCGGGTGCTTTCAGTGTGGTTTCGCTGCCGTCCTCCAGCGTAAAGCGCTCCAGAATCCGGTTCACCTTGGTAAAGGTGCGGTCTGCCACAACAATGCGGTTGTTGCCGCTGTCTACAAGATAGAACTGGTCGTTCCAGTCACGGAAGAGATCCGAGGGGGTATGGAATGCCCCGCAGCCCAGATCCAGACCGCTGACGGAACGCTGTGCCTCATAGCCTGCCTGCGACGGCGTTGCCTCGCCCCAGCGGTCGTAGTTATAGACGTTGTAATGTTCCGCCGAAACTGCCGGCATGCCGATTGCCGCCGTCAGCGTCAGCACGGACAGACACGCCGCCGCCAGATGATTTGCCTTTTTCTGCAAAGTCTTCACCCTCCCTTTAGTCCTTGATTCCGGAATGTGCCATTGTTTCGATGACCTGCCGCTGTGCCAGCATGAAGATGACGATAGGGGGCACCAGCATAAAGACAGCTGCCGCCATGGCGACGCCGGCACGGGCAAGGCCTGCCGAGGCTGCCTGCTGCACGACGGTGGGCAGGGTCTTCAGGGATTCCTGGAACACCAGCGTGCCGCCCTGAATGTTCCATGCCGCCTGGAACGAGAAGATGATGACGGTCATCAGCGCCGGCTTCTGGTTGGGCATGACGATCTGCCAGCAGATGCGGAAGATGCCTGCGCCGTCCACCTTTGCCGCTTCGATCATGGCATCCGGCACCTGCGTCATGGACTGGCGCATCAGGAACAGGTTCATGGGAGCGGCGATGGACGGGAAGATCAGTGCCATATAGGTATCGATCATGCCCAGCTTTGCCAGCACCATGTACTGCATGATATAGATGACGTTGCTCTGGTACAGCAGGGATACCACGATGATGGAATTGATCGCCTTGGCGCCGGGAAAGCGGATCTTCGCCAGACAGAACGCTGCCATGGAGGAGAAGATGACCTGTCCCAGCGTTACCACCACCGTGACAAAGACGCTGTTAAAGACATAGCGGGAGAACGGAACCCACAGATCGGAGCACAGGCGGAACATCGCACTGTAGTTGGAGAATGTGGGATCAATGACGTAGAGCTTCGGCGGGAACACGAACAGCTCCTGCACCGGCTTCAGGGACATGACCACTGCCAGATACAGGGGCAGCGCCATGAATACCGCCAGAACCAGCAGAAAGATGAAAATTCTCACCGTTCCGCCGATCTTATGACCGGCACGCTTGGAGGACACCTTCAGGCGGGTGCCGTAGACTTTTTCTTTTTTTGCCATTGTTTCCGCACCCTCCTTTAGTCCATGTATTTGTTGAGCAGTCTGCCGATGAGTTTATTGAGCAGGTACATGACAAGAAACAGAATCATACAGATGGCAGATGCATAGCCCATTTCGTAGCGGATCCAGCCGTAGTCGTAGGCGTGGTTCATAATGGTGTGCGCCTTGTAGTCCGTGCTGGGGAAGCCCACCAGATTCTGGGACACGGTGCCGGCGGTGAAGGAGCTGACGATCTGCATGACTGCCGCAAACATCAGCTGCGGCCCCATGGAGGGGATGGTGATGTAGATCAGTTCCTGCCAGCGGCTCTTGATGCCCTCGATGGCACCCGCCTCGTACTGGGAGCGGTCGATGTTCTGGAAGCCGGCACGGAGCGCCAGGAAGCCGGCACCCAGGCTGATCCACATCTGCACGACGATGGTCACGCCCAGCACATAGTCCCCGTCGGTCAGCCACTGGATGGGGGAGCTGATGATGCCCAGATCCAGCAGGAACGAGTTGATGTAGCCGTAGGAGTCGCCGCTGAAGATCAGCTTCCACACCGTGTAGACATTTGCCATGGACGGTGCGTAGAAGATCAGCGTGAAGATCGTGCGGAGCTTGGGATGCAGCTCATTGATGAGCCACGCCAGCAGGAAGCACAGGATATAGCTGACGGGGCCGGTGAACAGAGCGAACACCAGCGTCACACGGATAGACTGGATGAAGATCTTGTCCGACAAAAACAGCGTGGTGTAGTTGGAAAGCCCCACGAACTTGGGCATCTGCACCATGTTGAAATCCGTAAAGCCCATGGGCAGGGACATCACAACGGGGACAATGGTAAATACGAGGAAAAACAGCATGAACGGTGCGATCATCAGATAGCTCGCTTTGTTCTGCTTCACCGCCAGCCACGTGAGCCGCCGGTTTTCCTGTCGGGTTCTTTTGCCAATTTCGGCAGTATCCAAGGGAACTCCCCCCTTCTTTAGGAATCTAGTCCGAGGTTCTTCCGCTTTCTTGCGATCTCCTCGTTGATGTCCCGATTGTACGACATCAGCGTATCCCGCGGGTTCTCGTTGTTGTTGACCACTTCACGGAAGGCATTCATGATGTTTCGGGTGACAGAGTAGGAAGCCGGAATGATGGGGATCTCCTCCAGCTCGTCCATGGAGGTCAGGATGGTGTCCGCCTCCTCCGACGACCACGCCAGCTGGGTGAGCACCTCGGTGCTGGCGGTGGCGTAGCGTCCCATCTGTCCCAGCAGACCCTCGATCTGGGTGCCGTACTCCACCTGCACTTCGGCGGAGCAGAACCACTTGAGGAACGTCCACGCATTTTCCAGACCGTTCTGTTTCTCGCTCACCTTATTAAAGATGACGGCGCCGGTGTTGTTGGAGTTGACGGCATGGGAAATGCTGCCGTCCTCCTGCTCCGTGCCGGGGATGGCTGTGAAGCCCCACAGCCCGCTGATCTCCGGCGCTGCCACAGACAGCTGGTTAAAGAAGGTGCAGTAGTCGGATACCACGATGGGATACTCGCCCGTCCGGAACCGGCTGAAGGCGTCATACTGCTGGTCGAAGTCGTACTTGGTATAGAAGTCCGTCCACATCTCGAAGGAGTCAATGGCGGCGTTGGTGTCAAAGGTAGTTTCGGTCTGTGCGTCATTATAATAGTTCTGTCCGCGCTGGAGCAGGAGGGACGCAAAGGTCAGACCGGATTCCGTTGCGGCGGAGATGGTCGCCTGATTGGCATCCGCAGCCACTGCCGGCAGCACCAGACCGGCGGACATATAGTTCCGCTGGAGCGCCGGCAACATGTCGATGAGATCTTCCCATGTCTCCGGCGCACTGGTGAAGCCCAGCTCGCTGAGCACGTCCTTGCGGTAGAACATCATCGCCCAGCTGCGGGTGAGGGGCAGACCGTAGGTGCCGCCCTCGTACTGGTAGGGCACCATAGCGGTGCGCTGGTACTGCTGGGTGATTTCCTCATAGCCGTCCATGGTAGACACGTCTGCCAGCAGTCCACGGGCTGCCAGATTGACGGGAAATTCACCGCCGAGGAACAGGGCAACGTCCGGTCCCTTGTCCGCCAGCGTCGCCTCGACAACGCCGCCGACGACCAGATTGACGGAGACGGGAATGTCATACTGCTGCTGGAACTCCGATTCCACCAGATCCTTGACGGCCTGTGCCTGATCCCGTCCCAGCGACACCCATACTTCAATGGCATCATCGCCGGTGGTGGCGGACAGGGAGCTGTAGTCCTCATCCCAGGAGGCGGTGAAGCGCTGGAAGCTATAGGAGAGGGACTTCCAGAAGCCCGCCTTGACGGAGGGGAAATCCTCGTCCGGCGAAGCCAGTTCCAGATAGTCCACTTCCAGCGGCTGGTCACGGTAGTCCCGCATCCACGAGGACAGGGATGTGATATCGTCCTTGATCTGGGAGAGGTAGCTGGGGATCTTCAGCGGCTCGTCCGCACACTTCTCCAGAATGATACGCATCTGTTCCAGAGAGGATGCCTCTGTGCCCTTGGAGTTTGCCAGGGATTCGATGTGTCCCTGAATCTCCTCCAGTTCGCCGGAGATGCGCCGGAATTCGCCCACCAGTTCCGGAAGCTTCTCGTGGACATAGTAGTCGGTGTACTTGTCCGGCTCCGGACCGGTGATCATGACGATCTTCCGGTAATAAGTGTTCAGATCCAGCACGATGGCATCCAGCTGGCGCATGGAGTCGCCGATCTCGCCGGGAATCGCCTCCATGGTGATGGTGTGGTCTTCGCCGGCGGTGAGGTAGACATACACTGCCTCGCCGTCTGCGTTCTCCACAGCGGTCATCCGGAAGTCCGTGTCATAGTAGAACTTCACCTGATCGAATTCCTCGCTGGGAACGCTGCCGTCAATGGAGATGCGGCGGTTGGAGTAGAAGCCGCGCATCTCCTCCTGCCGTGCCTTGATGCCCAGTTGATACCAGCCGTCGCCGGGGAGGGTGTTTGCCGCAACCTGCCATGTAATGGTCTGGAGCGCCTTGTCCCAGTTTCCGCTGCCGATGGTATTATACAGCATGTGCTTGGGGTCGGAGGGGGAGATGGCGCTGGTGGAATTGTCGTAGGTGGGATAGAGGACGGAGTCCGACTTATAGACGGCATCCTCGCCCTCGATGCGCACCACGCCGGACGGGGTGGCATCTTTCGAAACTGCCGCATCCACGCCGACAGCATAGGTATCGTAATCGCTCACTTCCTCCGGCTGGGCAAAGCGCAGGGTGTCCAGCGCAAAGTACGCCTTGGAGGAGGAGAGGGTGATCTCATGGGTGCCCTTTTCCAGATAGAACTGGAGGGGTTCGTTGAACAGTCCGTCGGAATCGCCGATCCAGCCGGTGCGCCACATCTCGGTCTGCACCTGTGCAGGGCGCACCTGATTGCCGGCGCTGTCGGTCTTGATGTCCTCCTTGTTCCGGTAGACCTTGTTCAGAGTCATACGGGAGGCGGTGTCATAGGGGACTTCGCCGTCCACCGCCAGAGAAAGGGAGATCTCCGAGGTGTTGGAGACGATGGGGCAATAGGTCGCCTCAATGGAGTAGAGTCCGGTTTCCGGAACCTCCACGGTATAGGTAAACGCACCCTCTGCGCTGTCCCAGATCAGGACGTTGTCCCGCACGCTGTTATCCTCCGTGCCGGTATACGAGCCGACCTCGAAGGTATCGCAGTCCGCCTGCGTATAATCCGCTCCGTTCAGGACAAACTCCGCATCGGGATGCGCCGCATCTGCATAGGTGTCGTAATAACCGCTGTACGTGTCCTGCTCCTCGTAGTACAGGCTTCCGCCGGTGTCTGCGGATTCCTCAGCCGCAGGAGCAGCGGCAGTGCCGGATGCCGGTTCTGCGGCGGCAGGCAGCGGCAGAATGGTGCCGGACAGGAGCACCGCCAGCAAGATCGCACCGATTTTCTTGTGCCATTTCACATTTGCCAAAGTTCTTCCACCCTTCTTTCTGCTCCGGCACGTGCCGAAAGCATGATATTTCGTCATTCTTCTGTGCGCCGGAGTTTTCCACAGGGACATATTGCAAATTATACAGAAAATAAGCGCAACAGTTCTCGTTTATTATAGCAATTTCTGGTATATTTGTCAAGTTTGTGAAAATCTGACCCGATTTTGCGAAAATCTTGTGAAAACCGATGGAACTTGTGAAACTGTGTTGTTTTTTTGCGGACTGGAAACGTATCTGCGCTTTTTCCAAAAAAAGCACAAAATGTTTTCAAGTCTGCACGCAAAAAAGCACGGATTGACAGTGTGAAAATTGCCAATCCGTGCTCGAATTTCATATTGCGTTCTGAGAGCTTGTGTTCATAGGCGTCTATCTACGTCTTTTCGGCAAATTTTGTTGCATCCTGCGTGAAAAATTCTTGCCATACGAAAGTATGCCTGCAAATTTTTGCCTTGTCTGCAAAAAAATTTGCTCGAAAATCCGTATCTATTTCCTACGAACACAAGCTCTGAAATGCGGGGATCCGGTGATTAATACGCCTTGCCCCAGTATACCATGCACTTTGCGGGCTTTCCGCAGCAGATGCAGGTATCTGCCAGATGTTCCTGCTGCTTCGGGATGCAGCGGGAGCCGACACCGGTCAGTTCCTTGATCTTGTCCTCGCACGCCTCATCGCCGCACCACATTGCCTTGACGAAGCCGTCGCCCTTTTCCTCCAGCGTCCTGGTGATCTCGTCCAGCGTCCGGCAGGCGTAGGTGTGCTTCTCCCGGTTTTCCAGCGCCTTTTCGTACATCTTATCGTGTACTTCCTGAAGCAGCTGCTGAATGGTATCTGCCAGCGTATCGCCCAGGGCAGCGGTGCGCTTTTCGCCGCCCACACGGGGTGCCAGCACGCACTGGCCGTTTTCGATATCTCTCGGGCCGATCTCCAGACGAACCGGAACGCCCTTCATCTCGTACTGGGCGAACTTCCAGCCCGGCGAATTGTCGCTGTCGTCCAGCTGGACACGGAGTCCGGCAGCCTTCAGCTGGTCTGCCACTTCCTGTGCCTTTTCCAGCACGCCAGCCTTGTGCATTGCCACCGGAACGACTACCACCTGAACCGGTGCCACTGCCGGCGGCAGTACTAGACCGCTGTCGTCGCCGTGGGTCATGATGATGGCGCCAATGAGGCGGGTGGTCATGCCCCAGCTGGTCTGGTGCGGCGTGCGGCGCTGGTTTTCCTTGTCGGTGTACTCAATGCCGAATGCCTTGGCGAAGCCGTCACCGAAGTAGTGGGAGGTGCCTGCCTGGAGCGCCTTGCCGTCGTGCATCAGCGCCTCGATGCAGTAGGTGGAGACAGCGCCGGCGAACTTGTCGCTCTCGGTCTTCTGTCCCTTGACCACCGGAATTGCCAGAGCATCTTTGCAGAAGTCTGCGTAGACATCCAGCATGCGCTCGGTCTCCTCGATTGCCTCCTCGGCAGTGGCATGGATGGTGTGTCCCTCCTGCCACAGGAATTCCCGGGAGCGCAGGAACGGACGGGTGGTCTTTTCCCAGCGCACCACGCTGACCCACTGGTTATACAGCTTCGGCAGGTCACGGTAGCTGTGGACGATATCGGCGTAGTGCTCACAGAACAGGGTCTCTGAGGTGGGGCGGACGCACAGGCGCTCCTCCAGCTTTTCGCTGCCGCCGTGGGTCACCCAGGCAACCTCCGGCGCAAAGCCCTCGACGTGATCCTTTTCCTTTTGCAGCAGACTTTCCGGAATGAACATGGGCATATTCACGTTCACGTGGCCGGTCGCCTTGAACATGCCGTCCAGAATGCGCTGAATGTTTTCCCAGATGGCGTAGCCATAGGGACGGATGACCATGCATCCTTTGACGCTGGTATAGGAAACCAGCTCTGCCTTTTTACAAATGTCGGTGTACCACTTGGCGAAATCCACGTCCATTGCGGTGATTTCTTCCACCATTTTCTGATTGTTTTTTGCCATGAAGAGCCTCCTCCAATGGGACGGCACGCAGCCGCCCATGATCCATAGTTTG
>ENA-OZFX01000969-OZFX01000969.1-human-gut-metagenome-genome-assembly--contig:-NODE-969-length-13996-cov-7.105086_pt1 | contig 13996 bp, 9 predicted proteins | sample MGYA00244651_ERZ653648 | MGnify/ENA primary metagenome ERZ653648 (study PRJEB26926, sample SAMN06164910) | human gut metagenome | biome: ENVO:00009003; feature: ENVO:2100002; material: ENVO:00002003...
CGCCTCGGTCACGGTTTTTGCCCGTAATGGCAATAACCTCAGTTCGCCGCGCGCGCACGCCACACCGTGGCGATGCGCATCATGCGCGCCTCACCCCCTTGCACAGGGGAGGCTATAGTAATGTTGCCTCATTTGAGGCGCCCTCACTGAGGGAGCTGGGTTGCCGCCCGAAGGTTTACCGAGGCGGCAAGCCTGAGGGAGTTTGCTTCCTACTCCTTCCGTCACGCTGCCGACATACGTCGGACAGCGCGCCACCTCCCTCTCGAGGGAGGCTATAATAGCGTTGCCTCATTTCAGGCGCCGAACAAAAGGAACAAAAATAAGGAAAGCACCTGTGGGTTTCCCCGCAGGCGCTTTCCTGCTATTGGACTATCAATCAACCAGACTGTAGTTAGTTAAGTAACTTCATTCAAGAAGATCGTAGTTAGCGGTTCAGTTGCCCTTTCGGGCAAACTCCTTAGCCCTGAGCTTCTTCGGTGTTACCCTCATCGACAACGGGAACAGGAACAACCTGAGCGCCGTCGATCGTGAGCTTGTAAACTTCAGCGTTGTTGGTAGCATTGGAACCGTTCACGATATCAGCTGCCTCAAGGGTAGGAGCAGCAGCATCGGCATTGGTGATCGTAAGGTCGACCGTCGTATCGCCTTCCTGCGCATAGACATAGACCTTATTCACATCTTCGGGAGCCTTGATGGTAACCTCTTCGAGAACGACGGTAGCAAGACCGACTTCATAAGAAGTGCTTCTGTCGCCGATCACGAACGCGCCCATGGGAACACCGTTGCCGGATCCCCAATCTTTGGACTCGTACGCTTTATAAATTGCAGCGTTCTCTTCGGAGCAGTCATCGGTGATGGTAACTTCGGTATCCTTGATGGTCGCCTTGATGTCGCCGCCGCGGATGATCATGCCCTGGCTGTCAGCCGTGACAAAGGAACCGGAAACGTTGAGCTCGCCGGGAACGTTGAACATGATACCAACGCTGTCGTTATCGGGCTGAACGGAAGTAAGCGTAGAGTCGATGATGTTGATCTCGACCTTCGAAGAAGCAGACTTGGAAGCGTTCGTGCTGACCACATAATAGCCTTCCGTGGTGATCTTCGAATTCTTGATCGTCATCGTACCGAAAGCTTCTTCACCAGTCGAACCGAAACCTGCGAACGCAGCACTACCCTTAACGGTAGCCGTAATGTGATCGAACACGAGCTCGGTCGTATTTGCATTGAATCCAAAGGTGGGGTTCTGAGCTGCCGTGAAAGCGGTGAACTCGATCGTACCATTGCTGAAGATCACGGAACCTTCGCCGGTGATCTTGTAGGTAGCGCCAACCTTAGCCTCGGTCTTCTCATCGACCTTCGTGCCGGCGAACGTCAGCTTGTTGTCACCGAGGTCAAAGACGATCTTCTTCACAGAGGAATCAGCGGAGAAGGTGATCCCGTATGCCTGCCAGACAGTAGCCTCGCCTTCGGTAAAAGTCGTCGTATCGGAAGCACCGATCTTGAAGTCGCCGGGGATGGTGAGGTAGACGGAAGTAGCGCCTTCTGCCTCGGCATCCTTGATCGCCTTTGCAACAGCAGCTTCCTTCTGATCCTCGGTCGCATCTGCTTCGAAGGTAACGGTCGTAACAGCGGCCTTATCTTCGGCGCGGACATACTGGATGTTGCCCCACTCGGCAACCTTCTCGGCATTTTCAAGGTAATTCTTGATATCTTCGTCGGAAGCCATCGTGTAACGGAGCTTACCGTCTTCCGCAACGCCGTTGTCGTAGTAACCCTGAAGAGGTTCACCGCAGTCGACGCAGATGAAGTTCATGTAAGCGGAAGTCGTATCGGTCGCAGGCTTGTAGTTGCTGTTCTCGAAGTAGTTGAAGACAGGAGCAACCGTATGAGCCTTCGCTTCATGGTAGTTCTCGTCGTCAATGTAATCGTTCTCGTGGAGATCCTTGAGGTTCTTGATGTACTCAGGAGCATCCTCAGCATACCGCTCCTCATAGGTCAGCCTGTCACCGCAGACGGAGCACTGATACCATTCAGCGTAACCGACAAGGCAGTTAAGCTCATCCTTATCGCCGACAGACTCGATTTCGTATCTGTGGTCGCCTTCCCTATCTACCTTCTTAGAGGTGTAGTTGCCTTCGCTTTCGGGATCCGTTTCGTCGAACCTCGTCCAGCCTTCGAAGTTAGTACCTTCTTTGTACCATTCGAGCAGGCAGGAGACGCAGACGGTGATCGTCCAATCCTCAGCGGGCTCCTGGCAGGTAGCATTATCGGTGTCCTTGCCGACCCAGTCATAATTATCGGGATCCTTTACGGCAGCCTCGTAGAGCGCTTTGGCAGCATCAGCGTATTCCTTGTTGTCGGAAGCTACGATCTCTTCGAGATCCTGCATGTTGTGATCGTCGGAGAGTGCAAGCACCTTGGAGCACCAGACGCAGATGTCGCCGTGCATGCAGTTGTGATACTTGTCGTAGTTATCGGAAGTCGGGAAGGTATGCTGAGCCTTGTGACCCATGTCGGTACCGCAGTTACGAGCGCAGAAGCCTTCGAAGTAGCAGTTCACCGAACCATTGCTGTTGGTGTACTTCATGGAAGCGATCTGGGCATAGGTGAAGACGACCTTCGTCCAAGCGCCGTTGCTTTCGTCGATCTCGGCCTGAGTCTTGTAAGCGGTGTTACCTTCCGCATCCTTGACAAGGTAGGTATCGGTGTGGACATAAGCGTTTTCAACATCGATCGGCTCGCTGTAAGCGTAAGCTGCGCCGTCCTTGCCGTTCGTGATCATGAACATGTAGTACTCTTCGTTATGATCGGTGATCGCGATAGGCATGCCGCACTCCGTGCAGATACCTGCAAGGGTAGGAGCATCGTCACCATTCACGTCGATCACGAAGCCGTCGCGGTTCGTATCATTCGTACCGAAGATCTCGTCGAACGCAGTCTTGAATTCATCTTCGTTGACAGAAGCATAAACCGTCTTCGCGAATGCGAGAGCATCAGCATAGGAGTCAAGAGCCTTATCGGTCAGGCAGACGATCGCATCCGTCTTTTCGTCGGACTGCGTCTCATTGAGCGTATGACCCTTCGCAGCAACGAACTTGATGCCGGTGATGTTGTAGTGACCATTGAACTCGTCGCTGAGAAGCTGTTCCTTCGTGAAGCTTACAGGAGGAACTTCATCGCTGCCCGCCCAGTTGAGAGTGTTAAGGAGCTTGTTGATGAATTCATCGGTAGCAGCACCGAAGTCGGTGTCAACATAGCCTTCAGCAGACTCAGGATACTCGGCACCATTTGCCTTGATCGTGAAGTCGCCATCCGCATCGTAGTTGAAGCATCTTACGCAGTACGTAACTTCCCAAACAGGGCTCAGGCAGCCGTCTTCACAGAACACCATGGGCTCAGAAGACCAGAGGTGACCGAGAGCATCGATCGCGATGCCTTTCAGATCCTTCACGGCTTCGATTTCTTCTTCGGTACCGTCGCAGGTAACGCCTTCGACGTAGTCGATAGCCATCTTGTCGGGCTCGGTTTCATCTGCCGTTGCCGTGAACATGACGACCTTGCCGCACTCTTCGCAGTACGCGAAACCATTCCAACCGTTGGTGTCGCAGGTAGGATCCTGAGCAGCGACAACGACCCAGGTATGGCCGGCGGGATCGCCAAGAGGGATATCAACTTCAGCACCACACCACTTGCATACCTTATGTCTGATGGCAATGCCGGTGCAAGGATCGTCAGCCGCGATGTCGGTAACGATATAGGAATGCTGCTGAGAAGTGACGTTGGTGTAAGGAACCGTCTCAACGTAGCCGCATACGCAGACGTTGACAACAGGGCCGGGATCGTCGCAGGCAGCCGTCGTGAAGACGTAGCCATACTTAGCATGCTCAACGATCCTGACGCCGTAAAGCTCGTAGAGTTCTTGCTCGAGCTCGGTGCCGAGCACTTCCTTTGCATCGTAGAATCTCTTGGAGTGGGATTCCAGCTCGGGTTCCGTCTTTTGCGTTGCGCCGCAGACGGAGCATTCCTGCGTGATGGAAACATAATGCCCGGAGACATCGCCGAGGGTCCAAGTGAACTCTTCGGAACCTTCGACATCGACCCACTTGTGGCCGGCCGGAAAAACAGTCTTTTCCGTGTAGGTGCAGCCTGCATTCGCGCACTTCTTGATCTCAACGCCTTCTTCGGTGCAGGTTGCGGGCTTGGAGTTCTCTTCATCCTTCACAAGGTTGTGCTTGAGAGGGCCTACAGGCTCATTATACGTATCTTCGCAGTATGCGCAGGTATAGATCTGCATGCCGCCTTCCGTGCAGGTAGGCTCTTCGCCTTCCACATAAGCGCCGGCAACATAGTAGTGTCCAAGTGCTTCAAGTTCGACCTTGATGGGGTTGTCAGGTTTCACTGCGCACTCATCGGGGCAGAGATAGAAGAGGTAAGCGGTCTCCGTGCAGCTGAGGTTGACGTAGCCGTCCTTGATCTTGCCGAAGTTCTTGCCGCCCTCTTTGAGTTCGTACTTCGTCAGTTCTTCTCCGGAAAGCGTGCTCACTTTGCGGACGTCGCCGTTGCCTTCACGGATGGTGAGATCATCGCTGACATAGAGCTGGTGATTTTCCGTTACTCTGCTGACTTCTTCTTTGTAATTACAGCCTTCGTTCGTGCAATACTTATAGGTCACTCTGTCGACCTGATCAACGATCTGACCGGTCTTTTCATCCGTCTGTTCGAGCTTAACGTTCTCCCAAACCTCTTCCTGACGGCTGAGGTCATGACCGGTAGCCTTGTAAGCCGTAACGAAAGCAGCCCAATCCTCATCGGACATGAACGTGGGCCTCGTGGCCACGTCGGAGGGCTTCAGGGTGAAGCTAGCTTCGCAGTTCGTGCACTTGAAGGTAGCGGAGCCATCAGCTACGCAGGTAGGCTTCTCGGATACAGTAGGAGCGCTCCAGTCGGCGGTGTGGCCGGTAGCTTCGACAGCTTCCGTCTTGGTCACGGTGCAGCCTTCGCGCGTGCAGGTAAAGGTCTTGACGCCTTCGGTGGTGCAGGTAGGATCGGCGGTAACTTTGCCTTCGTCCCAAGCGTGATCAAGAGCGTCAACCGTCTTCTCTACACGGCTGACTTCCTTCCCGCACACCGTGCAGTAAACGACCTCATCATAGGAACCGGCTTCGGTGCAGGTAGCCGCTTTTTCATTTTCCTTGACGGGCTCGTCGGAAGTGTGATCGATCGTCGGGATCTCGTCCGAGATAACGGCATTACAATTTTTGCAGCGATAATAGCCGAGGCCGTTCTCAGTGCAGGAAGCGGGGATGATCTCGATGAGTGTCTCGGTATCGAAGTCGTGATCTTTGCAGACTTTTTCGACGCCGGTGATATCTTCCTGGACCTTTTTGACGGAGGCCTGGAGGTCATCGAGGGCTTTGGCGATACCGGTGATGGTAGCGGGAGTAGCCTTATCGGTGACTTCCTCGGCGCCGAGGAGAGCGACGATCTCATCGCGGATATTGTTGACGGTATCGACGATGGTGGTGATATCGGCGCCGAGGTCGATGTCACCGATTTTAGTGATGACGGAATCGACGTCGGAGGCGACATCGGAGACGTTAGACTTCAGGTCGTTGAGGGAGGCAGTGAGGTCATCGAAGTTGGGGGTAATGATGCCATCTAATTTAGCTTCATACTTAGTCCAATCGACGATGACGTTGCACTCGGTACAGGCGCCGAAGTCATTGGTGGTCGGGTGGGAACATTCCTCTTCTTTACAGGAAGCGAGGAAGAGCCCGGAGACGACCAGCATAAACAAAGCAACCACAGCGATCACTGATCTGAGGAACTTACTGGTTGATTGTTTTTCCATGACAATGATTCTCCTTTTAAAAATTTTCAATAACTGAGGTCATACCTTTCCTTTATGCAGGGGAAAAGGGAAACTCACTCTTATCCAGCCTTCCCTTCACGAGGGTCCCGGGGCGGCTTCGCCGCGACGGCAGGCGCTTCGCAATTTATGCGAAGCGCCAGAGCCCGCCGACCGCCCTTGTGGGCGGTCGGCGGGCTGTTCCCTCGGAAGGGCGGCCGCATTCGCTTGATTTTCGCAAAAAATTCTGTTATACTGCTTGCATGGATAACAAACCTTTTACCGACCGGGTCAAGATCACCGTTAAAGCGGGCAACGGCGGCGACGGCATGAACAGCTTCCAGGCTTACAAGGGCAAGCCCGCCTGCGGTCCCGACGGCGGCGACGGCGGCAACGGCGGCTCCGTCTACTTCCTCGGCGACCGCAATATGCACGACCTGCTTCCCTTCCGCTTTACCTCCAAGTACTTTGCGGGCAACGGCGCGCGCGGCGGCACCAACCGCTGCACGGGCAAGCAGGGGGACGACATGGTCATCAAAGTGCCGCTCGGCACCCTGGTGCGCGACGCAGAGTCGGGAAAAGTGCTGATGGACGTCTTTGAAGACGGCGAAAAGCTGCTCCTCCTTGCGGGCGGCAGGGGAGGCAAGGGCAACGTCCGCTTTACGACGGCGCGCCGCCACGCCCCCGATTTTGCGCAGAAGGGCGTCCTCACCAAGCCGCACGAGCTCATCCTCGAGATGAAAGTCATCGCGGACGTCGGCCTCGTCGGGTTCCCCAACGTGGGCAAGAGCACCCTGCTCTCCAAGATCTCCGCGGCAAAGCCCAAGATCGCCGACTACCACTTCACGACGCTTTCGCCCAATCTCGGCGTGGTGCGCGTCTATGACGAGAGCTTCATCTGCGCCGACATCCCCGGGCTCATCGAGGGCGCGGCGGAGGGCGCGGGCCTCGGGCACGCCTTCCTGCGCCATATCGAGCGCACCCGCATGATCGTACACGTCGTCGACATCTCGGGCATCGAAGGGCGCGATCCCGTCGCCGATTTTGCCGCTATCAACGAAGAACTCAGGGCGTATTCCGAAAAACTCGCCTCGCTCCCGCAGCTCGTCGCCTGCAACAAGTGCGACTGCATGGGCGCGGAGGAAAATCTCGTCCGTTTCCGCGAAGCGTACGGCGAACAGTACCGCATCTTTCCCATCACGGCGCTCAAGAGCGAGGGACTCGAGGCGCTGCTTTCCGAGATCGTCTCCATGCTTCAAACGCTTCCGCCCGCCGAGCGCATCCCCGCCGAGGAGTTCGAGCTCGACGAGGGCGACAATGCGCAGTTTGAGATCTTCCGCGACGAGACGGGCGCGTACGTCGTCGTGGGCGGGCTTGCCGATATGCTCTGCCGCAACGTCGTGATGAACAACCCCGAATCGATGGCGTACTTCCAGCGCGTTTTGAAGCTGCGCGGCGTCATCCGCGCCCTCCAAAATATGGGCTGCAAGGAAGGCGACACCGTGATGGTGGGGGACACCGAATTTGATTTCGTGCCGTAAGGGCCTTGAGAACTTCGCAAGATAAGCGAATGCACAGGAGAACAATATGACCAGCAAACAGAGAAGCAATCTAAAATCCATCGCCGCCACCTTGAAACCCATCGCGCAGGTCGGGAAGGAGGGCGTGAGCGATAACCTTTTGAAGAGCCTTTCGGACGCTTTGGAGGCGCACGAGCTCATCAAGCTCAACCTCCTGCCCGCTTCGGGCGAGGATGAAGACGCGCTTGCAGCTTCGATCGCTTCGGCACTTTCCGCCGAGGTCGTCATCGTCATCGGCCGCCGCGCCGTCCTTTACCGCCGTTCGTCAAGGGAAGGCTTCGATCACATCAAATTTTAAGCCGTGCGGCGTTTGTATGCCGCGCAGGTTTGAGGAAGAGGGGCGCCCGCCGCGGCTTTTCACCGCGGCGGGCGCCCCTTTGATTTGCCGCGGGCAGGAAATTATTTCCTGCCCGCGGCTTCCGTATTTTTTATTGACAAACGGCGCAAAATGGTGTAAGATAGTATTACAAACAAACGTTTGTTCTTCGTGTGCGCTCCCCGTAAGCGGGGAAGCGGATGCAGTGCGGGAGGAGGTCTCATGGAAAAGCCGAGAGTATATGCTTGCATCGACATGAAGTCCTTCTTCGCGTCGGTGGAGTGCGCCGAACGCGGGCTCAACCCCATGGAAGCGCAGCTCATCGTCGCCGATGAGTCGAGAGGAGAGGGCACCATCTGCCTTGCCGTCTCGCCTAAGCTCAAGCAGCTGGGCGTCAAAAACCGCTGCCGTATGTTCGAAGTGCCGAAAAACCTCAAATACGTCGTCGCCAAGCCGAGGATGCAGAAGTATATCGACTATGCCGCCGACATCTACGGCATCTACCTCGACTATATGCACAAGTCGGACATCTACGTCTATTCCATCGACGAGAGCTTTCTGGACATCACCGATTACCTTTCCGTCTACAAAAAGACGCCCAAAGAGTTCGTCCGCTTCCTCATCGAAGAGATCGCGCGGCGCACGCACATCCCCGCCACGGCGGGCATCGGCACCAATCTGTATCTTGCCAAGATCGCGCTCGACATCACGGCGAAGAAGTCGCCCGACCGCATCGGCTATCTCGACGAGGCGCTCTTTCAAAAGACGCTGTGGGATCATACTCCCCTCACCGATTTTTGGGGTATTGCGAAGGGGATCACGGCGCGGCTCGACCGCAGGGGCGTCTATACGATGCGCGGCATCGCCTCCCTCCCCGAAGAGATGCTCTATAAGGAATTCGGCGTCAATGCGGAGCTCCTCATCGACCATGCGTGGGGGAGAGAGCCCTGCACGATGGCGGACATCAAGAACTATAAGGCGAAGTCGCATTCCGTCTCCCATTCGCAGGTGCTCTTTTCCGATTACCCTTACGAGAAGGCGAAGCTCGTCTTCGAAGAGATGGCGCGCACGGGGTGTTTGGAACTCATGCGGCGCAAGGTCATCTCGGGGCGCATCTCGCTCTTTGTGGGCTATTCCAAAGACGCCCACGCGCCCACGGGCGGTTCGCGCAAGCTGCCCTTTTCGAGCAATCTCCCCAAAAAGCTGGTGCCCGCGCTCATGGCGCTCTTCGAGGAGACGACGCTGAAGAATGCGCCCATCCGCCGCCTCGGCGTGGGGTTCGAGCTTTTGAGCGACGAGAGCTGCGAGGGCTACGACCTCTTCACCAATTGGGAGGAGGTGGAAAAGGAGAAGCGCGTCAACCGCGCGGCGCTGGAGATCCAGAAGAAGTTCGGCAAGAACGCGCTCGTCACGGCGGCAGATTTGCAGGAGGGGGCGACCCTCCTCGAACGCAACAAGCTCATCGGAGGTCACAACGCAGATGGATAGATCGGAACGGGCGAAGCAGTTCGCGCCCTTTGACGCGCTGCGGGGATTGAGGGAAGCGCTCGAAAAGAAGGAGCGCGAGCACGAGCGGCAGGAAAAGCGCATGCGCACGGAGGAGGAGACGGAAGCTTTGGAGCGCGTGCTGCCCCTCCTTTCGCGCGGTAAAAAGGTGGAGGCGCTCTTCTATGAGGGCGGTTTTTATTTGCAGGCGCGCGGTATTGTGGAGGATGTCGACCTTATCCGCCGCACCATCCGCATCGGCGACGGCTCTCTCTCCTTCGAAGACGTGTATTATATCAGGCTGCTCGGCACGGACGGCGAAGGAAGCGCAGCGGAGCAAAAACCGGAAGAGGACGGAGAACAATAAAAAAACGGTTTCGGCGGGGTGCCGAAACCGTTTTTCAATGGAGAGAAGTTACTTCGTCATGCCTTCCTGCACGGCGACCGCGACTGCGACCGTCGCACCGACCATGGGGTTGTTGCCCAACGCAAGTTGGATATTCTTGCGGTATAATACGATCGGCCGGGAGAAGAATATCCAAACGGTGGTGCTCAAATAGGTTTTTTACAATTTATATGCAGTTTTGTTCTGGATCATTGACATTTCCTTTGTTTTGATGTATAATGCGACTAATCTTGAAAAGAAATCGAGATCAGTCGCATTGTTGATTTGCGGAGGGCAGTAATGAATTATATCAAACGCAGCATTGAAGATGTGGTCGTAAAGACGGATAAAACATTCAAGTGCGTACTCGTTACGGGCGCAAGGCAGACGGGTAAGTCTACAATGATAAAAAAGCTTTTCGGCGACAGGAAGTATATCACTTTCGATGATCCTTTCACAGAGGAGCAGGCAAAAAGCAATCCCGATATATTTATGGCGCTCAATTCCCCGCCCGTCATCTTTGACGAGGTACAGCTTGTAAAAGAACTGTTTCGCTATATCAAAATAAGGTGCGACGAGAGCGGCGAAAGGGGACTGTATTGTCTCACCGGCTCGCAGCCATTTGAACTTATGCAGGGCGTTTCCGAGTCACTCTCCGGCAGGGTGGGGATAATAGAGCTTGCGGGGCTTTCGCTCCGTGAAATCATGAGCGACGGCTTTTCGCGTCCTTTCCTGCCTACAATGGAATATGTGGTTGAGCGGTCAAAGAGTGTAAAAACGCCTCGAAATATATGGCAGATCATTCACAGAGGGGGATATCCGGAGCTGTATAACGGCGATGTCGACTGGGGCACGTTTTACGCAAGCTATGTCAAGACCTATTTGGAACGCGACGTGCGCCGGCTGTCTGCTGTGCAGAATCTGGACGATTTCCGCAGATGCATGGTAGCTGTCGCCGCGCGCACGGGACAGATGCTTAATTACTCCAATATCGCCGATGAGATAGGGAAAGACCAGACTACCGTCAAAAACTGGATATCTATTTTGGAGGCATCGGGCATAATATATCTTCTCAAACCCTATCAATCATCAGTGTTCAAAAGGGCGATAAAGACGCCAAAAATTTATTTCAGGGATACGGGGCTTGCGGCATATCTTACAAGGTGGCTGTCACCCGAAACTTTGGCGGTAGGCGCAATGAGCGGAGCGTTCTTTGAGACCTTCGTCATTTCCGAGATCTTGAAGTCTTATTCCAACCGTGGGATAGATTATCGCTACTGTGTATCGTATTATCGCGGCAAGGACAAGCGCAGGATCAAAGCTGACGGGCAAGTTGTGGAGAGTGAGAGGGAGATAGATCTGATAATTGAAGAGAATGGAATCCTCTATCCGGTTGAGATAAAGCAAGGTACTCACGTCACGGCAGACGAAACGGCGGCGTTTACCATTCTGGACGGCATTCCCGACAGAAAGCGCGGCACAGGGGCAATCATCTGTACCTGTCCCCGACCCGGCGCTTTGCGGGAGAATATTTTGCAGATACCTGTTTGGTATGTTTAAGGTCAATACGTTACAAAGGAGGGAATATATGGGGATCTTGAGTGTTGCGAGCGGTGATTCCGTTTGGCGCGGGTATGCTTATTTCAAGGATGATCGCGTACTTAGCTGCGTACAAACAGGAGAAACGGAGTTTTCGGGTAAAGTGCGCGGGGCAAAAGTATATGATGTAAAAATCGATTATCAGCACCCACGCAAGTCGGTGTGCAGCTGTCCGCATGCCTCGGGCAGAAGGATCGTGTGCAAACACATGGCTGCGCTGTATTTTGCCGTATTTCCTATGGAGGCCGACATCCTGTGCGAGCAGAATGAAAAGTGGGAGCGAGAGAAAGAGGAACAGAACGAAAAAGTATACGACAGGGTAGGGAAATATATTCATAATTTGTCTGCGGAACAGGCAAAAAATGAGTTTTACAGTTTTTTAATGGATTCACCCGAATGGGTATTCGATAAGTTCGTGCGCGAACACGGACTGGACGAGCCTTATGTGCGGGAAGATACATTCTTTGATGGGGAGAGCTTCAAGCATCTCACGAAAAATGTCTGCAATGCCATTGAAATGTCGGCTGACGATATGACTTTCTACTACGATAAAAACAGTAAAGAGATAATATTGGACAGTGAATATTCCGATACCGACATTGAAGATTACGACGCCGATGAGTTTTTGCGCCTTCCCGATAAGCACGATTTTGATGAATATGATGTAATGAAGGAGTTTGCCTTCAGGCAGTCAGAGGACATAAAGGAAAAATTATTAAATGCGTTATCGGGCAATGGCGCATACAGGCGGTTTAAAGATACGTTAAATGCGCTCGGTATGGAAAAATTCTGGTACGCCTACCGTGACGAACGTATGCGCATATTTGCCGAAGATTGGTGCAGAAAGAATATTCTATGGCGATAAAGAATAATTCAAAGGAAATGTTAATGGTCGATGTAAGCCTGATTTGAAATTGGAGCTTATTTGACTTTGCGGCCGTATATAAAGAACAAGGCGGCTTTGGAAATTTCCAAAACCGCCTTGTTTTGTTCAACTGAAATCAGGTAAGATATCGCGTAAGCGTTACTTCGTCATGCCTTCCTGCACGGCGACAGCGACTGCGACCGTCGCACCGACCATGGGGTTGTTGCCCATGCCGATGAGGCCCATCATCTCGACGTGCGCGGGCACGGAGGAGGAACCTGCGAACTGCGCATCCGAGTGCATCCTGCCCATCGTATCCGTCATGCCGTAAGAGGAAGGGCCGGCTGCCATGTTGTCGGGGTGGAGCGTTCTGCCCGTGCCGCCGCCCGATGCCACGGAGAAGTACTTGACGCCGTTCTCGACGCACCACTTCTTGTAGGTGCCCGCAACGGGGTGCTGGAATCTCGTGGGATTGGTGGAGTTGCCCGTGATGGAGACGCCGACCTTTTCCAGCTTCATGACGGCGACGCCTTCGGGAACGTTGTCGACACCGTAGCACTTGACCTTGGCGCGGGGACCGTCCGAATAGGGGACTTCCTTGACGACCTTGACCGTCTCGGTGTTGTTGTCGAACTCCGTCTCGACATAGGTGAAGCCGTTGATGCGGGAGATGATGAACGCCGCGTCCTTGCCGAGGCCGTTCAGGATGACGCGAAGGGGCTTCTGACGCACTTTGTTCGCGTTCATGGCGATGGAGATGGCGCCTTCCGCCGCAGCGAAGGACTCGTGACCTGCAAGGAAGCAGAAGCAGTCCGTCTCTTCACTAAGGAGCATCTTGCCCAGATTCCCGTGGCCGAGGCCGACCTTGCGGTTTTCTGCGACAGAGCCGGGGATGCAGAACGCCTGCAGGCCGACGCCGATGGCGGCTGCCGCGTCCGCTGCCTTCGTGCAGCCCGACTTGATGGCGATCGCCGCGCCGACGGTGTACGCCCAGACGGCGTTCTCGAAGCAGATGGGCTGGGTGCCGCGCACGAGCTTATCGCAGTCTACGCCCTTGGAAAGGCAGATGTCTTTGCATTCTTCGACAGAATTGATCCCGTACTCCTTGAGTACGCCCATGATCTTGTCGATCCTTCTTTCATAACCTTCAAACAGAGCCATCTTGGTCCTCCTTATTCCTTACGAGGGTCGATGTACTTCACCGCGCCCTGTTCTTCGGCGAATCTGCCGTAGTGGCCCATCGCCTTCTTCCAAGCCTCGTTGGGCTCCATGCCCTTCTTGATGAAGTCGGTCATCTTGCCGAGGGCGACGAATTCATAGCCGATCACCTGATCGTCCTTGTCGAGAGCGAGGCGGGTGACGTAGCCTTCCGCCATCTCGAGGTATCTCACGCCCTTGAGCGCGGTACCGTACATGGTGCCGACCTGCGAACGGAGACCCTTACCGAGGTCTTCGAGTGCCGCGCCGACGACGAGGCCGCCTTCCGAGAAGGCCGACTGCGTACGGCCGTAGACGATCTGCAGGAACAGTTCGCGCATCGCGGTGTTGATGGCGTCGCAGACAAGGTCGGTGTTGAGCGCTTCGAGGATGGTCTTATGAGGCAGGATCTCTGCCGCCATTGCCGCCGAATGCGTCATGCCCGAGCAGCCGAGCGTTTCGACGAGCGCCTCCTGGATGACGCCTTCCTTGACGTTGAGCGTCAGCTTGCACGCGCCCTGCTGCGGGGCGCACCAGCCCACGCCGTGCGTAAAACCGCTGATGTCCGTGATCTGCTTTGCGCATACCCACTTGCCCTCTTCCGGAATGGGGGCGGGATCGTGCTTGGGTCCCTTGGCAACGCACATCATCTGTTCCACTTCGAGTGAATACTGCATATGATGTCCTCCAATATGATCTTTCATCCTGTCTCTTATACACA
>ENA-OZFX01000981-OZFX01000981.1-human-gut-metagenome-genome-assembly--contig:-NODE-981-length-13894-cov-18.986271_pt1 | contig 13894 bp, 10 predicted proteins | sample MGYA00244651_ERZ653648 | MGnify/ENA primary metagenome ERZ653648 (study PRJEB26926, sample SAMN06164910) | human gut metagenome | biome: ENVO:00009003; feature: ENVO:2100002; material: ENVO:00002003...
CGTAAGGAGTCGTCGGCAGCGTCAGATGTGTATAAGAGACAGTCTAATAACTTACCTGGATTATTTCATTACAAAGCAGCTACATATGGTGACGCAATAGGACTGACGATATTAATCGGTTCGTTGGTTGCTTTTGAAAAGAAGAAATTGCCTTGATATGACAGAAGAATATACGGAAAGGAAGAAAAAAGTTGGCAGAAAATAACGAAGGACAGGTTGCAGCAAAAAATGAACGAAAATATTATCTGGATAATATCCGTGTATTAATAATATTAGGACTGTTTGTTGCACATTCTTGTGAAATGTATCACCTGCAGGATGGATTCTATATTGAAGGTGCTAAATCTTTAATCCCTACAATAATATACAATTCACTAAGAAGCTGGTATATGGCGACTCTATTTTTAATAGCAGGATTAACCACTATGTATAGTCTAAAAAAAAGAACTATCAAGGAATATTATACTGAAAGATGTAAAAGACTGCTTATTCCATTTTTAGCAGGAATACTTTTATTGGTACCGGTCAGAAATATATAAACTATACAAACAGGTTCTTTAAGAAAATATCGAACAGTTCATTTGCAATTTATTTCATTCATATGACTGTATTGCTCCCTGTTGGGTATTTTGTAATTAAATACCTTAACTGTAACGTGTTTATTCAGATACTGATAACTATGAATATCTCCTTTATTGTTACGGTTTTACTGGTTGAAATATTCAAAAAAATACCTGGTGTCAGGTTTGCCCTGGGTTTGAAGTAATAAAGGAGACTACATAAAAATTGATAGAAATAAACATCAGACAAGAAAAAAGATTTACAGACTACCAGTCAAAAAAGGCTGATATGCTAAAAGCTGATATTCCCATAAAAAACAAGTTACTTATCAGAAAAACATTAAGACCACTTTTAAGGTGCATGTTGCGGATACAAAGAAAATTTAATCATTTTCATGTAGAATTGTTAAATGAAATAAAATACACCAACAAAGCTGTAATTTATGCAGTAACTCATATAGGAAAGTGGGATTTTGAAATTATTAATGAGCAGATAGCAAAACCGTTTTACATTTTGGCGGCAGATTTTATAAACATAAATAAAGGTTTTAACGGCTTGTTTATGAAATTAAACGGTGTTGTTTACGTTAATGAAAAAAGTAATATAGACAGGCATAATACTAAAGAAATAATGATACGACTGCTAAAAGCCGGAAATTCTATGATGATTTTTCCGGAAGGGACATGGAACTTTTCAGAAAACGAACTCATATATGATATTCCTTATGGTACAGCTTCAATTTCGATTGAAACCAATACTCCGATTATCCCGATAGCTATTGAACAGTATGAAAACAGATTTGTAATCAATACCGGAGAAAAAATTATGCCTGATAATTCTATTCCTGATCTTACACAAAAGATACGGGATACTCTGGCAAGCCTTAAATGGGAAATCTGGTATAAACAAGGAATATGCAAACGTAATAAATTAGATGATGATTATTGGAATGGATTTGTTCAACAACGTGTTATGGAATGGGCAGGTTATTCAATGGATGAACAGATAATCAACACTTTTGTTCCAAAAGAAAAAAGAACACATTTAGAATTGTATGAAAAATTTGGGTTCGATAAAATACCACTAAGATACAGGAATATTCAATTCAATAAATTATTTAAGGAGAAATACAATGATGAACGCAGATGAAATGACCGGGTATCCATCAATAGATAAGCCTTGGTTAAAATATTACTCTAAAGAATTTATCAATAAACCGTTGAAAAAATGTACAGTATATCAAAATGTATATACTAGCAATTCTGAACATATGTCAGATATTGCACTGATTTACTTTAATAACAAAATATCCTACAGAACTTTATTTAGAGAAGTGGACAGGTCTGCATACTCATTAAAGTGTATGGGAATCCAAAGCGGAGATATTATTTCTCTTTGCACAGCAGGAACTCCTGAATCCATATACCTTCTTTTAGCAGCTAATAAGTTAGGGGCTGTATGTAACTTTGTAAATCCATTTTTTACAGAAGAACAATTATTATCGAGAATTAACGAGACACATAGTAAAGCTTTGTTTGTATTGGACAGTTTTTATAAACAGATTCAACCTGTTATTAATAAGCTTAATATTGGAAAAATAATTATAATTCCCGCTCTTAATTCAGCTTCAATATTAATCAGAAGTCTTAATAAGCTAAAAAACAATACTCATATTAAGTATTCAGATAAGTTGGTAAGCTGGCAATCGTTTGTTGATAAAAAAGTAAAAGTTGAACCTACAACTGTAGCAGATTATGTCCCAAACCATGATGCAATTATGGTGTATTCATCCGGAAGCACCGGTGCATCTAAAGGTATTGTGCTTACAAACGATGGGATAAATGCAACAATTCAAAATTATGACTATGGTTATGACTATTTAAGAGGTGACATATTCTTACAAATGGTTCCTGTATGGTTTTCTACAGGAATTGTGTTAAGTACAATTATGCCGTTACAAAAAGGAGTAACTGTTATATTAGAACCAAGATTTAATGTTGAAGCATTTATAAGTATTTTGAGAAAATATCATGTTGCATTAACATTAGTCCCGACAAGCATATGGGTTAGTTTTATAACTTATCATTTAGCTCATAAATTGGATTTATCAGCTATGAAATATCCTATTACCGGAGGTGAACAGATTCTTTCAGATACAGAAGATGAAATCAATGCATTTCTAAAGGCTAGAGGATGTCAATACCCATTATTAAAAGGATATGGCATGTGTGAGTTAGGTTCAACCCTTACGACGACTTCAAGATTACATTCAAAAAAGAATAGTGTCGGTTATCCTATACTTGGAAAAGCAATAGTATCTGCTTTTGACATAGAAACCAATTCAGAATTGAAATATGGAGAGAGAGGAGAAATTCGTGCAATTACCCCTGCACATATGAAAGGTTATTTTAATAACGAGGAAGCAACATCCGAGTTTTTCAAGGAAGACTCCAAAGGTCAGATATGGGCATGTACAGGTGATATAGGATATGTTGATGAAGAAGGATATATGTTTATTCTGGGTCGTTCCACAGATAGTTATAAATCGGATAGTGGAAGAGTAATTTATCTGTTTGATGCCGAACAGGTAATTTTAAAGGATAAAAACATCAGTTTATGCAAAGTCATCGATACTACATATAAATCAAAAAAAGTATCTGCAGCACATATCATTCTGAAAAGTGACGAAAACGTTAATGAGGTTATTAAAAGACTATATTTAAACTGCACTGAATCATTGCCGGCAGATGAAGTCCCACAGTTGTGGAAAATCCGAAAAACTATGCCTGTACATAAAAGTGGAAAAAGAGATGTAGAGGCTTTGAAAAACGAATGTTCAGGGTATTATGATTCAGAAGGAAATATTATTGAAAACATCAGGTAAAAATTATGGATACAAAAGAACCCCATTTATTCGTTCCATTTAAGAAAGTGGAAACGTGGTCTCTGACAGCTAAAAAGGATTATTATGAGAATCTTAGAAATATATGTATAAAAAGAAAAAACATTCTACCGGTTCAAGTAAGTTTGTTGCTTTTATAGCACCATTATTTCGTAATTTTCCAATAGAAATAAGAGGAGTCGAGAACCTGATAGATACAAATGTTTTGTTTTCAGGTAATCATTCAAATTCTCACGATGTTTTCATTATCAAAGAAGTTTTCGGAAATTAAAGAGAAATATTTCTCCTTTGGTAGCTTATGACGGATTAAATTCATTATCACGGACATTCTTTTTTATGAGTGACGGTACGTTTATCGACAGAGCGGACAAAAAGTCTATCGAAAACGGATTAATTGATTTTTGCAGCAAAATACTAAAAGGCAGCGATGGCTTCATGTTTGGAGAATCGACGTGGAACCTGCATCCTCTGTTGCCAATGCAAAAACTAAAAGCCGGCATTACTTTAGTCAGCTTAATTACAGAAAAACCAATTATCCCTGTAATATTTGAATATGTGGAGTCAGCACAAATTTGTAAAAAAGAAAGCAGTCTATATGATAAGTGTATTATACAATTCGGTACACCGTATTATGTGACTACTGATAAAAATATATTTGGGCAGACATATAAGCAGCAAATAATAATGGAAAATATGCGAAGAAAATTATGGGATGAACTGGGAATACGTAAAGATTCCTTTGAAAATATTAATAAAGAACTGTATTTGAATCATTTATATTTAAAAAAGTTCAAGGCAACAGGTTTTAAATATAACAGTGAACTTGAAACCCAATTTTTACTTAACAAGGAGAACGAATATGTCATTAATCAAAACGGGGAATTCGTTCCGGGAATTTTGCAAAGATGATTTTATTTGAAATAAAGGTAGCACATGTATGAAACATAATTTATTTATAAGCAAATTAAATGAAAAAGATGTAAATCATTTTACAACGGATGTTGGTCTGTTTTTGCGGAGAAAATCGCATAAACTCTTTAGAAAATTATGTAATTTCTTTACACATACTAAAGTGATTTATACCGAAAAATGTAACTATGACACGGATGAAGAATATTACGGAACTTTAAATGACGGCTATATTTCCGTTTCGGATTATCCCATATCACATAATAAAAATAATGTTATTGTAGAAAGATATCCACAACTAAAAAAGAATGAAAGTTATATTTTTGTCGGTAATCATACATGTCCTGAAGATATAGAAATAATGCTTAATGTAATTGACAGAAATTCCTATCTGATACTAGGGTCAGTTGAATCACTTAAATATAATCCAGAGGTATATCTGTCATGGCTAAACGGAATGATTGTATTTGATATTCTTGATAAAACAGAAAGAAGTGAACTGCTCCAAAAAATGAAAAGGGTATTAAAAACACAAAGTATTTTAATTTATCCTGAGGGTTCCCACAATTACAATCCTAATAAACTTATTAATAATTTGTATGACGGATCTGTTAATCTGGCATTAGAGACAGGAAAAGGTATCGTTCCAATAATACTGATAAAAGATGATACCGAAAATATAGCTTATGTTGATGTCGGCAACCCAATTTACATAACGAAACCACCTGCTATCAGCAAAAAATTCATTAAGGATATGAGCCTGTTTCTTAGAGATAAAATGGCAACATCCGTTTGGTATTTAATATCAAGACATATCAAAACAATTAACCGTAAAGAACATCTGGATATCGGTGCAATGTTTATAGAACGTTACCTTGCAGATACATTTAAAAAATTAGATTGGAAGCATGATGTTTTTGATGCGGAATATCTGACCAAAAAGACAAAAGAAGAAAGAGAATATGAGGATGTAAATAAAAGCCTCAGCAGATTAATACTAAATGAACATAACAACCAGATTTATCGTGAAAATATCCTTAAGAGTATGGACATTGGCAAATATGACGTTGTTTGGAATATGAGAAGAAAATTTGTAGAAAAAATAAAAGGCTTTGATTGGCAATGAAAAAAATAGAATATCAGTTGTTGAATACCTGCAAGTTGACCAAATATATATTGGATGTCAGCAACAGAAAACAATTGCAGAGAATAACGATAGTCGTATGTCAATACTTGCACTTGTATGGTTATGGAAAAGAAAGTATTTTGGAACATTGTTATGCGGTCTTGTTACTGAAATTGCAAATTTATTTTGGACTATGTATATAGATATCGATACGAACGGTGATTTTACTACATATGCAGGATTTGGTATCACGGCATTATTGATAACAAGAATTGTTATTCCAGTTTTGCTTGCAGTATTGTTGATAGTATATATGAAAGTAAACAATTTGTCATTAAGGTATTATATTTATAAGATACAAAATCTAAAGTACAGGATTAATGATGCAAGTGTAATTCACATAAAGGAAAAGCAGGTTGAATATTTTAGTCATACTGTATATACAAAAGATAGAAGTAAATGTTTGCCGCTTGCTGATGGTGCGGGATAAAAAAGGGCACGGATTTGTTCCGCGCCCTTTACTTTTAGTTTTATTTTATAAATTCCATTCCCAGTTTCTTACAATTTCAAGGTCTTCTCCGTATTCAGAGATATGAGCCTTGTGCTCAACGAGGATGTCATTCATCTTCTGAGTGAGGAATGAACCTCTGTTGCCAAGCTGTGGAAGATATTTAAGTGCTGACTTAACAAGGTCGAAACGGTCAATCTTGTTCTGCACACGCATATCAAACGGAGTAGTAATAGTACCTTCTTCATGGTATCCGTATACATGGATGTTATGGTTAGCTCTTCCGTAAGTAAGCTCATGTACAAGTGTAGGATAACCGTGGAATGCGAAGATAACCGGCTTATCCTTGGTAAACAGAGCGTTGAAATCAGCATCTGTAAGTCCGTGAGGATGTCTCTCATGTGACTCAAGTTTCATAAGGTCAACTACGTTGACAAATCTGATCTTAAGCTCCGGAATGTTCTCACGAAGGATTGTTGTAGCAGCAAGTGCCTCAAGTGTAGGAGTATCGCCGCAGCAAGCCATTACGATATCCGGCTCTTCGCCCTGGTCGTTGCTTGCCCATTCCCAGATACTTACACCCTGTGTACAATGCTTAACGGCCTGCTCCATTGTAAGCCACTGATGGCTAGGATGCTTTGATGCAACGATTACGTTGACATAGTTTTTGCTCTTGATGCAGTGGTCAAAGCATGAGAGGAGGCAGTTTGCATCAGGTGGGAGATACATACGTACAACATCTGCTTTTTTGTTAGCGATGTGGTCAAGGAATCCCGGATCCTGATGTGTAAATCCGTTGTGATCCTGCTGCCATACATTGGATGCAAGGATAAGGTTGAGGGATGCAATTTTCTGTCTCCAAGGAAGTGAATTACATACCTTAAGCCATTTAGCATGCTGTGCTGCCATTGAATCAACAACTCTGATGAATGCTTCGTAGCTTGCGAAGAAACCGTGACGTCCGGTAAGAAGGTAACCTTCAAGCCATCCCTCGCACATATGCTCGCTGAGGTATGAATCCATGATTCGTCCGTCTTTTGCAAGGCAGTCATCAGTAGGTATAATCTCTGCATTGAAGTCTCTGTTGGTAGCTTCAAATGCTTTGTAAAGTCTGTTTGACATAGACTCATCCGGTCCGAAGATACGGAAGTTCTTGGACTCTTCATTAAGTCTGAATACGTCTCTGACATATCCGCCGAGTTCAAGCATATCCTGCGCGATAGTCTCACCAGGTTTCTTAACTTCAACAGCGTACTTGGTGAAGTCAGGAAGTCTTAAGTCGCGTAAAAGCTTACCGCCGTTAGCATGCGGGTTGGAGCTGATACGTGCATCTCCTTCAGGGCAGAGTGCGCGCAGTTCAGGGATAAGTCTGTAATTTTCATCAAAAAGTTCTTCCGGTTTGTAGCTGAGTAACCAGTTCTTGAGAAGTTCAAGGTGCTCAGGCTTGTCCATCATGATAGGTACCTGATGTGCACGGAAGCTGCCTTCGATCTGGAGTCCGTCAACAACCTTAGGACCTGTCCATCCCTTAGGTGTACGAAGTACGATCATAGGCCAGAACGGACGCTCTTCACATCCTTCTTCTCTTGCCTTACGCTGAATTTCCTTAATCTCTTCGATAACGGTGTTAAGTGTCTCAGCCATAAGTCTGTGCATTGTCATAGGATCATCGCCCTCAACAAAATACGGCTTCCATCCGCATCCGTGGAAGAAACTCTCAACCTCGTCATGTGAGATACGTGCAAAAACAGTAGGGTTGTTAATCTTATATCCGTTAAGATGAAGGATTGGAAGTACCGCACCGTCAGTAACCGGATTAAGGAACTTATTTGAATGCCATGCTGTGGCGAGAGGACCTGTTTCAGCCTCGCCGTCTCCGACGATACATGCTGTGATAAGATCCGGATTATCGAAAACGGAACCAAAAGCATGTGCAATTGAATATCCAAGTTCACCGCCCTCGTTAATTGAACCCGGTGTTTCCGGTGCAACGTGGCTTGAGATACCGCCAGGGAATGAGAACTGCTTGCAAAGTTTCTTCATTCCTTCATAATCCTGACTTACATTCGGATAAACTTCACTGTAGCTTCCTTCAAGATATGAGTTTGCCACGAAAAAGTTTCCGCCATGTCCCGGACCTGAGATAAGAATCATATCGAGGTCATATCTTTTAATAACACGGTTAAGGTGTGTATATACGAAGTTCTGACCCGGAACTGTTCCCCAGTGTCCTACGATTTTTTTCTTAACCTGCTCTCTTGTAAGAGGCTCTCTTAAAAGAGGATTGTCAAGCATGTAGAGCTGTGCTGCCGACAAATAGTTCGCTGCACGCCAGTATGCGTTCATTTTCTCAAGATATTCATCTGTGAGCTCATGTTTTTCAATGCAATCTTTTGATGCCATAAAAACTCCTTTCCTATATAACACTGCCATTGTCAACGGGCAGTAAAAAATGTAAATTCAAGCATCCGGACAATTTGCCGGAAACTATACCGCCAAATATTATATCAAATCTGCCATGAATAGACAAACAACATGTTCCAAAAAAAATACACATCTTATACATATATTTTTAGAGGTACAGGGAAAGATTCCGCGCGGATATACCCGTGAACATGAGAAGATTAGCGTCGCGTGAATTATATTAACCCCTCAAACCGCCCTCATAGCTCCACCCGGCCAACGAATACATATCCCACGACATAAGCCCACTGCGGCTGTCTGCACACGCCGGTGCTTAATCCGCCAAAGGCGGATTTTAGCATCCGTTGTGCGTGCAGCCAAGCGAAAGCGTGCCGTCAGGGGGCTTATGCGGGGGGGAGTCAATGTCCAAAAAACAATATACTACATGTGCAATTATTACTATGTCTATAAATGCCATGCATGGAGTAAAATAAAATTATCTATATGTGACATAGGAGAAGGAGATTACGGGTATGGACGAGAATTTACAGGAAAATAAAGAACTAAATACAGAAAACATACCGGAGGATATAGTAATAGGAATTGCGGAGGAGACAAAAGAGACTGCCGGTAAGAAACCTAAAGTAAAAAGAGAGAAGAAAGCTAAGCCACCTAAGGCACCTAAAGAGCCGAAACTTAAGAAACATAAGAAGAAAGCGGAATCCCCGATGGAAGAAGTGCAACCGGAGACAGAACAGCCGGAAACTGAAGATGCGCAAACAGAACAGCCGGAAACTGAAGATGTGCAGGCAGAGGAAACCGCCGCAGAAGTGACGGAACAGCCACAGGCAGCTGCAACAGAAGTGCCGGAACAGCCACAGGCAGCCGGACCTAAGAAACATGGATTTAAAGCACTGGTTAAGAAGTTTGCCAAAACCGCATTTACGGGGCAGGATAAGAGCAGACCGTTTACCAAGCAGATTAAGTTCAGACTTGTTGTATCATTTATAATTCCGGTAATATTCCTTGTGCTTCTGGGAATCATATCATATAGCACAGCTAAGACCACTATAGTCAAGAACTATGAGTCAACTGCAGAGAATACGATTGACAGCAGTGCAAGTTACATTAATCTCATAATGTCGGATACGGTAAGCCGTGCCAATCAGCTTGTAGTTGACAATAATGTTGCTTATTACTATATGAATTATAATGAGAAGGATGCAGCAAGTTTTGCTGATTACTTTAATAATATATCATCGGTTATGAATACACTCACCCAGAGCGCTGTAGGCGTTAAGGATGCGATGCTTATAGGAAAGCTTGGCAAGCCGATAATGACAATCCAGAATACGGGAGGCGGTTCGCTCTCATATGAAGATTTTCTTGCATCAGATGAAGGCAAATTCTGGAGTGAGAATGAGTATGCAACCAAAGGATGGTATGGTGAACATAAATATATTGATGGTGCGATGTCACTCAAGTCGGGAGATTATGCGGCTTATTTTATAAGAAGATTCTCGGACGGAGAAGGATTTGCTGTTTTTGACCTTAAAGCATCGGAAGTTAAGAATTCACTTGATGCAGCGGTTGTAAGCGATAATACATTTGCAGCATTTGTTACAGCGGACGGAAGAGAGACGATTGCTTCCAGAAAAGATAATGTTGACAGCGTTTTTGCGGGAGAAGAATTCTGGGAAAAAGCAGTTAACGGCGAAGATGAAAAGGGCAGCGAATACGTTAAGTTTGACGGAAAGAAGCAGCTCTTTGTATATTCCAAGGTGGGAGACACGGGCGCTATGGTATGCTGTGTAATACCTGAGTCCGATATACTTAAGTCGGTAACACTTATCAAGATACTTACATTTGCTTTTGTCATAATCGGAACTATAGCGGCAATGCTTATCGGATTATACACAGCAGGCGGAATTGTTAAAGCTACCAGGGAATTTTCCAAGTCATTCCGTAAAGTTGCAAGCGGTGACCTGACAGCCAAACTTAAATTAAAGCGTCAGGATGAATTTGGTGTTATGGCTGATGACACGAATGAAATGATCGGCAAGATACGTGGACTGGTTACCGATGTTGCGGGATTCGGACGTAATGTATCTGATGCGGCAGGAGAACTTTCTGATGCGGCAGCATATATCAATGATTCTATTAAGAATGTTTCGGTTGCAATGTCCGATATGGATGCCGGAATCGTGTCACAGGTAGAAGATACGGATAACGGATATCATCAGATGGAGGCATTTGCGGAAAGCATTAATGCCATAACCAATAAAGCAGAAGTTATCGGCAATGTCGCCAAATCAACGAAAACAATTGTTGAAGAAGGAACAACGGTTGTTGCTGATTTGAAAGTACAGTCACTTTCAACAGCTGAGCTTACAGGAACGATCATTACGGATATCCGTGAATTGCAAAGCAAGTCAGCTGATATCGGAAGTGTTATTGAGACAATTAACGGAATTGCAAAACAGACTAACATGCTTTCACTCAATGCTTCTATTGAAGCAGCAAGAGCAGGAGCAGCAGGAAGAGGATTTGCGGTTGTAGCCGATGAAATAAGAAAGCTTGCTGATCAGTCTGTTGCAGCAGTCAAAGATATAGAGAGTATCATTAAGAACATCCAGAACCAGACTATCAAGACAGCGGAATCTGCCGGTAACGCCGGGGAAATGCTTAAGAGCCAGTCTAAGGCACTTAACGGAACAGTTGATATGTTTGGCAGAATAGGTACACAGTTCGATGAACTTTTGGGTGAGATAACCGAAATTCTCACAGGCATGCGTTCAATTGCCGAAAGCAAGGATAATGTGCTTGATACCATTAAGAATATCGCTGCTGTTACCGAAGAGACGAGCGCATCCACGACTACGGTCAAGGATACGGTCCAGGCAGAAGTAAGTGCGGTTGAGGCGTTAAGTATCAGAGCGGAGGAACTTACAGAGAAAGCCAAAGAACTTGAAAATGCAATTCAGGCATTTACAACCTAGCAGAATATAGTTATACATAAGATATCGGGAATGCAGTCAGTTATATTTATGCATTCCCGATTTGTGTTTTATCTGTGTTTTCAATAGAAATATGTTGACAGCATATAGCGGTGGTGGTATATTACACTTGTTAGGTGTACTAGTTGAAATAGTACAGTGATAAAAAGCGATAAATATGGGAGAAAAAGATGAATAATGTTTTAGAATATTTGGAACGCTCATATGAGAAGTTCCCTGATAAAACAGCGGCCATAGACGAGAAAACCCGATGTACATACAGCGAGCTTTACTTCAGGGCAAGACAGATTGGTACATATTTTGCAGGAGAGGTAGCACCGCGTAACCCGATTGTGGTATTTGCGGAAAAGAGCGTTGATGTGCTTCAGGTATTTATGGGAAGTGTGTATGCGGGATGTTTTTATGTGTTAATTGACCCGTCATTCCCAATACAGAGAATACAGCAGATACTTGGTGTATTGTCTCCGTCGATAGTTGTCACTACGCAGGAACATAAGGACAAACTTGATGAATCCGGATATGCAGGCAGAACAATTATGATGGCTGATATTCCGTCTGATTTGAATGAAGAGATACTTGAATCAATAAGAAAGCAGAGCATAGATACCGATCCGTTATACGGTATTTTTACATCGGGTTCGACAGGTGTGCCTAAGGGCGTTGTTATCTGCCACCGCTCTGTTATTGATTTTATAGATAATTTTACGGAAATATTCGGTATTACGGATAAGGATGTAATGGGTAACCAGGCACCGTTTGATTTTGACGTGTCGGTTAAGGATATCTATTCGTGCCTTAAGACCGGAGCAACGCTTGTAATCATACCGAAAGCATATTTTATGTTCCCTAATAATGTTGTCGATATGCTTGACAATAACGGGGTAACGACACTTGTGTGGGCTGTATCGGCACTTTGCCTGCTTAACAGACTTCACGGACTTAAATATAAAGTTCCGTCGGCAATTAATAAAATTATGTTCAGTGGCGAGATGATGCCGATAAAACAGCTTAATGCATGGAGAAATTATTATCCTGATGCAATGTTTGTCAATCTTTACGGACCGACGGAAATTACATGTAACTGCACATACCACATCCTTGACAGAGAATATTCGGATGATGACAAGCTTCCGATGGGTAAGGCATTTCCTAATGAGAGAGTGTTCCTTCTTGATGAGGATGATAATCTTATAACACAGGCAGGAGCTTCCGGTGAAGTATGTGTTGCGGGAACGGCACTTGCGTTAGGTTACTATAACAATCCGGAGATGACGGATAAGGCATTCGTACAGAACCCGCTTAACAAATGTTATCCGGAGATAATATACAGAACCGGAGATCTGGCTTCATATGGTGAAGACGGGCTTATGTATTTTGCGGGACGTAAGGATTTCCAGATTAAGCATATGGGACACAGAATAGAACTTGAAGAGATAGATTCTGCAATCAACGCCGTATGCGGAGTGGAGAGAGCATGTACGTTCTTCGATGATGTCAAGAACAAAATAGTAACGTTCTATGTCGGAAATGTAGAGCGTAAGGATATAATTGACGAACTTAAGACCAAGGTTCCGGAATTTATGGTGCCGAATGTATTTATGCAGGTCGAAGAGATGCCGCTTACCAAGAACGGTAAGCTTGACAGGGCATTCCTTAAGGAACAGTACAGAGCGGGAGGCAGACATGGAGCTTAATATTATTAAAGAAGCAAGAGACAAATTCGGTTCGCCGCTTTATATTTTTGACCTGGATAAGCTTAAAGAGCGCGTTATGATGATTAAGGAGCGCGTAAAGAGTGCGCAGTGCTGTTATGCAATGAAAGCAAACCCGTTTCTTATTAAGCCGATGAATGAATACGTCGACAAATATGAAGTGTGCTCTCCGGGAGAATATGAAATCTGCCACAGAATGGGAATAGATCCAAAGAAAATAGTGGTGTCGGGAGTCAATAAGACACATGAGTCCATGGACAGAATCATGAAGCTTTCCGGAGGAAAGGGTATTTTTACCATTGAATCTGAGGAACATTATGATATACTTTCAAAGGTATGTGCCGAACAGCAGACCGATATTAAAGTTATCATAAGGCTCTCAAGCGGCAACCAGTTCGGTGTTGACAAGGATATGTTTGAACATATCGCATCTGAGATTGCGGATGACAAACACCTTGAGTTATACGGACTTCATTATTATTCAGGTACGCAGAAGAAGCTCTCCAAAGTGGAAAAGGAACTTGCCATGCTTGATGAATATGCCGGAGAACTGAAGGACAAATACGGATTTGAACTTAAAGAACTCGAGTACGGACCGGGACTTCCGGTTACTTATTTCGAGAGCGATAAGCCTGTGGACGAGGCCGGTGAGCTTGATGAATTGGCGGATTTGCTTGACAAAATAGTGAACTTCCGTCATATTACTATAGAGATGGGCAGATACATTGCTACATGCTGCGGATACTATATTACATC
>ENA-OZFX01001014-OZFX01001014.1-human-gut-metagenome-genome-assembly--contig:-NODE-1014-length-13504-cov-7.832776_pt1 | contig 13504 bp, 9 predicted proteins | sample MGYA00244651_ERZ653648 | MGnify/ENA primary metagenome ERZ653648 (study PRJEB26926, sample SAMN06164910) | human gut metagenome | biome: ENVO:00009003; feature: ENVO:2100002; material: ENVO:00002003...
ACGAGATTTCTGCCTGTCTCGTGGGCTCGGAGATGTGTATAAGAGACAGCCTCAACAGTCACCTCACAGCGGCGCTCGGCAAGGTCAGTCACAGCAGGCGTGACCTTGACGGGCACAGCGCCGTTTTCGGCAAGGGCAAAGTGTGCAGCGGGCACAACATGCAGCGTTACATCGCGGTAAATGCCGCCGTAGAAGGTGAAGTCGGCCTTCTGGGGGTAGACGGTGTCGTTGTCGCTGTTGTCAACAGAAACAATCAACTCATTTGTACCATCGTGCAGGGCATCGGTGATGTCCACACGGAAGGTGGAGTAGCCGCCCTTGTGCTCGGCCACTTTCTCCCCGTTCAGGCTGACAACTGCAGTCATAGCTACGCCGTCAAACTGCAAAACCGCGCGGTCGCCATCGGACAGCTCCGGTTTCTCCAGGTTACGGGTGTAGCTGCAGGTGCCGCGGTAGTAGTCGTTGCCGCCGTCCTGACCGTCTACAGCGTTCCAAGTGTGGGGAAGGGTGACCGGCTCGTCATGACCTTCCTTGGTAAAAGTCCAACCGGTGTTCAACAGAATTGCTTTGCTCATAGAATGACTCCTTATGGGTGGTTTTAACTTCAAAGAACCGAAAAGGCTGCAAACCCTTTCGGCTTTGGTTAATGGGCTTACTGAAGCTGTTTTTTATAGAACTCAGACTGCGCAGCAGCCTTTTTCTCGGCAATGCGCTTTTGGACGTTGACCATTTCCTCCTTGGTCAGCGGGCATTTGCGCATGGCAACCAGCGTAATGACCCAGCCGATGAGGGGCAGGCCGAACTTTAGGCTCAGCGTCATCCAGAAAATCGCGCTTGTGCAAGGGTCGGTGGGCTGAGGCATCGTGGTGGTGTAGCCCAGCAGTGCAACAGCGCCGGTAGCAATTACAGCGGCAAAGGAGGTGATGAGCTTATCGACCAGGCTGTAGGTGCCGGAGACAACAGCAGGAACATAACGCCCGCTGCGGTCCAGCTCAAAGTCAATGGCATCCGCCATATACGAGGTGTTGGAGGTGGTGATGCACATATTGGAACCGTTCTGCAAAAGGGTCAGCACCACATAGAGAATCATGGAGGGGCTGCCCATAACGCCGATCTGCGTGGGGTCGCCAAAGATAAAGAACAGAACCAGCGCGGCGGTGATGGTCATACTGACATAGGTCCAAGTGACGATGCCGTTTTTGCTACCATGCTTGCCGACATACTTGGCACCGAACGCCGCAAAGAAGATGGAGGGAACCATGCTGATGACGGTCAGAATGGTGGCCAGACCCATATTGCCGATCAAAATACCGTTGAACAGCGTGTTGATGATGGCTTGGCTGGCCACCTGCTGTGCCAGCTTGTCAGAAGCGTTGGAGGCAATATAGCACTGCAAGGGTTTGTTGTGCTTGAGAACCTCGACAATGTCGGACATTTTCAGCGGTTCGGACTTTTTGGTGCCGACAAAGGTTTCCGGCTTATCGTAGGCAGAAACGCCCAGACAGACCAAAGCGGTGCCGATACCCGCGGCAAGCAGTGTCATATTGCAGGCAGCGGACAGGAAGGCCTGGTTGTAGGTGCCGCCGCATTTGGGCAGCAGCACAACATTGAAAATCATCGACATTGCCATCGGCACCAGGTAGTTGAAGGCGGTTGTCCATACGCCGATGGTCGGGCGCTGGCGCGGATCATTCGTCATGATGGCGGGGATGGTCTGCGCAGTCATGTTGGTGATGGTGTAGCCGATGATGTAGACAATGTACAGCAGGGCAAACACCGGCAGGCCCAGACCCTTGGACGAGAAGCCGGTGAACATTCCGTAGAGGGCGAGTGCCTCAATCAGATAGCCGGCAACCAGCAAAATGCGCAGCTTGCCGAACTTGGTGTTGACGCGGTCATACACAAAGGCGAGCAGGGGATCGGTGATGCCGTCCAGAATACGGGAGCAGGTCAGAATAATGCCAACGGCAGCGGTCGTGATGCCGTAGCCGATGCTGGCGGAATAACTCGCCATGCCGATGAGGGAATAGACGCTCATACCGACAAGACCGTTGCAGGCATAGCAGATGATTTGCCATAATTTGGCGCGGCGGTATTGTACGCCGTCAACTTCTGAAGCAGTGGGTTTCTTTTTGAACATTTTGTTTTCCTCCTAAAAATTCCGCAGTGATTTTTCTCACTGACACCACTATACCAGAAGCAAAACGGCAGCAGGGGATAAAAATCAGCAGATGAGAAACAAAAATTCACGCATTATTTCAAATAACACGGAATATTGTCCTGCTTTGCTAAATAATGCCCTCGCGGCTTGCGCTTGTTATGTTATGATACAGGTACAGAAGTTTCTTGATTTGCTTTAGACAGCACAGGTAAGGAGAAAATTATGCAGAAATTTGAAAAAGGTTTCTTTGTCGGCGCGGCCACTGCCGCCCATCAGGTCGAGGGTAACAATATCCATTCCGACTACTGGGCGCAGGAACAGCTGCCCCACACCAGCTTTACCGAGCCGAGCGGCATTGCCTGCGACCATTATAATAAGTATGAGGAGGACATTAAACTGCTGGCCGATGCGGGCCTGAACGCCTACCGCTTCTCCATCGAGTGGGCGCGCATCGAGCCGGAGGAGGGCAAGTTTGACCCTGCCGAGATCGAGCATTACCGCAAGGTCATTGCCTGCTGCAAGGCGCACGGTGTGGAACCCGTTGTGACGCTGCTGCATTTCACCAGCCCCAAATGGCTGATTGCCAAGGGCGGCTGGGAGGCTGAAAGCACGGTCGAATATTTCAAGCGCTATGTCAGCTATGTGATGGAGCAGTTGGGCAGTGAGCTTCACATCGTCTGCACCATCAATGAGGCGAATATGGGTCTGCAGCTGGCGGCTATCTCCAAGCGGTTCCGCCTGATGGCAGAGCAGGCCGCCAAGGCTGCTGCCAATGCAGGCAAATCCGCCGAGGGCAGCGTGCAGGTGGGCATGAACTTCCAGAAGATGATGGAGAATATGAAGTACGCTGCCGCTGAAAACGCCGCCGTGTTCGGTACGCCGCAGCCGAAAATTTTCGTCAGCGAGCGCACGCCGGAGGGCGATCTGCTGGTTCTACGCGCTCACGCCGCCGCGCGGGAGGCCATCAAGACAATCTGTCCTGAGGTTAAGGTCGGTCTGACCCTCTCGCTGCATGACCTGCAGGCCCAGCCGGGCGGTGAAGCCTTTGCCGCCGCTGCGTGGGAGGAAGAGTTCACCCACTATCTTCCTTATATTAAGGAGGATGACTTCCTCGGCGTGCAGAACTACACTCGCACGCTGTACGGTGCGCATGGGCAGTTGCCCGCACCGCAGGGGGCCGAGCTGACCCAGATGGACTACGAGTTTTATCCGCAGGCACTGGAAAATGTAATCCGCAAGGTGGCGCAGGATTTCCACGGTGATCTGATCGTGACCGAAAACGGCATTGCCACCGCCGATGATACCCGCCGCGTGGCGTTTATCGAGGCCGCATTGGCTGGTGTGCAAAACTGCATCGCTGATGGTATTCCGGTCAAGGGATACTTCCACTGGAGCCTGATGGATAACTTTGAGTGGCAGAAGGGCTATGCTATGAACTTTGGCCTGATTGCCGTAAACCGCGAAACGATGGGGCGCACCCCGAAGCCCAGCCTTGCGGCGCTGGGCGGATACGCCAACGCATAAAAATATCAGTGGTTGTCTGTACGGCAGCCACTTTTTTTGGTATACTGGTATAAAATGAAGGTGGTTCGATGGATGTTTTTCAAAATATGGAGCTGTTTTCTGAGCTGATCCAGTGCGGCGGCAACATTTATACATGGTGCTATAATGCCGATGGCAGTCTGCTGCAGAGCAACTGCCCGGAAGCGGGGTTCCTTTCCGGCGCATTTGAGATATTCGGCTGCAAGAAAAAAATGCTGGACTACGGCAGCCGGCACACAACGCCGGTCACGCTCGGCACGGCCATTGGAATGACATGGGCAGCTGCCTTTGAAAAGGACGGCAGTGTGCTGAAACGCGCCTGGGTCATCGGGCCGGTGTTTTATCAGGATGTTTCGCTGCGCGGGATTGAGCAGGGGCTGCAATACTATAACCGTCTGGAAACGAGCGTGGCATGGACCATGCAGCTGTACGAGGTGTTGAAAACCGTCCCTGTGCTGCAATGCACGGTCTTGCACCGCTACGCGCTGATGATGCACTATTGTCTGACCGGCAACCACCTTGCGATCAGTGACATCAACAGCGAGTTTTTGGCGCAGGTGCGCAATACAGTGCAGCAGCCCGCTCACGATCGCCACAAGGTCTGGATGGCAGAGCAGGGACTTCTGCAGATGGTGCGCACCGGTGACTTGAACTACAGGCAGGCCCTTTCCGCCAGTATGGGAATCAGCGCGGGTGTGCCGGTGCGCAGCGATGACGCTTTGCGCCAGAGCAAGACCAGCATCATCGTGTTTACCTCGCTGGTATGCCGTGCCGCCATCGAGGGCGGGCTTTCGCCGGAGGAAGCCTACGCGCTGGGGGACAGCTACATCCAATCCGCTGAAAATGCAAAAACATTGGAAGATCTTGAACCGCTCGGCCTTATGATGTATGACGACTTTGTCCGGCGCGTGCATAAATGCCGCACCAACCCGCATCTCAGCCAGCAGGTGCAAAAGTGCGTGGACTATATTGAGATGAATCTCGATAAAAAAATACGCGCTGCAGATATTGCAGCGCTGGTGGGCTATACGGAATATTATATGACCCACAAATTCAAGGAAGAGACGGGCTTGAGCGTGACAGATTACATAAAATTTGCCAAGATTGAGCGCGCCAAGGTTTTGCTGAAAAGCACCAACCAGACCGTGCAGGACATTGCTGCTGCACTTTCTTTTAGCACACGCAACTATTTCAGCCGGATTTTTCAGGAGGTCACTGGCCAAACCCCAATGGAGTACCGTGAAAAGTAAAGGCAATACCGCATAATTCTAAGTGCCGATACGGCGAGCGAGGTGCGGCAGCCGCCGAAGCGGTGCTTAAGCCGCAAGGCGGGAATTGTGCGGTGTTGCCTAAATACTTATTAAAAAACCTCTGCCAGGCAAACATCCAGTCTGGCAGAGGTTTTTGTGTTTTATTCTTGTGTCAGCGCCCGGACCGTTCTGACCACGCGGGAGGCATTGATTTTTACCTGCTCCAGCGTCACTGCGCCGCTGTCGATGCCCTGCAGCAGGTTGTCATAATCACCCTGCCGGGCATTGGAAAAATGCGGCTTTGTGCCAAACGGGAAAACAGGGGAGGAAGGCCCCCGTTTTGTGGTGGAACGACCCCAAACAACCTGAGCGTTAATTCAGAAAAGGTATTGGCGGGGTGGGCTGCAATAAGGCAAATAAACCTGCCCGCAGGGAAAAAGAGCAATCTGTCTGCGCCGTTCTGTAGCTTTACAAAAGGAACGGAAAAAGAGTATAATCTGAACAATCGGCATAGGAAATATACGGTAAGGCAAGACAGAAATGCACAATATCAGTTGATGCAAGGCGATTGCCATATTTGGCGGGTAAGCTGCATCGGATCACGAAACGGGGATTTACCATGATACGCATCGCAATCGTAGAGGATGATACAGGGTATCGCAGTCAACTCGGAAAGTACATTGATCAGTATCAAAGCGATTTTTCGGAAACGGTCAGTGTATCTGAATTTTCAGACGGATTGGAAATTGTCGAAAAATATAAATCCGAGTATGACATAATCCTGATGGATATCCAAATGAAGCATATGGACGGTATGCAGGCGGCCATGCGCATACGGGATATGGATAAAAATGTCATCATTATATTTATTACAAATTCTGCGCAATTTGCTGTGCAGGGATATAAGGTCGAGGCATTAGACTATGTATTGAAGCCCATTCAATACTTTGCCTTCTCCCAGGTGCTGCATAATGCGGTTAAAAAAGTACATGGAAAATCCAAGTTCTATATACATCTGATACAGGAGAGTAAGATGATCCGGCTGGATGCAGACCAGATACTGTATATTGAAAGCCGCGGGCATACAATTATCTACCATACCGAGATCGGTGAGTATGCAGAGAGAGGATCACTGAAAAGCGCCGAGGAAAAGCTCGCGCAGAAGCATTACTATAAGTGCAACAACTGCTATTTGGTAAATCTGGCGCATGTGGAGCGTGTGAATCAGCTGGTCGTAACCGTAAAAGGGCAGGCTCTGCAAATTAGCCGCGCACGGAAGAAAAGCTTTATGGAAGCCCTTGCTGCATATATGGGAGGCGAATAACAGGCGTGATACAGGATATTCCGAAATTGTATACTGCGCTGGCGGAGTGGTTGGCATGTGTGCTGTTTGTAAGGCTGCTGCCCCAGCGTTATAATGCAGCAAAAACGGCTGGGATCCTGGCAGCAGCGCTGCCCTTATTCGGCTTGGTGCAGTGGTTGATCGGCATTGTTCCGCTAAGCCTTTGGATTCCCGGCATGATCGTGGCTTTGGTTTTGATGTACGCTACAATCTGGTTGTGCTGTCGCTTGAACTTTTGTGATACGGGTTTTTGGTGGGCGCTGGCGTTCACGCTGGCAGAGTTTGTTGCATCGCTGGAATGGCAGCTCTATTCATTCGGCGCATCAAGGATGCCGGGCAGTTGTTGGATACAGGGATTGTTCTTGCTGGCTTTTTATGGCGGCGGCTTTGGCGTTTTTCTGCGACTTGAGCAGAAAAGGCTGAGAGATAAAGCGCCACTGCATATGACAAGGCGTGAAAGCATATCGGCGGCCGTTATAGCGATCTGCACATTTTTAATCAGCAATATCAGCTATGTGACGACCAATACGCCGTTCAGCGGGCGTATGACCACGGAAATATTCTGGATACGAACGCTGGTGGATTTCGCGGGCGTGGCTGTGCTGCTTTCCATGCAGGATAGGTGGCAGGACATGCAGACCCAACACGAATTAACGGCAATCCAGACACTTTTAAAGCGGCAGTATGAGCAATACCGCATCAGTCGTGATAACAGTGAAGCAATCAACCGCAAATACCACGACTTAAAGCATCAGATACAGGTCATTCGGATGGAGTCAGATGCGGCCAGAAGAGAGGAATACCTCTCGCAACTGGAAAAAGGAATGCAGAGCCTGGGTGTGAATCAGCATACCGGAAATGATGTGCTGGATACGATCCTGTCAGATAAGCAGCTGTATTGCAGCCAGCATCAGATCACGCTGACGATCGTTGCGGACGGTGCAAGGTTGGATTTTATTGAAGCGATGGACATCTGCAGCATATTCGGCAATGCGCTTGACAATGCAATAGAGGGTGTGGAAAAGCTGGCTGACCCGCAGCAGCGCCTTATCCGGGTGGCTGTCTATACGCAGAATGTGTTTTTGATCATCCGGGTGGAAAACTACTGTACAGCGCAACTTTCTGTTGTGGACGGAGAGTATCGCACAACGAAGCATGATAAGGATATGCATGGCTACGGGATAAAAAGCATCCGATATACAGCAGAGAAGTATGGCGGATCGGTTTCGGCAGATTGTTCAGATAACTGGTTCCATCTGAGCGTTCTCCTTCCATTGCCGGAAAAAGCCTGATCCTATACAGAACGGCTGTGCGGTTACATGGTATAAAAATTTCTGCCGCGCGGCAGCTGCTAAGCCAAAAGCGCAGATAATACTTTGTGTATTATCGAGCATTTTGGCAACGCAGATGCCGTGCCGCAGCCGCCGGAGCGGTGCTTAAGCCGTAAGGCGGAAATTATGCGGTGTTGCCTTGGAAATACAGCCGGCCAGCGCGCAGACAAAAACAATTTTAAGCATGTGGGAGCGGTGCAGAGTTGATCTGCACCGCTTTTTTGTGGAATGCACAAAAGAAAACATATATGCCCGAAAAAAGTGTTCAAGAATGCAAGTTGTGCCACTGTGGAGACGGGTTATGCCAAAATCCCCCGAAAAAAGAAGGAGTTGTGCTACACTTAAAACATAACAGCAGAAAGGAAGGAGGTGAAAACTGTGAACAGACAAGCAGTGAACCCATATTTGCCATCGTGGGAATATATTCCGGATGGGGAACCGCATGTGTTCAATGGTAGAGTGTATGTCTATGGCTCACATGACCGCTTCAACGCACCGATCTTCTGTGTGAATGACTACGTTTGCTGGTCGGCGCCGGTGGAAGATCTTTCCGAATGGCGGTACGAGGGAGTGATCTACCGCAAAAAACGGGACCCCAAAAATCCATTGGGATACCATCTGCTTTTTGCACCGGATGTCTGCCAAGGCCCGGACGGCCGGTACTACCTCTACTATGCGTTTGACTTTTTAGGCATTATGAGCGTGGCGGTCTGCGATACACCTGCGGGAGAATATAAATTTTTGGGTCATATTCACTATGCGGACGGCACACTCTGGGGACGAAGAAGGGGAGATCAGCTTCCGTTTGATCCCGGCGTTTTGGCAGATGATGACGGGCGCGTATGGCTGTATTCCGGCTTTTATAATGCAGTGCCTGCTATTCTGACAGGTGGACACAAGCTTAGATGTGACGGCGGTACAGTTCTGGAACTTGAAAAAGATATGGTGACGATAAAAACGGAGCCACGCGTGATTTTCCCTAAAAAAGGGCCGGGAGCCTTTCAAGGACATGAGTTTTTTGAAGCAAGCTCGATACGCAAGGAAGGAAAAACCTATATCTTCGTATACTCCTCTCGTCATAACCATGAGCTATGCTACGCTACCAGCCAAAGCCCTGACAGAGATTTCTCTTACGGCGGCACTCTGGTTAGTCAGGGTGATATCTTCCTGGACAGCAACCTGTCCGAAAAGCACGCAGCTAACTATTTGGGCAATACACATGGCGGGCTGCTCAAGCTAGAGGACAAATGGTATGTTTTCTATCATAGGCAAACCAACCGTCATTCGTATTCCCGGCAGGCTTGTGCCGAGAAGCTTCGGCGTAACGAAAACGGAGCGTTTCTGCAGGCAGAGGTCACAAGCTGCGGCCTAAACGATGGACCCTTAAAGGGAAAAGGTCGTTATGAGGCGCGTATTGCCTGCAACCTCTGGGGGAAGGATGGTACCGGACGCTATGACGGACCTTTTCCGAAATGGCGGCTGCGCAATCACCCCTATTTCACGCAGGACGGGCCGGACAGAGAGGACAGCGGCAATCAGTACATTGCCAATATGCGCGATGGTGCAGTGGCAGGATTCAAGTACTTTGCCTTTAAAGATGCTGCTGAGATAAAGGTACATTGTACTGGCTCTGCAAACGGACGCCTTCAGGTGTCAACCGCACCGGATTTTTCCACGCTGTGTGCCGATATTTTCATAAAAAACGGCAGTCAGGTGGGGGAAAAGGTGTCCCTTACGATCCCTGATGGAACCTATCCATTGTATTTCCGTTTTACGGGTAGTGGGAAAATGAATTTCCACTGGTTTGAATTGCAATAAATACGCATTGAACCGCATACCCATTTACTTTTGAAGGAGAAAAGAAATGAAAAATAAGAAGAGGCTTGTGCCGTGGCTGATTGCTGCAGTTATCATTGCAGCATTTGCGGTAATAGGGAAAAAGCTGTACGATTTGATGTTTGGCGGCTCCCTGGCAGTTACGACCGAGGATTTGAAGAACGGCATTATTGCTTGTAGCCCGGCTATTATCTTTATTGTTGTTGTACTGATCGCGGCGCTCATCGTAGTGGTCGCAGCCGGAAAGCTGAAGCAGCCGAAGCGCGCGCTGGTGCGTGCACAGGCCCCGATTGCAATTTTGCTGGCTATCACGCTTTCCGTCAACTGGGTTATTCTCGGCGTAGAATACTCGGTGGTGAACAGTGTTTTTGCTGAGGATGTCAAGGTCTCGGACGAAACAATGGCATCCGGCCGTGCGATTGCAGACCAGATTGCATCCGAGGGCATCGTTCTGCTGAAGAATGATGACAAGGCGCTGCCGTTGAGCGCCGGTACAAAGCTCAACTTGTTTGGCTGGTCGAGCGTTCGCCCGTTGTATGGCGGCACCGGCTCCGGTGACAGTGATACAAGCAATGCGGTTTCTCTGATTGACGGCCTTAAGCATGCGGGCTTTGAAGTCAATGAGGAGCTTGTGAAATTCTATGAGAATTTCCGTACAGAGCGTCCTGTCGGTACGATCCGTCTGCGTGAGATCGGCAGCAAGCGCGGCGATTTCACCGTTCCGGAGCCTACCATTGCAGAGTACGAGAACGCTAACATTTTTGAGGATGCGGTCGCTTACTCGGATACAGCGGTGGTTGTTGTCAGCCGTACCGGCGGCGAGGGCTTTGATGTCCCGCAGAGCATCACCAGCCCGGATGAATACAATGCACAGTACGGCGGGCTCGCACAGTTCTATGATTTTACAACGCAGGCAGAAGACCTCGATGCCGGCAAGAGTTACCTGGAATTAAGTAACCGCGAGATTGCAATGGTAGATCGCGTTTGTAAAGAGTTCAAGAATGTTATCGTTGTGGTCAACTCCTCCAATGCTATGGAGCTTGGCTGGCTGGATCAGTATGACAGCATTAAGGCAGCCGTTCTGTGTGGTGCGCCCGGCGAGCTTGGCTTTGATTCCCTCGGAAAGATCCTGAGCGGTGAAGTGAATCCGTCCGGACATCTGGCGGATACCTATGTCTACGATCTGCTCGCAACACCCACGGTCAACAACTTCGGCGGCTTTGCGTATGATAACTATGCAGAGGTTACGGGGAGCCAGGACAACCGTGCCATGTTTGTCAACTACTGCGAGGGCATCTATGTTGGCTACAAATTCTATGAAACGGCTGCTGCAGAGGGCCTTATTGATTATGATAAGGTGGTTCAGTATCCGTTCGGCTATGGCTTGAGCTACACTACCTTTGATTCGTCAATTGCAGCTGTCGAGGATGATGGCGAGAAAATCACGCTGGATGTAGCAGTTAAAAATACCGGCGATACAGCAGGAAAATATGTTGCAGAAATTTTCTATGAGCCGCCGTATTATAACGGTGGCATCGAAAAGGCAGCAGCAAATCTTGTGCAGTACGCCAAGACGGAAATCCTGCAGCCCGGCGAAGCACAGACCCTGAAGATCACCTTCCGTTATGAGGATATGGCCTCCTATGATTCGAACGGCATCAAGAGTGCGAATGGTGCGTATGTACTCGAGGCAGGCGACTATAAGATCAATCTCTGCTCGGATTCTCATACGATCCTGGATACCTATGTTGCCAAGGTGGACAAGGACGTCATCTATGACGATGCACATGATGGCGCTCGCTCCACAGATCAGGTGGCTGCTACAAACCAGCTCACCTTTGCGCAGGGAGATGTGACCTATCTCAGCCGTGCTGATGGCTTTGCCAACTATGCAGAGGCTACCGCTGCGCCTGCAAACCATAGCCTGAGTGCACAGGCACTGGCAGACTATGCAAGTGCAGCAACCTTTGATGCGGCAAAATACGATGACCCCAATGCTGTGATGCCGACCACCGGGGCGAATAACGGGTTGAAACTTGCTGATCTGACCGGCGTTGCTTACGATGACCCCAAGTGGGAGCAGCTTCTCGATGAACTCACGGTCAATGACTTGTTCAGCCTTACGGCAGACGGTGGTTACCATACCGTTGGTGTTGAATCCATCGGCCTGTCCGCAACGGAGGACTGTGACGGCCCGACAGGTGTGCACAGCAACTACAATCCTGCCGCAGGTCCGAGCTATCCTGGTACTGTGATGCTGGCATGCACCTGGAACCAGCCGCTGGCCAAGGCGCGCGGTGAACAGATTGCAAAGGAATGTGCTGAAATCAACTGTGCAGGCTGGTATGCACCTGCAATGAATATCCACCGCAGCGCATTCGGCGGGCGTAACTTTGAATACTATTCCGAGTGCGGCGTTCTCTCCGGGCTGACCGCAGCTGCAGAGGTGTCCGGCGCAACCGAAAATGGTCTGATTTGCTATGTGAAGCATTTTGCCTTCAACGATCAGGACAACTATCGTCAGAATAACATCTGCACATGGCTGAATGAACAGTCTGCCCGCGAAATTTACCTCAAGGCGTTTGAACAGCCGATCAAGGCAGGCGGCATGGGCGTTATGACCTCTATGAATGCGGTCGGTCCTGTCTGGGCCGGTGGCTGTAAGGCTCTTTTGACGAACATTCTGCGTGATGAATGGGGCTTCCATGGCGCTGTCATTACAGACGCAGTCGTCAGCGCATGGTATATGGACGGTAATCTGGCAATTCGTACCGGCGGCACGAAGATGCTGGCGTTTAACATTACGAATGAGTTCTACCGTGATTTGAACTCTGTCGGTACGGTAACGGCTATGCGCAATGCGGCGCACGGCACGCTGTATGCATTGGCAAACTCCTTCGCTGTGACGCGTGCGGTATCTGTGCCGAAGTGGGTAAAGACGACCTACGCAGTGGATGCAGTTGTTGCAATTATCCTTGTTGCTTGGGAAATCTGCGCGATCCGCAAATACCGCAAGGCAAAAAAAGAGGACGAGGATACTGAGCAATAAGATGTCTTATGAAAGATAAAAGGAATACAGCAAAAACAGCCAATCAGGATATAATGCAGTGGATCCGTGAGGGAGGCTTGTTCGTAATTGTATGCAACCTCATTACGGTGTTTAAGTACATATTGCTGCAGTTCCTGCCTGCTGCTTTTGCAAATATGCCCAAGGTGGATTTTGGCTGGCCGGGAATCGAAGTGACCATGCTGGGAGCAACCTTTAAATGGAACATTTTGGGCTATGACGCAGAACATGGTGGTTTGCCTTATTTTTGCGCTTATATGATAGCTATGATACTGGGTGAGGTAATCAATTTCCCAATACAAAGAAATGTCGTTTTCCGCAGCAAGGGGAATCTTACCTGGCAGATCGTTTGGTATGCGGTTGCATTTTGCGTAATAACCTGTATTGTAAATTCTATAAACTGCATTTGGGTCGCAACAGCTGCGCGATATGTGCCGGATTTTATTTACAATATTGGTACAACGGTATTGAACGGCGGTGTTTCCATGGTAATCTTCTTTTTCGTCAACAAGGTCATTTTCCCAACCAGCGATTAAGACAACGTCTCTTATCTTCTGCAGGAATCACCTGAGCGCAGTGATGATGCGTTTGCCCGCTCAGAAAGCGTAAAACACGCCCGGACAGCTTGCACTTGTGCAGCTGTCCGGGCGTGTTGTTGTTTTTTGCAAGACCGCCAAAAGCAAGCGGCTGAAACTGTGCAATACTGCTTGTGTGAGGAAGGCACTCGGCGTGCTGCTGTGCCGGTCACAGGCGGATCATCCAGCTGCATCTTCTGAACATGACAAGCGAGACGGCCAAGCGGAAAATCTCCTCCTGTGTAAGCAGTGTATATAAAGCAAAAGTTGACTTTTGTGCTGATTTCGAATACGATATAGGCACAAAAGTATGGTGGTACCAGTGGTGAATATAAGTAGCTCGGCACAGGTGCAGGAGATTCTGACCCGCGCAGCTTGCGGAGCATTCGCCAATGGCTGT
>ENA-OZFX01001045-OZFX01001045.1-human-gut-metagenome-genome-assembly--contig:-NODE-1045-length-13194-cov-3.790928_pt1 | contig 13194 bp, 31 predicted proteins | sample MGYA00244651_ERZ653648 | MGnify/ENA primary metagenome ERZ653648 (study PRJEB26926, sample SAMN06164910) | human gut metagenome | biome: ENVO:00009003; feature: ENVO:2100002; material: ENVO:00002003...
GGGCTCGGAGATGTGTATAAGAGACAGGGACAGCAGCATGGCGAAGAAATCCCGTGGGAACAGCGTCAACTCGTCGCAGTATGCGCCCTGCAAGGTCAGACCTCGAATCTTGGACTCGCTCCGTGCGTCGTTTGCACCCTCCAGCAGGATGCGTCTGCCGAACAGATACGCCTCTTTGGCAGCAAGAGAAAACTGGAAATTGCTTCGCCCGACCAGCTCTTCCAGCGGGATCAGGCAATTGCGCTTGAGCGTAGTCAGGGATTTGCCGCACATGAGATACAGCTTGTCCGCCGGCATCGTCGCCACCCAGAAGCCCCACAGCACCAGAGAGATCCACGTTTTGCCGGAGGAGACCGAGCCCTCCAGCAGGTTAATCCGCCGGAGCTGCTGCGTCCGCCACAGTTCCATCAGCTCCCGCTGTTTCTTCGTGTAGATCATCTTCTGTTTCCACTCTCTCCTGCATGCCTGCAATCAGCGCTACGGTCTTGCCGTTGTCCGGCTTGGACTGCGCCGCCGCTTGTTTCTTTTTCATGGCAAGTTCTTCCCGCTGGACGGTCTCGCCAATCAGGTCCTGCAGCTTTTCCAGCGCTTTGACGTTGCCATTCCTGGCTTCTTCGTAGAGTGCCTGTATCAGCTGCATTGCCGCGTCATCGTTTTCCTTAAAAAATGCCTTTGCGGCTTGTTTCAGGCTCCTGTACGCCCTTCTGGACGCTCCTGAAGCGATGCCGCCTTTTCTCGCGATTTCTCTCTGTTCGCTCTCTGTTCGTTCATCGAATGGAATCAGGTTTTCTGCATTTGCCATGTCCTCCCCTCCGCTAAAATGGTACGCAAAAACCGCCGCAAGGAAATCCTCACGACGTTTTGCTTTTTTCGTCAGTATAAGTATAGCATGGAATGTGGATTACTGCAAGTGAGATTCGGTGAGATTGTGTGAGGTTTTTTCCAGCATGGCAAGCCCCTCATGAAAAATCTTTCTCGTCACACCATAGTCCCGATGCACCACCACACGGGAGATTTGCTTCAGACTGTTTCCCGTCAGCAGATGCGATTTCAGTATGATCCGCATTTCCACTTCCTTTGCACCGCCGCCGGAAATGGCACGGTTGATCTCCTGCAAAATCCCCAGTTTCAGCTGATCCCGTTCCTGTTCCAGCTGCTCGATCTCCTCGTCGATCTCTGCGGCACGCAGCAGCTTCTGTTCCGTGCGGTTTTCGGCAGAACCGTGTGCGGCTCCGATGCTGTCGAACTGCACCGACTTTACAGACGTGCAGATTTCTTTGTCGATCTGGAGATCTCTTATCAGCTTGGGGATATCACGATAACGTGCGATCTTCTCTTCGATGGTCATTCTGATTCCTCCTGTTCTGGCAACCCTGCCTCCTCCCGCATCGACCGGCAGAGTGCCGGCAGGTCCACACGGTGCAGGGAGAGGGCGGCGTAGTATGGCGTGCACAGCTCGTGCTCAATTGCCTGTACCTCTGCTTCTGTCGCATCTCCCCGTGCACAGCGGCATAGGATGCGGCGGTAGTGGTCGAAGGCAAGGCGCAGGATACACGCCGCCAGCTGTACATAGGCATCGTCTATGCTGCGTGGGTCGGCGATCCACTCGGTTTCCTCCGGCGAGGATGCTTCCAGCCGCCGTGCCTTGCAGCGCTCCCGATACGCCTGCTGGGTGGCGAGGATGCGGTCACGGTTGGCGAGGTAGCGGATATGGCTCTGTACTGCGGCGCAGTCCTTGCAGATATACCGGCTTCGGAAGTTCCACGAGGGCTGGATTCGCCCGCATTGTTTACAGGTTCGGCGTGACATGACGGATCACCTCAATCATTCTGTGTGAACTCAATGGGTTGGATCATCTCCGGCAAGAAGTTGATCTCGTAGTGATACGGGTCAACGTGTGCGCCGCTGATATCCTCCACCGTGTAGACCGTCCACTCGTTCAGGTACACATAATCCGCCTTGTACTGATTCTGGGCGACTTCCAGCGTTACGACAAGCTCGTGATTGCTGTTGTTCGACAGAGAAAAGTACCCGATTAGTTCCAGAATCGGCTTGTCCGTTCTGGCATTGATGACAGACAAACGCCGTTCCACGTTGAAATAGTCTGCCTCCTTCTGCACATTGTATGTGGCTCTCTCCGCCTCCGTGCAGCCAGTCATAGATGCAGCCATCATGCATGCAGCAGTTACAGCTGCGATAATTCTTTTCTTCATGTGTAAGTCCTCCTTGTTTTGTCTTTTCGCTCGGTTTATGCTCGGTCAACGCTCGCGTGCGTTAGGCTTACGCTCGGCGTGCGTTAAAATGTCATAGTCGCATTCAGGACTGCCGCTGCACCAGTGTCCAGCAGGATCATAGCGATTGGCAGTATCTGCGTGGCGTTGATCTTGGTCATGGCTTATTCCTCCTCACACCCGATGCACTCACGCACAATGCCATACGCTTCGTTGATCTCAATCATGGCATCTCCGAGGACATCGCCGCTTTCCTGCCAAAATTGCTTTTTGATCTGCTTCAGCTGCTCCTCTGTGACCAGCGTTCCCGGATTGCCACGCAGCGTGTCAAATGCCGTCATGATCCGTGATGCCGTTTTCTTGTCCTCGCCGCAGATGAGATACACCTCGTCCTCAAACTGCTGTCTTGTTTCTTCGTCGATCATTGTTCTTCCTCCCCTCTATTTCGCCGATGCTGTCATACCGCACAGCCTGCCGTTCCCGCCGACATTTTCGAAAAAAATCGCATCCCCGTTCCTGCAAAACCTTGCCTCAAACAGCTTGCGCTTCAGGACATACTCCCGCTCTCTGCGGGTCGCATCGGACTTGACATCCTCCACCACCCGGTCGCCTGTCGGCAGGGTGTATGCAAAGTCCGCCGTATAGGTCACGGCTTTTTCTTTGCGCCACGGCAGTTGCAACGGCTCCAGAAGCACATACTTTGGATGCACCGCAAGACAAGCAATTTTTCCCGCCTGTTCCAGCTGGTGCAGCGTTTCGCATCGCCTCGCCTCCATGCGGCTGTCGTGTTTGCAGCCATGGCTGCATCTGCATTTTTTTGCGTGATATTTGTTTTGCATGGAATCCCTCCCTGGTTACCCGCCATCCCACCTCTTGCTTGCTGTTACGTCTCTCCGCTTTTCGTGGTATGCGCCTGCATCAGCACATCCACCAGCCCGCTGCTGATCATGGACTCCGGCAGAGTGTCCTCCAGGTACTCCCGATAGGCAGAGGTTCCGGCGGACTCCTCGGTGTGCGGTGCAGCAGCATCGAACGAAACAAGCGAAGCGCTGTCTTCTTTTTCTTCTTCTACTTTCTCAATATCTTCTTTTACTTTCTTATACTGTTGGGACGACCCTGGGCTTACCTTGGGACGACCTTGGGACGACTCTGGGAATTTGCTTGGGACGCTCTGAAACTTGTCGAAGTGATTGATCGCAAATACGGTATATTTCGGATACTTCGACCTTGTGACCTCGCCTGTGGCTTCCAGATGCCGTATTGCGGTTCTCACTTTGTCCACGCTGAGCTTGGTTTCCTTTGCAAGTATCGCATAGCTGGACACCCGGCTGCCCCGCCTGACCGTGATCCCGTGCCACTTGCTGTCCTCGATGGACACCGTCAGCAGCAGGTGCAGAAACACCACCTTCGTGTTGACATCGTCGTACCACTCCCACTTCAGCAGGCTGCGGTAGAGCTTGATGAAGCCGTTTTCCAGCATGTTGTATCACCTCGGTCAAAACGGTGTCTCCCCGTCGCTGAGAATCTCTTCAAAGTCGCTGAGATCGCCCAACTGCATGGGTGTCTGCTGTGCCACATCCTGCTGGTAGGTGTGCGCCGGGGCGCTCTGCGGGCTTGCCGTGTGCCCTGAAGGCGGAGCGCTCTGGGTAGTCTGTGCACCGTCTTTGTTTCCCACGAATCCCACGTTGTCGCAGTGCACCACCATGCTGTGGTGCTTTGTGCCGTTCTGGTCGGTGTAGTCGTTGTTCCGCAGCTCGCCGGACAGCTCGATCCAGCCGCCCCGGCGGAAATACCGGCTGACGAAATCCGCCGTCTGCCGCCATGCCACGCAGCTGATAAAATCCGCCTCCCGTTCTCCGGTCTGTTTGTTGGCGAAGCGGCGGTTCACCGCCACACGGAACTGGCAGACCGATACGCCGCTCTGGGTCTGTCTGAGCTCGGGGTCGGCGCAGAGCCGCCCGGTGATGAGGATTCTGTTCATGGTTAACCTCCTAACACATCCGAGAAGTCCGCTTCCTCCGGTGTTTCTGCGACTTCTGCGACTGCTTCTGCGACTTCTGCGACTGCGGTCTGCTCAGAGGCCGGCGCTTCCACATGCTCCACAAATTCCGTTGCGCCATCCTCGTGCAGCACTGCCATATCGCTGGTAATGGCACGTTCCATCTCAATGGACATGATACCCCACTTGCTGATCAGCTGCCGGAGCATGGTCTTGCACGCCATTCCGTCAAAATCCTTTTCCCAGAAAGTGTACCCTTTTCCGGCGGAATAGCCCTTGGAATAGCGGCGTGCGTGGGACTCCATCTTCTCCCTGCTCCAATAGATCGATTTCCGGAACCCATTGGTGTATTCGAACATGGCGTAATATCCGGAAGTCGGTGCTTCCTCCCGCTGTCTTTCATCCGGAATCAGCTGCACTTCGATTTCCTCATTCAGCGGGTCGAATCGCACCAGCTCTCCCGCCTTGATCGGCAGCACATTCAGCTTTTTGTACTGTCCGGAACGGATCGCCAGCTGGATATATCCCTTGTATCCCAGCTGGAACTGCGCTGTTTTCCGGTGGTTCTTGTTGTCGTTGAACGGCACGAGGTAATATTGCCCCAGCTGCGGTGACGGCGACAGGTTCAGCCCCTCGCCCAGAAGCCCTGCAGAGAGAATTGTCCCTGCATCGCACTCCTGAAGCGCCGGATTTGCACTGACTGCGGAGGTGATCGCTGTCACAAATCTTGCTGCACGCTTCGGGTCTGCCAATGTGTTCTGGATCAGCCGCTTGTATCCGTCCGACTGAATCGCAACAGTAAACGGAAGCTTCTTTCCGCTGCTGCTTGCCAACTTGTTTTTTACTGCCATGTTATTTCATCCTTTCTGTGTCCTGATAGATTCCGCTTTCTGTGCTCTTCCGCAGCACACGGAACGAAATCCCCTCTCGCTTCATGTAGTCCCGCAAATCCATCATCTGTGTGCGTGTACAGGTTGCCAGAAACGCAGCAGAGCCGACAGGGTCCGGAAGCGTGACCGCCTCCCGTGCTGCTGTCATCGCATCCACTTCCAGTGTCTCCGGAATGCGTTCCGGCGGGGCTTGCCGTTTCTGCTCTGCTGCTTCTCTGTGCCGGAAGAGTTCCGCAGCCTGCAGCGTCTTGGTCATGTTATAGTGCTTTTGATACTCTGCAAGGATTGCAGAGAGATAGGGCTTGTCCCGGAACTGCTCCCGCAGCACTGCCAGATCGTTCCGGATTCGGTCGATCTGATCTGTGAGTTCCAGTTTTAGCGCTTCTGTGCGCTGCGAAACATTTGCCCACTTCGGATTCAGAATTGCATCAAACCGGATAAACTCCCGCAGCTCCCCGTCCGAAATGTAGTCCTCAAAGGTCTGGTACAGCTGGTTGTACTTCTCCTGCTTCCTCGCATCCTCAAAGCTTTTGAGCTGTGTGTCAATGGCGGCAATGGGAGCTTGAATCATGCTGACAAGTGCCTTGCACTGTACCTCAAATGCCTCATACGGGGCAAGGCAGGTGCGCTTGATCTCTTTCCGCTTGTCCTCGATTGCTTTCACCAGCTGGTTCAGCTTCGCTTTGTCTGATTTGGCAGCTTTGATGCTGTCCTCTGTGACCACCAGATTCTGATAATACGCCAGTTTCGGCGCAATCTGCTCTTTCAGTTCCTCGAAATTCCAGTCGATCTGCTGCGGCAACACAGACAAATCGGTATTCACAACAAAATCCATAAAATATCACCACTCCTCTCTTAAATTTCCGGCAGGATCAGCGCCGGTTTCATCTCGGCTTGTACCAGTTCCCAGAATGTTTCTTCCTTTTCCAGCAGCCATGCCAGATCGTCAAGAACATCCGCACGATTCACAAAATATTCCCGTATCTGCTTTCTTGGTACACCGCCGGAATGGTATCGAAGATATGCATACAAATACACGAAATCCCATCCGGTGGCGAGCAGCTGGTGCAGTACCTGCACATAATAGTTCTGCGGCAGACGGTTTTCCCATGTCTCCCACTGTGCAGCGTTCTGAATGGTGCAGGTCTTGATTTCCAGAATGCCCTTGCCATCATCGCCGGTCAGCTCCCCGTCCAGTGTGGCATAAAGCCAGCTGTGCCTGCCCTCGGCATACATCCGGTATGGATGATATGTCACCTGAAATTCCGGATGCTCGACTTGAAACAGGTTTCGCAGCACAGGTTCTGCTGCTACGCCAAATGCGACCGCAGGCTTGTCCGAGATATCTTCAGCGCAAGAATGCCCTGTCTTCTCCTCCCACAACTGCACATTCGTCTTGTAACGATTCATCCCGACCACACATGCTGCATCGCTCCCGCCAATGCCACGCTTTCGGCACACCAGCCAATCCGCACGTGTTTCGGGATCACACAAAATCATTTGACAAATCCCTCGCTTTCTGTTATACTAGTAATGGTTTATTTTTTATCCAAGTCCCCGTCATCGGTTGCCGCCGGTGCGGGGGTTTTTTCTGTCCGGACTCTGCCGCAGAGCCAGTCCAGCGACACGCCGAAATAGTCGGCAATGGCGCAGATGGTGGACAGATTGGGGCAGCGCTGGCGGTAGTAGCAGTTCTCCATGCCCCACAGGGTCGCATGTCCGATGCCGACGTGCTGCGCCAGCTCTTTGAGGGACATCCCTGCGGCGCTGCGCATGCCGTACAGGTTGGCGGCGAGGGCTTCTGGATGGTACGTACACATCACACATCCCTCCCGAAAATCCGCTGGTGCATCTCGTGGAGCAGCTCCCGCATGATGACTCTACCGCTGACCTTGGGCACGGTGTCGGGCACGCTCTGATGCCAGTGTCCGCACCACTCTGCGGGGGTGTAGCCCAGCGTCTTGCAGCGGGGCGCAGGGATACGGGAATTGTCCTGCTCTGTCGCCGTGCCCAGCGTTACCACATAGGCAGGCGTGCCGGTGACCTCCGGCGCTGCCAGACTGCACGTGTACAGCTCGTAGGCGCTGCGCCATACTTTAATTGGTTCATGCATTGGTTTCTTCCTCCTTTTGGTAACTAAGTGCGAAAAGTGCAAGCGCCATCGAAGAAATTACGTGCGACTTGCTTTCGCCGCCGTTTCTGACAATCGCTTCGGCGATACTGTCTGCGGCAGCAACATAGCCGCTGACCAAATCTCTTGCGGATACCTTCTGCGCAATCAAATGTACCTCTTGGGCGTTCTTGTCCTTGTCCATGTCAATGATGATCTCAATGTGTTTCTTCTTTTCTTCCATTGTTCTTTTCCTCCATATGCAACTCCCGCAGGAGCTTATTCTGTTCTTTCCGTGTGCAGGAACTGGTCAGTATCTCGTGGCGGATCGCCGCCGGACTCCAGCCCTCTGACAGCATGCGCCGGACGTTCCGCCGAAGCTGCTGTGCCTGCCTGGAGGGCGCTCCGCCCCACTGGTGCAGCTTGTCCATCTGTCCTGCCTCCTCTCGTGTCCTCGAATATCCTGCACGGGTACAGCCTCGACCGCTCCGGACAAAGGCTGTACCAGTAGCAGGTTTTGCAGGTGGGTTCACTGCTGTTTTTCCTGTGGTTTTTCTTCCCGCAGGAAGTCGTATTTTCCGGTGGTATCATTTCGCACCTCTTCCACAAAGCCGTGCACGTTCACGCCGAACAGCATCCGGAACAGGTCATCTGTGGTGAACTGCATCTCCGGATTCACACGGACTTCCCGTATATTTGGACTTGCCATGTGTCCACCCCCTTTACGCCGCATCCCGTTCGATCAGCGGGTAGATGTCATCGGATTTCAACAGGTCATAGATAAACAGCCGTCCCTTTTGTGTCCAGTAGGTGTGCGGGTCGGCAGCGTGCTCTGTGCCGTCATCGCCGTGGTAGGTGTGCGTCTTGGTGCTGGTGTAGCCCATGCCCGCATACTTCTGATACAGCAGCCACGTCTTGCCTTGCTTGTACTGCACGCCGTGCCGGTGGAGATACTCGTTCAGCTTCTGGGCGCTCCACCCGTAGTCCTTGGCGATCTTGCCGATGGATATCAGGTCCTTGCAGTTCAGCACCACGTCATAGTAGCTTGCCTTGGGCTGTAGCTCTGCGATCTGCTGGTTCTGCACGGCAACGGTGGTCAGGAGCTGCTGCTTCTCTTTCTGTTCTTCGATCCAGCGTTGTGCACGGAGCACGGGGTCTTCGATCATGTAACTGTCACGCTGCGGAAGTCCATGTACGCTGAAATAGGTGTCCACCAATACTTCATACGCTTCCCACGCCATGTCGGTGTTCAGGCTCTTTGCCAGCATCAACGCTCCCTTTTCCGTCCAGAGGTAGAGCACCGCAGCTCGCTTGTCAATCAGTTCGGAACCGTCAGGATTCACTGCCCGACAACTTGTCGCCCAGTCCTTAAACTCCTTTAGCTCAGCTCCAGTCAAGCAATAATAATGCTTGCCCTCTGTGTACCGTTCCTTGTTCCGCTGGAAATTCCGCTGGATTGCATCGGTGTTCGTTTCGTACCGCTCCGCAATTTGCGTAGTGGTCAGCACCCGCTGGTTGTTGGTCTCAATGACCTGCAAATTGTCGTTCATGCTTCGATTTCCTCCTCTCTGTTACATTGCCATTGTATCGGCGCTGTGCTCCTGCGACTCTTTTTTCACGATCTGGAACCGTGCCTCTGCTGCTGCCATGCCGTCCTTGTACCCTCGGATATATCCCCGCAGTTCCAGAAAACGGTCTACCGGCGCTACAACATCCAGCGCCGCATGCATCAGCTGCTTCGCCTCTCTTGTCTCTGTCATACTTCTCACCTCCCTTTGCGTCGTGTTTTGCCGCCTTGCGGCTGGAGAGCGGTTTTGCACCATGCTCAGGGCGGTGTGTTATTTTTCCAACAGCAAGTCTTTCAGCTGTTGCATTCTGCATTTCACCTGTTCATGCGTCGCAAATATTTCGGTGGCTATTGTTTCTGTTTCTGCGATATAGCATACTCTGTTTGATTTTTCACCAGCAATGATGCTTGCCACAGCATCTAAATTTATTAGATCGCCGTCGTTCAATTCAATCCATCTCATATTCACACCTCCTCTGCCGGCTCGATCATCTCAAGCTTGTCCAGTACATATCCTTGCAGATTTGCGATTGGCTCCAGTGCCCGTTCCAGCATTTTACTGCCGGATTCCATGCGCTTATCCAACAGCCGCGCAACCGTATCGCTGACTGACAGCACGATGCAAGTTTCGGCGATCTCTTTGACTGCCTCCGGCTTTTTCATTGTGTAGGTAACTATGATTTTTTTCATGGTGATTCTCCTTTTCGTTGTATTCCCGGCTCCGGTGTGGTATAATGAAGCTTGGAAGGGGGGTGAATAATATGAAGTTAGACTATGACTGCTTACGCTCATTGCTGTTAAAGCTGGAGGCTTCTGAAAATCTTGATGATGATCTGCACTATCAGTACATGACACTGGACGATATGGCAGAGGCATTGCCGAAATTTCCAAAAAGCATGATTGCATACACCACTTTGAAAGCGAAAGAAGGCGATTTGATAAATGCAAGCATCATGAATGCAGATGGATGCATTTATGCGTGCACCTATTCCAGCTTGACCTACGATGGACACCAATTTCTTGAAAACATCAGAAATGACAGCATCTGGGATAAAACAAAGTCAATAGCAAAAGAAATAGGCTGTTCATCACTTCGTTCATTGGCATCTATTGCCGGGAAGGTCGCTTTTGATGTAATTCAGTCGCAATTATAGGGTTTTCATTCTCATCGGTTACGGCAAATTCTTTTTTTGTGGTAAGAAAGCAGCCATTCGGTACCTGACAAATTCCTTTTTGGCACTCTGTATTTTTCTGTGGATCACACAGATACAGAGTGCTTTTTTCATCGGTTTTCACTGTTTTTCACCTCCCTTCTTTTACAATTGTTCAGTTTCTTCTGTGCAAGCAGTTGAATTTATCACCGTTTTGTGGCACAATTTGATTGAAGGAGGCGATATTTATGAGTAATGGTTTGCTTGATGGTCAGGAAATTGAAATTGACTGCCCGAACTGCGACAAAGAAATCACAATCACTATAGGTTCCGGAAAAAGTAGTGTGATTTGTCCGCATTGCAAACAGGAAATTTCTATCGATGACACCAATCTTACAGATGCACTCGAAGATGCCGAAAACAAGCTTGACGACTTACTCGATGGTCTTTTTTAAGTCGAGAATGTGTTCCAGCTTCTTGGTGATCGTATCGATCTGTACCTCTAAGCCGTTCATCACTCCTTGCAGCTGGTTTACATCGCCTTGCAGCCGGCTTACATCGCCTCTGAGTTCGACCATATAGGGAATCCGTTTTGGTTCGCTGCCTGCTCCCCGCTGGATTCCCAGTAAATCATCTGCTGTACAATCCAGCAAGGATACCAATTTCTCAATGGTTGCAATGCTTGGTTCTCGCTTTCCTTTTACCCAGTTACTGACAGCATTCTCCGTTACGCCTAAGCTGTTGGCAAGCATCTTCTGTGTCATTCCTCTTTTTGAGAGGATTGCTTTTAGTTGTGTCATTTTCTTCACCTCCTCTGCGTTGAAACAACACTCTCACTTTCTCCGGAACAGCCACAGCAGCAATCCTAGTGTGGCGGCACTGACAAGCACGTCGGCGACACCCAGAACGATTTTCAATGTGTCCATGTGTTTTCTCTCCTCTCATGGAGTTGACAGCGTGCGGAATTTATGGTATACTAATCCTCGCCGGATGTTCGCTGCATCCGGTTTGGACTAGGATCGGTGTTAGCCGATCAGTTTGGCGAGCAATTCAAGGATTGCTTTCGCCAGTTGCAGGATAGCGGTGATCAGGAGGATTGTTTTAATTGTTGTGTCCTCCCGATTGCCGCTTTTCTTTTGCCGTTTTTTCGGCTTCCGCTGTTTCGCCACGCTGTCAACTCCTTTCTATGTATTCAGCTTTGTTCGGGTTTGTCCCTTGCTGTGATTCTATAATATCACATATCCGAACATTTGTCAATGCGTTTTGTTCGTTTTTGTAACATTGCACAAAAGAATTGGTTCGCTTTCGTGCAAAAAAGATACTTTTTCCCGAAAGTCAAACACAGATATTGACAAATGTTCGGTTTTGTGATATTCTATTATTGTAGAGAGGAGGTGAAAAAATGATTGGCGATACATTAAAACGACTAAGAACGAAAAAAGGTCTTACTTCAGAAGAACTGTGTTCTAAAATCGGAATAAAAGGCGGTTCATATCGCAATTACGAACGCAACGATCGAAAGCCAGACTACGACACCCTTGTAAAACTCGCTGACTTCTACAATGTATCAACCGACTACCTCCTCGGCAGACCCGATGCCAAAGCGCCGGCCGATCCGATCGACAAGCTGATGACGGTGGACGAAATGGAAAAGGACCTGCTCCGGGAGTGGCTAAGTCTAGACGAGGCTTCTCGGAAAGCGTTTCTGGACGTCCTGCGAAAAATCGTCGCCGACGACCAAAAGCGACAGGCGGAAGATTCTCGCAGCAAGATCATGACGGTAAAAGAAGCCGCCCGCAGCGACGAACCAAGCAATGCCCCGCATACGGCGGACTACCCGCAGGCTCTGCTGGATGAAATGGACAAAAATGCACCTAGGACGGACATCAACACATAGCCAAAATTTGGTTTGCAAATAGACTTCATCTCGATGGCATAATGGTCTATAATAGCCATTGAGGTGATTTCTATGGATTATGGTATCTACAAAAATGTACGAGACGCAAGCTGGCAGTGTCTGATCGACTGCGGCGTATCTGCGCTACCGGTCAGACCTGTGCAAATCGCACTGCATTATGGCGTGGAATGCTTGGATTATGCTCCGCTGTTGCAAAGCGGTGAATCTGGCAAGATCATACGGCGAACAGACAGCAGGGTGCAGATCATGCTGAACCCAAACCAGCCTGCTCCCCGAAAACGCTTTACCATTTTACACGAACTAGGACACTATCTTCTCGGACATCTGGGAGATGAACCGCTGCCACGCAGCTATAGCATCATCACACAGCCAGAAGAGTATGCGGCGGAGCGTTTTGCAGTGGGCGTGCTTATGCCTGCATGCGTTCTGTGGGGCTTGCAAGCATTTGATTCGGATGCGATAGCTGCACTCTGTAATGTGTCTCAGTCAGCCGCACAGCGCCGCTCAGAGCGTATGCAGATTCTTCGGGAAAGAGATAAGTTTCTGACAAGCCCGTTGGAACGGCAAGTTTATCAGCAGTTTCAGGATTTTATCCGTTCGACAAAATCGGATAAACTGCATTGATACTTCTGTTCTAAAAAACCGCCGCCCTGCCAGAATCAGCAGAGCGGCACTGTACATAATTATTTTACATTTAAATTTTTCCAAAACCTCTTGACAATACGTAATACGTATGGTATAATGGTATTGTACTCAGGAAGATGAGTACAATACCGGGGCAAGCGGGTATAGGAAGGAGGTTCAAATGGAAGAAATGACAGACAAGCAGATGGAAGTAATTCTGAATCTTGTGGCTGACAAATTTGCGGCTTGCAAGGACATGGACGAAGTCAAAAAGGCAATCCAGGAAGTCAGAAACATGGCAAAAAAAGATAAGCCCACCGAATAAACGATAGGCTTACACACACAAACACAGAAGAGCGGTTCTTGCCACCGCTTTTTTGTGCTATCTCATTATACCACACTTCCCCGACTTTGGCAAGATGATTTTTGGAAAAGAGGTGCTGCATGACACCGCAAAAGAAATACGATCTGGCAAACACAAAAACGTACACGATCAAGGTTGTAAAGACAACGGAAAAAGACATCATGGATAAGCTTGACAGCGTACCCAACAAAGCCGGATACATCAAATCACTGATACGAAAAGACATTGAAGAGAATGGAGTATAAAAAAACCGCCCCACGGCAGCAACCATGGAGCGGTAAAAGGAGAACTATTGCAATAATAGCCCCTAAGACAGGTATATTATAGCACAGTCCTCCGA
>ENA-OZFX01001090-OZFX01001090.1-human-gut-metagenome-genome-assembly--contig:-NODE-1090-length-12839-cov-7.408479_pt1 | contig 12839 bp, 12 predicted proteins | sample MGYA00244651_ERZ653648 | MGnify/ENA primary metagenome ERZ653648 (study PRJEB26926, sample SAMN06164910) | human gut metagenome | biome: ENVO:00009003; feature: ENVO:2100002; material: ENVO:00002003...
GAAGTGACTATATGCAGCACTATGGAATTGACAAAAATGCAAGATTTGTATTTGGGGACATCATGGAAGAGGAATTGAAAAAAGGAGAAAGTGCAGAGGCACTGACCGTAGAAGGACAGAAACCGGACGCGGTGATTCCCTATGAAGAGAACGGAAAGAAATGGTATTTTTGGTATTTTACAGATCTGCAGAGTGATAAAGAGGGAAATAAATTAGAGTATACGTTAAAGCAGTAGAAAAACGGGAGAAATATATGAAGAAAAAATTTTGGAGAAAAGTTAGAGATAAAATAGAGGATTTTTTGGATGTGATAGATGATAAGAGTCCGGCAACCGTTGAAGATGAAGATCGTCTGGTAGCATCCGCACCTACTTTTTTAGCATTCATTGGTGCACCTATATTTCTTTTGGGGATCGTGTTTCTCACGAAGTGTATTCCGAAAAGGGAGTATTATGTGGCAGGCGTAGTTACTATTTTTATGATAATACCGGGATTTTTGTTAACAGGATATGCCTTATTTTGGAGAGTGATAGTGGATCATGAGAAAGTCAGATACCATAGTCTGTTTTTTGGTATAGGAAGAAGTTATCCGTTAAAAGCAATCACAAGGGTATGCCGCGATGAGGTGTACTGTTTAAACATCTATAAGGGAAAGCGTAAAGTTATTACGGTTGATGACGAAATAGAAGGAATTCCGTATCTGATGAAGTGGTTTGCGAATGAAGGTATTTTAGTAGAAGATTTAAAACCGGGACCGGAGTATTATAAAGTAATGGAGTATCCGATCCATAATTGGCTGATGAGTGCATTTGAAGCATTTCTGGCACTTCCCCTTTTGGGATTATGGATATATCTTTTATATAAAGATGGAGAGATACAAGGGGGAATGGAGATATTAGGAGTGATATTAGCTACAATATTATTAGTAGGAATAAATATCATAATGATCCTGGGAATTATATATAACAAAGTTTTTTATTTAAAATATCAAAATGGTATCTACCGTTATAAAAAATTATTTCATGAAGAAGAAATATTAAAATTAGATAAAACACTCAGCTATAAAGTGGATTCGGATGAGGGAAATATCATTCTATATCGCGACCGGAAGAGACTTTTTACGCTTCATAAAGGAATGGCAAATGTCCGGCAATTTGTAGTAGACACATTATTAGAGTCGGATATTCCATGCATTGAAGGTGAGAAATATTTAGAAACATTCTGGAGAAAAAAACTATGAAAAAATAAATAAGAGATACAGCAGCTATAATTTTCCAAAAAACAGCACATACTCATACCAAACAATAGTTTAGTGAGGGTATGTGCCATGAAAACATTTCAGGAATTATATCAGGACATCTTAGAACAGGAAGTAGGCAAGGGCAGGAAAATAACAGGCGACTACAATCCTGTGCATATGGATTGTCTGTTGCATCCGGAACAGTATGCGCCGGTGATTGCGGCAGAAAGCTGTGTGTCCTGCGAGGATGAGCGGGCATGCATGAATAGCTGCGTTTTTGATGCGATCGAAGAGAAAAACGGAGAGATCCATATCAAAGCAGAAAAATGTACCGGTTGTGGAGAGTGTATAGATGTCTGCAAATTAGAACGTATCACAGCCAATAAGGATGTTCTTCCGGTCATACAGGCGGTCAGAAGAGGGAAAAAAGATGTCTATGTGCTGATCGCACCGGCATTTACAGGGCAGTTTGGTGAACATGCAACACCGGGGCGGCTTCGGACAGCTTTTAAAGCCATTGGATTTAAGGGAATGGTAGAAGTTGCCGTTTTTGCGGATATTTTAACATTAAAGGAAGCATTGGAATTTGAGCAGCATGTACAAAAGAAAGAGGACTTTCAGTTGACAAGTTGCTGTTGCCCAGTATGGATAGCGATGATCAGAAAAATTTACTCTGAGTTAGTGCCACATGTGCCGGGGGCAGTGTCTCCTATGATCGCAGCCGGGCGTGTAGTCAAAGAATTGTATCCCGATGCAATGACCGTATTTGTGGGTCCCTGCATGGCAAAGAAAAAAGAAGCAAGGGAAGAGGATATCGCCGATGCGATCGATTATGTACTGACGTTTCAGGAAGTGCAGGACGTTTTTCATGCAGCAGGGATACAGCCGGAGCTCTTAAGTGAGGATGAGAAAGAACATTCTTCTAAGGCAGGGCGAATTTATGCAAGAACAGGCGGGGTTTCGGAAGCAGTAAAAAAGACCGTAGAGCAGATAGATCCGGATAAAAAAATTCCGGTGATTCCGGAGCAGGCAGATGGTGTTCCGGCATGCAAAAAGCTGATAGAACGGATTCAAAAGGGTGAGACAGAGGCTAACTTTTTTGAAGGAATGGCATGCAATGGCGGATGCGTCGGTGGTCCTAAGATCATCATCAAAAAAGAAGAAGGAAAAGAGCGGGTAGATGCCTATGGGGATGAAGCACAGTATAAAACCCCGTTGGAAAACCCGTTTGTGTTAGAATTATTAGAACGTCTTGGTTACGATTCCGTAGAAAATTTTTTAGAAAACAGCGAAATTTTGACCAGAAATTTTGGAGAGTAAAACGGCTCTCCATTTTTTTCGTCATTTTTCACATTGACAGATGCAGGTCTGTATTTTATAATCAAAAACACTCAAGGGAGATTTCTACTCCTTTGGATTTTATCCCAATCAAAATTTTCTTATCAAAATCAAATTATTCCAACAGATCAAAAAAATCAGGGAGGCATAATGTATGAGAACATTAATTGAAGAACACGGTGGCGCGATTGCAACAGCAGCAATTGTAATCATTATTATTGCAGCGATTGTAGCATTAGGACAAACCGGACATTTGCAGACCGTATTTACCACATTGATTGATACATTTACACAGAAAGCACAGGAGGCAGCAAATTTTTAGAGAAAATTCATAGGAGAATCGTATGAGAGAACAGTTATCACTGTCAGATATCCAGTATGGTCCGTTTCTGCCCTTTTTGCGAAAAAATGATGTTACGGATATTGATTACAATGGCAGAGAATTGTGGATCAGAGATATCCACAACATCAGGCACAAGGTAACGGATGAACAGATCAGGCAGCACTTAAATGAAGAATTCATCCAGTCTTTTGCCACGAATGTTGCAAATTTAGTCGGCAAAAATCTGACACCGACAGATAATGTCATAGAGGCAGAGACAGAAGAACTTCGGATTACTGTGATACATGAATCTGTTGCATCGACCGGCACCTGTATCTGTATCAGAAAAACACCTCCGGTACAGAGAATTACACCGAAAAAAGCGTTAGAAGAACATTATTGTGAAGAAAAAGTATTGCATTTACTGGCAAATTGCGTCAAAGCAAAGTTAAATATGGTCTTTTGTGGAGAACCGGGAGTCGGGAAAACGGAATGTGCCAAATTTTTGACGGCATTTATCCCACCGGAGCAGAAAGTAATCACCGTAGAGGACACCAAAGAGGTACATTATCGGGAGATTAATCCGGAAAAGGACTGTGTAGAGCTTAAAGTGAATGAGTATTTTTCTTATAATGACGCAATGACAGAGGTACTTCGCATGACACCGAACCGTGTCATGTTATCAGAAGCACGTTCCACGGAAGTAAAGCAGTTAGTAGAGTGCTGGACTACCGGAATTACGGGATTTACGACACTTCATACGGATGATGTGAGGAAGATCCCGGATCGTATTTTAAATATGATGCCAAGCCGTCAGGATGCAGAGAGATTAGAAAATGATGTCTATGTCGGAATGGATGTCGGTGTCCTGTTAGAGACAAGGAGTTCCGGGGAGGAGGGAAAACAGGAACGTTATATCAGCCAGATTGGATTTTTCTACAGAGAGGATGGAAAAAATCGATGTGTCTTAGCGGTGCAGGGAGGCCAGCTCATAGAGCAGCAGGAGTCGGAGTTTTTACCGGAGGACATAAAGAGAAAAATGGATAAAGCAGGGGTTACAGATGTATTTTACTGTGAACAGCTGCAAAAAATGTTAGAAGAAGAGGGAATGGTGTATGAAAAAAATGTGGACGATTAAAAATGCCGCAGTCGCCGTTTTAGGAGCATTATTTCTTGGGGGAATCTGTAAACTTGGAATTTTTTTCAGTGTGATGCTGGGAATCAGTCTTTTTCTTTTGGTTCCCGGAATCATGTCGGGATTGCAAAAAGAGAGAGAATCGTCGGAACGTTTTCTAGAGGTTTGTATTTATTTAGAGCAGATGGAGGGAGCGTATCGAAAAAACCGAAGAATCTACCAGTCTCTATTAGAAACTGAAATGCTTTTTAGGGATGGAAAAATGAAAGAAGTGTTACAGAAGGCAGTGAGGGAGTATGAAAAGGAAGATGCGGGGGCGGATGTATCGAAAAAAGCACTTTCTATCATAGAAGAAGCCTATGGATGTGAACAGATGGAATTAATGCATGATTTCTTTTTAAGAAATGAAGCACGGGGCGGAAATCCTGAAAAAGCCATCGGCATTTTAGACAAGAGGAGAAATGCATGGATTGAAGCTACGGAAAAATGTATGAGTGAGAAGAAAAATATGCTGATCTCCGTGATCCTGTCTACCGTGATCCTTTTCATTGTTTCGGAAGCGCTGATGTTTTTCCTGCCAAATGAGATGAATGTTATGACAAAGATGTCGGAAAGATTTGCAGTCCTGATAGAGATAAGCTGTTTATTATGTCTGATACGCCGTGCGATCAAAAAAAATGCAGCAGACTGGTTAGAAAAAAATAGTGAAAGACCGGAAAAGGACATCAAAAGGGAATATCTTTTTATTGAAAATTATGATGCAAAACGAGCATTATTCTCCAGTATCAAGTGGGCATGTCTGCCGGCAGGTCTGATGCTTCTAAGTTATCTTTTGAGCAAATCTTTTTTGAGTTTTGCCATAGGATTTCCAATTACAATTCTGATGTTGAATCAACATAAATTAGACTATGCACTTAAGAAAAAAAGAATCAAAAAAGAGATTGAGCGGGATTATCCGAAGTGGCTGTTAGGCGTTATCCTGTTTATGGAAACGGAAAGTGTACAGGGAGCAGTCTTTAAATCGAAGGATATCGCACCGAATATTTTAAAATATCCGTTAGAAAAAATGTGGGAAACATTGCAGAAATTTCCTACAAAACCGGATGCGTATTTTCAGTTCTTAGAAGATTATGATGTGCCACGAGTACATGAAAGCATGAAACTGCTCTATGCAATATCAACCGGAAAAGGCGGAAATACAAAAGAACAGATGCTTCAGATCGTAGAAAAGAACAATACCATGACGATGCAAAGTGAACGGATGAAAAATGATAACAAAGTTGCAGGAATGATGGGATATCTGTTTTATCCGGTTCTTCCGGTCGGAGTAAAAATGATGGCTGACATGCTCCTTATGATGCTTACATTGTATCAGAACATGGGACAGGTATTATGATTTTTATGCGGTAAAAGGAGAAAATAATGGATACTGTGATCAAAGGTTTTTTAGGAGTATTTATTTTTGCAATGATCGTCTATTTATCAGCAGGATTGATCTCGGCAGAGATGGATACTCATGCAGCAAGGAGTTATATGGATAGTGCAAAAAAGGAAATTGCAGAGTCTAATATGTCCCCAACCGTGATCACTGCCGTACAGGAACAGGCAGCAAGAAATGGATATCAGATGCAGATCACAACATATGGAGATGTTTTAGAGACAGATGGCGTAGAACTTAAGATGACCTATCATTATAAAATTCCAATTTTAGGAGTGGATCAGACACACATGGAAAGGGGATATGTAAATTAATGGAAAATTTAATCAAACAAAATGGCGAAACACTGGTATATATAGCATTGTTTCTTCCGATCATAGGTGGATTCGCAGAGGTATTAAAGGTGCTTAGCAGTTTATAACAAGGGGGATGGAACATGAAAGAATTTATGAACCAACATGGTGAAACAGTTCTTGCAGGAACTGCAGCAGCATTGGTGATCAGCAGTTTTGCAGGAATGGTATTTGGAGGAGGATTTTCGCGTATGGCACATATTTTTTCTTCCTGGCTTTACGGGTAAGGAGACCAGCTATGAAAAAAATAATACAGCTGATCGGTGGAGCTTTCGTTGCCGCAATCTTAGTGATTGCGGTAACTGTTATTTATCAAAATCAAATTATCCCAAGACTAAAAACGGATGCTTTTAAAAATACAGAAAAGGAAACGGATTTTAGGGACGAAAGAGCTTTTTATGAAGCAGTATCGTATCATCCGGTATTTGAATATACAGGAGGAACAGCACAAAAAACAGTAATAGCATATGACGAAAATAATCAGGCAACAGCAGCTTCCGTAGAATATTCCGTATTAAAAGATATCTGTGTTACAGATAAAAAAGATGACTATGAAAAAACACTTGCCGAAGCCGTGGAGGAAAACCGGATCCGTAACATTGAGGTTACGGTAAGCACACCGGACAAAGAAGAGACATCCGATGCTTCCTATGATAAAGAAAACCAGACCATTACCTTTACAAAAAGCGGTATTTATTTAGTAAAGGTAACAGGAAAAGATGCATACAACAACCGAACAGAAACCGAGTTTTTAGTTCCGGTGGAAACACAGTGGAAATCAGAAAAGAACGATAACTGGTAAAAAGGAGGGAAAGATCCATGAAAAATATCGTGATCGGCGTGGCATCTGCCATTGTACTGGTGCTGCTGCTATTCTGCATTTACACGTTGCAGGGGGATGCAACCAGAAAAACGGAATCCTCCGATTCCATTACACAGGCAATGGAGAATGCGGCAGCAAAGATGACAGAGGATGAGGAAGTGTATACCGGCAATGAAGAGTTCCGGACAGCCTTTGTGCAGAACCTGATGCTCCAGTTAGACTCTGCTTCCGATGTCAAAGTAAAGATCTTAATGTCAGATTACCAAAAAGGACTGATACAGGCAGAGGTCACACAGCATTATAAAACTCCCCGTGGAGATGAAAAGGATGTTACGCAGACCAGGACCATTCTGGTAGAGAAGAACAAAAAGAACCCATAGGGAAAGGAGAGAGGAATCCATGAAACGAAAAGCGGTTGTAAGATTATTAGCCGGAACCTTATGTACTGCCACCATGGCAGGAAGCATCCTGCCGGATACGGCGGTGGCATATGCAAAGGAAAATCCGGTGGGGACAGTGGAAACAGCCACACAGGAAGAAACATCGGATACAGTATTGGCAGCAGATAAAGAAAATGAAGCAGAGACACCGGAAAATACGACAGATCCCGTAGACAGTGCTCAGGAAAAAGAAGATCCGACTGCCATAGATATGGAAGCGAAGGAAGAGGAAGCGTCAAAAGATAAAAAGGAAGATGGAAAAACAGGACAGACAGATTCCGGGGAGCAGGAAAAACAGCCGGTACAGGGATCCGGCGGTGCGGCAAATGATTTCAAAGTGGAGAAAAAGACAAAAAAGAAATCCGAAAACAGCACCGATAAGAAAAAAACGGAAAAGGGAAATGATTCACGAACAGAACAGAATGAAGTAAAACCTCCGGTGGAGGAAGTCTTTGATGAAGGATACGCTGCTTCCTGCAAGACCTATAATGATATTTTAACAAACCTTTCCTTTGCAGAGGACAGTACCGTACAGGATACGGCAAAATTCTTTGTGGATGAATGCAAGGAAGATCTCAAAAAGTTAGCAGAGCCGAAAAGAAATTTAAGTGCCTTTTTAGACGGCAGCTATGAGGCTGCCATCAGAGCGGAAGAAGGAGAAGACGGATCACAGGATACCGAAAATGTAAGACCGACCGAACTGGTCACACAGTATGAAGTGAGCAAGCCGCAACTGGATGAGGTCATTGCCTGCTTAAATACCTTTGTGACCACGGACTATGAAACACCGGAAGAAAAAGAAGCGGCATTACAGGCAGCATATGAAACACTGGATGCCTACTTAAACGCATCCAATGCCTGCCGTCCGCAGGTGTCATTGGAAACGCAGGAAAACGTATCCGTGCCGCTGGCAGCAGAAAAGACCGTCACAGAGAACGGAGTGCGGGCATTTGGCTGGAAGTATGATAAGTCTTATACAAGGATCAGTACCAATGATGTGGCAACCATTCAGGCATATGCAAAAAAAGGAGGAAAATACCTTATCAAGCTGCAACCAAAAGCAGATGGAAGAAAAAATCTTTATTGCGGACAGCGGATCGACGTATCCAATCATACAGAACTTGTTATCGTAAGTGAAAGTACAAACATTTCTCTTTGCGTTAAAAGCACCATGAGCAAAGACCCAAACATCTATTCCGATATGTTCCGTGTGGAAGACGGCTCCTCCCTGACACTGGGGGATAATGAGAAAAACGGAAAACACGGTGTCATTTTGGATGGAAGAGGCATTGCACACATGGGAAGGCTGGTCAGTGTGGAACCGGGCGGCAGCTTAAACATCTATCCGGGAACGGAGATCAAAAACAACAACAGCATGGACGGACGCGGAAGCGGAATCATTAATAAAGGAACCATGATGATGTACGGCGGTGTCATCAAAGACAATAAATTTGCCACGGGCGAAGCCAATTTCCAGTACGTCAACAACGATGAAAATGATAAAACCTACTGTCATGGCGGCGGTTTAAGAAATGACGGAAACTGCACCATCACAGGTGGAACCGTAAGCGGCAATACAGCAGCTACCGGAGGCGGTATCTATACCACGGGACCTGCCGGAAATTCCAACCTTTCAGAAGCCGTACTTAAGATTACAAAGTGCGACATTACCGGAAATAAAGCCCTTGGAAACAACCGTGGAACCGGAGGCGGTATCGTGGTCGGTTCCTATATGGGATCTTACTACGACAAGACCTTAAAAAAGAACGTACCATATGTAAAAAACGGTGGAACGCTGATCATTGACGGAGGCGGTAATAATGAAGTCCATATCAGCGGCAATACGGCAGGAAACGGAAACTTCGGAGTTGCCGGAGGCATTATGAACAACGGATATGCAGAAATCAAAAACTGCATCATCGAAGATAATCAGGCATACAGCAAAGGAGCGATCAAAAACGGTTCTTATGATGCGACAAAACCGGATATCCGCTATGGTGGACAGTCACGCCATGAAGGAACCATGGTCATGGAGAAGGTCAGCATCAAAAACAACGTGGCAAGGGAAAAAGGGGAAGATGGAACTCCAAGCAGCTCGGCAGTTGGAAACCATGGGAACATGACCATCAAAAACAGCAACATCCATGACAATACCTCAAAAGGACTCGCCAACTGCGGCACCGAAACAGGTCAGCCTGTCACACTGACCGTACAGGATACGGAGATCTATAGAAATAAGTCAGACGGCATCCATGCCTACGGTGAAAAGTCCGGTGCCGTGATAGACGGATGTAATGTACATGATAACTCCGGTCATGGTATCCGCAACAGCAGGACACTGACCTTTTCGGGAGGTACGACGAAAAGTGAGCAGAACGGAACGGCAAATAAATTTTATTACGGGTTAAAAAATAATGCAGGCGGTGATATCAAGATCCGGACCGGCTTAAACATCACAAAGAGTGCATTGAACGGTATCAGCAATGCAGGAAGCGTAACCCTTGCAGCAGGAAATACCCTGACCGTAAAAGAGAACAGTATCGGTATCAGCAACACCGGAACCTTTAAGGCAGACGGAACACTGGATGTACAAAAAAATACCGGAACAGCCGTAAAGAACAGTGAGAACGGAACGTTTGACCTCAACAGCAATTCCACCATCGTAAACACCATGGCAGACGGAACCGCCATCATCAATGAAGGAAAAGGAGTCTTTACGGTAAAGAGCAAAACCAAACCGACCATCAGCGGGAAAGGCAAAGGAATCAGCAACAGTGCTACCTTCCACTATAACGGAAACGGAACCGTAACGGGAGATACGGATAACGGCATTTATAACAGCAGTACCGGTGTGTTAAACGTAACAGGCGGTGTGGATGTTACCGGTATGCAGAAACCGGGCATCAGCAATGCGGGAACTGCCACCATCTCCGGAATGGCAAGAGTACGGAGTGCCAGCAAAACGGCACTCTCCAACGGTAAGACCGGAACCTGCACCATCAGCGGTCAGGCTAAGTTCCAGTACACAGATGGCAAAATTGCAACCGTTAATAATAAATCCATTTATAATGAAGGTCGGCTGATCAATACCTCTGCCGCAACATACCTGTCATCGAACAATAATTCCGTATTACAGAACGGAACGTTTGAGATTTCCTCGGATGCAAGCCATTCCAAGAACCTGTGCATCTACCTCTATGAGCAGAAATTTGTTACCGTTACCGGGACGCTCAACAGCGTCAACTACTTACAGCCAAAGAACCGGAAAGCAGGAAGAAAAGTGGCACAGGCATCCTATGCAGGAGCAGATGGCAGCACCATCTTAAACAAGCTGGCATTAACGGATGACAGCAGGTTCTGCTTAAGGAGCGGAAAAACCCTGAATTTAGGAAAAGCCAATGCCGCATTAAAGGGAAGCGGTATCAATGCCTCCGATTTGACCGCAAAGGATGTCATCTTAAGTGAAAACGTAAAGATCACATACAAAAGTGGGTTAAATGCAGACCTTGCATGTACCATGCCAAAAACACAGGATACCTACTGGTATGAGGATGTAAAGGTAAAGGCATCCGTAAATGTAAACGGAAAAGAGAGCATGAAGCCGTACATTCAGGATAAGGCACAAAGAAACATCTATCAGTTCTTAGGATGGTATGATGAGGACGGTGTGCAGCGTTATGATCCGGTAACGGATCAGTGGTATGACCCGGAAACCAGGAGATGGTCCAAAGAGTATACCTACTGTGGTGCAAAAGACCTTGTCTTAACGGCAAGATGGGAAAAATCCTACAACATCGCCTACCACGGAAACGGTCAGACCGTGGGGGATGACTACACACAGGAAAAGGATAAGAGCCTGATCATCTCCGATACGGAAATGTATAAGTTTGACGGAAAGTTCTACAAGGGACTGGTCGGGGACGATACATTCCAGAGGACGGAAACCTACAAAAAGGATGAAAACGGAAACCTTCTGGATAAAAACAACAAAACCGTAACCGATGAAAGACGTGCGGCAAAACTGACGAGCTTAAACCCGGACACCGGAAAGGAAGAACCGTGTGAGGAGCAGTACAGTGTGAAAAAATGGGGAACGTCTGCAAATGTTTTAAAGACAAATGTAAAGGATCAAACCTTTAAATTAAATGCAGAACATAGTACCAGTTATGTTTATGACACGGCTTTAAACACCACCGATGACAAAGGCGAAAACCTCTGCATTACCTACGATGCACCGGATGACATGGTGAAAAAGGGCAGGGAAGAAAAACCGGCAGACAAACTGACCCTTGGCGTAAAGAAACAGGATACTGCCATTTATGGTGCTTCACAGGGAAAAATGACCAGCGGGACATGGCTGAACATGTATGCCGTATGGGACAAGTTCCCACAGCTGGATGCCTACGACCGTTACTTTACGTTAAAACAGGCAGAAGACGGAGAGATCACAACGGAAGCACTGCTTACCACCCTGCGTTTTAAGGACGAGGAAGATACGGACGGCAGGTACCTGTATTCTAAGGATTACGAGTACAACAAAACGGAAAACTGTCTGATCATCAAAGGAAAAGACGGTGCCACCTTAAAGCTCCGTGCGGAAACAGACATGGACAGCCTGAAGGAAACCGGAAAGAGCACCATCCGCTACACCTTAACGGATTCCGCAGGAAACATCACGACCAAGGAGGTAGAGTGCCGGATCGTGGATACTTCGGACATCCAAAAAGAGTATGACACCTATGTACGTTTCATCAGCCCGAAATACTACAAAAAGAACGGTGCATATGTTTCTAAGGAGAACGGAGGACTGGAGGAAAACTCCATCTGGAAAACAGACCCGGAGTATGCAGCATTGTTAGACAAAGCCATGAGCAATGAAAAACGCGGCATACAGAAAAAGAGTGTCCGTGTATTCGGTGTGAAGTTTGAAGCAGATGATCCGGGAAGCGGAACATGGGACCATGTGGAGGAAACATGGGAGTTCACACATGAACAGGTAAGATCCGTGGATGACTTTGTGGATGAGCATGGTTACATGAACTATAAGGAAAAGGACGGATTAAAGAAATTCCGTGAGCAATACAAAGACTGTATCAAGTAGTACAGAAAATGCCGGGTGCTGCGTATGCGGCATCCGGTTTTTTTAGCAGAAGTAATGTCAAAAGAAAAACGGCTGTTTCAATATATCAATGACAGCAATAAAACTTATACATTATTTTTTGTTTCCCAAGATAAATGTTCTGTGGATAAGAAAGGGAAATTGGGTTATACATCAATATGAGGTAATTAATTAAAAACGATGGAATTATTACAGGAGGAAAAATAATGTTTCAATTATATCCGGAAGTTATTTCTTATAATACCCGCAACAGTATTATCATAAGTTTGATAGCGATTGCATTAACCATAGTCATTATTTCTTATAATGTGTATATTTTACATTATCGCAAAAATAGGATGCTGACACAACTAGACGAATTAAAGCAAATGGAAGAATCTGATTCAAGCGTAGATGCTTCTATTGAAAGCCAAAAACGTCATCTCTTTAAAGAACAGGTAACCAGAGAATTTGCCATCGTATCACTGAATAAAGTTCATATATTGCTTTTTACTGTAGATACTATATTTTCGCTACACATCGTATGTAGCAATAAGATTCCTCACGCCATGTTTTTCTATCTATTGGAAATAATGGTATTGCAGCTGTCTCTTATACACATCTGACGCTGCCGACGACTCCTTACGTGTAG
>ENA-OZFX01001093-OZFX01001093.1-human-gut-metagenome-genome-assembly--contig:-NODE-1093-length-12804-cov-6.958977_pt1 | contig 12804 bp, 9 predicted proteins | sample MGYA00244651_ERZ653648 | MGnify/ENA primary metagenome ERZ653648 (study PRJEB26926, sample SAMN06164910) | human gut metagenome | biome: ENVO:00009003; feature: ENVO:2100002; material: ENVO:00002003...
GTTCTCAAGAAATGCATATTATTCTAACGAGATGAGAGGATATGGGTTCTATGAGCTTATACAGAAGCTTGACTCACAGTTTGATGAGCTTAAGGAAGATATCGCAGATAAGTTAAGCAAACTTGTCGATTATATATTCCACAAAGAGAATATTATTGTCAGCTTTACTGCTGATGATAAGGGATATGATGCATTTGCACCTGCTTTCGGAAAGTATGCGGAAGAATTGAAAAAATCGGACATGCCAGCATGCGAAAGAAAGTACACACCTGCAAATGTCAAGACAGGATATACTTCAGCTTCACAGGTCCAGTATGTTGCAAGATGTGGTAACTTCAGAGATGGAGGATATGAATACACAGGAGCATTAAGAGTGCTTAAGGTTATATTCTCGTATGATTATCTCTGGATTAATGTTAGAGTAAAAGGCGGCGCATACGGCTGCATGAGCGGTTCTTACAGAAACGGTGACATGTATATGGTTTCTTACAGAGACCCTAACTTAAGAAAGACTAACGATATATATGAAAATGCAGCAGACTATCTTGAACATTTTGATGTAAGCGACAGGGACATGGTCAAGTTCATAATCGGAACAATAGGTGATATGGATACACCTATGAATCCGGCAGCAAAGGGAACAAGATCATTTGGTGCATACATCTGTAACACAGATTATGAATCACTCAAGAAAGAAAGAGGTCAGGTTCTTGACTGTAATGTAGAAAGAATAAGAGAGCTTGCTCCACTTGTAAGATGTGCAATGGATGAGAATTATTTCTGCGTTGTGGGAAGCAGCAAGGAAATCAATAAAGAGAGTGAGCTTTTTGATAAGATACAGCCACTTATCAAGGTACAGGGATAACAGAAAGGAAGAATGTATGAATTTAGATGAGATGCTTGCAGCCAGCGGAATTACCGGGGGCGCTAAGGCAGAGAACACAAGAACTAAGACAGGCTTTGTAACATTTATAGGAAGACCTAATGTTGGTAAGTCAACACTTATGAATCAGATAATCGGACAGAAGATTGCGATTACTTCTAACAAGCCTCAGACTACAAGAAACAGAATACAGACTGTATACACTGATGAGCGTGGACAGATTGTTTTCGTTGATACTCCGGGTATCCACAAGGCTAAGAACAAGCTTGGTGAATACATGGTTGGTGCGGCAGAGAAGACAATCAGTGAGGTTGACCTTATATGCTGGCTTGTTGAGCCTACAACACATCTTGGAGCTGCCGAGGAGCATATCGTTGAGAAGCTTAAAGAATGTAAAACTCCTATAGTTCTTGTTATCAATAAGACTGACACAATCAAGAAAGAGGAGATTCTTCCGGTTATTGACTGCTACAGAAAGGAACTTGATTTTGTTGATATTGTTCCTGTGTGCGCAAGAAACGGCAATAATGTTGACGACCTTCTTGATGTTATATTCTCACATCTTGATTATGGTCCGATGTACTATGATGAAGATACAGTAACAGACCAGCCAATGAAGCAGATTGTTGCAGAGCTTATAAGAGAGAAGGCACTTCATGCATTAAATGATGAGATTCCACATGGAATTGCGGTTGTTATTGACAGCTTTAAGGAAAGAAGAAATGCAAGAGGTCCTATTACAGATATCGACGCTACTATCATATGCGAAAGAGATTCCCATAAAGGAATTATTATCGGCAAGGGTGGTGAAATGCTTAAGAAAATCGGAACTAATGCAAGATACGAGATTGAGAAGCAGCTTGACATGAAGGTTAATCTTAAGCTCTGGGTAAAAGTTAAGAAGGAATGGCGCGACAGTGATATTCTTCTTAAGAACTTCGGATATGACAAGAAGAAGGACAAATAATATACATGACAGGAGGGTGCGATGGCGGAGGTTACTACTGTTACAGGCATGATACTTTCCGCCATGCCTGTCGGGGAATATGACAGAAGACTGGTTATACTGACTAAGGAGTATGGCAAGATAACGGTATTTGCGAAAGGTGCGAGAAAGCCTAACAGCGCATTGATTGGTGTTACGAGAAGCTTTATATTCGGAACATTTGAGGTGTACCGTGGACGCGATTCATATACGATGTATAAGGCATCAGCTAAGGAGTACTTTGAAAATGTGGTAAATGACCTTAATGCCGTGTGCTACGCCTGCTATTTTGCTGAGATTGCAGATTATTATGGCAGGGAGAATCTTGATGCATCAGAAATGATTAATCTGCTTTATATCACTCTAAAGGCATTGGGCAGAGGTGCTGTAAGCCATGAACTTATAAGATTCATATACGAGATAAGAATGATTGCAGTTAACGGTGAGTGTCCGGATTTCTTCACATGTCACGAATGCGGAAGAGAAGATAATCTGTATGTATATTCATATTCAAGAAACGGACTATGCTGTAAGAATTGTGCCACAAATGTATATGATGGAATTACACTTTCGGGCTCAACGGTATATACACTCCAGTATATTGTCACAGCACAGCTTAACAGGCTGTATTCATTCACCGTTACCAAAGAAGTCCAGGAAGAATTAAGGCTTGTGGTAAACAGGCTGGAAAGCATTGTATTCGATAAAGAATTTAAGTCGAAGGAAATGCTTAATCTGACCATATAAATATTACATAAACTGGCTATGTTATCATATGCCAGTTTTTTGTATATTAAGGGGTAAAGATTTTATGTAACATTCAGACGAAAGGAGAGACAATATGCCGGATAAAAATGTGTCTCATAATAACCAGAAGAAAATAGCAGCAATTAATGATTATTCTGGTTTTGGAAGATGTTCTATTGCAGTTGAGCTACCTGTTATATCAGCAATGAAGATTCAGTGCTGTCCAATGCCTACATCGATATTTTCTAATCATACAGGTTTTGACAGCTTTTATTTTAAAGATTTCACAGAGAATATGCCGCCTTATATGGCAGAGTGGAAGAAGTTAAACCTTAAATTCGATGGAATTGTAACAGGGTTCTTAGGTTCACATAATCAGATTGCAATTGTTGAAAAATTTTTCAAGAATTTCAAGACCGAAGATAATATTGTTGTTATCGACCCGGTTATGGGTGATTACGGAAATCTGTATCCGACATATACTGATGAGACATGCCAGGAGATGAAGAAGCTTGTAAAATATGCAGATATTCTTACTCCAAACCTCACAGAAGCATGTATTATAACTGACGAGCCATACAGACCGGATTATTCCAATGATGAGCTTAAAAAAATTGCGATGAAGCTTGTTGCAATGGGACCATCTAAGATTGTTATTACAGGAATCCAGCGGGGCCATTATATTGGTAATTACTGTTACGAAAAGAACAGGGAAGACTATCTTATTAAGACTATGAAGGTTGGAACACAGCGTTCCGGAACAGGAGATATATTCGCATCAATAATAGCGGCAGACGCTGTCAATGGTGTGAATTTCCACGAGTCAGTAAGAAAGGCATCTACATTCATAAAGAAATGCATACTCAAGGCTATAGAGATGGATATTCCTCTGACAGACGGTGTGCCGTTTGAGGAACTGCTGACTACGTTGAAGTAAAAAGGAGAAGAATTACAATGGAGATATTATATAAGGTTCATAATAATTTATATGTTAATTTAACTAACAAATGTCCATATTCATGTACTTTCTGTTTAAGACAGACAATGGACAGAATCGGAGAGTCAGGCAGACTCTGGCTTGAGAGAGAACCATCATATGATGAGGTTATTGCTGAATTTGAAAAGTTCAATATGGATGAGTATGAAGAAGTCGTATTCTGCGGATTCGGAGAACCGACAGAAAGATTCGATGTTCTTATCAAGGTTGCTGAGTATGTCAAGAAAACATATGGCAAAAAGACAAGAATCAATACTAACGGAGTTGGAAATCTTGTTAATGGCAGAGACATTGTGCCAGAGATGGAAGGCTTGATTGACACAATATCAATCAGTCTTAACAATCCACACAAAGATGAATACAATGCACTTGTAAGAAGTAAGTTCGGCGAAAAATCATTTGATGAAATGATAAGCTTCGCAAAGGAATGTACCAGGTATATCCCTAATGTTGTTCTTACAACAGTTGACACAACCATATCTCACGAGGAAGAGGCAGAGTGTCAGAAGCTATGTGATGAGATAGGGGCTGCTTACAGGATTCGTCCCTGGGAGGATTAATGGCAGCAGTTTTATAATGTGACGTGTACGTATATAAAAACAATTCTTTGTTAAGTATGTAAAAGATATTGACCTTGACATTGGTTCATACTTTATAGTTTGTATTATGGATATCAAAAAGGTTTTATAAACAGACCCTGACAGTATCCATGCAGATATATAATGTTATAATGCCTTTAAAGGCAGAAAGGGAGGTCAATATGCGCAAAACAACTAAAAGACGTCTTAGCAGTCTTTTGTGTGCAGTACTTATGCTTGTTACAAGCATAGACGTAACTGCATTTGCAGCAGAATCAAAAGCGTCAACAAGAAAGATTGACGTATGGGACATGGGCACAGTACAGGAAGCAGATACAGATAAGTATAATAATCATATTACTGCTGCTGACTGGGAGAATTGTGACAATGTTTCAAAGGATGGTAAATTCGTTGTCGGAGAAACAACATTTGGTGATCTTACAATCAATCATAATGCCAATGACAGATTGTTCTCGGCATCAGGCAAAAACTATGGAAGCAATGCGTTAGCAACAACAGCATATGATGATGGATATACAGCATCCGGTATGTACTACTGTAATGGTACAGGAGGAGAAGGAAGAAGATACATTGCTATTAACAATGTAGAAGCCGGAGATAAGATAGTTGTATACATGGCATCAAGCAATGCTGCTAATGGAACACTTCTTTTTAAGTATCTTGGTGAAGATAATGAACAGGTAGAAAAAGCAAGCTTTACTAACAAGGGAGCTAAGTATGAATTCGTAGCTAAGTATAGTGGTTCATATAAGGTGTATACAGATGCAGCAGCAGGAAAACCTATATATAACAGGGTGGTAAGAATTCCGGGAGTAAAAGTCAGTGGAACAATAGAAGGCGTACAGGTAAGCGGTCTGAAGGTTTTATTTAAGGATGATGTTAACGATATCACATATGATGCAGATGTAAAAGGCAATACATTTACAGCTACACTTGCAGCAGGTTGTGATTATACAGCAGTTTTATCCGGAGCAGCAGGATATGGATTTTCCGTTGATACAAAGAATGTTACAACAACTGTAGATGAAGCTCTGACAGGCAAGACAGGAGTTACATTAAAGGTAGAAGAAAAGAAAGTATATACATATACAGGAAAGGTTACAGGCTTTGCAGCAGATTATGATACATCGGGATTATCAGTTAAGCTTGTAGCTGACCCATCTTCATTAGCAGATGATGTGGTTCTTAAGCTTGATGATAACAAAGCTTTCAAAGCAACACTTGAGCCTGATGTTAAGTATACAGTTGAGCTTAGTGGAGTTAATGATTATGAAGTAGCTGATGGCAAAGAGGTTACAGGCCAGACAGATTACTCTAAAGATATAAGCGTTTCTGCTAAGAAGTTATATAAGGTAACAGGTAGATTTACAGATATTGATGCTAAAGCAGCAGTTACAGATATTAAGTTTATCAATGTTGATGACAAGTATGTGTATACAGGAAAGGTTACATCAGATGGATATGAAGTTTCTTTAAGAAATGGTTCATATGAAGTTGAAGCAGCAGTTGATGGATATAGAACAACAACACATATAGTAGTCAATGATGCGGATGTAACTAAAGACATCTTAATGGTGTCAACTAAAGATAAGGAACAGATTGAAAGAGTATCTGATATATATGTCGGATATAAAGAAAAAGGAAATGCAAACTATAATACAGTAAAAGAAGCAGTATCAGCAGTATCATTAATGACACCTGCTCCTGATGAGAATAATGGAGTTACTATTCATATTGCTCCTGGTACATATAGAGAACAGGTTATTATATCAACTCCATATGTAAGACTTGTTAATGATGAAAAGTCATCAGGCAAAGAAGTGCTTCTTACATGGTATTATGGAATAGGATATAAGTATTACAGCATAGATTCTAAAGGCTATTATAATGCTGAAAATGCATATGATAAGTACGAGAAGGCAGCTGCAGCAAAATGGGGCTGTTCAGTACTGCTTAAAAATACAGCAACAGGATTTAGTGCTGATGGAATCACATTTGAAGCTTCGTTTAACCGTTATTTAACAGATGAAGAAATAGAAGATGGTGTGACACCTACAGAAAATAAGAATCCAGACAGAAACTATGCAACAGATGTTACATCAAAGGCAGCAACAGAAAGAGCAACAGCCATGGCTATAGAAGCTGATAAGGTTGAATTCACAGACTGCGCGTTTCTTGGAAGCCAGGATACATTATATACTGGTAATTCAGCAACTAATATGTACTTTAAGAATTGTCATATAGAGGGTAATACAGATTACATATTTGGTGATGGAAACGCAGTGTTTGATGGATGTGAGCTTAGATTCGCAGGTTACAGTGCTGGCTCTGCAGGTGGTTATATTACAGCACATAAGCCAGCCTCTGCTGCAGCAACTAAGATTGGCTATGTATTTAGAAACTGTACAATAACAGGCAGTGATAAACTTGAGGTAAGTGCAGGATATCTTGGAAGACCTTGGGGTCAGGATGCAAAAGTAACATTCCTTAATACTAAGATAAATGGTAGTTACATTAAGGATGAAGGCTGGTTTGAAATGTCTGGCAATAAGCCGGAGAAGGCTGGTTATACAGAATATAATTCGGTTTATACAGATGGAACAGCAGTAGATGTTTCTAAGAGAGTAACAGGAGTTACAACAGATGAAAGTGTTGCAAAGAAAGATGTTGTGAATGATTATCTTTCAGGCTGGACACCTAATGCTTATGTGGCTGATGAGGGTACAGTAGCATTTGTAAAGAAACCATATCTTGTGGATAATGGAGATATCAATGCACCATATCCAGGACATACTCTTACTGTTATATACTCTCTTGGAGAGAAGAATGATAAAAATGATGCATCAGTGATCCGCTGGTATATTGTTAATGAGGATGGCAGCAGAACACTTGCAAAATCGTCAACTGCCAATGCTGATAATACATATAAGATTTCTAAGGATGCTATTGGAAAGCATATTGAAGTTGAAGTTGTACCTGAGAACTTAAGTGGTGTTAAGTCAGGAGCAGTAAAATATAAGGCAGAGGCATATGTAAGAGATGGATATGAAGATCCTACAGGTTCAACAGATATAGAACTTGGTGATGGAGTAAATGTATTTTTAGCAGGTGATTCAACTGTTAAGGATTATTCAGCATCAGGTATGTATATGAGCGGTAAGGCTCAGGCTGAAGGCTCATGGGGCGAATATTTACAGGCGTTCTTTGATTCTTCAAAGGTTAAGGTGCAGAACTATGCCAATGGAGGACGAAGCAGCCGAAACTTTATCAATGAGGGCTCATTAGATAAGATAAAAGCCAATATCAAAGCAGGCGATTATCTGTTTATACAGTTTGGACACAATGACTGTGCCAATGGAAAAGGATACATTGAAGATAGATATGTACCACTTGGACAGCCAGATGCTGACGGAATATATCCTGTAACAGCAGGAACTAAAGTGGCAACACCATCATCACTTACTTCAAAGTATGGAGATACATTCTATTCATATGATTGTGGTGGTACTTATAAATGGTATCTTAAACAATATATTGATGCGGCAAAGGAAGCAGGGGCAATACCGGTTCTTGTAACACCAGTATCAAGACTTTATTATACTAGTGAGGGTACTATCAAACCACATCATGATTCAACAGATAAAGAAACAGGAACACTTGTAACTGAAAATAATGCATATGTTGAAGCAGTTAAACAGCTTGCAAAGGAACAGGATGTATTACTTATTGATGGTTTTGAGATAACAAAGAATATGTATGAGGAAGCATACAAAGCAGACGAAAAGGCAGCTAATGGCAAGTCTGTTAATGGTACACAGGTTATGTCAGCAGGAGACAGTACACATAGCAATAAGCTTGGTGGATTCATAACAGCAGAACTCTTTGCACAGCAGATCCAGAATATGAATATATCACTCTCAAAGGCTGTTAAATCACCATCCAGAGTAGCAGGTGTTAATCCGGATGGACAGCAGGTGTTTGTTGTTGATAAGAATGGAGTGCTTACTGCTAAAGCAGCAGATGCAAATGGCAGCTTCACAGAAGATGCAGTGTACTGGACAACAAAAGGCCAGAGCCTTTTAAGTGCAATAAGTGCTAAGAGTGAAGAACTTAATAAGAGCGAGAATCCAGCGCCAGCGCCAGACCCAGCGCCAGCGCCAAACCCAACGCCAGACCCAACTCCGGCACCGGATCCAACACCAGCGCCAGACCCAACACCAGCACCAGATCCAACACCAGCGCCTAACCCAACACCAGCGCCAGAACAGGGCGGCAGCGATAAGAAAGATGATGGAGCTACGTCAGATAATGACAGTAATAAAGATGACAATGCTATATCATCTGACGATAAAAATCCAGATGCTTCTAAAGATGATGTAAAAACAGCAGATGTATATCACGTGATAGGATATAGTGTGGCATTTACAATGGCATTAGCTGGAATAGTACTTCTTGTGTATGAAGATAGAAAAAAGAAAAGGCTGATTAATAAATAATATAATAGTTATAGATACTAGTTTTAGTGATGATTAGAATTGATTAGTATTGATTGGCATTGGATAAAGCCAGATACACAATGACTTAGGTTGTTGTGTGTCTGGTTTTTGAATGCTTGAATATTTTTTGAAATATAATCATGTATGGATTTATGTACAATGCATTATTAAATGTGTAAAAAGATATTGACCTTGACACTGGTTCATACTTTATAATTCCATAAAAAGGGACGGATTGTCCAGAAAAGAAAGGGAAGGTTATTTATGATGAAGAAAAGAAACAGAAAACGTATAAGTTGTCTGCTTAGCGCTTTGCTTTTGCTTGTTATGAGCATAGGCTGGAGTGTTATGGCTATGGCTGATGATGCGGTTAATAAAGACAGCAGCAAGCCTACAGTATGGATAATAGGTGATTCTACAGTAAGTTCTTTTGCTGATAATTATTATTATCCAAGATATGGATGGGGTACACAGATTGATAAGTATCTTGATGGAACATATGAAGTGAAGAATATAGCTTTATCAGGAAGAAGTTCTAAGAGCTATGTTAATGATAAGGAGTATAATGAACTTACATCCGGTATGAAGCAGGGTGATTATCTTCTTATAGGCTTCGGACATAATGATGAAAAGGCAGAAGCAGACAGATATACAGATCCTAATGGTGATTATAAGACAGCTGGCTCATTTGCTAACTCATTATATGAAAACTATATTAAGCCTGCGCAGGCAGCTGGTACAACAGTTATCCTCTGTACACCTATAGTAAGAAGAACTGCTACAGCAGAATGGTCTGACAGCAATCTTCATATCACAAAGGATAGTGGTGATTTCAAGGGTGGAGATTATGCCCAGTCTATAAGGAATCTTGGTAAGGAACTTAACATACCAGTTGTTGATATGACTAAGATGACAAAAGAGTTATATGATACATTAGGACCAGATGAGACAGTCAACCTTCATGCATGGACATCATCTAAGGCTACAAGCGTTGATAATACACATACAAACATTTATGGTGGAACATATAATGCTTATCTTGTAACTAAGACAATTAAGGAACTTGGAGTGGCTGGAATATCAGAACATATAACAGCCAAGGAAGCACCTGTTAAGGCTGATGTACTTAAGTCTAATCCAGATTATAAGGAAGCTGAATATTCAGGAGAACTTAAGCAGAGTGAATTATGGAAAGATGCGGGAGTTTTCAAGGGTTCAATATTTGGAGATATAGGTGGAGACCCAAATCTTATTAAAGATAAGTTCATACTTGAGGGCAATGAAGATGGAAGCATTCACATTGCTGTTAATGGTAAGGGAAAGATATCATCAACAACAGATGGAATTGCAATGTATTATTATAAAGTACCAGCAGATAGTAACTTTGTAATAACAGCTAATGCAACAGTAAACAGCATTAATAAACACAATCAGGTTGCATTTGGTCTTATGGCAAGAGATGCGATGTATATTGATGTTAATGATAAGTCAGCTCTTGGAGATTATGTTGCAGCAGGAAGTATCCAGCAGGGAACAGCTAACTGCTTTAAGAGAAAAGATGGCGCATTAGGCTATGGTGGTAAATTAGAGAATCCAGTAGAGGCTGGTAAGACATATGCACTTAAGATTGAGAGCAACAGTGATGGATACGCATGTACATTTGGCGATAATGCTGCTATATCAGGTGGTTTTGATTTCAAGCTTACATCAATAGATGCGGATTATGTATATGTAGGTTTATTTGTAGCAAGACAGGCAGATGTAACATTCTCAGATATAAAACTTGTTGTAGATGGTAAGGTGATAACTGGTTCTGATGTTAAGCCAGGTGATACACCAGATGATAGCAAGCCAGGAGATAGCACACCAAGTGACACACCAGATGATAATAAGCCAGGAGATAGCACACCAAGTGATACACCAGATGATAATAAGCCAGGAGATAGCACACCAAGTGACACACCAAGCACACCAAGTGATACACCAAGCACATCAGATTCAGATAAGGTAAATGCGGTAATTAAGGCTGATGATGGCATCAATATAAAGGCCGAAGTACCAGTGAGCGGAATCACATTCACAGAAGAGGAAAAGAAAGAAATAGAAAACGGAAGTACAGTTTCGGTATCTATGGAGGTCAAAGATGTAACAGCTACAGTATCAGAAAGCGATAAGAAGCTTGTGGAGGATAAAGTTAAGGAAGTTCTTAACAATGGTGTAGTTGGAGCATATCTTGATCTTACATTATTAAAGAAAGTAGGAAGTCTCAAAGAAGTATCAGTAACAGAAACAGCTGCTGGAGTTGTTGTTAAGCTTGATATTCCTGAAAGTCTTAAGAATACAGATGCATCTGTAGAAAGAAAATATACAGTTGTAAGAATTCATGATGGTGTAGCAGAGGCACTTGAAACAAGCTGCGAAAACGGAGTTATTACATTTACAACAGATAAATTCTCTACATACGCTATATGCTATGAAGATGTAGCAGCAACAGGAAACGGACAGGCATCAGATAACACAATAAATACAGGTGATGTGTATAATATAGCACTCTATGTATTATTCGCAGTTGTATCATGTGCAGGTCTTGCATTCGTAGTATTAAGAAGAAAGTCAGTTGTAAGATAAAAAAATAAAATAATGTATCATTTTTGTATTGCAGAAATTTGAAATATTTGAAATGTTTGTTTGAAATGTTTAAAAATATAGTTGACAGCTATAACTATTAGTGTTAAACTCTAATAGTTGTTAAACGAAGCAGAGTATCCACTCTCACCTTAGCGCATGAAGGCGACTCGGGTTTATATTTTTAAGAATATGCATGATAAACAGCAATTAAGATGCATTATGATTAAAAAGTGGATAGTCTGACTATCCACTTTTTTTGATTTTGGAGGTGCACTACTATTAGCGAATTAATGATTAACGAGCAGATCCGCGATAAGGAAGTTCGTGTTATTGGACAAGAAGGACAGCAGCTTGGAGTTATGTCTCCTAAGGATGCTATGAAGTTAGCAAGAGAGGCAGAGGTTGATCTTGTAAAGATAGCTCCATCCGCAAAGCCACCTGTATGTAAGCTTGTGGATTATGGCAAGTATAAGTATGAGCTTGTCAGAAAAGAAAAGGAAGCTAAGAAAAAACAGAGAACAATAGAAGTCAAAGAAGTTCGTTTATCACCTAACATAGATGTGAATGACCTTAACACTAAGTGTAACGCAGCAAGGAAGTTCATAGAGAAAGGCGATAAGGTTAAAGTATCACTCAGATTCAGAGGACGTGAGATGGCTCATGTTGATTCAAGCAAGCATATACTTGAAGATTTTGCAGAGAAGTTAAGTGATATAGCAGTAGTAGATAAGGCTCCAAAGTTAGAAGGCAGGAGCATGACTATGTTTTTAACTGAAAAACGTTAAAATATTATTCCATATGAGAATTAAATTAGGAGGATTATTATGCCAAAGGTAAAGACAAAAAGAGCAGCTGCAAAGCGTTTTAAAGTAACTGGAACAGGTAAATTAAAGAGAATGAAAGCTTACAAGAGCCATATTCTTACAAAGAAGACTACTAAGAGAAAGAGAAATCTTAGACATGCAGCTATGACAGATGCAACTAATGTAAAGACAATGAAGAAGATTATGCCATATTTATAAGATATGGGTGTCTGTGATTGATTATTTTAGGAGGAAATTAAGAAATGGCAAGAATTAAAGGCGGTATGAACGCAAAGAAGAAGCATAATAGAGTATTAAAGCTCGCTAAGGGTTATAGAGGAGCTAGATCTAAGCAGTACAGAGTTGCTAAGCAGTCTGTAATGAGAGCTCTTACAGAGAGCTACAAGGGTAGAAAGCAGAAGAAGAGACAGTTCAGACAGTTATGGATCGCAAGAATCAATGCTGCTGCAAGAATGAATGGTCTTTCATACAGCAAGTTCATGTATGGTTTAAAGTTAGCTAACATCGACCTTAACAGAAAGGTATTAGCTGAGATGGCTGTTAATGATGCAGAAGGATTTGCTAAGTTAGCAGAAGTTGCTAAGTCTAAGCTTGCTTAATCATTAGATTAATTAGTATAAAGATAAGTATAATGTTATATATCAG
>ENA-OZFX01001101-OZFX01001101.1-human-gut-metagenome-genome-assembly--contig:-NODE-1101-length-12700-cov-15.941795_pt1 | contig 12700 bp, 10 predicted proteins | sample MGYA00244651_ERZ653648 | MGnify/ENA primary metagenome ERZ653648 (study PRJEB26926, sample SAMN06164910) | human gut metagenome | biome: ENVO:00009003; feature: ENVO:2100002; material: ENVO:00002003...
GATTTCTGCCTGTCTCGTGGGCTCGGAGATGTGTATAAGAGACAGGTATTACTATTTCTTCAAATGTACTTTTACTTAATATTGGCGTTCTAGTAACTGAAGCAATAGAAAATAAATATTTCTTCTTACCACACAACCAATAATATATATAATACGGGTTATATTTGGCATCAATTTGTGTTATGGCATTTATCTGTTGATTAGTTGCACATTTTTCAAAACACATTGCAACATTTCCCATATTCCAACCTATACAGCCAACCAAAATACTTATGCCTTCTATCGAATTTGTCTTTATGCTTTCCAGTCCTTTTTCAGTTATGGTCTTTTCAGACTTTGTAACACGGTATCCTCCGTGTAATTCGACCGGAGAAATAAACATGTACTGACCACCATAGTATTCTTCATGTGATGTTGCAGGTGTTTTCCCTGTTATAACTTTACCTATTCTTTTTATTGGAACATGTTCATAATTCACTATATCCATAAATCCTCCCCAATTATCCTATATACTTTCTATGAGCCAATTTAACATTGCTTTGTTTGACCATTGCATACTGCAAAGTCGTATCTATTTTTCTATGCCCCAAAAGCTGCTGCAACTGTTCAATGGGCATTCCTTTATCTATTGCCATAGTTGCAAGAGTACGTCTAAATTTATGTGGATGTACCTTACTAAGACCTAATTGTTTTCCAAAATTTCGCAATCGCACTTCAATACCCCCTATTTTTAATCGCTCATAAGGAGCTTTTAACGATACAAATAGTGCCGGATTATTATCCATTCTGCTCTGCAAATAATTCTGCAAATGTATTTTTGTTCTGGCGTCAAAATAAACAACTCGCTCCTTATCGCCTTTTCCAAAAACAACACATTCACGCTCATTGAAATCTATATCTTCTCGATTTAACAGAACCATTTCTCCAACTCGCATACCCGTTGAAGCAAGCATATCAATCATTGCCAAGTCCCTGAGTTCCGTGCAATTATCTCTCATCAATTCAAGTGCTTCATCTGAATAAGTTTCCTTAATATTCGTTCCAGTTTTAACCTTATGTATTCTTCTGACCGGACTTTTCAAAATATAGTCCTCGTCCTCAAGCCAAGAAAAAAAGCTGGAAAGTATTCGTCTTATATTATCAATCGTAACTTTACTTGAATTTTTATTTGACTGATATTCAGTAAGGTAACAGCGTATATCATCGGTTACAATATATTTAATACCTTTACCTATACTATCAATCATTGCCTGTATAGTTGCTTTGTAATATTTCAAAGTTTTCTCGGAACAGCCCTCAATTCTCTTTGCCGATAGAAACAGTGCAACCAAGTTCTGCTCCGATAATCCTTTATCACTTTCTGTTTTTGCAACTTCATAATCAAAAAGCGTATGTTGCAGTACCTCCTGCAATCGCTGTGTTTGTGCATTGTTCAAATAAGGTAGCATACCCTGAACAATATCCATAATTAAATTCTGTTTCATAGTCAATTCTCCTTTTATTTAATTTAGAGAACAACTATGGAGCGGTAGTCCCCTGTTTTAACTCCTGCCACTCACAAGAGTTATGGGATATATGTTAAACGATAATTTAGAGCAGCAACTTATGCTTTTATATGATTATTGGTTTATCCAATTTGATTTTCCTGATAACGACGGCAATCCTTATCAGACTTCCGGTGGAAAAATGGTTTGGAACGATACTTTGAAGCGTAATATTCCTGAAAATTGGAAAGTTCAGTCTGTAATTTCAAATTGTTTATCTTCCATAATAAAACCCGGAGTCGAAATCTTTAATACAAAAACATACCTAGCAACAGCCGATGTTAAAGGTACTTCTATTTCAACAGGAACTATTGTTGATTACGACGGTAGAGAAAGTCGTGCTAATATGCAACCAAGTATAAATTCTGTATGGTTTGCTAAAATGAAAAATAGTATTAAGCATCTTTACCTAAACAAAGAAATGCAACCTATTATTTCAAGTTCTATTCTTTCAACAGGATTTTGTGGATTACAATGCAACGAAATCAGTTTTGAATATATTGCTTCTTATGTTTCAAATGCATATTTTGAAATTCATAAAGATATGCTTGCTCACGGAGCGACTCAAGAAGCTGTAAACAATGATGATTTGGCAGGCGTTCACATTATTATTCCTGAAGCTATAGTTTTACGTGCTTATCACGAAGCTACTCAAGCTATATATGCACAAATAAGTAAAAATATTTGCGAAAATCAAGAACTTGTTAAACTTCGTGACTGGTTGCTGCCTATGTTAATGAACGGTCAGGCTACCATCAGTGATTGATGTGGTAAATTATCGTTTATCATATTATTTATAGTTCTTTTTCTATTAATCATCTCAAAGAAACTTGCCACTTCTCGTTGCCCATGCTCTATAACAGGTATAATTATTTCCTTCAAATCAGGAATACATAAATTACTAACAATAGAACCTGTTGCATCAGCTCGTCGAAACTGTGTTTGAACAAAATCAGACATTAAAGTGTTTAGCAAATAAAATGGATCACATTTTTGCTTATTAACTTTTAACAAAACTAGCCTCTGTCCCAGGCAACATTTTAACCCTTTGGGAACAATTCCAACCACTCCCATAGGTGCTTCTCTTGATATGATTATATCACCCTCCTCAGGAACTGCTCTTTTAGTTCTTTCTATATATGTTGCTTCATCAACAAAATATCCGTCTGTAAAATCAATATTTCCATCTTTTAAATTAAAATTACGAATAACCCGTATCCCCTCATTCTTCCAATTTGGAGTGGAATGAGGACAGTCAATGATATCTATACATAATTCCTGTAGCTTATAATACTTCATTAAACATCCTCCCTAAGTTCCGCATATATTTTTTTCCATTTAGCCGAAGGATGTTTACAAATACAATCTTTTGAAGCGAACGCACATACCCCTTCTATATAACAATATCCACATATATCAGGATTAGTTTGTCGACAACCATAAGTTTGTTTTTCTGTATCATTTTCGTTAAGAGGAGAGCGAATAGGGATACATAACTCTTTAGGAAAACTACTCATACTTTACCTTCTTTAACTGCTCCATAATTTCCGTTTTCAGTTTGTCGCCCTCTGCAAAATATTCCTGCAACTTCTCTGCATAGGCACTCATACGAGCATTAAATTCGTCCTGTGATAATTCAACATATTCAATTTTCACATCAAAATACTGTCCTGCTGAAAGTGAATATTTCTTTTCTTTGATTTCATCATAGGTAACAGCAACTGAAAAATCATCAACAGCTTCTTTATTAAGGAATGTATCAACAATTTTATCAATCTCAAAATCACGAAGTCTGCGTTTCTGATTATTACCGTCCTTATATTCTTCTCCCAGTTTTGAAGCATCTATCAGTACAACCTTGTCTGTTTTTCTTGAATTATCGAAAAATAATACTGATACATTCGTTCCGGTATTAGCAAATACATTTGACGGCATACTAATACAGCCATAAACAATATGTTCGTCTACAATATGTTGTAGTATTTTCTTTTCTACACCCGACTTTGCAGTTATAAATCCGGTAGGAACTACAATCGCACCTTTTCCTGTTGATTTCAACGAATTAAGAACGTGCTGAATGAACAATGTGTAAATTGCCATACTCTCTTTCTTCTTGGCAGGTACTTTCGGAACTCCCGCCCAAAAACGAACAGGCATCGCTGCTATACGTTCTCTTGTATCTGAGAAATCCATCTTAAAAGGTGGATTTGAAACTACATAATCAAAAGTTCTTAATTCCTGTCCATTATCACTCTTATGATATGGAGCAATCAGCGTATCTCCCTGAATTGCATGGTCAAGAGAAGAAACCAAACTGTTCAGGATAAGATTAAGTTTTAACATTTTATTACTTCGCTGTGAAATATCCTGAGCAAAAATCGTACACTTATCTTCTCCAATTTTGTGAGCAAGAGCCATCAAAAGTGTTCCTGTTCCGGCTGATGGGTCATAACACTCAATGCTGTGTAAATCAGTTGCATTTCCAACAAGCAATCTTGCCATAATCGTTGCAATAGCGTGAGGAGTATAATACTCTGCATACTTACCACCGCCTGCGGTATTGTAGTCCTTTATCAGATATTCAAATATATCTGCAAAGAAATCATAGTGCTTCTCAAATGCTTCTTCAAAAGAAAAATTTACCAACTTATCAACCAAGGCACGGGCAAAAGGTGCTCTTGCTGTATCGTCCGTTACATACTGTGTCAGCTTTTCAAAAAGCGGTATTTTTGTATTCTGAGCAGTTTGAGTTGAAAATATATCAATATTCTTATCTGCTATATCTGTCATAGTGCTGTCAAAGATTAAATCAAAATCGCCTTTTGCCTGCTGATTCCATAAGTTGGCAATAAGATGTTCCGGGTTAAGTAATGGAATATCTGACGGTAAACTATCAAAAATATCCAATCGGTCATCTTCTGACATTTCTGCATAAGCAAGTTCCCATTTTTCGGCATTTTTAAGAACAGGACTGACTTTTTTTACTTCATATCCGAATTTATCATTAAGGAACTTATAAAGGAAAACCTGAGTGATAATTTTATATTCGTTACCATCGTTTCCCATACCATAGGTCTGACAAGTTGCTTTTAAGGCATCTATCAACTCTATGGTTTTTTCTTTTATCGTCTTTGTTTCTTCCATTGTGTTCTCCTTTATGCCACTGAATAAGTCTGGTTGTACTGGTCAAGATACTGTTTTGTAATCCTGCTCTGTATAAATACTCTATCCTCACGTGCACTCGCTATTCCTAACTTATCAATGCCCGCTTTTATTTGTGTCATAACCGTTCTCTCAAAATATGCGTCTTTCTTCAATATATCATTTCTGTCATACACTTTCTGGTCAATATCAGACTTAATAGAAAGCAAAACATTCATAATAGACATATCATATTCTGAAACAATCGGCTGTTTATTTGCTGCTTTTCGAGCAAGATTTTCTTCCCTGATTCTTTTATGAACCCTTGCGAATTTCGCATCGCCATTATATTTTCTCAGCAAAACCGTGTTTTTCTTCTGCAATTCATCAAGCTTTTTCAGAATATCTTCCAGTTCTTTTCCTTGCTCCTCAATCTCAGATACACTCTTAGGTTCAAAACCGTGTTGCTTAAAGCGAAGCAAAAATGCTTCCTGCAAAGTAATAAACTCAGGGTCATCAGGGTCAATATTCTGAGTAAAAGCACGGACAGTCTTTTTATACTTTTCTGTTACTGCGTCTTTACCACCGACAATTTTTAATTCTTCTTCACTGATTTTGCTGAAATTAAAAGTAATATCCTCCATTGCTTCATTGACAAGCAACTTTGTGGTATCATCACTTGCAAAAAGTTCCTTCTGATTTATGTTATCAATATGATGTTGCACCTCTGAAATCAATGATGGCAATTTTGTTAATTCCATTTTTGCAAATGTTTCCTTTAGCTCATCATCGCCAAAAGTTCTTACCAAATTGCAACAATCACGAGCAGCAATAAGAATTTTTTTAAGTTTAAGCAATTCCTGCTTATCCTCAATCGTAGATATTTCCGAACTAAATTCTTCTGCATTATCTGTGGTGTAGTTAAAAAGAACCTGCTGCACTTCCTGCATTTGTTTAATGAGTTCTGCCGGGTCTTCAATAACCTGTTTGAATGTATCTGTTTCATTTCCAGCACCAACTTCATTCGGGTCATTAAAACGGTTCAGCTCTTTGAGGTATGCTTCATTTGTTTCCTCAAAATTCCTTTTTATATTTGCAAAATCAATGACATAACCATAATGGTTTTCTTTATATGGTCTGTTGACTCTTGTAATTGCCTGCAACAAATTATGGTCTTTCAATTTTCGACCAAAATACAGGCGTTTCAATCTTGGTGCATCAAATCCGGTAAGAAGCATATTGAAAACGATAAGAATATCAACTGTCATATTATTTTTGAAGTCATCAATAATCTTATCTCTTGTATCTTTGTCATCACTATCGTGAAGTATAAGTCCAGCTCGCAAATGACTTTTCATAGAAACATCTTTATTAAGTTCCGTTTGAATTTCATCAAAATATGCAAACAGCTTCCTTGCCTGCTCACTTGTTTCACAAATGACCATACCGCCAAGCGTATTATCTCCCTGAATTTGTCTAAATCTCTTTAGGTCAGAAATAATATATCTAAGCAACTCTTTGACATAGTTATCGTGTTCAACAATCTGACTTTTCTTTACATCTTTCTTTTCTACCAAGGTTTCAAGTTTTTCATAAATTTCAGAAAGTCGCTCCTTATACTGCGTTTCTATATCCTCACGGATAATTTTCAGCGTATATCCATCTAAAATTGATTTGTCATAATAGTATGTATGAATATAATTACCAAAAACTCTCCAAGATTCTCTTTCTTCTTTCAAAAGCGGTGTTCCTGTCAACGCAATCTTAATCGCATTTTTATCCGCATCAAGAAGATTAGCCAAGAATGAGCCTTCTGGTTTATATCCTCTATGTGCTTCATCAATAATAAATACTCTCTGCAAATTCGTTGCATACGCAGGAAGGTCAACTTTTGACCTATCTTCAGCAAAACGCTGTATATTTACAACTGTAATTTCTGGTTTTCCCGTATTTCCCTCTTGTGCCTGATTGTTACGGAACTGTTCCATAAGTTCAGCACGGGAACTTGCTGTTTTTACAACCAATCCACGAGCTTCAAATTCTTCTGAAGCCTGTTTCAGCAAATCAAGACGGTCAACAATGAAATAAAACTTTGCAACCTTATTTTGCTTGCTAAAATAGTCAGAAAGAACATAAGTCAGGTAATAAGAAAGGGCTGTTTTTCCACTACCTTGAGTATGCCATATAACACCTGAATTAACACCTTCATCAATCTTACTTCTTACTGTTAAGGCAGCAAACATCTGTTGATAACGCATTATATGTTTCTGCTCAATAAACTCTATCTTGCCATTTATTTCTTTATGAAAACGAACATAGGCAATTCCATATTTCAATATAAATAACACTCTTTCAGGACTGCACATAGATGTCAGTACACGATTAGTCGGTGTATAGGTATCTAAATTTGTTTGATATTCCGGAGAAGTATGAATAACCTGACAATTAAAGTCAGTCAATATCTTCTTTTCAACAATCGGGTCAATATCCTTATATGGGAAATCTGCATTATAAGGTGCAATATCCAAATTTGTAGGATTTTCTTCTCTGAAACAGTTGAACGGTGCAGACTGTTTTGCCGTCGTACAATAGAATGCCCCCTGAACTGGAACAATACCACCCATAGTGTCATATTCCATATTATTAGAGAAAATCATCAACTGTGTAATATTCAAAAATCTCCTAAATTTTTTATTAGGAAATCTCTTTTTGTTCATTCTCTTGCTTTCTGCAACCATACCGCCGTGATTATTCGGCTTCTTTACTTCAACAAATACAAGTGGAAGTCCATTTACAAACAATGTAATATCAGGTCTAAATTCATCTTGGTCACGCTTACAAGTGAACTCGGCGGTAAAATGAAATGTATTATTCTTTGGATTTTCAAAATCCACCAATCTAACAGGCGAAACAGACGATAAACGCTCGTAAAAACTGCGTCCTATATCATCATTATCTAATTCCTGCCTAATAGTTTTCAATGTCTGTTCCGCTTCTCCTGCGTGGGTAGGATTAAGCCGTGCGAACTGCTCCTTGAAAATGTTAATTAAGATATTGGTATCAGGGTCATATACTGTGCCTGCCATATCTTCAGTTATTTTCCCGAAATAGGTATAACCAAGGCGTGTCAAATGAACCATTGCTGGCATTTGAACACGAGTAGCTTCGTTAAACATATTTTTCTTACCACCTGCCGCCATCTTCAGACCTCCTCATATCATTCGTCTAATATGACTTCACATACATCGCCAATATCACAATGAAATACTTTGCAAATTCTCATAAGCACATCAAGGGATACTGTTTCATTCTTATTTAATTTTGTTGCAACAGACGATGAAATTTCCGCAGCACGCATTAAATCTTGTCTTTTCATTTGGTTATCAATCATAAGTTTTTGAAGTTTATTGTAGCTTATTCTCATCTGTAACGCTCCTTCGTATTCTCCGTTCCTTCTGGTTACAGTTACTCATTTGACATTATACTATGAATAATCTATTTTTTCAAGATATAGGGGTTTATTCGCAACTCTCAACCGGAAAGGTGTCACTTTTTACCAACACCTAATACGACATTTTTGAGGATAAGAAAACGTAAAGTGCGTTTCATCGTATCCAAAACATCTTACTATTTACTGTAACCCTGTATTAAAATATCCGTATTCTGTGTCCACATTATAGATTGCATAGCAGTCAAGTGCCTCCGGTATAGGCACACTGTAATAATGGAAACCTAACCAACGCTGCATCCCTTCCGGCATATCTGCTGTCGGTGCACCCGGAAGATACACTGTAAATGTCGTTCCACCCGCAATTCCGTAAAGTTCTGTAAATGTGGTTTTGTATCCGTTATCATTTGCAACCACTTTACCGATCTCATCATCATACTTTAAAGTGTCCAGCTCCATTGTGTAAGTATATTTATCAACCTGTTTAATATTCTTAAATGATCCGGAACCGCTGGACGTTGATCTGCCCTCATAATTGCTATCATAATAAGATGCCGTAAAGGTTCCGTCCGGCTTGATATCCATACTGGCTCCCCATGCGCCTACTCCACTCGTCAGAATAAATTTTTCCGGCAGATCCTCCGGCAATGTCATTGCTACCTCTCCTGCATTTCCGGCAGAGACTTCTTTCTTATCGGCAGATTTCTCCTGCTTTTTGTCAGATGCCGTTTTGTCCGTTTTTTTCTGTGTGATCTTTCCCAGATATTCCATAGCTTCATCATAGGTCATGGCGGTATCATCCAGCGTACCAAGAACCTCCTTGGCTTTATCCTTGCCCTGGCCATTATACATTAACAAGGTATCAAAATTCTTCTGTAATTTCTTTACCTGCGTATCATACTTATCCTCTGATATCTCAGATTCATTCTTTGTACATGAAACAATCGTCGCAGAATAATCCTCATTTGGTCCTTCTTTTCTTGCCCAGGTTGTTGCTTTCTGAAGCATACCGGAATCATCTAATGCAAATTTGATATACTGATCCGTATATCCCTCATCTCCGATTCCACTATATGCATATAAGGTTCCCTTCTTAGTCGTAAACAGGTAATAACTGGTTCCGGAAGCGGCATTTATATCCCAGCCACCATATTCTTCCATATCCGTTCCAAAGATTCTTTTTGCATTTGTTCCGTCAAAGCTATATATATCCATCTGCGCAATTGAAGCTTCGTTCTGTTCCGATCTTACCAGGATCATCTCCGGCACACCATCACCTGTAACATCGGCAAATACGATCGGTGTCTGTTCCTCTTTTGCAGTCTTTGTGGAATAATCATATTCATACTGCCAGTAATAATTGTCGATCTGTGTCTTATAGGATTCAAGTACCTCTTTGTATGCTGCTTTATAAAGACTTTCATCGATAGCTGACTCTGTAGTTATCTCCGTTGACGCTTCTGTCGTTATCTCTGTCGTTGAAGCATCTGCTTCACCGGTGGTCGTCTGATCTGATGTATCATCGGTTGCTTCTGTTGCTTCCTTTTTATCGGTAGCTTTTGCCTTATCCTGTGAATACTTATAGGCGATTGTACCACCTGCGACTCCGCCTACAATCGCGATCGAAGCGGCTGCGATCGCAATCTTTCCTGTCATGGTCTTTATAAACGCCTGTTTACCAACTGTAGCTGCTACAGTTTTTCCGGTTTCTACTGCACCCGCAGCCGATCCGGCAGTTCCTGCCTGTGTGGCTCCTCCGGCTACCTGTCCGGCAGTTCCTGCCTGTGTAATTCCTCCTGCTACCTGTCCGGCGGCTCCTGCCTGTGCAGCCCCACCTGTAACATTGCCTGCCATCTGCATAGCACCACCATGAATGATGCCGGCTGCAATATTTCCACCAAGACCTGCCATCTGCTCAAATACATGCGTAACGATCATATTTCCACGTTCTGCCATAAGCAGATATACAAGAAGACACATCGGTGTGTAGCTGTAAAGCTTGTAGCCCTTCTTCTGAAGCTCCTCTGCCTTTGCCTTGATATTCTTACGTCCATAATTCAGTCTGGACTTTACGGTGTTCTCGGAACAGTTCAATACTGTGGCAATATCCTTGATACTGTAACCCTCCAGATGGAACATAAGCACACAGATTCTCTGTTCATCCGACAGGGAATTGATCAGCTCCCGCACCATATCCTGTGTCTCCTGCACGGTACATGCCATCTCCGGCTGTGTGCTCATGTTTTCATCTTCCAGATTATACTCAAAGACATCCCCTTCATCATTTTCATTCTGCAGATCAGAAAACAAGACTGCCTTTTTCTTCTGAAGTGCATTGATCGCGGTATTTGCCACGATCGTACTCATCCATCCCGGAAATGCATTTGCATCCTGTAAACTATCTAATCTGGCAAATGCCTTTATATAGGCATCCTGAAGGACATCCATTGCATCCTGCTCATTCTTCATATACTTCATTGCAATGTAGAGTTTATTCCGATATGTATTCTCATATAAGAACGTAAATCCTTCTTCACGCCCTGCCTTTGCCTGTTCCACTGCCTGTGTATAATCCACACAGCTTCCGCAAAACGGACAGTTGTATTCATTCCCCTGTAAATCATTTCCGCATGTTCTGCACTTCATGTTATCCTGCTCCTCCTGCTTTTTATCTTATTTCTGTAATTTATATATTTTCTTTATACCTTTATTTATCTGGACTGCCTGTCATGCTCGATCCGGTCAAATAATTCTTTCTTGCGTTCCGGATCATCCGGCAGCTCCTTTCGTTCTTTTCTTAACAATGCAACAAACGCGCACACTGCCTTCCACACATCCATATATCTCACCTCCTGTTTATTGGACAGATCAGGTGGATAAAAAGTTTTAAGCTTTTGGATATTTTTTGCATTATTATAACATACCACAAAATCAGGATAACATTATATTCTATTTCTTTATCTTTACAGTCTTGTATTTGCTCCATGCAGAATAACATTTCTTCTCGCGGGAACCTGCCTTTACATAAGAACGGACACGGACATAATAAGTCTTGCCCTTTTTCAGATCCCAGAATGTACAGTTATTGTAATTCTTAAATGGCGCATCATATACTTTCTTATTCTTTTTGAATTTCTTATCCGTTGCGATCTGGATCTGATATCCGGTCGCCTTGCTCTTGCACTTCCATGTTACCTTTAACTTTCCGGATGAAAGATTCTTTACCTTGTTTACAGTGGTCTTCGGAACATCTGTAAATGTCGTCTTAAATGTATACATTCCGGCATAATTTGGATCAACACTATATGGCCAGCCTTTGGTCATCGTGATGTAGTAGGTTCCCTTTGGCAGGAAAAATGTGTATTTTCTGGTTCCCGGTGTAACACCCGTCTGAATATAGTGAATGTCGCCATTTGTATTCTCGATCACAACATTCATTTCCTTGATCTTGCTGTTGATCTGAATGTTCAAGTACCGGTTCTTTGTCATCTTCATCTTATAGATATCTGTTGTCTCGTTAAATGCAAACTGTCCTTTATAGATCGTACCTGCCTTATAGGTAAATGCCATCGTTTTCTCATCGTTCTGTGACAGCCATGCCTCGGAACGTGTTTCGCCGGATGCCTTATAAGATGCCGTAAATGTGAATTTACAGCCGGTATAAAAACCTGCACACAGTGATAATTTATAATCACCTGCTAATAATTCTGCCTTATAGCTGCCATTCCCTTCACTGACTGCTGCTGTATATATCTCATTATCATACATATCACTGACTTTTATATAATTAAGCCCGGTGTGTGTCTTTCCAATTTCCTCCGTCACAATCGCAAGTGAAAATGTACCGGATTTCTTCATCGTAAATGTATACTCATATGTATTCTGTGCATCTTCCAACTCACCACTGTAACTCTGACCCCATACGATCTGCTGTGGACTGTTTAACACCTCTGCGGATACCTTTCGTGCAGGACTTACTGCACACATCATCACCATTAAAATTACTGTTAACATGATCTGTTTCATTTTTCTACTCATAATAATCTGTCCTCTCTTTCTACCTTCTTTTTATTCAACTGTTTCAGCATCCATCATCTGCTCTTTATATGCCTTACGGATCGGAATGATCGGCAGTCCGATAAAGACCATGATCGAGATGAAGAAGGATACCATACCTGTAACGATGTCATATGGAAATGGTACGATGAGCCAGCCCCATTTTGCTATCTTGCCTGCCATTCTCACCGCAGTTCCAAACCCTCCGAAGAAGTAGGAAACAATACCTGCCATAACTCCATACCCCATCATGGACATCGGGATCCTTCCACCAAAAATACCGGAAAGGACAAATCCTAAAACGGTTAAACAGGTTGCTCCCAATGCGATGTACTGTGCGATTTCGATTCTTCTCATTTTCTTCATTTTTTTATTCTCCTTTTCTTTATCTGAGGAGCATTTCATCCGGAAATTCATCCATAAAAAATGCAACCTCTGTATCGTTTCACCTATATGACACAGCTGTCTCTTATACACATCTCCGAGCCCACGAGACAGGCAGAAATCTCGT
>ENA-OZFX01001110-OZFX01001110.1-human-gut-metagenome-genome-assembly--contig:-NODE-1110-length-12559-cov-6.452735_pt1 | contig 12559 bp, 15 predicted proteins | sample MGYA00244651_ERZ653648 | MGnify/ENA primary metagenome ERZ653648 (study PRJEB26926, sample SAMN06164910) | human gut metagenome | biome: ENVO:00009003; feature: ENVO:2100002; material: ENVO:00002003...
CGAGGAGAAAGCCTACAAGAAGATCCCCGTCATTACCGACTTCACCGACGGGGACGGCAACGACTGCATGAAGGAAACGGTGCAGGCGAATTACAGGCGCATCAAGGAGGAGGTGAAGCAGATTGTCGCCGATGAACTGGAGCGTATCGCGGGTGACGAGAACCTGAAGCATCTGTTGCAGCAGAAATAGCCGGCAGGCGGTAACGAAAACGGGCGGGGCAAGTTTGACACCTTGTTCCGCCCGTTTTCGTTACCCTTCGTTTTCCGGATTTTCCTCTTTCAGCAATTTGTTTATGGTCGTTACCGTATGTGTCTGAAAGTAGGTCTTCAGTTCCGCGTCATCTTTCAGGAGTATGCCGCATTCCTCATCATAAGTTCCGATGATATATTTTTTAAGTTCGGAAAAACTTTCCGCAAACGGTATCTGCCTGTTTTCCAGCCAGTATTCGGTTACCACTTCGGAGATAAACGCTTTAAGCACGGCTTTTTCCTCTTTACCCAGTTTCTTGAAACGTGTCGTTTCACGGTTCACGGGCAACGGTTCCGGCAGAATATCCTCCGGATTCTTGCCGCTGCGCATGGCGGACATGCAGCTTTTACAGATATGTTGTGCGTGTCCTTTGCCGGAGAACTTCTCATTCGCCTTGTAGTCACCGCAAATCCGGCAGTAGTGCCCGTTCTGTTTCTTCTTCTTTTTTGCCATTTCTTTATCCTGCTTCTGTTCCGGCTGCAAATATCGGCATTTATTTCCATGATTGTCAATATGATGCAACAAAAAAAGACGGAAAACAGATGATTGCCCCTTATTTTCCGTCTTTCCTGTCCGGATGGTGGTTCATCTTCTCATGCGTTCCAATTCCTCGTCACGTTGCATCTTCTCGTTGAGTTTCTCCTGCATCCTGTCAAGGAAGTAGGTGCGGCTCTCGTTCTTACGGCGTTTGATGTCGATGTAGAAGCGGTAGCAGTCCTTCGATTCCACGCCGAATATCTTGTACAGGAGCGGGGCGAGCTGTTTGAGCGGCATGTTGCCGTTGTTGATGCAGCCCATCTCGTTGATACCGTAAATCAGTTCCACGAGGTCGATGGCGTTGCCTGTCCACTGCAAGGGCGAGGCGGGGTTTTCGGTTGTGTTTTCGGCGGACGTACGGACGGGGATCAGTGGTGGCACTTGGGGAGCGGCAAGGAACTTCTGCATCTTCCTCACGAAAGAGAGTGCCTTGCTGATGTAGGCTGCAACCTCCCTCTTTTCTTCGGGGAGATTGCGCACGGGATGGTGCTGCAACTCGATTTCGATGTAAGCCAGCGCGATGATGGTGCGGTTGGTGTCCACATTGCCGCTGCATAGCTCGATCACTTGCGTGGCGAAAGCCGTGTATGCCGTTTCCATATTGCAGTCACCGGCTTCGTTTATACGGCGGAAGAACTCGGTTTCCGCCAATAAAAAATAATTCATGTCCTGTCAATTTTGAAATTTTACACTCTGTTTTTCTGTATGCGCACATGGACTGTAGTGGCAAAAAGCGCGTCCAAAAAACAGAAAATCCGGCACTTCGTCTGCAAAGTGCTGGATTTCAAAGTGATAAAATTCGATATTTTTTGTCAGGCACGGATTATGCCCTTCTCAAAATGTTTGTTATCAGAACATTGTCTTATCAGGTGAAAACTGATAATGTATGATGCCGGAACATTCCGGTCATCTTATGGCTTCCACGCGCGTGTAGATGCTGCGGCACACGCCATCGGGATAGTTTTTTTGAGAGGAGAGCGTCCAATGTGTTTCGGGCAGGGCGGACTGGAAGAAGTGCCGTCCCGTTCCCGATATGAAAGGCACGGTATATAGGATTATCTCGTCCACCACCCGCATGCGCAGCAGTCCGTTGATATAGTCCGTGTTGTCGGGAGTGGCTTCCGCGAGATAGCGGATGTCCGTGCCGTCCTTCCGCCATTCGTCCAGCATGGAGATGGAGTAGTCGGGCGTGATGTGGTAAAGGGCGTTTTCCCTTATTTCATTGATGCCGCACTTGTCAAGGCGCAGTTCCTTGTACGCCTTGCAATACAACCCGGAAGAATGACACCCGTCCAGCGTGAGGACGGCAAGAATCTGAACTTTACCCATATATCGTTTCATTTCGTTAGGCAAGGGCAAAAAAGTAGCGTGCAGTTCACACTACTTCTAATGGAGGCTCTGGTAAAGCCTTTACGGAGAGTACGTGAATGCACGCTATGCGTAAGCATAGCATAAGCATCACGCAATCGTCTCCGTAGTGTCAATTTACCAGATTTCCATTAGGACGCCTTGCGGTCTTATGTCTATATATCGACGGCAAAAGGCTCTGCCAGTCGCCGTTTTTTCTCAAATATCATGCAAAGATAGCCAAATCCGACGAATTACCGGCTATGGTTGCTGAAATTTATACTTCAATCCATATTCTTCCAGTTTGTTGTACAGTGTCGTACGTCCTATCCCGAGCAGTTCGGCGGCAACCTTGCGGTTCCCGTTCGCCTGCTTCAACGCGCGTAAGACACGCTCCTTGTCTTCCGCATCGCTGCGCAGGGCGAAGCTGACAGGTGAAGTCGCCCTCGTCACGGCAAGTTCCAGATGCTCTTTCGTGACAAGACCCGTCTGCGCCTGCAACACCGCACCCATGATTTTCTGCCGAAGCTCGCGGACATTGCCCGGCCACGCATGGATCAGCAATGTCTTGCGGGCTTCTCCGTCAAAGTCGGTGACATCGCATTCCAGTTCCCGGTTCGCAATTTCACGGAAGAACTCAGCCAGCGGCATGACGTCCTCCTGACAGTCGCGCAACGGCGGGACGGTTATCTCGAAATCGTGCAGACGGTACAACAAGTCCTGCCGGAAACGCTTTTCATGGACCGCCTTCTCCAGATCCTCGTTGGTGGCGGCGATGATGCGGACATTGAAACTCTTATCCGTTCTGTCACCTACCGGACGGTATCTCCGTTCCTGTATGGCGCGGAGTAGCATCTGTTGTGTTTCCGGTGCGAGGTTGCCCACCTCGTCCAAGAACAGCGTGCCGCCTTCCGCCTCGTGGAAATAACCTTTTTGGGCACTGTCCGCACCAGTGAACGCCCCTCTGACGTGTCCGAAAAAAGCCGACGGCGCAAGTTCTTTGGTGAGCGAACCGCAGTCCACAGCCACAAACGGTTTTCCTGCCCGCTTGCTCTTGTCGTGCAGCAGATGGGCGATATGCTCTTTGCCCGTACCGTTCTCCCCGAATATCAGCACGCTCATGTCGGTGGGGGCTACCAGCCTTATCCGGTGCATGATTTTCTGAAAGGCGGAACTGTCACGGGCAAAGACGGGCATACGGCTTCGCCCGATATTCCGCTCTTTCAGTATGGTACGGAGCAGAGGCACGAGTTTATCCTCCACGAGTTGTTTGGGTATGTAGTCCAGCGAACCGAGTTTCATGCTTTCCACCGCCGTATGCACTTCGGCATAGTCGGTCATGATGATGAACGGCTGCGTCATACTCTCCTTGCGCATCCAACGCAACAAGTCGATGCCATCGCCTTCAGGCAAACGTAAGTCTGAAACTATGATGTCGTTTTCTGTCGCTTGTAGCAGAAGTTTCCTCGCGGTCGAGAGGTGGAACGCCTGCACGGTGCGGAATCCCTCCCGCACCAGCAGGTTGCAGACAAACTCGCAATACACGATGTTGTCCTCCACCACGATGATTTTTGTCTTATCCATTTTCGTATTTTCTCCTTTCTTCTTTTGCCAGCCGGATTATCTCCGAACCCTTATCCAGCACAGCTTTTATAGCATTACCAATTGTTTTATCGTCAGGCGTGCCATCGCTATGAAGCAATTTGTATAGTTCCCTTAACGGCTGGTCGGCACGGAGTATCTCCCACGAGCTGCGCAGGTGGTGTGTCAGGGCGTCCAGTTCCTGAAGGTCTTTCTTTAGACCCGCTTCCCTGATTGCCTGCATTTCCTTTTCGGTTTCCGTTATCAGTTTATCCAGCATGACGGATTCGTTGCCGTAGGACAGCAGGGAGGTGAAATCCGGCTTTTCATTCCGGTTGCCTTTCATGGCGCATTTGCCTGAAACCTCCATCAGTTCCGATATGGAGAACGGTTTGAGCAGGCAACCGGAGAAACCACGTTCCATAAGTTCCTCCCTGCTGCAACTGCCCGAAGCGGTTGTCACGATTACCGGGATAGTCTTTGAATTGCCAACGTTGGAGGTGCGCAGCAGTTCCAGCAGCTCGAAGCCGTTGATTTCCGGCATGTTCAGATCCGTCAGAAGCAGGCTGTATTCTTTCCGGCGTATCATTTCCATCAGCTCCGCAGCATCAGTGCAGGTGTCGCAGTGTGTCCCTTCCTGTGCATACATTTCTTTAAGCATCAGGAGAAGTACCTCGTCATTGTCGATGGCAATCACATCATGGAATGCACGGTCATGATGAATCCTTGTCTGATTTATCCGTTCCGGCAGTTCCCCGGCTGTCTGCATGGGTATTTTTACCGTGAAACGGCTGCCTTTGCCTTTATCGCTCTCCAGCCGGATTATGCCGCCGAGCATTGTCACGATACGCTGAACGATGGACAGTCCCAGTCCGAAGCCGTCTTTTGCGGCGGCGTTTGACAGACGTTCAAACGCGCCGAACACGCGTTGCTGTTCCTCGTTGGTCATTCCTGTGCCCGTATCTTCGACGATAATTTTCAGAATACCGTTATCGTAGTCCGTTCTCAGGGAAACGCCACCCTTCTCCGTGAACTTGATGGCGTTGGACAGCAGGTTGTTGCCGATTTGCAGGATACGTTCCTTATCGGTCAAGACAATAGTATCCTTTTGATTCGTTATGGTAAGAGCCAGCCCCTTGTGCATGGCGATTGGCGTAAACTCCGTTTCAAGAATGTGCGTGATTGCCGAAATCCGGCAAGGAGAGAAATTCGGCTGCTCCTTGCCGTTGTCCAGCCGGAAGAAACTCAGCAGGGTGTTGAGCATTTCGCGCATCCGGTCGGAAGATTGCCGGATATTACGGACATATTGCTCTTTTTTATCCGCATCATTCCCTTTTTCCATCAACGCGGTATAACCGATTATTGCGGTTAAAGGTGTGCGTAACTCGTGGGTGATGGTATGAACCGCTTTCTTGCGGGAGGCTATCAGTGCCTCGTTCTGTTCAACCGATTTTTGGAGTTGTCCGATTAAATCCGATGTTTTCCGTCGGTATCGTTTGATCCGGACGGCATCCCTATGGATAATTATGAACAATACGAGCAATAACAGAAGTATGGATAATGCCAGACTGCCAATTTGCCTGAACGACTTCTTACGCATGGTGGCTATCTCGGTTTCTCGTTCTTTCAGGTCGGTCTGAACATTGTTGTCGATATGACGGATAAGCCTACGTAATTGGCTGTTTAGGGCTGCATTATGTGCGGCAACGCTGTCGGTCTGTTCGCTAAGTATCCGGTTCTGGGCTTTTTGTTTGGCAATCACATCGTTGTTAAGAGAACAGAGCATCGAGGTTGTTGCCGAGGGTTTTGTTTCCTCCTTTTTGCCGAAGATGCCCAAGACCCCCTTGCGTTTAGTCTTGCGGGGGCTTTCATTTGCGCTTTGACGGACTATGAACGGCACTTTATCGGCTATACGCCTATTGAGTGTCCTCTGACGGGAATGTATATCCGCCAGCTCCCTCATCTGTACTTCTTTGCTTGCCAATATGTCACGGATGCTGTCTATCCCGACACGTTCCGAACTGAACACCTCGCAGAAGACACACAATGTACTGTCAATTACCATTCTTTGCTGATGGTATTGTTCTGCATCGCCCTCTTTCCATTCCGATACGGTTTCTCCCAGCAATGACAGCCCTGTAATCCGTATGTTCAGGCGGTTTATGTTTTTTCGCAACTCGCTTGCCTTACGGTTTTCCTCCTCGGACAGAGCCAATGTGTTTTGTTCGTTATGGTAGGTATAGGCTACCAGCAGTGACAGGATGAATATGGAAATGTAGCCTGCGGCTACTAATATGCGGTAGGATTTCATAAGCCGTATATATAATGATTGCGAAACTTCTCATTTGTCAGGAATATGCGTGCCGCTATAGCCGCACCTTCCAAATCTTGCCGGAAACGCACTCATGATTCACTGTTCCAGTATTTCATCCTTCTCTCGCACCATTCCTCATATCCCTCTTTTTTCAGTTCTCCGGGTGTCTTGAGAACCTGCTGGTTGCAGAAGTCCGAAAAATTACTTGCAGAGAGGAACCTGTTGCGTTCAGCCACTTCCTTCAGGGCAAGTTCGGGACGGTAGGAAAGGTCTTCCTTGATACGGCTTATGCGCTCCTGCCGGAGCCAGTAGGTCGCGGAACAGCCGTAATATTCTTCAAAACGGCTTCGGAAATGGGAATAGCTCCTGCCAGTTCCTCTGCTGTAAAGGTGTGCCACTTATACATCTTCACTTTCAGGCGGAAGACCGCTTCTTCCAGTTCTTTCAGACGGCTTTCCGCATATTGCATTTCAGATTCCTTCAGAGGGCTGGAGATATGGCGGAGGGTGTCACGGCGCGCCCTGAAAAAGTAGTCGCACACCCGGTTGGTCACGCAGTTAAGATAGGAGCGTCCCCTCATGCAGCGGAGCAGGTCGCAGAAAAACATCAGTTCCGGTGTCCGGTACTCCGTTTCATAGACGGCTACGAGGTCATTGCACAGGTAGCAGAATGCAAAATCTTCAGGCGAGCATGCCACAAGAGCCATGTAAGGCTTGTAGTCACGCATTTTCAATGTAGGCTGGACAGGAACGGATTTGAACGTGCCGACAATCAGGCGCAGCACCTCTGCATCATGGGCGAAACTCTCCATTTCGCGTACCATACGGCTTACGGAGTAACGTTTCTTTACAAGTTCTTCCGCCTTGTCTGCTATGCTGTGCAGGCTTACGGAGTGTATGGGATATATATCGGCTGTGTGCCGTAGCAGGGCTGTCAATCTCATTATGTTGTTTTTGCGGCAAATATCGGGTTTATAAAGTAACAAGCAGTTCCAAATCTTGCCGAAAATCCCAACACGGTCATATTTTTCCTTGCCGTTGCAACGCTTCCAAGAAGAAAACGGCAATGGTAGACACTACATACAGCGCAAGAACCCATGCACCGGATTTGCGTTGCACCGGGCTTTCATCGTCATATCTGGCTATAATCCTGTCGTAACGTTTCCTGAAAAAGAACCGCCAGCTCAACAAGGCAATAATGCCGCCCTCGATAATATAATACTGAATATCGGAGGGATATGCGACAATGCCGTATCGGGTCAGCATCCCCCATACGGTCAATACGTTGGTACTCAGTATGACCGAGAACATAAGCATCCCCATAAACACGGCTCCTTCCGCCAAAGAGGAATGAAGCCATAGTCTATAAAACCGATAATACAGATAATCTATCATGTCCTTCGGGTAACAATATCATGTTGAATATCACTCGGTCATTTCTGTGAGAAACTCCTGCGGATGCTGTTTGATGTATGTACCGATCATCGTGTAGAGTTGCCGGTCATTCTTCATCAAGGCATAGTACTCATCATCGAAGGCATCAAAGAGCTTCTCTTTATACCCGTGGGCGAATCCTTCCTTCGTTCCGTCCCATACCGATTGCAGTTCATCACGGTTGGCGGCATATTGGTTGTTGGCTCGTTTCACGACATCAGCGATCTGGTCTGCTCCGAGCTTGACAAAGGTGTCCTCGGCTTTTTGCGCACGTTCGCCTCCTGAATTGTAGTAGTATTGGTTGAAACCGCCATTGATGACCTCCGCGTGCAGTTCCACCGCACACATTATGCTGTCGAACACTTCGCTCTCCATATCGCTTGCCAGTTCTCCGTCGATATATTTCCGGCAGAGTTTATCGGCAGGAAGACGCTCGATCAATTCTTTTGTTATCCGTTCGGGACATCTTATCCCGAACAGTTTCTTTATCCATTGCATCATGGTTCATTACTTTTTTCGTTAATAATATATATTATAGCCTCTTGAAAGTTATATCATCCGGTACTCCCAGCTCTTTCCGTTTAGCTTCAAAGTCCTTTTTACTGAATGCCCCGAACTTGTTTTCTTGTGCTTCCCATGCTTCTTGTGTGTTATTTACGGGAATGATGTAATATTCGGTTGTATTCTTGTCATAACGCTGTAAGGAAACGCCCATGCTGTCCCTCAAAGCACGATATGCCTTGACAAGAATAAATTCATCGTCATATCCCACTGCATAAACATTTGCTCCGGTTATTCCCGTATAGGGTGCATCATCATCTTTCTGCCTGTGATAACAAATGTCCATATCATTTTTGGTATCTACCGCTATCAAGTAGTAGTTTCCGGTAAGATGCTGTTCATATACGAACCCGCAACCTTGCATTAGGGGCAACAATAAAAAGAATAATGATATAACTGTTTTCATGCTCTCAATTATTATTAGTGGGTTGGAAAGGAACTCCGTTTAGGAGTTAACTTTCCTTGTTATGAACTCGTTGTTCCATATCTGATGTTTTATATATGAATGACATATCATTTGTTCCACCTCACGCAATCCGTCCACCCCCATTCATCGAACAGCCATGTTTCTAAGAAGAAAAGAACAAAGGGCAGCAGGATCAGAAAATATGCCTGTACCGCGCTGATATGCTTAGAGCGGCGGTAGCGGTTCAACAATGCCTGTACACGGGCTTTCCTGTATCGTGCAAGAATAAATACACAAATAAGCAAAAACATTGCACCTAAATAGCCAAGATGTAAGGACGACCATTGCGGTACACTATTAATCAGGAGAAAGTTGCCGGGCAGAACTACTATCCACCACCAATACCAAAACAGCAGTATAAAACCTGACATCCGTCCTATCTTCTTGCCCCAAACCTCTCCCTTGAAATATAGGTAGTCAAAAAAATAGTATCTGTAATTCGTCCGGTTTGCACGTTGCTTCACTCGTTCAAAATAGTTATCTGTATTTTTTATTCCTTTATTATTCATAATGGCTTGGAAAGGAACACCGTCAGATGCTATCTTTCGTTGTTACTAACTTATTTACAAATCCCAATCCGGTGAATAAACACCCAATCCCAATAAGGGGATAAACAATACCACATAAGACTGCAAGCATATTCAATCCTCGTTCATCTCCCGTGAAGCCGTCTAAACAAACAGCTTGCAATATGAAGTTTGTAATTTGCCAATCCAATAAACTTTGGTCTATACAGATAAAGGCAAGCCACAAAAGGATAGAGCAACCTTCCAAGCCCAACAATAACATTATGGTTTTAGGTTGCATTGCATATAGTTTATAGACCTTGTAGATTACCAGTATATCTATGATTACAAGCATACCCAAAAGACAATATTCCATAATGCCATATATTCCGAACAGACGACCAATGCCTAAGCCACCACAAAATAATGTTATGACTATCAGCAAAGCACTGAAAGCTGTCAATGATATTATGGATTGAACCGTTTTATTCATCGCACTATTGTTAGTAATGGGATAGCGTGGAATGCTGGTAGGCGTTATCACGCTTTGTTATAAACTCAATTTACCTATTGGTATAATAGTCTTTAAGTAGAAGCGGGAGAAAAAGCCAACCTACTATGCCTATTATAGAGATAGCAACAAAAAACCAATTCTTCCTGTTGGTGTTATTGTTCCTGTAATGGTTGTCCCATCTTCGGTATCTTTTTGTATCATCCCAAAATACGATTTCATTTATAAGCATAAATAAGATGGAAACAGATAGGAAAGCAACGTATTTGGCTTCATGAACAAAATGGATTGGTGCTATCAGTGCCATTATCAATGCAATAAATGGGAGATGGAAAAACAAAAAGCCAATGTTATTTCCAGCTCTACCATATCCAAGTAATCCCCAGAAGAAATACCTAATTGTAAAATACCAATAAATATACCAGTTCATAATGTCAATTTCAAATTGATGATAATGGCTTGGCGGGGAACGGCGTTAGTCCGTTATCCCGGCTTGTTACCAATATTTTTTTAAGTATTAGCCAAAGATTTCTATTCCTAATTATTAAGAGCAATCTCTTTACCAACAAATATGGCATCACCACATTTCATATAGAAACCATTTTGACCGTTGTATTTCCTAAGAGCATAGGGATATGCAACAATTCCTTTTTGTGGCTTTATACTAATCTCACAACATCCATATGATGTTTGGTAAAGCAAAAAAACTTTTTCCCCATGCCTTTTTAAAATGTCATATACCTTATTCTTCCATTCTTTTTCATCCTTATCTTCAATGTTATATGAATCAGCAATACGACCATTTCTTAAAAAATGGGAATCATTAACATCCGGCTTAGAGCGTAAGAACTGCATTTGTTCCCTTGCAATACTACCAAAATGGTAATATTCGCCATATTTTTTGTATCTCGTTTTTAATTCTTCCATTGTCATCAAATCAAAATTTACGATAGAGAAGAAAGAACTTGATGAATTTACAACAGACGTATATAGTCTTTTGCTAATGTCAGCTTCCGAAGAAGGAGAAATATCTAAAAAGAATATATTAGGATTGTACCCTCGTAATTCCTCACAAAATTGCTGCTCATCATTTTGAGTCATAAAAAACTGAAAATCTCTACTTTTCTCCATTGTATTTAATTTTGATGATGATAAAATCTTTGGCTTACCTTATCGCACTGTTATTGGTAATGGTTCAGCAGGGAACGGCTTGTCCGTTATCCTGCGTTGTTAGCATTATTTTTTTGTTTCATCCATTGCAAAAGTAAATTTTCAATCTCTTTTGCACCTGTCTCCTTAGCCAAAGCAAGAGGGGTGCTGCCGTTACTATCTTTTATATCAAGGTCTGCATGATATTCTAAAAGCAACTTCACCAGTTCTATGTTATTATTGGCAATGGCTTCCATAATCGGATATACTCTATAGGTGTCGCATGGACTTTGGCAACCATTTACGTTAATGCCATGCTCCAGCAAGATATGGGCTAACTTTACGTTAGACAATCTGCAGGCGTATGTCAGGAGCGTAAGTCCATACTCATCGCTATATACTCTATCGTTTATGTCCTTGTATCTGGTAAGGGCATATTTTAGTACATCTTCTTTGTCAAAGTAGATTGCCGTATAGAGTATATCAAACTCGTAACAATCGTTACCCATTGCCATAGGTTCATCTTTTGCTTCCAGCAACTGTTTAATGGTTTCCATATCATTGTTGCGGCAAGCAACCCCTAACGGATAAAGCTGGTAGGTTGCATCCCGTATAGTATCTTGCAGCAATGTGCTTGCTTTCACGCTATCCAAACTACAAAAAAGCGTTGCAAGAAAAAGTAATGTCCTATTTACTATCTTCATACTTACTTTTTAAGTTGCACGTTAATGCTAATGGGTTGCAGCTTGCCGCCGTTTTAGGCGGAATAGGTGCTTGTTACCGATATATTTTTACGAATATTGCCAAAATCCTGCAATAATATTACCTGTTACATTATGCTTGTATAAGAACAAAGCCCCATACATAAACACATATTCCATATTTGTTCTATAACCTTCTTCATCAATTTGTAAAAAGAAAGAATATCCGTCTTTTCCCAATTCTTCATAATAGTAATCTTTCCACTGAATAAAACGTGGTTCACCACCCACTTTGATAAATTGAAAATCACTGTCTTGTGGGTAATAATAATTGCTAATAGAATTAACAGATAATTCTTTGATGCTTTTCTCTGAACGAGTACCTATGTCTGAATACTCGTGTTCTATAACCTTTACGGCTATCGAAGGATAAATGTTATTCTTTATAAGAATTTCAAAATTATCATGTATCAGAATAGAAAGCATCTTATCTTCCTTTTCCGGGTGTACCAGTGTTGCATAGAATTTATAATCGCAAGGGATTTGTTCTTCTATACATTTAGGTGGATTGCCACCAATCCTGCCTTTTACATTCTTATCGAATGGAATACATTTGGCATATCGTTCGTTCATATTTTTTTGTTTTATTATTATCGGTAATGGTTAGAAAGGAGCATCGTCAGATGCTATCTTTCGTCGTTATATGTATTTCTTGAATATCACTGGCTACTATCATTCCATTCATACCAACAGATGAATCTATATGAATGAACTTCAAAGTATCTTTTGATTGATAATTCTTCACCCAACTATACTCGCCAATCAGATAGGCTGGTATGTTGGCGTTCGTGAAGATATTGAGTTCAAATATAACATTTTGAATATCAAAAGAAGATAATTCCCACCATTCAACACCTTTACAAACCAAACGAATGTTTGATATAGTAAAGATTAGTGTTGCATCATCTTTTTGGTATGCGATTGATGTTATTTCTTTATCGTGATATTCCATACTGTTACATATAATGGTTAGAAAGGAGCATCGTCAGATGCTATCTTTCGTTGTTATAAACTTAATTGTTCTTGCTCACTTACATTTTCGTTTATTAGTCTGCACATATATTCTTGCAGGCAATAATTATATATTTCAGCAGTAAGTAATGATTTTATATCTGTCTCTTATACACATCTGACGCTGCCGAC
>ENA-OZFX01001121-OZFX01001121.1-human-gut-metagenome-genome-assembly--contig:-NODE-1121-length-12473-cov-13.430343_pt1 | contig 12473 bp, 10 predicted proteins | sample MGYA00244651_ERZ653648 | MGnify/ENA primary metagenome ERZ653648 (study PRJEB26926, sample SAMN06164910) | human gut metagenome | biome: ENVO:00009003; feature: ENVO:2100002; material: ENVO:00002003...
GCTATTGACCAACGTACCAATTAATGTTATAATTAATTATAAGAATTATTTGGGAGGTATTTTTATGAGATACACAGTATACAACAAAGCAATGAAACGTCCAGTTTTTCAAACAAATGACCTTGAAGAAGCCATTGACTATACACGTCGCCGCCCAAGAAAGTCAAGACGACACTGCATATACGATGACAAACTAAAAACTTTTGATATAAAAAAAATAAGACATGCCGCAGGAATATAAAACGCACAGGGTGTAGAACTCTGTGCGTTTTTGATGTATTTATGAATAAACAAGTCTTACAGTCACTCTGCTGTAACCACTCCATGTGCAGGTGAACAAGGTCAGATCCCAGTCGCTGCCACCACCTTTTATGAGCGATGGAGAATCCCAGCCGCTCAGCAGTTCGCTGTTTGTGACAGTATAGTTAAATTCTCTGCCGTAAACATCGGTGAAAATGACCTGGTCACCTGAGCTGAGCTTATCCAGCTTATCAAAAAAGCCTGTGTAATTGTGAGCGCAGATTATAAGATCATTGTCTACACGTCTGCCGCTGTACTGACAAGCTGCAGTATTCATTGCAGCATAGCTCCAGCCACGAGTCACAGGAAACTCCTGCCCCAGTGTCGGGAATGAAATCAAGCCTATATATGAGTTGCCGTCAAGCACGATATCCTTATCCGGGTCATCTATCTCGCTGTCCGTGGATCGACTATCGTCAAAAATGTCAAAGGGTGAACTGCTGTCGCTGTCCTCTGAACTGTCTGAGATCTGCGTTTTCAGATCACTCAGCACAGCCTCCATCCTTTTATTACTTTGCTTTTCATGAAAATAGTTGTAATAATTAAGGGATAATGCCGCCGCTATCAGCATTATCCCCATTATTATCAACAAAAGTCCTAGCTTTTTTTTAGTCACTATTTTTCTCCTGTTGTAAAGGCAAGCCTATGTGGTTTCGCCTTTATTTCTCTTTTCTGCTTACTCTCCAACCTGCCACGATAAGGATAACTCCACCGCCTATAAGTACAGGCACCGGCCAGTTGAGCGAACCAGTCTGTGGTATATTGTCAGGCGTTGAGCTTGATGAATCAGAGCCTGACGAACTGCTGTCAGGTGTGCTTGAACTACTATCTGTATTACTTGAACTGTCTGACTTATATGTGTTCTCTATAAGAAACAGCTTGTCATTGCTTTTGGTAACGACTGTGTAGTTGGCAGGAATATCTATCTCCTTAACTGTCCACTCAGCCGCAGAATTGTCTTTCCAGAAATACTCCCAATTGTTGTCAGCGTTAAGAGTAACAGTATCGAAAAGCTTGCCATCACGATATATCTCCACCTTGATATTATCAGGTATAAGCTTTTCCTGACCATCAGGAACTATCCACGACTTTCTTACACCATAATCACTGTCCCCTGCTGGGATCTCTTCGTATGTGAACTTGGTGTAAACTGTTATCTGACCCTCAGCCACGATATCCTTATCTATCTCTATAAGTGACGGAGAAGGTGTAAACTTAGCCGTTGTGTTTTCAAAACTCTTGCCTGAAACAAGATACAAACCCACAGAATCAGCAGAAAGCTTTACTTCACCGTTTGCGTCCGTCTTGCCTGTTGAAACTGGTGTTATGCCATCAGTTTTTACGTAGTTGTCGAGAGTATCAGCGACAGCCTGCATTTTTGAAGCGTCAGTAAAATCAGACATATCTATAGGATAATCGCTGAACTCGCCAGTAAGGACAAAGTCAGCTTCTTTACGCTCACCGACCTTATATATACTCCACTCGGCATTACTAACAGTCGTTGTATCATTTTTGCACACTATATCCACATTGATATTATCCGCCGCAGAAGCTGAGATCGTCATGCTTCCCAAGGCTGAAACAGCCATTGCCGCCGTACACAAAACAGCCTTTGCAAGCTGAGAAAATTTAAGTTTCATCTTTGCTACTCTCCTTATCAGGTAGATTTTCAACATTATCGTCACTCTCTGGCTTATCCAGCATTGCCACAAGCTCATCATGAGAAATTTTTTTGCGTTTTGAATCCACAAACCACCACACAAGCAGTACCACAAACAATGGTATTGCTACAAAAGGCACGACCATAAGAGAATCGAGCTGAACAGCGTCTGCCGTTATTTTTGAAACACTCTTTGTATCGTCCGCAGTTTCAACTCTCTTTGCACGAACAAGAAGCCTGTGAGAATTGACTCCGTATGGTGTGCAGGTAGTCAACGTAACATGATCCTCACCTGGAATAATGTTCAGCTTATCCATTTCATTAGGCAGAACTATATAAACAGCCTCGACCTCATATGTATAGACCTCTTTCAACACTGTTATAGTGAACTCATCGCCCTCTGCAAGCTTATCAAGGTCGCTGAAAAGCTTTGCCGACGGCAGACCTCTATGTGCTGAAATGACCGAATGAGTGTCCGCTCCGCCAACAGGCAGGCTCGAACCCTGCAGATGTCCCACAGCGACATTTAACACGCCATCACTTGTGCCATGATAAATAGGCAACTCCACCCTTATAGTCGGAATGGAAATATAGCCCATAACACCCGTCCCCGTGATATCTAGGATATCCTCATAGCCCTTGACCTTATCATAATCAACAAAAGGTCGGGCAAGCTTTGCTATCTCTTCATTATATTTTCTGGCTTGGCTGAGTATCTCTTCATTCTCCTTGTCAGAAAGGTCATTTGCCGCTTTCTGATAAGTCGCCACCGCACGGCTTTGCGTTTTTGAATTCCACCAATCGCTTATTGTTGGATATAACATCACGGAGAGCCCCACAAGCAATAACAAGACCAATAAAATTGTAGTTGATTTACCGCTTTTCTTCCTCATGGAGTCCTCCCTGATGCCTGCCGACCGAGATCGGCAGGACAAAGGTAAAAATAAATTCAAAAATTAGTCGTTCTTAGCTCTCTTCTTAGCAATGAGAAGCACACCTGCGCCCAGTACGATAGCTCCGCCTACACCGTAGAAGATCTGAGTACCGATACCGCCAGTTGTTGGAAGTGAGCCGCCCTTCTGGTTTATGATCTTAACTGTTGAACCGCTTGTGCCTGAATCAGTGCCGTCGAGCATACGAATGGACTGAAGTGTATTAGCAGGATCATATGTTGTGTCAAACTTGAACTCATATGGATCAGCTCTGTTATACTGAGCAGGAGCTTCTGTCTCAACAAGCTTGTAAGTTGTCTGATCATCAATGCCCTTGATAGTGAACTTACCTGTTGCGTCTGTTATGATAGTGTCGATAGCACCTGCCTCGTTACCAATAGCAAGTCTGTAAACATTCTTGTTTTCCCCGTCACTTATATCAACAAGCTTAAGAACTGCACCATTCTTATCCTGAAGCTGGAACTTAGCATCTGCAAGAGGCTCGCCCTTTTCGTCTACCTTGTTACCAACAAGTGAGAATGTCCAGTCATAAACTGTAACCTTAGGTGTTTCACCTTTCTCCTTACCTGTTGTGTCCTGAGGATTGTTTGAATATGTCAGATAAGCTGTGTTAGGGTTATTGTCTTTTGAATTAGGAAGTGTACCTGTTACAACGTTAGCGTTCTCGTTGAGTTTAGCAGAATAGAGAGTTTCGATCTTATCAACATTTGGATATTTTTTCAGAAGCTCCTTGATATCGAAAGTAACATAGAATGTCTCTTTGAAATCAGCAGTGCTTGGATCATCAACACCTACAGTTGTGTTAGGACCTACTGTAACAGGAGTGATCTCATTGCCGCTAGCGTCATAGTATTTGTAAGTAAGGTTATTATTGAATGTAAGACCCTCGCTGAGCTGGTCACGAACTGTGTATGTATACTTGTCATAAGCTGATACATCTCTTGGTATAGTTGTTGTGATCTTGAACTCTACATCGTCACCAATTGCGTTGTCACCAACATCGCCCCATGTGTTATTCTCATTATGCTTGATCTGCTTTGTAAGTGTTGGCTTTGTCCTCTTTGGAGTAACGTCTGTTGTGCCTGAAACGTTAAGGATAAGAGCTGAGTTAGCCTTATCAACACCATTATTTTCTGTTGCATCGACAACGAGATAATAGCCAGCATTTGGAAGTGGAATAGTGTACTCACCGTTATCTTCATAGGCGGTTACAGACTTATTGTCGATGATGCAGGCAGAAGCGGCTTTTGCAAACTTTGCAGTATCTTCCTTTGTCCAATGATCTGCATCTGATATTATCTTTGCAACGTCTACTGCGTTCTCGGCACTGTCGAACTGAGACATATAAGTGCTAAGACCAGAAGTTTTCAGGCTGGTAAGCAGAGCATCGCCATTAATGCCTTTGCCCACTTGATAGTATTTGTTGCAGATGCCTGGTCAAAGATCTGATAAGCCTTATATACTCTGTTTGTATCAGAATCCTTGATAACAATGTTATTAACGCCAGCATCAGTAGTAGCAAATACTCCGAATGCTGATGTTGCAGCAATAGCTGAAACTGACATAACGGTTGCAGCGGCAAGAGCTGCGAATTTCTTCATCTTCATAATAAATTATCCTTTCATATTTGATTATTTATAGCGTTTTTTTGCGACGCTTTGTAACTAAAAGTATTGTTGCAGCAACAGTGACTGTTCCGCCTGCTGCCACGAATGGGATAACACCCATGCCGCCTGTTTCAGGCAGCTCTCCCAAGGTTTCCTCAGAGTTGTTATAGACCTGAACATACTGATCACCGTTCTTTGTCATATCAATGCAATTCTCATTTTCTGAGCCATTGTATCTGTAGTAAGCTTTGTATGACGATGTGCTTATCGGCTGACCGTTCACGTCTATCTCCTCAAACCAATAGTAATACTTATTGCCCTTGATGTCATTTTCTTCAAGAGAAACGGCATTTGACCAGTTGTTATCAGCCGTGAGCGTTATCTGCTTCCACAAGAATACTTCACCACTAGGTATCGCATCTTTATTAGGAACAGGTGTAACGTTCGTCTTCTCAGGTGTGCCAAGATCATTAGCTGTTACCTCATAAGAGCAACTGCTATCATCATTGACCTTTGCTGTAAGCTCAACTGTAACATCGGAAGTAATACCGCTGAGGTCAACTGTGAACTTGCTGGAATTATAAAGATCAGCAACAGACACACTTATATACTTACTTGAAGCGCTCCATGACGCAACACTCTGATTTTTGTCACCGTCCCAAACATCCTTATCTCTGTAGAACTCAGCAAGAACATCGCCAGACGAATTGATAAGCCTTACTCCGGAATATTTCATATCGCCCCTTTCGAGCCATGCGTTATTAAGGGTGAAGCTGAACTTAGCCGAGCCATACATGGCATACTCAGAGGCGAAGCTTCCGTTCTGAGCCATTTCTGTTCCATTGCTTGTAAGGATCTTGAATTTAACATTCTGTCCCTTATCCATTGTGCCTGTAAACTTGTTATATTTTTCAGGCACATCAGCCTTATTTGTTGACCTATAGATATTGAACGTTACCTTATCATTGGTATGGGTATTGCTATCGCCGTCAGACCATGCCTTTTGCAGGCGAACATCCATATTTTCTACCTTCTGCGGGTTCTTGGTATTGACGATCGTATCAAAGCCCGTGGCACTGCCGTTATTTGAATAAGTATACGTAACGCCAAAGCCGTCAGGTATATTCTTTTCAAGAACATAGTAATACTTGTCCTTGTCAAGACCGTCAAGAGCTACCGTCCAATTCTTAGACTTTTCCAGAGAAACAGTTTTTATAAGTTTGCAATCTGTTGGTATTCCGTTATCTCCATTCACTCTTGATGTTGAATTTGGTGCAACAGAGGACTCATAAACATCTGCCTCGATCTTGTCGATACCAGCAGGAAGCTCACTGTCAGCAAGCTTGTTTCCAAGCTCATCACGCCATTCCTTCGTAATGTTAAGTCCCTTGACGTTCGTAACTGTAACATCAGTGTTTTTGCTCATTGCCGTTGCACTGTATGCAGCCTCATATCCTGTTGCAAGGTCGATCTCTTTGATATAGTAGTAAAGCTGCTTGTAATCATTGCCGACCTTCGTATATCCAGGAAGCTTTGTCCACTCATGTTTCCAATTGTTAGCTTCGTTAAGAGTTACCTCATCACTGCCCCACTGAATATCATCTGGAACACCGCTTAAAACCTTAGTTGTAGACGAGCCAAGAAGAAACTTTACGCTCTCTGCCGAATGATTGCCGTTTCCATCGCTCCAAACCTTGCTTGCAGTTATCTTAAACTCTTTCAGCAGATTTGTTACTCTGAACATATCTCCGTTCTTCACGAACTGATATCCGTCCTCACCGACTTCACTTGGAACTACAGCCGGACGCACCTTAAAAGCAAAATATATAGGAGTTTCGTCAAGAAGATAACCCTCTGGACTTTGCTTTTCTATAAGCTTATAAAGATGGCCCTCAGTATCTCCGGTGCCTGCGGCAGGTTCAAGGTCAAGGTTGTATGACCCGTCAGCATTTACATTGAATGTCTGCGCCTTATCCTGTGCCGAATTTCCCCAGATAACTGATTTTCTGTCTTTAGCAGCATTTTCTTTGAAATCTACTGCCGGGAGCCAATCGTATGTGCCATTTTCCAGCTTAGTGTATCTGTAGATTTCAAAAGAAGCCTTAAGCATAATACTATAGTCTCCGCTGTCTACCTTTATAATCTTAAATGGCTCAACAGTTGTTGATGACGCCTTTGACTGATTTATCAACTCAAACTCGGAATCATTATCTTCACTGTCATTTACAGCAGAGCCGTTTGTGTCAAATGATATATTATTGAACACATGGACTTTATAGCCATCGTTCTCAGCGTCCTCATCATTTGCAGGACTTCCTGTATAAACGTAAACTAATTTCAGGTGACGCTGATCTGGAACGTTTATTTCAAGTTTCTTTACAAAATCTCGTGTCTTCGCAGTCAGTGCGGAACACTTTACAGCCGAAAGCATTTTTTCATTGCTGACTTCAGTGTTTGAAAAGCCACTGCCATCCCTGTATTCATATTCGACTCTGAAAACACCGCCCGCCTTCTCAGAAGAAACCTCTTCCACAGGAACGGATATGCTTGAGCCAAAATCTGACCACTCGTTTTTCTTGTTGGCAAAGGCTTTTACTTCTTTGAAGCTGTTGCCGTCCATATAGCCATAAGCCACATAGTAACTCTTTATATTTCCGGTTTCGTAGCCTTCAGGCAAAGTTAGATCAATAGTACCCTTAGCGCCAACAATACTTTCACTTGGAATAAAGTTAGCGATAAACTTGCCCTTTTCGTTGGTAATAACATCTGCACTGCAAGAAACTGTGTTGTCAACTGCCTCCGGATCTGATATCACATAACTGTAATCACTCACAGCAAGCTCTGCACCTGTATCTGCGTCAAATACCTTGATAGACTTCAGATCCATGTCAACAGCGGAATTGCCATTTATGCTTACCGTTTTTGTCTGAATGTTACCCTGAGCGTCCTTTGTCTTAACTACAGCTGTGCCTCCGCACTTGATAACATCGTTGAGAGTTATCATTCCGTTTGTTGAGCATTTGAGCTTTTTAGGGTTAACATCAATGGTATAAGTTATCTCACAGCCGGTGGACTTCGGAGAAGAAGTTTTCTTCAAGTTCTTTTCCTTAACTGTCTGCGTCTGGCTTCTCTCCGGATATTTTCCAGCTTTATCCTGGACTGTGTTTTTGAACGCTGCAGTACCATTCTTGTAAACACCATTCTTAACATCATCAACCTTTACAAGAGTGCTGTAATAGAACGTCCAATACGTAGTGCTATATCCGGTTTTTACTAGGTTTATCTTATTTGTACCCTTATCATAGGAATATCTAAACTGATACCAAGGAGTCGTCGTAAGCTGATTGGTTGAAGAACTGCCGCCAGTTGAATATTTCAGATAATCATTATTCTCATATAAGATCATGCCAGATGGCAAAGTATCCACGATCTCGACATCTTCCTCATACTCATAAGTGCCGTCCTTATTGACATCAAGCCGCCAATCAAACCTGTAATACTCAACACCATTTACAGTAACAACAGGCAGGCTGCTAAGATCATGCACTGTGTCGCCTGCTACACTGCTTGCAGCGTCATACTTTTCATAAGGCGCTTTGGAGCTGTCGCCTATAGTAAACTTAGTCTTATCTGCACTAGGCTCAAATGTTTCACCTTTATAAGTAGCCTTGTTATTTACATTTATAATAGTACCTTCGTCAAGACCTGTTACATCTATGGTACTGCTATACTTTATCTGCACAAGGTTTATATTGTCAAATTCTTCACTATCATTGAACTTTATCTCAAACGAAGTGTTGTCGGCATTAGATACTACAGTGTAATTTGAACTGTCAAGCGGTTCATAGCTTCCTGTTCCATTTCTCTGAACATACATGATAATGGAATCAGTGTCAAGAACGCTCTTTATTGACTTACCATCATTTGACGTAGCGTTCATTATATCGCTTATAGTCTTGCCCCTAAAGGAACCGTTTGTCTGCTTGACCTCTACCTGCCACTTATATGTAACACTGCTTCCGTCCTGAGAAATGTCAAGAACTGTTTTTGACTTCTCGTTTACAGGTTTATAGTAAACTGTCTTGTCAGAATGGAATCCGTCAATTCCTGCAGTATTTTTCACTGCATAATTTCCATTGCTGTCAGGGTCGCCAAGATCATAGTCAGCAACCTTTGTTTCATAGGAAATAACTACCTCGTTATTGTCACCTATTCTGTCAGGCAAAACAAGCTCACCGTCACTTGCAACTGTTGCATCAAAGGTATCATTTCCAACCTTTATGCTGACAATCTGTCCTGCTTTAAGCATATTATCAGTTATTGTCTTGCCTTTAAGGGTAGAATTTTTGTCATTACATTTAACAGTTACTTCCCATTTGAGTATACCTAACGTGTTATTATCTATCCAACCACTTTTTGATATCTGATACCTATTATAAACAGTTTCACTTGATGTGATATCAGACCATGGTTGGCTTTTATCAGGTCTTTGCATTTTAACTGTATTTGTAGTTTCCGCCTTGTCAGGATCGATAGCTGTCACATACTCGATAGTAATTTTTGACGCTGTTGTTTTATCGTCAAACGTAAGCGTGTTTCCGTCAAGTGTGTACTTTACATCTGAACCATCATCAGCTTTAAGTGCAAAGCTTCCTGGCTTTGCATCAGGGAATGCTTCATCATAAAGGTGATAGCCCTTGAGGTCTGCACCGCTAGGGTTGCTTACAACAATTTCCCATGTGACTTCGTTATTGTCGTAGTCAACATTCTTGCCTGTTTTTGAGATCTTATCCTTCTTTGACTCAGAATAAATAATTTTATCTGCTTTTACTCCATTTCCGTCCTTATCATATGTGGTGGATTTGTTTTCCACCTTACCTGACATAACGAAATTCGGGTCGCTTGTAGGATATGGGGTCGTGTAGCTTATGGTAACATTTTCTTCGCTGAATCCATCGCTGAAAACAAACTTTCCGCTTGACGCGTCATAGTTTCCTGCACCCTCAGGTGAAACAGTGAAGCTTCCGTCAACAGCATCCTTAAAAAGCTTGTCCTCGATCCTGTCAAGAGGCTTCTTTGCAGGATTGTCCACTGTGATAGTCCACCTAACTCCGTCAGCAGTTTCGCTTGCGTCCTTTATAGCAGACATAGTGAGCGGAGTAAAACCGTCTATTTCAACCGTCTGACCGCCTATCTCAACTGTGGTCTTATCACCTGTATCTGTATCCTTACGCTTTACATTACCCTCAAAGCTTGCCTTGCCGCTTATAGCGTCCTTCTCATTTTTATGTTGATACCGCTCGTCAAACTCAATAAAAAGATACTTCTTTCCATCTATCTCGTCGACTCTGTACTTACCTGAAATTCCATGTCCTTCATCGAAGTGAGTATCCTCGACATCGCCCCAGGTTCCGTCTGACGGTATACCGCCCTCGGGCAGGCTAACATTATCGTCGATAGGGAAATAAATATACCTATTGGTCATTTCGCCCTTGTCAAAATCAAATTCCACATTGAATTCGATCTTTTTAGATTGGTCTTTTCCTGAACCGACCGCATCATAGGATTTTATCGTGACGCTATTCGCATCCTTATAAGAATAGCTTCCGCCGTTATAGGAAACATCTCCACCTGCCACGGAAGTACCCTCAGTGGCACTTATTGCAGGCATAACAAGACTTGCCAGCACTGACACTGTCATAACTACAGACAGCACCACACCGAACAAGCGACTGCGTTTTTTCCTTTCATTTTCTTTTAGATATTGCCGAACTTTACCGTTAAAATTCTGCAAAACGGATCACTCCCTCCGAAATTATACACTATTTATAATAAACGCTAGTCCACTGTGCCTATCCTTTTAAAAGGATATATCCTCAGTGAGACCTTTCCAAGTACTGCTTCCTCAGCAATACAGCCTATCCTCTTTGTACGGCTGTCAACAGACGTAGATCTGTGGTCGCCCATAACGAATATTCTCTCGTCAGGCACCTGATAAGGCAACTCGATATCACATTCTCCCAGAGCTTTGCCATCAACATACGGCTCATTCAAGGTTTTTCCGTTGACGATAACAGTACCGTCCTCCTTAATATCCACCACATCTCCTGCTGTAGCGATAACACGTTTCAACAGTATCTTATTATTATAATAAAACGCAACTATATCGCCCTTCTGAAAGCTTCCACGCTTTCTGCACACCACCAGCTCGTCGTCATGCAAAGTCGGCGTCATACTTGTACCCGTTACTCTCAAAACAGGCAAAAATAACATTGATATGATCACTGCTGCCGCTGCCACAACAAGAAGCGACGCCACGGTGCTGCGGAGTATCCTCAGATATTCCCGCCTTTCATGATGCTTTTTTACCACCCGCTCAAGTGTCTGGACATCAGGAAGCTCAGGTTTTTTTAACACCTCGTTCTTGCTATCTGCTGCCATGATCTTCCTCCACTACCGGCTGCTCAACAACCAGCTTGTGACCTGTCAGTGCAGCTACCTGCCGCTCCAGCCTGTCAAGTCGGTCAGTGATACTTTTTTTATCTTCGAGCTTTTGAAGAAGCTTTTCATTCTCTGCGTTAAGCTTATCATATTCTTTTCGCAGATAAAGCATTAACTCGAGCAGCTCATTTTTCGACAATTTTTCAAGCGCCTTATCCTTCAAAAGCCTCACCTCCGACGCAGTATGCCTATATATTTACAAGTATTATATCACTTGATTTTCCATTTGTCAATCCCACAATATATCATATTTGTATTTTATTACATATAAATATACTGATAGTTTACACAATATTGATTTATCATTTTCACAGTGCCGGCAGATGATAAAACGGCATATTTATTAGCCTTGAACATGAAACAATACGAAACCTGCGTTTTTACGCTAATTGCAACTTTCCCCCAAAAAATCTTTCCTATTTTGATTATAGCAACCTGCATAGTCAATATTTTAACATTGTATACTAATACTGTATTTATTAATATTTTGTAAACTTTGATAAATAAATTTCTATCATTAGCCAAATATTAATTCAGCCCCAGATTGGTCCTTATTTAACGACAACTGTTCACTGCAAAGTAAATAAACTTTACACATCTATATTGACAAGCTCCTGAACTTTACACGTTCGATAAAGCAAGAAAAAATCGGCAAATTTCATGTATTCACCGATCTATCATCAATTTTGCTTTCTCACAACAGCATATTCATCATCAAGCCTGTAATATGGACAGCTATATTCGCTGTCGCTCATTGATCTGTATGCTTCGTCCTCGTCAAGATCGACCATGCAGCAGTAACATTCACAATCCTCATCAAAAACGTAATTCACACAGCTTTCGCAACGGCTGACTATTTTCTTTGCCTTTGTCATAACAGCCTCCTATTTAAGCACCTTTTTAAGTATACTATTTATAAATACAAGTGCGTCCTTCATTTTTTTCATATCACTATCTGAAACACTGGAAAATTTACCAAGTATATCATCAAGTATCTCGTTTTTCATCTTTTCCATAAAGCGCATAGCTTCGTCAGTGAGCCTGATGTTGATAACTCTGCGATTATCGGGGTTTTGCATTCTGATAACAAAGCCCTTGTCAACAAGCTGTGCCACAGCCCTTGTTGCCTGCTCATTAGAAGTGTTTATCTTGCTTGCAAGCTGTGACATTGTGAGCGTTCCCTCAATACATAGTGACAGCATTATTATCTGCTGAGTTCTTGTTATATCATACTTTTTCTTATCAAACGTATCAAATACCAATTTTCTGCTGAGAGGGTATATCTCATACATTGACATGATACATTCACGACGTACATTGTCTACCATTTTTACTTCCTCCACATAACACGCATATGAGCGTAGGTCGATTATTTTTCCACACACAGTAATTATATCATATGTTTCTCATTTGTCAATAGCAGAATTATATCAATATTTGATTTTGTTAAGT
>ENA-OZFX01001123-OZFX01001123.1-human-gut-metagenome-genome-assembly--contig:-NODE-1123-length-12472-cov-7.876943_pt1 | contig 12472 bp, 10 predicted proteins | sample MGYA00244651_ERZ653648 | MGnify/ENA primary metagenome ERZ653648 (study PRJEB26926, sample SAMN06164910) | human gut metagenome | biome: ENVO:00009003; feature: ENVO:2100002; material: ENVO:00002003...
GTTTTGGATATCTGTTTTTACAAAATAAAATTCCCGATGAAGTGAGTGTGCGTCCGGGTGAGACGCTGCAGCTTCATACGGGAATTCCTTTGTCTATGGAGCAAAAAGAAGAGGAACCGGTCACTCTGGCATCCATGGTGTTTGGACGGAGTGGATTGGGGAACAGTCAAAAAACCGGCAGCTATACGCTAAGCTGCCGGCTCTTTGGTGTGATCCCGATCAAGGATATCTATGTACAGGAGCGTGGAGAAAAATATCTGATCCCCGGAGGAATGCCTGTAGGCATCTATGTAAAGACTAAAGGAATACTGGTCATAGGGACAAGTCCGGTCAACGGAATGTCAGGAGAGACGGTAGAACCGGCAAAGTATTTATTAAAAAGCGGAGATTATATCTGTAGTGTGAACGGTGAAAAGGTATCTACAAAAGAAGAGTTATTAGACCGGGTTCATGAATATGGTGATCAGCCCATGGCATTTGGGATCGAGCGCAATGGAGAACGGATCGAGGTAGCCATGGAGGCCGTGATGACACAGGAAAAAGCCTATAAGATCGGCGTATGGGTGCGTGATGATCTAGCAGGAGTCGGTACTTTAACCTATACCGATACGGCAGGGAATTACGGCGCACTTGGTCATGGCGTCAGCGATGCAGACACCAGTACGCTTATCGATATGGAAAAAGGCCTGTTATATCAGACAGATATCATCGGGATCATCAAAGGAAAACGCGGGACTCCCGGAGAACTGACCGGCATCATCAATTACAGCAGTCGTTATTGTTTAGGAGATGTCAAAAAGAATACAAAAGCCGGAGTTTATGGAAAGTTAGACGGTATCCCGGAAGAACTGACCTCTGAACAGCAGATCCCTGTGGGATTTAAGCAGGAAGTACAGCTTGGAAAGGCGGAGATCATCTGTACTTTAGAAGGGGAGCGGAAAAGCTACGATATTGAGATTACCCAGACAAATTTTAATGCGAGAGAAACGAACAAAGGAATCCGGTTTGTGGTAAAGGATCAGGAACTGTGCGCCCTGACCGGAGGAATCGTACAGGGGATGAGCGGCAGCCCGATCGTGCAGAACGGAAAGATCATCGGAGCGGTGACCCATGTGTTTGTGCAGGATGCATCGAAAGGATATGGGATCTTTATTGAAGAGATGTTGGAGCAGGGATAAGAAAATAGTTTTTGAAATAAAGCATATTGTTTGCTATAGTATATTTCAAAAACACTGTGACTTTTTGAAATAAAAGAGATATAATAAGTGTAGTTATTTCAAAAAGAGGTGAAAATGTATGAAGCGTGCAGGAATATATGTTGACAATTTAAATGGAGAGGCTACGTACCAATCTTTTAAACCAAACCCATTACCACCGATACCTGAAATTGAAATGGACGGGGAGATTGTAAAACTTTTAGTTGATGCAAATAAGCAACTGGTAAAACTTGATACTGCATCACAATTGATTTCTAATGCGGATCTGTTTATATCAATGTATGTTAGAAAAGAAGCATTGCTTTCTTCGCAAATAGAGGGAACGCAGTGTACTCTTGACGATGTATTAGATCCGGAAGTGGAAGCAAATGCAAATCTTGATGTATCTGATGTTATTAATTATGTGAAAGCAACACAGTATGCCTTAAAACGTTTAGAAAGATTACCTTTATGCTGCAGATTAATAAGAGAAATACATGAAGTATTAATGGAAAATGTTCGTGGACAGGATAAAACTCCGGGAGAATTTAGACATTCTCAAAACTGGATCGGGCCTGCAAACTGTTCATTAAAAGATGCCAGGTATATTCCTCCTAATGTAGAAGATATGCAAACAGCAATGTCTGATTTGGAAAAATATATCAATGAGAATGTGGATTATGATCCATTGATCAGAGCGGCATTGATTCACTATCAGTTTGAAACAATACATCCGTTTTTAGATGGCAACGGAAGAATTGGAAGACTTTTGATACTCCTCTATTTGATGGAGCAGAGATTGATTGAAAAACCAGTCATTTATATATCCTATTTTTTGAAAAAGAACCAGATAGAATATTATGACCGCATTAGTGAAGTTAGGAGAACCGGAAACTTTGAACAATGGATAAGATTTTTTTTAGAGGCAGTAAGTAAAGCAGCATCGGACTCTTTAGAAGCAATTCGTCAGCTTTCTGTGTTGCATGATACGAATGTAGAAAAACTTCCAAAGACAACTCGGAGCAAAGATAATTTACGAGCAGTTTTTGACTATATTGAACAGTATCCGATTATTGATATCAAGAGAACCGCAAAGGAATTAGAGGTTAGCTATAATACGGTAGCTGCTGCTGTGCGGAAACTTGTAGAACTTGGGATTTTGCAGGAAACAACCAATGCTGCAAGAAATAGAGTATTTGCCTATGAGGAGTATTTAGCGATACTGAGAAAGGATACTTAAGAGCTGATTGACGATAGAATGATGATCAGAAATGTTCTATACAGATGGTATAAAGAAATAAAACATATGGTATAAGACAAAGCGAGTAAAAATAACAGATAATAAGTATCGTAATGAGAAACATATTCAAATATCCCATAATTCGACGAAAATTTACTAAAAATTCTTGTGGTGATTCCCTGATAGGTGTATAATTATTCCAATGGTGCACGTCAAGGGAATCAGGGAAGAGAGGAAAATACATATGAAGATCAAAAGTATTCGGACAGCATGTATTATTTTATGTACAACCATTATTTTAGCTTGCTCCATCGGAGTTAGTCTTGTTACCTATATGGGAATGAAGGGAACGATCACCAAAACCAATTCAGACTATAAAGATGCGGTAATATCGGGATATAAAGAACAGATTAAAGATGAAGTCGGAGCAATGCTGACAGTCGTCAATATGGTTTATGAAAAGAGCCAGTCAGGAGAAATGTCAGAAAAAGATGCGAAAAAAGAGGCAATGGAAATCCTTCGCAATGCGCGTTATGGAGAAGACGGCGAAGGATACTTCTGGATTGACGGTACGGATTATACCTTGCTGATGCACCCGATCCTCTCTGAACAGGAAGGAACGAACCGTTACGATCTGACAGACCAGAATGGTGTAAAGATCATTCAGAACATTATGAAATCGGCAGAAGCCGGCGGCGGATACAATGAGTTCTACTTTACAAAAGCAGATGGTAAAACGGTTGCGCCAAAGATTGCTTATTCAGAAGAATTTGAGCCTTGGGGCTGGGTCATTACCACAGGAAATTATGTAGATAATTTAGAGAAAAATATTGAGAAGAACCGTGTCACACTGCAGAACAAACAGACAAAAGAGCATGATGATGCAGAATATCTTTATCAGTGTAGTCATTATGGTAATATCCCTGATCGCCTGCTTTAAATTCGGAAACGGTATTAAGAAGCAGCTTTTAGAAATGCAGGGAATGGTTGGAAGGATTTCTGAAGGAAATCTGACACAAAATGTTGAGATCCGGAGTGCGAATGAGATCGGAGTGCTGGCAGATTCGCTGAATGTGGCACAGGGAGGCATCAGTGGTCTGGTATCACATGTCGGCGAGACATCAGAACATCTAAATTTAGCAGAACAGCAGTTTGTCGATAATTTCAGTATTATGAATGAAGCAATTGAAAATCTGACAAATGCGATGGGCGATGTAGCCCAGAACATTTCGCAGCAGGCAGAGTCTACAACGGATGTAGCCGGAAGCGTAGAAAAGATCGCACAGAATATCCAGAGCACCACAGCGGATATAGAGGATTTATCTGAAAATGCATCCTTTATGAAGAAATGCTCACAGGATTCCTATACCAGCATGGAGAATCTGTTAGAAGTAAATCAGCAGACCATCCGTAACATCGAAGTGATGTATCAGCAGACAGAGTATACGAATGAATCCGTCAATAAGATCAGTGAAGCAGCAACGTTGATCAGTCAGATTGCATCACAGACCAATCTTCTTTCTCTGAATGCGTCGATCGAGGCAGCGAGAGCCGGAGAGGCAGGAAGAGGATTTGCAGTAGTAGCAGAAGAGATTGGACAATTAGCTTCAGAGTCGGCAGAAACAGTTCAGGAAATCAATGGTATCATTGAGGAACTGACTGATAATGCAAATAAATGTATGGACATCATGAAAGACATGAATACAACATCCAAGACACAGATCGATACCTTAACGGTAACACAGGATACGTTCCAGGAGTTGAAGAATGCATTAGATGTATGTATTGAGACTGTACAGGATATTGCAGCGAAGATGCAGGAAATCGATCAACAGAAAGATTATGTGGTTGGTCACATCGAGACATTGAATGCACTTTCTGCAAATAATGCATCCTTTACCGAGGAGACATCAGCAACATCGGAAGAAATTGACAATGCAGTCAAAGATTCCATGGAAGTTTTGGATACAGTTATGAACCATACACATGAGTTATTAGAAAGTGTAGAACGTTTTTCCGTATAACCTATGGAAAAATGACAGAAAAGGGGGGAGAATTGCTTGTTTCTATTGGACTTGAAAAATTAGTTGCTATTTTTCGACAAGAGATGTGTCGAATTGCCTGTATAATACAGTTGATTTAGGAGTATCCGACACGGATATGCAAAAAAGCCGCTAAAATACAGTGGTTGTCGAATTAGAACGTTAGAAAACTATTGAATTTAGGGGAACCTAACGATATAATAGCAGCATGTTTGAAAAATTTACCAGGAGGGACAGCATGGAGAAGCTGAACATTGCGATTGCAGATGATAACGAAAGAATGGTGCGTCTTTTAGGCGATATTGTACGGAGTGATGAAGAATTACAGGTGATTGGAACAGCGAAAGACGGGGTAGAAGCGTACGAATTGATAAAAACTGCCGAACCTGACGTTGTACTGTTAGATATTGTTATGCCAAAGATGGACGGCTTAGGAGTTATGGAAAAAGTCAACAAAGATTCTACGATCAAAAAGCACCCGGCATTTATTATGATCAGTGCGATTGGTCAGGAAAAGATTACAGAGGATGCATTCCGGCTCGGAGCAGATTACTATATTATGAAACCGTTCGACAATGATATGGTCATTAGTCGGATCAAGGATGTCAAAAACCGTAACGTAGCACGTCCAAGCGAGGTGCGTAAGGTACAGCCTTATGAGAAACGGGAAGAATTAAAAGAACGTAACTTAGAGGCTGATGTGACGGCAATTATCCACGAGATTGGAGTTCCGGCACATATCAAAGGATATCAGTACTTACGGGAAGCAATTATCATGTCTGTGAATGACATTGATATGTTAAATTCCATTACGAAGATTCTCTATCCTACGATAGCGAAAAAGTTTCAGACTACGCCAAGTCGTGTAGAGAGAGCCATCCGTCATGCGATCGAGGTTGCATGGAGCAGAGGAAAAATGGATACGATCGATGCACTGTTTGGGTACACCATTAACAACGGAAAAGGAAAACCGACAAATTCAGAGTTTATCGCTCTGATCGCGGACAAAATCAGATTGGAATATCGGAGCAATTCCTGAGATTAACTTTAAAAATTCCTCCTGGTACGGTATAATAAAATTAATTATATTGTACTTGGAGGTTTTTTATGAAAAAAGTCTTGTTTGTAACATCGGAAGCAGTTCCGTTTATTAAGACCGGAGGACTTGCGGATGTAACCGGTTCTTTACCGAAATATTTTGATAAAAAGAAGTATGATGTACGTATTATGATCCCGAAATATCTGTGCATAGAGGAAAAACTGACAGCAGATTTGGAAAATCTGGGAAATTTTTCGATATCTCTCGGATGGCGTGAGCAGTATGTCGGAGTATTTCACAAGGTTGTCGAAGGGGTTACTTACTATTTTATAGATAATGAATACTATTTTGGCGGAGATCAGCCATATAACCGGATCTATGAAGATGTGGAGAAGTTTGCATTCTTTTCTAAAGCAGCCATTGCCGCAATGAAATTTATTGATTTTCAGGCAGATATCATACACTGTCATGACTGGCAGACCGGAATGGTGCCTGTATTTTTAAAATATTTTTATGGAGCGGATCCGTTTTATCAGAAGATGAAGACCGTCTTTACAATCCACAATCTGAAATTTCAGGGAAGATGGAAGCTCAACGAAGTCAAAGATATTACGGGACTGCCGGCTAAATTCTTTATGCCGGATCAGTTAGAATCTTACGGCGAAGCAAATTATTTAAAGGGCGGGATTGTCTATTCCGACATGGTAACAACGGTAAGCAGATCCTATGCGCAGGAAATTACGACACCGGAAGGTGGAGAGGGCTTAGACGGTCTGCTTCGTGCAAAATCAGACCATTTGTATGGAATTGTCAATGGGATTGATTATGATGAGTATGATCCGGTCACGGATCAGCGTATCGGGACACATTTTGATAAGATGAATGTGGTAAAAATGAAACCGGCAAATAAGGCAGGTCTTCAGGAAGAGCTGGGACTTCCAAAAGAGGAAGATGCATTTTTGATCGGAATTGTATCGAGGATGACAGTGCAAAAGGGTATGGATCTGATTGCCTATGTGATGGATGAACTGTTAGGGGATAAGAAAATCCAGTTTGCAGTGCTTGGAACAGGAGAAGAACGTTTTGAGAATATGTTCCGCCACTTTGCCTGGAAGTATGAACGGCAGATGGGAGTCTGTCTTCAGTATTCCGAAGATTTAGCACACCGGATCTACGCTGGAGCGGATGCCTTTTTAATGCCATCCATGTTTGAACCGTGCGGACTCAGCCAGTTGATGAGTATGCGTTATGGAACCGTTCCAATGGTGCGTGAGACAGGAGGGCTTCGGGATACTGTCTGCCCATATAACGAATACGAGCAGACAGGAAATGGTTTCTCTTTTGCCAATTACAATGCACATGAGATGTTACATATGATCCGTTATGCAAAAGATACTTATGTCAATCATAGAAACGAGTGGAATGGGATTGTAAAACGTGCGATGGACTGTGACTATTCCTGGAATGCATCCGCTAAAGATTATGAATCACTCTATGAGGAACTTTTCAAGATGTGATAATTAGCAAATGGAGTCTGTCTTTCGGGAATAATAATAGGCATGATCGGAAAGAACTTCTTCCGGTAACAGTTCGGAATGGTTGACTTCCTGAATGATCGGGGCATATTCTTCAAATGACTCCCCCTGATCAGCCGGAAGCAGAAGTACTTCATGCAGACTGCTTGGGATAATAATTAAGTCGTGATTTATTTTCTTCGCTATTGAGGATAAAAGATTTGGATAGAGTATTACGGCTGCACCAAACAGTTTTTCTGAATTGGTCAGAACATAGAGTGGGTATAGCTGTTCTTTGCTAAACTCTGCTAAGTCGGAAACATTCCGTAAGATGGAAAAGACATCGTCAAAATAGTAAGGGAGCAGCTTTGGAGTATTGATCTTTGCTGATTCGAACAGGGTATCAGTTGTGACATTCCAGTAAGGAAGATGTTTGTTATAGATGAGGATGGTTGCCTGTTCACCGGATGGCAGTTGGATCAGATAATAAAAGACGACGGCAAGGTCGAGAAAACGGATGTGGGGAACTTCTTTTAGGAGTTCTCTGTTTTTTTCATAGTGGATCAGCTTCATGCAGATGCGGTCTTTTGCATTTTCATAGTCCGTAAAAAAGCGGATGTCGACGTGGTCGCCGGGATGATGCATAGCATAGGTGTTTTTGATCTGTTCTAAAATGAAAAACATCGGCATGCCATTTTGAAATTTAGCAAAATAGGGATTCAGATAAATAGTTGGTGAGATGTTATGTCCCTTTTTTTGAATGGTAAGTCCTTCTAAGGTAATGTGATTATTTTTTGGGATTTCCTGAATAGACAGGATATAGTCGCTGCCGTAGTAATCGCTTAATGCAGATACAATCGTTTCTTTAAAGGTATCAAATGTCATAAAAATCTCCTGAATAAAAAATGTAACAGGCGGGATATGAACTAAAATGGGAATATGCACGAAAGTGCAAAGATAAAAAATCCACATGAGATTCATGTGGATTTTAATGTAACACGGAAATTCAAAAAATGCAAGTAAAAATTATTTGGATTTTAATTCTTTCCAGAGTTTGTTGTAAAGTGCAATGGAATCTTCATCCAGATAACGGAAGATCTCACAGTTGTTTAAGGTTTCCTCATCAGGGAAAATGGTCTTGTTTTCCTGGGTTTCTTTATCTAATTTGTCATAGACCGCTTTATTTGGTGTTGCATAGTAGACATATTCAAAGTTCTTCATAGCGATGTCCTCGCGGCAGAGGAAGTCTAAGAATTTTTCTGCATTTTCCTGATTTTTACAGGTCTTTGCGATCATCCAGGAATCAATCCACAGATTAGAACCTTCAGTCGGTACACTGTAGTCTAAATCCTTGCTCAAAGATTCTGCATAAGCAGCCTCGCCGGAGTAAACCAGTGCCATAGAGGCATTGCCGGCTACCACTTCATCGGCACTCTCATCTACAAGATAGGAGTAAACCAGAGGTTTTTGCTCGATCAACTGATCAAGTGCGGTTTCTAACTCTTTTTTATCGGTGGAGTTAGAGGAAAATCCGAGACGTTTGAGTGCCGGTACAAAGGTGTCGCGCACACTGTCTTCCATGATGATCTGGTCTTTGTATTTTTTGTTCCAGAGGATATCCCAGCTTTTGACGTCATTGGCATCCACTTTATTTTTGTTATAGAGGATTCCGACCGTTCCAAAGAAGTATGGCATGGAATATTTGTTTTCCGGGTCGAAAGCCTTAGAAAATTCAAAATAAGAATCATCTAAATTTTTAGAAAGAGGAATCTTATCAAAGTTAATCTCTTTTGCTTCTCCCTCGTTGATCAGGCGTTCTACCATGTAATCAGAGGTGCAGATCACATCGTAGTCGATCGCACCGGATTTGTATTTCGTATACATTTCCTCCGGATTTACATATTCTTCATAGTTGACATGGATGCCGGTTTCTTCTTCAAAGGCATCTAACACACTCGACTCTATATATTTTCCATAGTTTAATACCGTCAGTGTGTTTCCGTCATCTTTAGAGCCGCAGGCAGTGAATGCGAACATCGCTCCAAGGCATGCAGCCATCAGCAGTAATTTTTTCTTCATAATGTCCTCCTTATGTTGTCAGTGCGGTGCTTTTTTTGGATGAACGGTAATTCATCAAAAGCAGTAACAGTAGTGCGATCAGGAATAAAATAGTGGAGAGAGCGTACATCTCCGGTTTGATCCCTTTTTTGAGTTCGGTGTATATCATGGTTGAGAGTGTATTGACTCCCGGTCCTTTTGTAAAATAGGTAATGGAAAAATCATCTAACGACATGGTCACGGACATCAAAAATCCGCTGAATACGCCGCCTTTGATATCAGGCCAGATGATCTTCCAAAACGCATAAGGTCTGGAAGCACCTAAATCCAATGCCGCCTCATAGGTGTTAGGACTTAGGGAATTAAGTTTTGGCAGTACGTTTAGAATGACATAGGGGATATTAAAAGTAATATGTGCGATCAAAACGGTGTTCATGCCAAGTCTTGTAAATTTTATCAGTAACAGCATTAACGAGATACCGGTTACAATGTCCGCATTTAAAAGCGGGATATTGGTAGCTCCAAGCATCAGTGCTTTCTGTCTTCTTTTCATACTGTGGATACCAATAGCTGCCAGTGTTCCAAGCAGAGTTGCTATAATAGAAGCAACCAGTGTGATGGTAATGGTTGTATAAAAAGCGTTCATAATGGTCCGGCTTTTAAATACCTCCTGATACCAGCGCAGGGTAAATCCGCCCCACTGGACACGCGATTTTGAGTCATTGAACGAAAGTACGATCAGGACCACGATCGGAAGGTACAAAAAGAGGAAAATAATGATCAAATACAGGCGTTCGATTCCTTTTTTTACCATACGGCATTTCCTCCTTCATTTTCTTTATCCTGTCGGTTCATAAATGCCATGGAGGCAATGACAAAGATCATCAGTACAATGGAGAGTCCTGAACCAAGATGCCAGTCCATGCCCTGCATAAAGGACTGTTCAATGACATTTCCGATCAACAGTACTTTGCCGCCGCCTAAAAGATCCGAAATAACAAACGAGGTCAGTGCAGGTACAAACACCATAATAATCCCGCTGAAAACTCCGGAAAGGGAGAGCGGCAGAATGATCTTAAAAAAGACCAAGAGGTTTCCGGCACCTAAATCTCTGGCTGCCTCAATCAAATCCTTGCGGATGCGTACTAACGCATTATAGATTGGCAGGATCATAAATGGAAGGTAGTCATAGACCATACCAAATACGACAGCGGTCGGGGTATTCATCAGGTTGATCCCAGAAAAACCTAACGTTTTTAAAAGGGAATTGATGATACCGTTATTCGATAAAAGCATCTGCCATGCTAAAATACGAAGCATAAAATTCATCCACATTGGAAGTACAAAGAGAAAGACCACAAAGCTGTGCTCTTTGATCTTCATATTGTTTAAGATCATTGCCAGTGGATAGGAGAGCAGCAGGCAGATCAGGGTACAGATCACAGCCAGTTTTAATGCTAAAAACAATGCTTTTAAATGTACCGGCTCTGCGATTGCCGCAATATTTTCTAAGGTAAAACTTCCGGCACTGTTCGTCAGCGCATAGTAAAGAACGGCAAAGACCGGAAGGATGATAAAGCCGATGATCCAGACCATGTAAGGACCGGCTAAAAGTTGTTTTCCAAATTTACGCATCGACTTCTACCGCCTCCTCATCACTGGATTCCGGTTTGTTCATAATCTGGATGTTGAACGGAATGACACGGATTCCCACCTTAGAGCCGACCTCATGCATTTTAGTGGTGTGCACCAGCCATTCAAATCCGTTTGCAAGGACTTCGATTTCGTAATGAACCCCTTTAAATATGATGGAGATGACGGTTCCGTTGATGATTCCTTCCTCCGGTTCTACAAGTTCCACATCTTCCGGGCGGATGACAACGTCAACAGGACAGTTTTGTCCAAAGCCTTCATCGACACATGGAAATCTGGTATCTAGGATCTCAACAAGATGGTCTTCTATCATAACGCCATCAATGATATTGCTTTCTCCGATAAAATCGGCAACAAAGGCGTTGACCGGTTCATTGTAGATATCCTCCGGTGTTCCGATCTGCTGGATATATCCCTGATTCATAACGACAATGGAATCGGACATGGTAAGTGCCTCTTCCTGGTCATGTGTAACATAGAGAAAAGTAATGCCAAGCTCATTTTTTAAACGGATCAGCTCGTACTGCATATCCTGACGCAGCTTTAAATCCAGTGCGCCGAGCGGTTCATCTAAGAGCAGTACCTTCGGTTCGTTTACGATGGCACGGGCAATTGCGATACGTTGCTGCTGACCACCGCTTAAAGAATCGACGGAGCGCTTTTCAAAACCGTCTAAATTGACTAATTTTAATGCGTATTTGATCTTATCATTGATGTATTCCTTGCTTTTTTTGCTGATCTTTAAGCCAAATGCAATATTTTCCGCAATGGTCATATGTGGAAAAAGGGAATATTTCTGGAATACAGTGTTTAACTTTCTTTCGTTTGGTGCAAGTGAAGTAATATCCTGACCGTCAAAATAGATTTTTCCAATATCAGGAGTCTCAAAACCGCCGATCAAACGCAGGGTGGTGGTTTTTCCGCAGCCGGATGGACCAAGCAGGGTCATAAATTCATTTTCTTTAATGGTCAGATTTAAGTCATCTAATACCATCTGAGAGTCGAAAGATTTCGTAATGTGTTCTAAGGTAATAAAGTCTTTGCTCATGGTATCCTCCTAAAAATTCGGTGGTGTGGAGACCCAGATAAATATAGCCTCTTTGACACCGTATGCTTCGATGTGGTGACGTTTCAGTCCCTTTAAGTAAAAAGACTCCCCGGATTTTACAAGATAACTTTTCGTTCCACGGATGATTCGGATCGCTCCTTTTAAAACATATCCGAATTCTTCTGCCTCGCTGGGTTTCAGTTCCATGGAACGGCCCCCGGGCGCAAGCGTTACGCGTAGAGGTTCCATACTGTTTTTCTGTGCGTTTGGCACGATCCATTCAATTTTTGAATGTTCGTTTTCATCTATTTTTGTAAAATAATCTTCCTTTTTAAATACGATCTGTTCCGGTTCATCATCTGCAAAAAATTCTGCAGGTGTGGTTCCAAGACACTGGATAATGTCTAAAAGCGTTCCAACAGAAGGAGAAGTCAGATTCCGTTCTAACTGTGAGATAAATCCCTTAGACAGCTCAGAACGATCGGCAAGCTCCTGCTGGGTCAGTCCATAGTGAACCCGAAGCTCTTTCATGCGGTGCCCGATGTCCATAATAAACTCCTTTTTCTATTATTACTGTGATGTATATGTCAAGATCATGGGTGTATCCATGATAAAAAGTTGCACTATATGTAAATCTGTCTCTTATACACATCTGACGCTGCCGACGACTCCTTACGTGTAG
>ENA-OZFX01001147-OZFX01001147.1-human-gut-metagenome-genome-assembly--contig:-NODE-1147-length-12246-cov-6.294315_pt1 | contig 12246 bp, 10 predicted proteins | sample MGYA00244651_ERZ653648 | MGnify/ENA primary metagenome ERZ653648 (study PRJEB26926, sample SAMN06164910) | human gut metagenome | biome: ENVO:00009003; feature: ENVO:2100002; material: ENVO:00002003...
CGAGATTTCTGCCTGTCTCGTGGGCTCGGAGATGTGTATAAGAGACAGGTCAAGCAGTGTTATGTTTTTGAAGGCAGGTGCAGTTTCACGCACCAATAAAAACCTTGCCCGCATTCCGGTGCAACAGTCTTCAATGATGCTATATTACAACATTTATATTCTCTTGTCAAGCATTTTTTTACCTGAATATCAATTTCGGCATTAATTATTTTTCAGTTGTTGACATAAACACGGTTTGCACGCTCAGTGACGAGACAGGTCAATTCATAGTTTATGGTTCCCACAATTTGAGCCACGTCTTCAATGCTCATGCCGCCCCGCCCAAACAGAATCGCTTCATCACCCTGCCGCACATCGCCGCCGGTTACATCCGCCATGCAGACATCCATGCATATGCGCCCGATCTGGTTGTATGCTTTTCCGTTTATGAAAACCTTTCCCATGTTCGAAAGTCTGCGCGGATAGCCGTCCGCATACCCCGCAGGAATTACGGCACTTGTGATGCCTTCCTCGGCGCGATATGTTCTTCCGTAGCTCACGGTTGCGCCCTTGGGCAGATTTCGAACCTGTGAAACGCGCGCTTTGAGCGTCATAACCGGCTTAAGCGGGCCGTTCTCGACCGGTTCGCTGTCGGGGTACATGCCGTAAAGCATAATTCCCTCGCGGACGGAATCGAAATGCTTCACATCCGTCAGTATTGCGGCAGAGTTGCTCACATGGCAGTTTTTGATTCGGATACCGTGCGCGGCAAGTCCGTTAAAAACGGCAAGATAATTGTTGTATTGAAAATCGGTGAAAGCCTTTTGCGAAGGGTCGTCCGCAACGGCAAAATGCGTGTACATTCCGACAGTGTCAAGGTTTTTCATGTGATAAATGCGCTCCGCCGCCTCAACAGCCTCGGAGTGATTGCTCTGGGCGAATATGCCTATGCGTGACATACCCGTGTCAAGTGCGATATGGACCATCACCTTGACCCCGAGCCTGCCTGCCGCACAATTCAGCGCAGCAGCATGAGCTTCGTCCACAACGGTCTGTTCGATATTCAGCCTGCTGAGGGTTTCAGCATATTCGGGAGCGGTGTAACCGAGTATCAGAATCGGAATTGTGATGCCGTTATCACGCAGCTCGACAGCTTCGCTCAGCGCCGCAACCGCGAACATTTCGGCTCCGTGCTGCTGCAGGAATTGCCCGCATTTAACCGCGCCGTGTCCGTACGCATCCGCTTTCAGAACGCATATAACCCTGCGGTCGGAACGTTTTTTTGCATATTCAAAATTATGCTTAAGCGCGCCGAGATCGATCTCCGCCCAAGCTCTTGTTGCTTCGCTTACTGAATCATTATAATTTGCGGAATACATCTTTTTGAATTCCCTTCCCCCGTCGGCAGCACGGGTTTGTTTTGCCTGTTTTTATATCTGAAACCGATACTGTCTTACGCCACATTATGTGCAAGGCACTCCGTCAGCCCTTCATACGCGAGATAAAGCGCAACAAGTATGATAATTATGCCGAGTACAATGCGAATTACTCTGCTTATTTTTTCATACTTTGCATTTGAAGTTAATCTTTGAACAAAGCCAACGCTTGTGCCTGCCGCCACAGACAGCACTGCATGTCCTGCCGAAAACAGGAGCAAAAGCATAAATCCGAACAGAACATTCCCGCCGCCCGCATCAGCTGCGATCGCCATCAAAGCAAAAACTATCGGCAGCGCACAGTGCGAAGCAAACAATCCGGCAATTATTCCTGATATGAACGCACCGACGCCGCCTGTTAAACGGCTTTTTGCCAGCACCGAATTGCCGGAAGGAATGATTCGAATTACCTCCCACATCTGAAGTGCCATCAGCACAAGCAATATGCTCATCGCAAAATGAAGGACGGTTTCGGCGCGTTCCAAAAGCCCGCCCAGTGCTGAAGCAAGCATTCCGAGAATGCAGAAAGTTACGGTTGAACCAACGGCAAACAGAATGCTCAACAGCAATGCACGGCGCGAACTCTTTCCGTTCTGCGGCAAATCCTGCCCGCCGACAAAACCTATCACCAAAGGTATAGTTGACAATGAGCACGGCATGAGCGAGGTCAACACGCCTGAAACAATTGCAATAACAGGTGCAAGCCAAAGCTTGTCCGCAACCGCTTCTGCCAATGATTTCAAGAATTCGTTCATCCTCTCCTCCTTGTCCGATCTGTTCTCAGTGCTTTTGCGTCAGTCCGCACAGGCTGCCGCTTCTGCCGATTATTTTCACTCAATTGTCTGCGACTGCTTAATTTCACTCGGTTGTCTGTGACTGCTTGCGGGACCGCAAGCAGTTGTTTCTTCGAATCAGTTTCGGTCGATTGTCTGTGACCGCTTAATTTCACTCGATTGTCTGTGACCGCTTAATTTTACTCGGTTGTCTGTGACTGCTTGCGGTTAAATTCCTTTATCCGCTGGTCCTTCGTCAAAAGGCGTTTACGCATACGGATATTCTTCGGCGTTACCTCAACCAGCTCATCGTCACGAATGAACTCCATGCACTGTTCAAGGCTTAAATCAACCGGCGGTGTAAGACGCAGAGCTTCATCCGAACCGGAAGCGCGCATATTCGTGACATGTTTACGTTTGCAAACGTTAACAACAATATCTTCGTTGCGGGAACATTCACCCACAATTTGTCCCTCATAAATCGGATCTCCGGGACGAACAAACAGCCTTCCGCGTTCCTGAGTGTTAAACAGACCGTATGAGTTCGCCTCGCCGGATTCGGAAGCGACAAGCGAACCGCGTGTACGCTCCGCAATTTCGCCCGTGTAAGGTTCATAATCCTTAAATATATGGCTCATTACGCCGTTGCCCCTTGTGTCGGTCAGAAGCTCACTGCGATAGCCCATCAGTCCGCGCGCAGGTATATCGAAAATTAAGCGAACACTTCCCTCGTTTTCGTTAATCATGTTGTTCAGAACAGCGCGCCGCGTTCCGAGTTTTTCCATAACCGTGCCCATGTATTCCTGCGGGACGTCGATTGTCAGCTCCTCGATGGGCTCAAGCAGATGCCCCTGCTCGTCGCGCTTCATTATTACTTTCGGACGGGAAACTGCAAATTCGAAGTCCTGCCTGCGCATGGTTTCGATAAGAATCGACAAATGCAGTTCACCCCTGCCGCTGACTTTGAAAGCATCGGTTGAAGAAGTGGGTTCAACCCGCATTGAAACATTCGTTTCCACCTCTTTAAACAGGCGGTCGCGCAGATTGCGTGAAGTTACGTATTTTCCCTCTCTGCCCGCAAAAGGACTTGTATTGACTATGAAATCCATGCTTACAGTCGGTTCGTCGATATGAACAAAGGGCAGCGGTTCAACACATGCGGGGTCACAGACCGTTTCACCGATTGAAATCCCGGGAATGCCCGCAACGGCAACGATATCACCCGCGCCGACGGACTCTGCCTCAACGCGTTTCAATCCCTCGAACCTATACAGGCGGGAAAGCTTTGCCTCACGGGGAACACCGCCGAGGGCACAGACCGTCACGGCACGGTTGCGGTTTGCAACGCCGCGTTCGATCCTGCCGACGCCTATCCTGCCGACATAGTCATCGTAATCAATCGTTGAAATAAGCAGCTGAAGAGGTGCGTCTTCATCACCTCCCGGAGCGGGAACATGGTTGATAATCGTGTCAAACACAGGCTGCATGTTCTCGGTCATTTCATCGGGTTCAAAGCCTGAAACTCCGTTGCGTGCCGAAGCATATACTATCGGGAAATCAAGCTGTTCTTCGCTTGCACCGAGTTCGATGAAAAGATCCAGTGTTTCGTCCACGACCTCGTACGGGCGCGCACCGGGACGATCAACCTTGTTGATGACAACAACAGGCACCTTGCCCAATTCCAATGCTTTGCGCAAAACGAACCTTGTCTGCGGCATACAGCCCTCAAATGCATCAACAAGCAACAGCACGCCGTCAACCATTTTCAGAATGCGTTCAACCTCGCCGCCGAAATCGGCATGGCCGGGAGTGTCAACAATGTTTATGCGATAGCCTTTGTAGTTTACCGCCGTGTTTTTCGAAAGAATTGTGATGCCGCGCTCACGTTCAAGGTCATTGGAGTCCATTACCCTGTCCTGCACCTGTTCATTGGTGCGGAAAACACCGCTCTGCCGCAGAAGCTGATCAACAAGGGTCGTTTTACCGTGGTCAACATGCGCAATGATCGCAACGTTGCGAATCTTTTCGTTCATAATATTACAGTTACCGCTTCCGCCGCTGCGAAAGCGTCCTTTCAGCTATTTTTAATATTCAAATGCTTCACTTTCACCGAAAATATCGGCTCAGCAATCGGTGTTTTTGTTCGTCTTCCCGATTTTTCACAACTTATTATTTTACAACCTCTTTTGCGGCATTGCAAGAGGTTTAAACATTATATCATCTCGGTTCCTGTTATTGCACAATAGAGCGGCAACAAAAAGAGCAAGAAAACTCGCCGATACACAGTCCATATCGACGTTATATTCTTTCAGTTAATTGACCCGGAGCTTCGCCCGGAGGTCTGCCGCACACCGAATCGCTGATATTTAATGAAAGGATGTATCTGCAATGCAGGTTAATACAGGTTCCGAAATCGCTGCATTTTTCAGCTCCTGTCCTCAACCGATAAAGTGATAGGAATTTTCACTTTTTTATGCTATAATATTTTCATTATAAACAGAACGACAAGCCAAGGTTGCAAGGTTAATATAGTTAATATAAAGGAGAATGCTGATGGGTTTATTGGATAAGTTGAAAAAAGGGCGAACGAGGAGAGGACAAAAAGAAAAACAACATCAGAAGCAGCCGTTCCAACAGAATTTGTCACAAAAGACAGATCCGGCAATATGCCCCGGCGGCGCGTTCATGGTGCAGCTTTTGATGAAAGAGAAAAGCGAGATGCCCTCAAAGGAGATGTTTGCGGAGATATTGTCGAAGCATCTTGGAAAAACGGAGCAGCTTGGAGATTGCGAATCGCATGCAGGTTTTATTGTTCATGACTATATTTCCGAAACGAATGACGACGCTCTTCCGGTAATGCTGCTGATTTCCGAATGCGCTGAGTTTGAGCCAAACTCAATTGATGACTTCAGGCGCGGTCAAATGTGGGATTGTTTGAGCGACCGCGACCGCATTCTTTCCGAATGCAAATATCAGATTTCGGCTTCTGATAAGCAGGGCGGCGGTCTGCCCTCAAAGGAACGCGCAAATATGCTTATGGACTATCTTGAGGCACTGGTGGAATTATATCCTCAGTGCGAGGCAGTTTACAACCTTAACTCCGGAAAGTTGATTATGGCTGATGATATCAGAAAAAAGGAAATAACCGGTGTTGACCGTTTTATCAGTTATGCGGTGAATGCTCGTTTTTTCAATGTTTACGGTACTGAAGACTGCGTAGTGGACACGCTTGGTTTGAGTCTTTTGTATATAGAGGATTTGCAATATCATTTTCATGATATCGACCCCAACCTGGTAGTAAACCATGCCTATAATCTGGCATCCTATCTGTTGAACAATGACAACCCCATGAAGGACGGAGATACCGTCGATGGTATTCGAAATGGACGGATCGTGCAGGACATCCAGTGGAAATGTCAGTATGAGGATGCGCTGATTCAGCCGGCGAGGGCAGTCCTGGATATCTGTATGGGAAAGTATGCAGCCGGATATCGCGGTTGACATATTGCATCATCATTTTTAAAAGGAAGTCGCACATATTTTCGACCGCCGGGCGGACGAGTCTTTCTCGGACTGTAAGCCCATTGAAATGCTGTCGAGTTTTACAGTCAACATTTCAATGGAAACACAAATCCAATAAAGCAGGAGGCGCATAATGCAATTTGACATCATTTATACCGGCGATTGCCTCAACCTTCTGAAAACTCTGCACGATGACAGCGTTCATTGCTGTGTGACGTCCCCCTCCGTATTACGCGCTCCGCGATTACGGCATGGCTGCTCAAATCGGTAGAAAGACAACGCCGAATTAATATATCACGCATCCGACTGAAGTGTTTACAGAAGGCAGGTGTGTTTTTCGTCCGGATGGTACGCTCCGGCTGAACATCTCGGACGCATACGCCGGTAAATACAAAAGCGGATTGCAAGAATCCGCGGGCGATTTTGCTGCCCAAAAGAACCCCAACGGCAGAATCGGTCAGGCTGTGGCTCTCAACAACAAGTTCGAGGGTTATAAGGCGAAAGACATGATCGGCATTCCGTGGATACCGGTTTTTGCCCTCCGCGATACCGGCCGGTATCTGCACAATGACATCATTCGGATGAAGGATAAGATTACCCTCTTCTCATAAAAAGAAAGATGCTGCTGCAAACATGACTTGATTTTGCAGCAGCACCTTTTGAGTTTTTGTGTTGCAGAAAGAATATGTTCGGTTAACGCTTGCTGAACTGAGGAGCGCGACGTGCGGCTTTGAGGCCGTACTTCTTCCTCTCCTTCATTCTGGGGTCACGGGTCAGGAAACCTGCCTTCTTGAGGGTTGCGCGATATTCTGCGGAATCAACGTCGAGAAGAGCACGGGAAATGCCGTGACGGATTGCGCCTGCCTGTCCGGTGTAGCCGCCGCCGTAAACATTGACGATAACATCGAACTTGCCGAGAGTGTCGGTAAGCACGAGGGGCGCGCGAACGATCATCTTGAGGGTTTCATAGCCGAAATATTCTTCGAGATCCCTCTTGTTGATTTTGATAACGCCGGTGCCGGGAACGAGACGAACGCGGGCAACGGAGCTTTTGCGCCTGCCGGTTCCGAGATACTGAGTGGTTGCTGCCATGGTAATAATCTCCTTCCCTAAAAATTATTTGAGCACGAGAACTTCGGGCTTCTGTGCTTCGTGCTTATGCTCGGCGCCGCGGTAAATGCGAACCTTGGTGAGCATCTGGCGACCGAGGGGACCCTTGGGCATCATGCGGCGGATGGCTTCATAGACTGCGAATTCGGGCTTCTTGTTGAGGAGCTCACGATACTTGGTCATTTTGAGTCCGCCGGGATAACCGGTGTGATGATAATAAATTTTTTCGTCAAGCTTTCTGCCTGTCATGATGACTTTATCTGCGTTGATGATGATAACGTGATCGCCGCAGTCAACATGCGGGGTAAAGATGGGCTTGTGTTTTCCGCGGAGTATTGCGGCAACCTGAGATGCGAGACGACCGAGCACCATGCCTTCTGCATCTACAACGTACCACTTACGCTCCATGGTTTCTGCTTTTGCCATATAGCTTTTCATGCCATGTCCTCCAAAGGTATGTTGAATTTCTTAATTAAATAATTTTGCTAAGATTTCCGACAACGGACGGGGCTGGTGACCGCAATCCTCCACCATAAGCAAAGCACAAGGCATATTGTACTTCCGGCGGAGGCATTTGTCAAGTATTGTTTTCAAAAAAATACCCGATTTTTCAGATATATTTTTATTGTCCGCAGTGGGAATGCGGGTTTTGCAAATTGGGCATTAATCGTCATTTCCGTCCGCCTTCTCAAATTCGGCCGCAACATCGGCCAGCAGCTTGCGAATCGGAAGATTTTGAGGACATGAGCCCTCGCATTTTCCGCATTTTATGCAGTCGGAGGCCCGCCTTCCGGGTGCGGTATGAACATTTGAGTAGTAGTAATTTGCATTCCAATCGCGATGCAGCTGTTTCGCATTCATCAGCGCAAACAAGTCGGGAATCGCAATATGCTTCGGACAGCCGTCCGTGCAGTAGCGGCAGGCGGTGCACGGAATCAGCTCCATCCCCTTGTAAACACCGCGAACCTTTTCAACGGCTTCGGTTTCGGTCTTGTCAAGGGGTTTGAAATCACTCATATAGCTTATGTTATCTCTGAGCTGCTCAATGCTGCTCATGCCCGAAAGCACAACAAGCATCCCCGGGAAGCCTGCAGCGAAGCGGATTGCGTAGCTCGCGGGACTCCCTCCGTTGAGAGAAGCGAAGATCCTCTGCGCCTCGTCTGGAAGCTTAACAAGGCTTCCGCCCTTTACCGGCTCCATCACAAGCACAGGCTTGTTGTGTTTTCTGCACACTTCATAGCATTTGCGGCTCTGCACGCCGATATCGTCATAATCCAAATAATTGAATTGAATTTGAACGACCTCAATTTGCGGATACTCCGAAAGAATCGCATCCAGCACCTCTGCCCGGTCATGAAAGGATATGCCGAAATGCCGAATCTTTCCCTCTTTTTTCAGTTCAATTGCGGTTTCGTACGCGTTTCTCTCTTTAAAATATCTGAAGCGCGCCTCGTTTTGTGCATGCATAAGGTAGAAATCGAAATAATCAACTCCGCAAAGCTCAAGTTGGCTTTCGAAAAAAGGCCGAATATCGTCGTTTGTTTTGAAATATTCATCGGTAAGCTTGTTTGTCAGGATAAAACTTTCCCGCGGATAGCGCGACGTGAGGCAGGTTTTTGCTGCTTTTTCGCTTTTCCCGCTCAGATAACCGTGCGCAGTGTCAAAATAGTTAAACCCTGCCTTGATAAATTCGTCCACCATAAGGCAAGTCTGCTCAATGTCAACCTCTCCGTACTTCATTGGAAGCCTCATAAGACCGAATCCGAGTTTTTTGTTAATGCGTTCCATCTTGTTCATCCTTTCCTGATTAATTGCTTATCGTTATTGTTTTGCAGCGATTCATTATGCTGCGCGGAAGTTCCGATTCTATTTTAGCATTGTTGATCGCTTTTCGGGCAGATGTTTTGATATATATTTTTGAGTTCAGACTCCCCTGTTTCAGTCTCAAACTTTTGCAGTGTTTGCGATATTTGCCCGCTTATGCCCCGATTCAGCTTTTTATCGTCCTGTTCTCTTCACAATGTGCAAGTCTGCATATTGAAAAACCCGATTGCATATGGTAGAATAAAGTTGAGGTTGTGTTTTCAAAATGGTTGCAGCAGCCGAAAGTACGAAGCAGCACAGCCGCGCAAACAAGGCATGACCTTTGTTTAATGATTATTAACGGATAAGTGAATACTTAGTTTATGGAACTGTCTCAAAGATTTGTACGCAAGCACCTCGAAAGGATTCATCCTTTCACAAAGGCCTGTTCGCTCGAAGCCACACGGCGCGGACAGGATCTTCTCGGCAACGTGCTTGCAAAAACAATGCGCACAAATGTTAATATTGTCCCCGTTGATCATCCGAAACTCAGCGGGAATGTTGAACCATGCGCCTGTTTTGCGATTCCGCATGACGAGTTAAAGCGCGGAGTTATCCTCTATCTGCACGGCGGCGGATATACCTGCGGTGACATTGAATATGCAAAGGGCTTCGGGTCCGTGTTGGCTTCCGAATGCGGTATTCGGGTGCTTTGTCTCGCTTACCGTCTTGCGCCCGAAAATCCGTTTCCTGCTGCATTGGACGATGCGGTGGAAGCGTATCGCTATCTGCTTTCACTCGGCTACCTCAGCAGCCAGATCGTGCTTGCAGGCGAGAGTGCCGGCGGCGGACTTTGCTTTTCGCTTTGTTTAAAGCTTCGCCAGTTGGACTTGCCGCTGCCTTGCAGCATCATTGCAATTTCGCCGTGGACAGACCTTACCCAAAGCGGCGAGTCGTTTATATTTAATCACGATGTTGATCCGAGTCTTTGTAAAGAGACCTTGGACTTCTATTCAAAGTGCTACTCGCGAAATCCGACAGACCCGCTTGTTTCGCCGCTTTTCGGAGATGTTTCCGGGCTTCCTCCGTCCTTGATCTTTGCGGGCAAGGATGAAGTCCTTCTGGATGACTCGCGCCGTATGCACAACAAACTTGTTTCATCCGGCTGCACAAGCGAACTGGTAGAAGCCGAAGGCATGTGGCACGCCTATGTTCTTTACTGTATCAAGGAACGTGCATGCGACCTTGACCGCATCAATGCCTTTTTAAACCGTTTCCTTTCCCACGAACGCAAGCTTCGCTGGATGCGGCTGGATAATGCCGCAAAAATCTATCCCGCCGCAAAACGCAGAAAATGGAATAACTTTTTCCGTCTTTCCGCAACACTCTGCGACGAGGTGGACAAAACAGTCCTTAGGAACGCAATGGATGTCACCATGCGGCGATTCCCGTCCATTGCCGTTCGTCTTTGCAGAGGCGCATTCTGGTATTATCTTGAAGAACTGTCCTCCGCACCCGAAATCACGGATGAAAAGAGCTGGCCGCTTGCACACACGCCGTTTGAAAGCATCAATGAATGCGCACTGCGTGTCATCGTCTACAAAAACCGTATTGCTGTTGAATTCTATCATGCATTGACGGACGGCACCGGCGGCATGGTGTTTTTAAAATCACTGCTTGCCGAATACATCGAACAAAAATACGGGGTTGAAATTCCCAATGAATGCGGTGTGCTGGACAGGCTCACTCAGCCGCAGGAAGAGGAGCTTGAGGACAGCTTTTCGAAGAATGCCGGTTCCGTAAGCGTCAGCAGAAATGCGAGCACCGCATTCAAGATTCATTATACGCCGGAAAGGGATGATTTCAGGCACCTTACAACGTTCATCTTGGATTCAAACGCAGCTCTTGCCGCAGCAAAAAGCTGCGGGGTGAGCCTTACGGTGTACCTGACAAGCGCAATGCTGCTTGCATTGCAGCGAATTCAGGATGAGCAAACGCCCGATAAGCGCCGGCAAAAGCCGATTCGCGTCGTTGTTCCGGTGAACCTTCGCCGTTTATTCCCAAGCCGCACGCTTCGGAACTTTGTGCATGTCATTATGCCGGAGATCGATCCGCGAATGGGCGACTATGAGTTTTCCGAGATTCTGACATCGGTGAAACATCAACTCGGGCTTCTTGTCACAAAAAAGAACCTTTGTGCAATGTTCACTCCGAACGTCAATGCAGAGCGTTCGCCCCTGCTCCGCGTGATGCCGCTTTTCCTTAAAAACATTGCAATGAAGCTTGTTTACGACACCGTCGGCGAACGCACAAACTGTCTTAATCTCTCTAATCTCGGGGATATTAAAGTGCCGGATGCAATGCGCCGATATGTAACCCGATTTGATTTCATCCTCGGCGTTCAGGCAACCAAGCCAAACAATTGCGGAGTTTTGTCTTATAACGGCAAATTATATATGAATTTCATTCGCAACACTGTTGAACCCGTGCTTGAATTTCAATTCTATCAGGTTTTGCGCGAACTTGGGCTTCACGTCAAAGTTGAAAGCAACGGTGCGGGCAATATATCGGATTCGAACTGAAAACGGCAATGCAGCCCGATAGTTTGAAATCAATAATTTACGGATTCAGAAAGGAGACACAATATGTACTGTATAAAATGCGGAGTTGAGCTTGCGGACAGCGAAAAAGTCTGCCCGCTTTGCGGAACGAGGGTTTATCACCCCGATATAGAAATTAAAACCACCGAACCTCCATTTCCCGAATACAAGCTCCGTGAACCCCGCATGAATCTCAGGGGTATTATGTTCATCGTTACCATGATTTTTGCCGCGCTGATCGTTCAGCTTGTTATCTGCAACATCAGCATCAGCAATGCCTCGGAATGGTCCGGCTACGCAATCGGTGCAGTGCTGCTGCTTTATGAGCTCGTTGCGCTCCCGCTTTGGTTCAAACGGCCCAACCCCGTTATTTTTGTTCCCTGCGGTTTTGCTGCCGTGCTTGCTTATCTGCTTTATATCGACCTTGCTGCTCACGGAGGGTGGTTCCTCAAGTTTGCATTTCCCGTTGTCGGTGCATACGGATTGCTCGTTACGGCGGTTGTAACACTGCTGAAATACGTTCGCCGCGGACATCTTTACATCTTCGGCGGCGCACTTATCGCACACGGAATTTACATGACATTTTTGGAAATGATGATAAATATTGCCTTTTCCGAAAAAACAGTGCTTCAGCTCAACTGGTCATACTTCCCCTTGTTCGGATGCTTTATTCTCGGAATGGGATTAATCATCGTTGCGATAAACAAACCCATACAGGAATCGCTTAAAAAGAAATTCTTTGTTTAATTTCCGATTAAGATTGGATTTCAATAAATATTTGCAATTTGAAAATGCTTATGCCCGATGTGCATGGGCATTTTCTTTTGTGCATAGCAATGCGGCTTTTCGGGGCATACTAACGGACGGCGGGCAGCGGCTTGTTTCAAGCCGTTCAACCGCAAAAAAACACACGGAGGACATTATTATGCAGAATCGACAGAACGGCAGTACCGGCAGCAATTCCGGCAGCAGTTTCGATTCCTTCTTCAACTCAAACCCGTCTCATTCAATGGGTTCGGCGAG
>ENA-OZFX01001157-OZFX01001157.1-human-gut-metagenome-genome-assembly--contig:-NODE-1157-length-12072-cov-4.061080_pt1 | contig 12072 bp, 2 predicted proteins | sample MGYA00244651_ERZ653648 | MGnify/ENA primary metagenome ERZ653648 (study PRJEB26926, sample SAMN06164910) | human gut metagenome | biome: ENVO:00009003; feature: ENVO:2100002; material: ENVO:00002003...
CTACACGTAAGGAGTCGTCGGCAGCGTCAGATGTGTATAAGAGACAGACCTTATAAAAATCATCGCAAGGCAAATCGTGGAATACGGCACTTCGCATACCTATGGCGAAAAATACATCGCATATCCGCATTTCCTTGGCGAAGCCATGCCGTTTTATACGCAGCACTACGAAGAAGTAAACGCCGAGCTTATAAAATTCGACGAAGTAAAAAGCGTGGGTAAAGGCAATATTTACCCGTATTCTTCGCCAAATCTATCGTTCAAACTTCCGTATTGTCCGTTGTGGCAGGCGAAAGAAGCGCGATTGAGAGAGTGCGACGAGCGCATAAAAGAGTATGCAGATAAGTTTACGCGAAAATGTGCGGACGAGTATCGACCGACCTATGACAAAAACGTTGTTTTAACCGTAACGCCGGAAGATATTTCAAGCCGAGAGTATTTGTTTCTCAAAGACAATCGCGAAGATTTTATCAAATACTTCTTAAAGCAAAAGGGTGTGCAGGACGTAAATCTATCTATGCAAAAGATAGAAATAACGTTTGACAGACGGTATATCGAATCGCTTATCGCGGGGAAAGAGCAACCGCCGGAAGAACGCGGAAAGATAAGAAAAATCGCGAACGGCATTATTGCAGAGGGTATAAAAGAAAGCACGGAAGGTAATTACATAACCTTCTTTGAAGACTTCGGCACAGATAAAGATTTTGTTATTGCCCACAGAAAAGAAATAGCCGACGAACTGTGTTTAAGGGAAGAAGTCTCCGATGTGGAAATGACCGACGAGTGCTTCGACGTCAATTATTACACCGATTGCCTTTGGAATTACAAGGACGAAAAAGACGATTCATTGCCTGTTCGGGACTTGGACGAAGAAGAGGACGAAGAGTGGGAAAGTAGTATCGCAAGCGGTGAAATAAAACCTATCGAGAGGCAAAGCGAACCCACAAAAGAAAGCAATACCGACCTTACGGAAATCGGGTTTACGCAGAGCGAACTCGGCGGCGCGAAACAGCGTTTCAAAAACAACATTGAAGCCATAAAGTTAGTCAATAGGTTGATTAACACGCAAAAAGAAGCAACCGACGACGAAAAGAAAGTGCTTGCAAAATACGTCGGTTGGGGCGGTTTGGCGCAGGCTTTTGACGAACATAACCTTGCTTGGCAAAGCGAATATAAGGAACTGAAAGACGTTCTCGACGACGAAGAGTATGCGGCGGCAAAGGGAAGCGTTCTCAACGCGCATTACACAAGCAAAACGGTTATCGACGGGATATATAACGCGCTGAAACTTTTCGGTGTAAAAGGCAACAACCGCATATTAGAGCCGGCGACGGGAACGGGCAATTTCTTTGGCTTTATGCCGCAAGAGATAGCGGACGGAGCGAAACTTTACGGCGTTGAACTTGATAGAGTTACGGGTAAAATCGCAACGAAACTGTATCCGCAGGCGAAAATTCAGATTAAAGGCTTTGAAGAAACGGCTTTTCAGGACAACTCCTTCGACCTTATGGTTACGAACGTTCCGTTCGGCGGTTATACGGTTTTCGATCCCGATTATAACAAGTATAACTTTTATATCCACGATTATTTTATCGCAAAAGGTATTGACAAAATAAAGCCAAACGGCTTAATGGCGGTTATCACAAGTAAAGGCACGATGGATAAGCAAAACCCGTCTATCCGCAAGTATATCGCGGACAGAGCCGAACTCGTTGGCGCAATCAGATTACCGAATACGGCGTTCAAGCAGACGGCGAATACCGAAGTCGTAACGGATATTTTGTTTTTTCGTAAGCGAGAAGATAAGATCAACGCGACGATTGAAAATACCGAATGGCTTGCGACGGGTAAGACCGAAGAAGGGTACGAGATAAACAATTATTATATCTCTCATCCCGAAATGATACTCGGCACGCTTGTAAAAGAAACGGGACTTTACGGCGCGGAAGATATAACCGTAAAACCCGACGGCAGAGATTTATCGGAAGCGATAAACGCGGCTATAGGTCGATTACCGCAAGGTTTTTATGTCAATCCCGAACGCACGGAAGAAGCCGAAACGCACGAAGAAGTCGAAGTGGACTACGACGTAAAGCCGATGAATCTGACGGCGGTAAACGGCAGGATATATATGCGCGTGGGAGATAGCATGGTAGAACAACCCGTGCCGCCGTTCCCGAAAGACGCGTATCAGAGAATTGCCGAAATGATCGAAATCCGCAAGCAACTCCGCAAAGTGCTGGATTTGCAGGTGGAAGGCTGTTCGGACGAAGTGTTGTTGAAAGAGCAACGGCAACTCGGCGCGAAATACGATGGTTTTGTTAAACGATTCGGGTATATCAACAGCAAGAACAATCTAAGGCTGTTCAAATCCGACGGCGACAGCGCACTGCTATTTGCTTGCGAAAACGTATCGGACGACGAAGAAACGGTAACGAAAGCCGACGTGTTCACAAAACGCACGATCAGACCGTATACGGCGGTAACGAGTACGGACGACTGTTTCGAGGCGTTGCAGATCAGTAAGAACGAGCGCGGCTCGGTAGATATTTCGTATATCGAAGAACTCACGAAAAAAGACTACGACACCGTAATCAAAGAGCTCGGTAACGCGGTATTCCGTAATCCCGTAGCGGTCAATCCCGAAGATAAATATTCGGGCTTTGAAACGGCAGAAGAGTATCTTTCCGGCAGAGTTGCGGATAAACTGCAAATGGCGGAGCGAATGAAACAAAGCAGCCCCGATCTTATCGACTATGATAAAAATATCGCGGCGCTGAAAGAGGTTCAGCCTGCGCCGGTAAAGGCTTCGGAAATCGCGGTGAGAGTGGGAACGAGCTGGATAGACAAAGAACTGTATAAAGAGTTTTTCTGTCAGTTAATTGCGCTCCCGTATTATATGCGCGACGGCATCGAACTGTATTACAACAAACACGACGGCAGTTGGCGCGTAGACCGCACGACGGGGTATGTGCGAAACTTCCGCACGATGAACGTAACGAGCGTATACGGCACAGAACGGGCGAACGCATACAGGCTGTTTGAAGATTGTTTGAATCAGCGTTCCACGCAGATTTACGATACGGTTTTGGACGCGGACGGCAGAGAAAAACGAGTGCTGAACAACTCCGAAACGGTCGCGGCGAGAGAGAAGCAGAACAAAATCGTGGAAGCGTTCAAGGACTGGATATTCCGCGATCCCGAGCGGCGAGAAGAACTCGAAGGCGTATACAATCGGCTGTTCAACCAGATCAGACTGCCGAAATACGATGGAAGTTATCTGCGGTTTCCCGAAATGAACCCGGCGATAGAACTTCGTCCGCACCAAAAGGACGCCGTTCACAGGATTATTACGAGCGGAAACACGTTACTTCATCATATCGTGGGTAGCGGCAAAACGTATACGATCTGCGCGGCGGCAATGAAACTTCGGCAATACGGCTTGGCGAAAAAACCGATGATCGCCGTGCCGAATCACTTGGTGCAGCAATGGGCGAACTCGTTTCGGTTTCTTTACCCGACGGCGAAACTCCTGATTGCCACGAAAGACGATTTGGACAAAGACCACAGAGAACAATTTGTGTCGCGTGTAGCGATGGGCGATTGGGATTCGGTGATTATTGCGCAGTCGAGCTTTGCGAAAATCAATATCTCGCCCGAACGACAGATAGCAAAGATTCGCGAAGAAATATCCGCAATCGAGCGCAGTATCGAAATGCAATGGGAAGATAGTAATTCGCCGTCCGGTTCGGTAAAGAACTTGGAACGTATCAAGAAAGGCAGAGAAGCGCAGCTCAAAAAACTGCTCGACGAAACGAAAAAAGACAACGTTTTAATCTTTGAAAAACTCGGCGTGGACTACCTGTTCGTGGACGAAGCGGACGCGTATAAAAATCTGTTTCTGTATACGAAAATGAACAACGTAGCGGGAATTTCCAACGCGGCGAGCGCGAGAGCGAGCGACTTGCAGTTAAAAATAGAGTATATCAACGAACTGCACGGCGGAGATAAAGGCGTGGTGTTCGCAACGGGTACGCCTATTTCCAACTCTATGACGGAAATGTACACGATGCAGACCTATTTGCAAAAGCAAACGCTTGCAAGGCTCGGTATCGATTACTTCGACGCATGGGCGGCAGACTTCGGTGAAACGGTAACGGCGCTCGAACTTGCCCCGTCCGGGAAAGGGTACAGAGCAAGAACGAGATTTGCCAAGTTTACGAACTTGCCCGAACTTTTAACGCTGTATCATTCGTTCGCGGACGTAAAAACGGACGTAAAACTCGACGTGCCGGAAGCGGAGCGAAAGGTTGTTACGTTAAAGCCGAGCGACACGGTAATCGACTTAACGGAAGAGATAGCGGCAAGGGCGGACAAGATTTACGCAGGCGGCGTTGATCCGCATATCGACAACATGTTAAAGGTTACGGGCGACGGCAAGAAACTTGCGCTCGATCCGAGGTGTATAGATCCGTTGCTTTCCGACGAAAGCGGAAGCAAACTCAATTTCTGTGCGGACAACGTTTACGAAGAATGGAAGAACTCGGCGGATATTAAGGGAACGCAACTTGTGTTTTGCGATTTATCTACACCAAAAAAACCGTATTCGGAATATGTGTACGGAAAAGACTTCGACGCGTATAACGACTTAAAGCATAAACTTATTGAGCGTGGTATTCCCGAAAACGAGATTGCGTTTATTCACGACGCAAACACGGACAGGGCAAAGCAAGACCTGTTCGATAAAATCAACGCCGGGGCGGTGCGAGTTTTAATAGGCAGCACGGAAAAGTGCGGAGCTGGAACGAACGTGCAAAAACGGCTCGTAGCCATTCATCACTTGGACGCGCCGTATCGCCCGCGCGACCTTATTCAGCGTAACGGGCGCGGTATCCGTCAGGGCAATATGAATAAGGGCATTCGCATTTACACCTATGCGACGGAACGGACGTTCGACAGTTATTCCTATCAGATACTCGAAAACAAACAGCGGTTTATTTCGCAGGTAGAAAAAGGGGATATGACGGTGCGCGAAGCCGAGGACATCGACGAGGCAACGCTTTCTTATGCGGAAATCAAGGCGATTACTTCCGCCAACCCGAAAATTAAGCGAAAAATGGAACTGGATATGGAAGTGGCAAGACTTCGCGATCTGGAAAGCCGATATAAAAAAGAACTGTTCGCTTTGCAAGATAAGGTAAGAAAGGAATTTCCAGAACAGATTCAGCGGCAGGAATTGTATTTGGAAAGGGTAAGGAAAGACATCGAACTTATCAAGGTGCATTATAACCCTGACAGATTCGAGATTAACGTAAACGGCACGGTTTATTCGGACGGCGTGGAGGACGGAAAGAAGAACGGCGGGCTTGCACTTATGGACGCGTTGTTTCATAACAAGACGGGAACGGTCGTAGCGGAATATTGCGGTTTCAAAATCTCTCTGAACCCGATAGAACTTATCGCCAACGAGCGGAGCATTACGCTTTCGGGCGCGGGGCAATACAAGCTGGACATCGGCGAGAGCGCGAGCGGCAACCTCACCCGATTAGATAACTTTGTAAAAGATTTTTCCGAACGGGAAGAGCGTGCCGTAAAGCGTTTGGAAACCACGAAAGCCGACTTCGAGATTGCAAAAGAGCAAGTAAACGTGCCGTTCGAGCATAAAGACAAGATTATAGCTCTGAACACGGAACTATCCGAACTCAACGCCGAACTCGACCTCAATAAGCGCGAAGAAGTGGTAATCGACGACGGCGACGAGGATAGCGAAACGAACGAAACCGAAGAGGTTTACGCGGCGTTGCCGAAAAAACAAACAAAAACAAGGAAACAGAAAAAGACTATGCTGAGAGAAAAATTATATCGAACGTATAAGCAGACGGAAGAGAAGAACCCCGGCGCGATGGTGTTTGCCGTAAAGAACGGAGATTATACCTGTTTCGACGATACGGCGGAAGAACTCACGGCACTATCGAGCCTGTCGCCATCGTATTTTGAGGCAGGCGAAAAGGAAGTAAAAACGCTTACGATAGACGAACCGCTCTTTCAGGAATTTGCGCAAGCCTTTATGAATGCGGGCTTGAAAATCGCATTGTTCGACGAACCGGAAGAAGAGAAAACGTTTATCGACGAGAGCGACAGGGTTGCCGCAATGCAGGTTGATATACTTCCCGATTACACCGTATCGCAGGAGCAAATGCACGAATACGGTTACACTTGGGACGGAATGCTGCCCGTGAGAATCCGAACGGCGCGAACGCTTTACGGCGCGGGTGTGGAGCTTTACAGGCTCGGCAAAGACGACACAGAAGGGAAAGTAGAAAGCGGAGAGTTTGAAGATACCGAAAGTCTTTACGGTGTGGAAAAGCCCGCATGGCAGGCGTTTATTTCTTCCGAAAGGGGAAAAGCGTATCTGACTGCTTGGCACAACGTTGTCGAAAGCGCGAGCGAAGTCGTGCGCGAAGATATGAGTTACCTTGACGGAATGTACGCAGATTCGATTTCGGACGGATTCTATGAAGAACGGATAGCGATAGACCGTGTGCTTAACGGCGAGTATGCACCGAGCGAAGAAGCGAAACCGTTTATAAAGCCGCTTCTCGAAAGGTATCATAAGCGTTTTCCGTTGGATATTCTTCTCGAATACTACGGCTGGGATAACGACAGCGTATATTCCGCGCTTGCGGAAAACATAGCCGATACGAAACTCAACGACTACGCCGTCGATACCGTGAACGACATCAATTTCGACGAGTTTATGGACGAAAAACTCAATGAAATCAATTGGCTCGACAGGCTCGGCGGCGACGATGAGGACAGGTTTGAAGATATTGTCTGCGACTTAAAGCCGGAGTTCGAGGATTCGTATTTCAATAAGAGCGACGAAAACTATCCTTATGATGAGTGGTATGACGATTTTGCGGAAGAAAAACTCAAACCCTACCTCGAAGAAAAGTTGCAAAAGTCGGGCTATAAGTCGATAAACGAACCTATTTTAGTGGAATCGCCGAATTACAAAGAGCTTGTAGTAAACAGTATCGAAAAAGAATTTGAAGAGTTCAAGGCGAATATAACAAGCCAGCCTGCGGACGAAGTTTTCCGAAGTAATTTCGAGATTTACGTCAGGTACGAATTGTATGAAGCCATTTGTGATGACGGCGATGACGGGTTGGAAGATGAGTATTATCGCGCGTTGTACACGGAAGCGGACAAGGGCGGGATTTTGAAAAATCTTTACGATGATTTTGTAAGTGCCGAAAATGCAAGTTTGAATACGCGTTATGACACGATTTTGTATATTAAGGATTATTGCGAACATTATCACGCGGATATTATGCAGGAAGAACAAATAAAAAAAGACGAAGCGCAGGCGGTATTTCTCGGAAAAGACGAAAACGGCGTTGCTTATTATCACTTCAAAGAAAGTTTGTCTTCTACAAATTTGCACGCCATTAAGGAGAAAGCCGACCGCTATGTAATCGTATCACCCGTTTGCTACATCGCACGCGATACCTTGAAAAAACATCATATCGACTTTTTGAAAGCCGGCAGAGATATTGGCGAAGATGAAACGCAGAAATTTACGGTAACGGACGTTCAGGAAGCCGTGGAACGGAAACAGCGAGAACGAGAAACGGCAAAAGATAACATCTATTTGCATTCGGGAAGTTATGCGCAGGAACACGGTGAGTTGGACAAATACTTGTTATCTCACTTGTTGGACGAAGAGTGTGTGCAGGCTATCGGACAGGCTATTTCCGACAACTATGCGGATAACAGTCTTGGAAAAGGTTTTGAACAAGACTTGATTTCCGAATACGGCTTGGAAAGAGTGAAGCACATTGTAACGACTCTGATCCGCCGTAGCGAATGGGACAGACGATATTCAACGGAAAACAGAGAGTGGGCAAACGGTACGGTAGGATATGAGGACAAATCCGATGAAAAACGCATTTATTCGTCCGCACATCCCGGACTGATCGACCTGTTTGCAGACAGGGTAAGAAAAATTGAAAAACAGAAAAAGGAGGAATACGAAGAGCAAATGAGCGAAAACACGCGTGACTACACGAAAATCACCGCAAGTGGAGATAAGGTAGTCAATATCGAAAAAGACACGGGCGGCAGAGATATAGCGATTATAGACCGCACGGCAACGTCAAACAAAGACTACGTTGTGGCAATCGGATACCATACCGAAACGGGCGATTGGGAGCAAGGCAGATACGGTTTTGAAACGCAGAAAGCGGCGGAAGAGTGGCGAGAAAAAGAGTATGCCGCCGATACGAAACCGAAAACCCTGTATACGAAAGTCAAGGTGGCGAGCGACGCGTTTATTAAACGGTCGGGCATGGGCAGCGTGTTCAGAATGCCGGAAAACGGCGAGTATGCGGGCTTTGCCTACTTTATGTTCAACGATAAAATCAAACCGTCGAGGCAGATTGCGGACTTGAAGAGCGATTCGCAGGAACTCTGCTACGAATTGTCCGTAAGAGATAACGCGGAGATCGATATTTTCAAGCGTCGCGGCGACGACGAAGAAGTCGTTACGCTTACCGCGGAAGAGTTCAAAAAGGCTGTGAGCGGCACAACGAATAAGGACTACGAAACGAGGAGAAGCGACGATACGAAAAGGTTTACTACGAGCATCCCGCAAGAAGCGTTCAGAAGGGAATACGACAACAGCATGCTGTTCGTTCTGCCGAACAAGGACGATTTCGGCGGTATGACGTATTTCATTCCGAGCGTGTTCGTCGGGGAGGATAAAAACAGCGATGACGGACGAATCGAGATCCGCTTGCCGCAGGATTTCGTGGTAAAAGCGCAGGCGCGCGGCGGCGAGAAGAAGATTGAACTTACCGCTTACGATTTTTGCAAACTGGCGAACAAGACAACCGCCGAGGACTATAAACGTCTGAAAACCGAAATCATTACGGAAAACGAAACGGAATGGAATTACGTTTCCGTTCCGGAAAAGGCGAGAATTGCGAGCTTCGACGAAAGCACCTTATTCAGAATGCCCGACGGCGAATACGGCGATTATACCTATTATTTGCCGAATAAATGCGTGAAAGACAGCGAAGAGAACGGCACAATCCGTTTAAGTCTGCATAACGATTACAAAGTGCGCCTTACAAACAATAAGGGCGAGGAAAAGAAAACGGCGGAACTTACGGCAAAAGATTTTTGCTTGGCGGTAAGGGACAAAGACGAAAGCGCATACGGCGCAGACTACAAACGACCGAGCGTTGAGGCAAATACTTCTTTTGACGAAAAAGAAAAAGCGTTACGCATCGCCGTTCCCGACGAAATGAAATCGCGACCGAATTGGGTTGTGGTTAAAACGTGGTGGAACGCCGAAAAAGGTAAATACAATAAACGCCCCGTCAACTGCAACAGCGACAAGGGCGAGTATGCCGAAAGCGACAATCCCGAAACGTGGACAACCTTCGATAATGCCTTAAAGTATCTGAAAGAAAAAGGCGGCACGACTGTTGCCTATGCGCTTGACGGAAAGGACAATATTTCCTGTATCGACCTTGACCGTTGTTACGACGAGAACGGACAGCCGTCCGCGCTCGCAAAAGAGATCCTTTCAAAGTGTGGAAAGACCTACGTTGAAAAGTCGGTAAGCGGAAACGGATTGCATATTTTCGGCAAAACGAGCGGTATGGATATTCGCTCTTTCTCGAAAGACGGGGATTTGGAATTCTATCAGAAAGAACATTTCATCGCAATGACGGGCGACGGCGCAGGATTTTATCGCCTTGAAAGTTTCGATACGCCCGAAATGAAAGAACTTTTGTCCCGTAAATGCGAGAAACGCGAAGAGTGGAAAGGCGTATGCAAAGGCGTGAACGGACTGTCAACAATGACCGACCGTGACGTCGTGGAAAAGGCGTCGAACGCAAAGAACGGGGATAAATTCAAAAGACTTTATGCGGGGGAAGATTTGCAGAACAATCACTCTAACTCGGATATGTCGCTGATGAATTTACTCGCCTATTGGTGTAACGGGGATAAAGAGCAAATGCTTCGTATCTTTGCAACGAGCGGCTTATTTAGACCGAATAAATCGCCGGACTATTACGAGGGAACGGCAATCAAAGCCTTGCGCTCAATGCCCGTTAAATCGACCTATACGCCGACTATTCCGAAAAATACAGGCAGTAACGGTAAGCGATGATACGACTTTATCACGGCGACTGTCTGACAGTGATGAAAGAACTACCGGAGCAAAGCGTTGACCTTATTCTATGCGATCTTCCGTATGGTTGCGGCAAGACACAACATAAGTGGGATAGGGGAATCGACCTGACGGAACTTTGGAAAGGATATAAGCGACTTCTGAAACCGGACGGTATCGTCTGCTTATTCGGGAACGAACCTTTTACAAGCAAACTGATTCAGAGCAATACGGATATGTTTCGTTACAAAATGGTATGGGAAAAGGAAAGTCCGACGGGATTTCTGAACTCTAATTACAAGCCGCTGTCCCTGTTTGAAGATATTGTTGTTTTCAGCAAAGGGACGGTAGGCAGTAAGAGCAAACTGCCGATACGGTATTATCCGCAAGGACTTATTCAAAAAGAACAAGTGAAACGAAACAGACCGAATTCAACGTGGCGAAGCGGGAAAGGGTACGGCGGGAATAACAAACTCAATTCGGATACGGAATACGTTACGCGTTATGTGAACTATCCGACGGATATATTGAAATTTTCAAGAGATAGGAACGCCGTTCACCCGACGCAGAAACCTGTCGCGCTTCTTGAATACCTGATTAAAACTTATACGAAAGAGTGTGAGGTGGTAATGGATAACTGTATGGGATCGGGGAGCGCAGGTATTGCCTGCAAAAACACGAGCAGACAGTTTATAGGTATCGAAGCGGACGATTACTACTTTCAGACGGCAAAAGGGAGGATAGAAAAAGGCTACGGCGTGTAGCCGTAGCCGAAAAACAACAATCGTTGCAAATGAAAGGTATTTATTCAAATTGAAATGTTGCAAGAAAGTCTTTGATAAGAAAAGCGCAGAAGTGCGGGAAAGTGCAGATGTTGGAGTCGAATCCGATATTTCCTTTTACGATTTTTATTCCGAAACGGATTTCCGGATAGTTGTCGCTTTTTATTAAAGTCGAAAGAGATTTGGAATTGTTATTGCCGGCTTTCACTTCAATCGGTACGAGATAATCTTTATATCGAACAAGGAATTCTTCCTGCAAAGTAGAATTTTCCTTTTTGTAATAACGAAGGTCGTAACCGGATTTTACGAGTGCTTCGCCGATAATGCTTTCAAATAAGCCGCCTTTATAAACGTCAAGGTTCTTATTTTGGCGGAAATCCATTTGAGCTTCATCGTCGAGCTGAGAAAGGAGTAGACCGTTATCTGCGTAATAAAGGATACAGCAATCTTCGATAACGTTTCCTTTGAGAGGCAAGTTCGGGGTTTGTAAAGCTCTGCTGACATTTACGATGCCTGCATCTTCAAGCCATTCGAGAGAACCGCGGTAATCTGCAAATTTTGCGCCTGAACGAACCTTTGAAATTTGGAATTTCTTGTTTTCTTTGCCGAGTTGGAAAGGAACGGAGCGAAATACGTTGGTAATACGCGATTTATCAAGTCCTACGGCATACTTTCTGATGTCTGCTTCGTAACCGATAACGATTTGGCGTTGAATTTCAAGAGTATTTTCAAAAGTCTTTTTCGAAACGAAATCTTTTACGGCATCAGGCATACCGCCGACGATGCAGTAATCCAAAAAAAAGTCGTTATAGATTTTCAGCACGGCAGGAGAAAACGGGGTAAACGATTGCATATGGGATAAAATATCTTCTTTAACGGAATCGTCATACCCGAGTGCCCATAAAAACTCTTCAAAGTCGAGCGAACGCATTTCGATTTCGGTCTTATAGCCTACGCTGATATTCGAGATTTCCTTGTAATGAACGCCAAGCAAAGAACCGCTGCAAATTACGTCGTAATTTCCGTCAAGCGAGAAGAATTTCAAAGACGTAGCAATGTCGGGAAATTCCTGAATTTCATCAAAGAAAATAAGAGCTGTCTCTT